>ERZ869909.1471-NODE-1471-length-19057-cov-4.859431_pt1 | contig 19057 bp, 15 predicted proteins | sample MGYA00520892_ERZ869909 | MGnify/ENA primary metagenome ERZ869909 (study PRJEB32215, sample SAMEA104723947) | bioreactor metagenome | biome: bioreactor; feature: anaerobic bioreactor; material: water | place: China | collected 2015-03-12 ...
TCCATGATAGTCTCTGTGTCGAGGTTGAATGGCCTAGGGCGTCAGGGATTTGACTGCGTTGTACCCCAAGGCTTTACGATATCCGGGTTGCCCATGTTATAGGAGAGCGCCATGACACACATCCCGGCAGTAAAAACTCGTACCGCTGTCGCCACCACCCTGACCGGTGCTGTCCTCGCCGCTGCCCTGCTGGCGGGGCCCTCGGCGATGGCCGAAAGCCCGGAAGAGGATCACCATGATGAGGCGCATCATGAAATGAACGGCGACCCGGGTGGGGTGGGAGAGGACCACGACCATGAGGGTAGCCAGGAAGGCTCTGAGAATGACGAGCCGGCGCCAACGGATGACCACCACGGTGAGCACGGCGCCCATGGCGTGGACGATGAGGACGACGAACACGCGGATAACCCTGCCGTGCAGGCCTACCGTGAAGTGAACGATCGCATGCATCAAGACATGATGATCGAGTTCACCGGTGATGCCGATGCGGACTTCGCCCGTGGCATGATTCCTCACCATCAGGGGGCCATCGATATGGCCAATGTGGTGTTGGTGCATGGCGAGGACGAAGCGATCCGCGACCTGGCCCGCGAGGTCATCGAAGCCCAGGAGGAGGAGATCGCCTTCCTGCGCGACTGGCTCGTGCAGCACGGCTACGAGACCAACTGACATTCGTCACGAGAGATCGCCCCGATGACCCTGCTGACCTGGGTCGGGATTATCCTCTGCCTGGCCCAGTCGGCGATGTTCTCGGGGCTCAACCTGGCCTTCTTCTCGATCAACAAGCTGGAGCTCGAGATCGAGGCCCGCAAGGGCAGTCGACCGGCCCGCCGGGTACATCGCCTGCGGCAGGATGCCAATTTCCTGCTGGTCACGATCCTGTGGGGCAACGTCGCCGTCAATGTGCTGCTGGCGCTGCTCTCCGGCTCGGTGATGGGGGCCGTGGTGGCGTTTCTGTTCTCCACGGTGGTGATTACGCTCTGCGCCGAGATCCTGCCCCAAGCGTTCTTTTCCCGCCATGCGCTGCGCATGGCTTCACTGCTGGCACCGATGGTGCGCTTCTACCAGCTACTGCTTTGGCCGGTGGCGCGCCCGACCGCCTGGGTGCTGGACCGCTGGCTGGGGCCGGAAGCCATTCCTTTCTTCCGGGAGCGAGACCTGCATCAGTTGATCCGGCTGCACATGGAGTCCACCGAAACCGAGATCGACCGGGTCGAGGGGCGCGGTGCCATGAATTTCCTCATGCTCGACGATGTGCCCCTGGGGCGGGAGGGAGAGGTGCTTGACCCCGATAGCATCGTTGTCCTGCCATTCCATGGCGACAAACCGATCTTTCCCGAGATCCAGCGTACCCGCCACGACGCTTTCCTGCGGTCCCTGCAGGTCAGCGGCAAGAGCCGGGCGGTGGTGGTAGACGAGACCGACGAGCCGCGGCTCGTGATCGATATTGATGCGTTCCTGCGAGCGGCCCTTTTTGACCCCGACCTCTTCAGGCCGCTGGCCCACTGTCATGGCCCCATCGTGGTACGCGATCCCAGTGTGCCCCTGGGCGAGGTCATCGGACGGTTTCGGGTCCATGCGAGCCATCGACAGGATGACGTGCTCGATGAGGACGTCATCCTGCTCTGGGCCGATGAGAAGCGCATCCTCACCGGTTCCGACGTGCTTGGCCGCCTCCTGCGCGGTATCGCCAGGAGTGTGCACCCCCGGGATAGTGGCGTGCAGGTTCACCCGGGACGCCGGGGGTAGGCTAGAGCCCCAGGCGTTCTTTCACCCGCCCGAAGGCGGCCAGGGCGAACTCCAGGTCGTCGCGGGTCAGCCCCGCCGACATCTGCGTGCGGATACGCGCGCGGCCCTTGGGCACCACGGGGAAGGAGAAGGCAATCACGTAGACGCCCTCCTTGAGCATTTCCTCGGCGAAGCGGGCGGCCACGGTGGCATCGTGAAGCATCACCGGTACGATGGGGTGCTCCCCTGGCAGCAGTTCAAAGCCCAGCGACTCCAGGCCGGAGCGGAAGAACGCGGTGTTCTCCCTGAGCCGTTCGCGTAGCTCGGCGGATTCGCCGGCTAGTTGCAGCGCCTTCAGGGCGCCGGCCACCACCGGCGGGGCCACGGTGTTGGAGAACAGGTAGGGGCGCGAGCGCTGGCGCAGCAGTTCGACGATTTCGCGCTTTCCGCTGGTATAGCCGCCGCTGGCGCCGCCCAGTGCCTTGCCCAGGGTGCCGGTGGTGATATCCACGCGATCCATGCAGCCACGGAATTCGTGGGTGCCGCGGCCGCCGTCTCCGACGAAGCCGGTGGCATGGCAGTCGTCGAAGTGCACCAGGGCGCCGTAACGCTCGGCCAGGTCGCAGATCTCGTCGAGGGGGGCGATATAGCCATCCATCGAGAAGACCCCGTCGCTGGTGATCAGCTTGAAGCGGGCGCCGTCGCGATCGGCTGACTTGAGCTGCTCCTCCAGATCGGCCATGTCGCGGTTGCGGTAGCGATAGCGCTTCGCCTTGCTGAGCCGCACGCCGTCGATGATGCTGGCATGGTTGAGTTCGTCGGAGATCACGGCGTCCTCCGCGCCGAGCAGGGTCTCGAACAGACCGCCGTTGGCATCGAAACAGGAGGGGTAGAGAATCGTGTCCTCGGTGCCCAGAAAGTCGCTGAGTTGCTCCTCCAACTGCTTGTGCAGGCTCTGGGTGCCGCAGATGAAACGCACCGAGGCCAGGCCGTAGCCCCACTTGTCGAGGCCAGCCCTGGCGGCGGCATTGACCTCGGGGTGCTGAGCCAGGCCCAGATAGTTGTTGGCGCAAAGGTTGAGCACCTCGCGGCCATGGTTGATGCCGACATGGGCACCCTGGGGGGTGGTCAGCTGGCGCTCGTGCTTGTAGAGGCCCGCTTCCTCGATGGCGTCGAGTTCGTGTTGCAGGTGCTGTTGAAAGGCTCCGTACATGTCATGACTCCCAGTTGAGAACGACCTTGCTCGCTTCGCCGGACAGCATGACATCAAAGCCGTGCTGGAATTCGGTGAAGGGCAGGCGATGGGTGATGACCGGCGAGATATCGAGGCCGGATTCGATCATGACCGACATCTTGTACCAGGTCTCGTACATCTCACGACCATAGATGCCCTTCAGCGTCAGCATGTTGAAGATCACCGTGTTCCAGTCGATGGCGATCTCCTCGGTGGGAATGCCGAGCATCGCCACCTTGCCGCCGTGACACATGTTGGCGAGCATGTCGCGAAAAGCGGCGGGGCTACCGGACATCTCCAGGCCGACGTCGAAGCCTTCACTGAGGCCCAGGTCACGTTGAACCTCGGCAAGGCTTTCGTGGCGGACGTCCACCGTGCGGGTGGCGCCCAGGCGAGCGGCCAGCGCCAGGCGCTCCGGGTTCAGGTCGGTTATCACCACATGGCGCGCGCCGGCATGGCGACACACCGCCGCCGCCATGGCGCCGATGGGGCCGGCGCCGGTGATCAGGATGTCCTCCCCCAGCAGGTCATACTGCAGGGCCGTGTGCACTGCGTTGCCCAATGGATCGAACAGTGCAGCCACGTCCAGGTCGATGCCCGGAGCGTGCTCCCAGACGTTGGACATGGGCAGGGCCACGTACTCGGCGAAGGCGCCGGGTCGGTTTACGCCGACCCCACTGGTGAAGGCGCAGAGGTGGCGGCGACCGGCCAGGCAGTTGCGGCAGCGCCCGCAGACCACATGGCCCTCTCCGGAAACGATCTGGCCCGGCTTGAAGTCATTCACGTTGGAGCCGACCTCGACGATCTCACCAACGAACTCGTGGCCCACCACCATGGGCGTGGGGATGGTCTTCTGGGCCCAGCTGTCCCATTTGTAGATATGCATGTCGGTACCGCAGATGGCGGTACGCTTCACCTTGATCAGGACGTCGTTGATACCGGGCTCGGGGTCCGGCACGTCTTCCAGCCAGAGGCCTTGTGCGGCCTCTTTCTTGACCAGTGCTTTCATGTCTCTACCTTTTGTTTGTTGGTGATGGCTTGTCGAAATGCGGCTTATGGGTGTGACGAGTGGTCTTTCAACGGTATCGAACGTTGTGGGCTTGAGCGAGTGTGCTGGCAATTCAAGCCAGGGTGTTTACTATAAGAGATGAAAATCCAGTATCGCAGAATATTTCCATCATGCAAGATTAAATTCCCTTATGATGGATTGGGCGGTGGCCTACGCTGCCCATTGATCACAGTGATAGATCTCAGTGACAGGTAGTAATGAGAGTAGTAATGAGGGTAGCAGTGACAGGCAGCGGTCATAGGCATTGGCATAGAGGAGTGTGGTGTTGAACGACAGAACGACGGAAGCCGAGCCCCAGGGTGAAGCAGGCAGCCAGGTACTCTCGAGCCGAGTGATCGAGCTGCGCAAGAAGCGCAACCTGACCCTGGAGCAACTTGCGGCGGCTTCGGGGGTCAGCCGCTCGATGCTCAGCCAGATCGAGCGTGGCCGAGCCAACCCCACCCTGGCGGTTACCCTGCGCATTGCCCAGGCATTCGGGTTGAATATCGGCGAGCTTGTGGATCAGCCCTGGGCTGCATCGCGCATCGAACTGGTGCGCAGCGACGATACCAGCCAGCTCTTCCGCGACGATCAGGAGTGCCGGATTCGTACCCTCTCTCCCCTGCACCTGGAAAAGAACGTGGAGTTCTACGAGATCCGCATCGCTCCCCGAGCGCGCCTGCACAGTGCGCCCCACTTCGAGGGCACCCGGGAGCTGCTGACCATTACCCAGGGAAAGGCCCGGATACAGGCCGGCGACAATCATTGTGTACTGAGCCCCGGCGACTCGGCGCACTACCATGCTGACCTGGAACACACCATCGAGAACAGCGGCGATGAGGAGCTGGTGGGCTTCCTGGTCGTGACCTATCAGTAAGACACCCATCCTGCGACGCCGGGCTTCGAGCGGGTCCGTGGGCAGGCAAGGAGGCGAGCGTTGACGAGCATGATCTACTGGCTGGACATGGCGGGGGTGATCGTCTTCGCATTGTCGGGCGTGATTCTCGCCTGTCGCTCGCGGATGGACCCCTTCGGCATGCTGGTTCTGGCGGCGGTGACCGGCATCGGTGGTGGCACCCTGCGCGACCTGGTGTTGGGTGTACGCCCTGTCTTCTGGGTGACGGACCCCACCTATCTCTGGGTGGTCCTGGCCACCGTGGGGGTGTCGATCATCGGCTTTCATTACATTCACCGTCTGTCACGGGTCTTCCTGCCGGTGGCCGATGCCTTCGGACTGGCGCTGTTTACCGCCATCGGTACCCACAAGGCCCTGCAGCTCGGCGCGCCCGGTGCGGTGGCGGTGCTGATGGGGCTGTTGACGGGAGTGGCCGGCGGCATGGTGCGCGATGTCCTGGCGCGCCGGGTACCCATGGTGCTGCGCCAGGAGATCTATGCCACCGCATCCATTGCCGGTGGCATCACCTATGTCGTGCTCTATTCGCTCGAGGCGCCTTGGGTGTTGACGATCTCCCTGGCGCTGACGGTTACGCTTGGCTTGCGGCTGGCGGCCATTTACTGGCGGCTTTCGCTACCGGTGTTCGCCTGGGTGGAGATAGCGCCCCGGGCATCGGCCGAAGACGAAACGGCGCGTGGCGACACGCGATCGCCACCGACCCGAACCAAGGCGAGAGTCAGGATGATCCGCCAGAAGCGCGACCGGAATGAGCGCGGGGACAGGCATGAATGATCGACGCTATGGTCACAGCCCCCGAACTGTTTTCTGGTATGGATGGTTGCTCCTGCTGCTGGCGGGTTGCGTCGCAGTGCCCGCGGAGTTCGAGCGCGAGCGTCATCGTGAGGCGGGCCTGGCAATACAGGCGATCTATGAGGAAGCGCTGCCCGAGCTGTCCCTGGCCAAGCAACGACACTATGCCCAGAGGCTCTACCGCATCACGGGGGAGCCGCGGTATCGGCAGATCGCGCATGAGCATGGCCGGCGACTGGTGCAACAGCTCCAGCATGATATCGAAGGGTTGGCAGACCCCGATCATGGCGCCGTTCGCAGCCGCCAGATCGTCGAGGACTATCCGCAGCGCACCGTGAAGCAGCGGGCCCGGCGGGCGATGCTGGCCGAGTGGGAGGAGATCGCCTTTGCCCGCCTGCTGCTCTTTCGGCTGGTACAGGCCGACTACTACGGTCTGCTGGGCACGTCGGCAATAGAGGACCACGAACGAGCGCTCGACTACCTGGCCGGTATGGCCTGGGAGCGATTTCTGACCGATGCCGATGTCATGGGTATCTATGCCGCCCAGGTGGCCAACCAGGTCCACTTTCTCCATCAGCTCGGTGTTGCCGACCTGCGTGAGGCGGTGGTGGAGGCCTTTCGTCGCCAGTATCCCGACGGCAGCGCCGCTGGGCTTGATGAGGCGGAGTATCACAACAAGCTCTACGGCATGACTCACTTCCTGATCGCCTCGAGCCGCTATTATCAACGCTGGGTGGAGCCGCAGGAGTATGCCTGGATACTCGACGCCTTTGCAGAGGACATCGACAGGATTCTGGCCAGTGCCACCGAGGACATCCAGGCCGAAGTGGCGCTGAGCTTTCTGCTGGCCGGGCAGGAGGCGCACCCTGCCGTTGGCCGGATACGCGATTCCCTGGTGGCGGCCGTCGATCCACAGGCAGGTATCATTCCCTCAACCACGGGATCGACCGATCTGGAGCGGGGGGAGCATCGCAATGTGCTGGCTATCATGGTGCTTCGTTGGCCGGGCAGGCTCTATCCAGGGCCCGTATCCTCGATGATGGAGCCATGATCAGGGGAAGTGCTGATAAGTCGCTGTGCGGTGGCTTCAGCAAGCTGGGGTGCCAGTTCGGTCAGGATGTGCCGATACAGTGGCTGCAAGGTATCGTGCATGTCCCGTTCGGCCTGGTGTTGATCGATGTAGTAGGCGGCGCGGGGGCCGCAGTAGTCGATCACCCGACCTACCTTTTGAAAAGACAGGCCTGACATCTTCAGCAGTCGTGAAAAGCGAGGCTCCATCATGGCGAACACATGGCGTCTTTCCGACAGGCCGACGATAGCCGTGGCCGCTAGAAAAAGGCTCAGCCCCAGCAGCGGCGAGAAGGGTTTGACGTCATAGCCCGAGAGCTGCTGTATGTCGTGCTCATTCAAGCCCAGGACACAATCCTTGCTTCTGCGGAATGCCGGGTGGACGGCAAGGCGGGACACCTCGCAGATCGTGGATCGATGGAATAGATTGGGGTGCAGTTCTGGGTGGTCGAGGCTATATCCGCAACTTTGCTCGAGCGGTAATGTATCGAGTGGTGGAGCCGCGTTGCCGGGAATCAGTACTACCCTCAGGCAGCCGGTATCGACCCCGCTGGGAAGGTGGTTGAGCAGGCAGAGAATGGCATGCTTGTCGTGAGCATCGTTCTCGAACGGGATGTCGGCATTTTCGCCGAGGTTGTAATTAAGCTCCTGACGAAAGACCTTGTGCCGAAGCGCGTAGGCTCGATAGCGGGACTCCTTGTCATTGGCGATCGAAAACCGAAACTGATTGGCAAAGGCCACCAACGGGTTGTTCTCATCAAGGCGCTGGGTCCTTCTTGCTGTGTCGTTGGTCATAGTCACCGGCATCCTTTCCTGTTGAGCTTCCATTAGCTGTTCAGGCCCTGTTGCTATTGCCCAGGGCTTCCGGAATGACGTCAGTCAGCAGCACAGGGTGGCCAAGATGATAGCCTTGCCCGTAGGTGATGCCATAGGATTCGAGCAGCGGGACCAGCGCTTCCTGATCCACGAACTCTGCGATGGCCTGCTTGCTGAAGCCGGCGGCAATATCGGCGATCGCCCTGACGATGACCCGGCTGTCGGGATTGGTCAGCAGGCTGCGGATAAACGCGCCGTCGATCTTGATGAAATCCACCGGTAGCTCGCCGAGGTAGTGGAAGCTGCTGAAGCCGACACCGAAGTCATCGAGAGCGGTACGACAGCCAAGATCACGAATGGACTGAAGTACGCCACGTGCCTTCGAGAAATCGGTGACTGCGGCGGTTTCGGTGATCTCCAGGATCAAATAGTTTGGGTCGGCACCGCAGGCAGCCAGTTCCTCCACCAGGAACTGCTTGAGGCCATCGTCATGAAGGGTCTGCCCCGAGAGATTGACGGCCAGGCTGATGCCCTTGTCCTGAACGTGTTTCAGTGCCTGCAGGCTGTGACGAAGCACCCAGCGGTCGAGCTGGACAATCTGGCCACTGCGTTCGGCGATGGGAATGAAGTGCAGCGGCGCAATCAGCGAGCCCTTGGGTCCACGCATGCGCAGCAGTATCTCGTAATGGCGCACGTTCCTGTCACTCAACCGGACGATGGGTTGCACCATCAGTTCGAAGCCATCCTCTTCAATGGCCTGGCGTATCCGCTCCACCCAATAGACCCGTTCCTGGAGCTCATCCTTGGCATTTTCGACGGTAGAGAGCAGGTGCCAACGCTGTATGCCGCCCTCCTTGGCCTTGTACATGGCAAGGTCGGCGCTGGCCATCAGGTCGGCGGCATTATTGCCATGATCCGGATAAAGGGCGATGCCCAGGCTGGCTGCGGCCCGATGCCGCTGACCTCCGGCGTCAAGCCCGGTATTCTCCAATAGAGGGATAATCTGTTGGGCGACATACATGGCCTGCCTGGCGTCGGCGCCTTCCAGCAGCAGTGAGAATTCGTCGCCGCCGAGCCTTGCGATCACGCCGCGATGCCCGAACTCCTGGAACAGGGTATCTGCCACCATGCGCAGCAGGCGGTCGCCGGTATGATGACCGCTGAGTTCGTTGACGTCCTTGAACTGATCGAGATCGAGCAGCAGCACGGCACCGTGCCGTCCGCGCTGCATGGCGAGCGCTAGTGCCTCATGGAAATAGCGGCGATTGTAGAGCTCGGTCAGAGGGTCCCGCTCGGCAAGCCAGGTCAGTCGTGCTTCCGCCACCTTGCGTTCGGTGATATCGAGACCCACGGAGATGCGTGAGGCCCCTCCCTCTAGGCGAGTCGGTAGCGGAGCGTGGTACCAGGCGATGGTGCGCTGACGTCCCTCCGCGGTTAGCAGACTGCGCTCTTCCTGGGAGACACTCACGTCAAGACTTGTACTGTCGCGAGCGGCGAATACATCGTCGAACAGGCGGCCCAGCAACTTTTCCTCCTGGGTCGCCATGATCGAGAGGGCATAGTCGTTGACCAGGCTGATACGGCCATGTTCATCCTGAATGATGATGAACACCCTCGCCGTATCCAGCAGGCTGCTGACGAAGTCGCGTTCCCGGGCGAGTTCCTCGACGCGCTCGGCCAATTGAGTGCCTCGGGCCCCTACTTCCCTCTCCAGGGTTTCCAACTGGTTGGAAAGCTCGAGGGTGGTGCCTTCCAGCACGTCGATCTCATCGGGAAAGCGTCGGAGCGGTATGGGTATGGCGCGGCGGGTTTGGTCAAAGCCGCCATGGGCGAGGGCCGGCAACACGCCGGCGAGCCGACGCAGCCGTGCCATTGGGCGTAGCAGAATGGCCAGGAGCAGGAGCTCGGCGGCAAGCCAACCGACGATGCCGGCAGCGAGGAGGGTGCGTGTGTCCTGGTTGATGGCTCGCATCTGCTGGGTAATGTCGGAGGCGAGCAGAAAGTATCCGCTACTGCGACGATCCTCATCCGATGCCATATGGACGGCAGAGAGCTCGATATCGTGTTCCTGGAGATGCAGACGCAGGGGAGACTGCAACAAGTCATTGAGAGAGGTCCGTTCAGCCACCGTCTCCAGAAGTCGAAGGTAGGCTTCCTGGCGTGTCATGGCGATCAGGTTGCCATTCCAGCTCTCCAGGTGTCGCTCCGGCATTGACGGTGGTTCCTGCGGGCCGGTGATCAACAAGGCGACATCGCTGCCCGAAACCTGCTGGACCTGTCGGGTTACGTCCGCCAGCGAGCGCGACAGCATGACCATGCCCACGCTTTCTCCGGTGACGAGGATCGGTACTGCGGCATATTGACGGCAGTCGGTGGAGCAGCGCAGCGCGGAGAGGGGAAACTCGGTGCTCATCACCTGGTCGATCCAGGCCTGGATCGGTCGCTCGTTGTCGGCCTGTCCCAGTCCCCACTCTGCGAGCAGACTGCCCTCGGCATTGAAAACGAGGATTTCATCGATGCCCGCCTCGAGCTGGAGGGTCGGCCATTGTGAGGAGAGCGAGCGATACAACGCCTCTGCGTCGCCGGTCTGTAGTGCGGGACCGAGGTCGGGGGAGGCTGCACTCAGAGCAGCCAGCTGTTGCAATCCCTCTTCGGAGCGTTGGAGGGCCAACTGGATCTCGCGTGCCTGGCGGGCGTTGTGTTCCTCACGGCTTTCCTCGAACTGGCGGGTGAGGTTGGCATGACCAAGCCAGGTGAATAGCACCACCAGTGCCAGCAGCAGCAGGCTGCTAAGGGCGATGACTCGCCATGTGAGACTCAGCCGATGGCGTATTCCCTGGGATCTCGATGCGCTCATGCAAGCCTATCCCTAGCCAGTGTTGAAAAAAAACCAGTATGACGTATCAGAAACGAAGCGAAAGCTGGAACAACACCATGTTCCAGCGACGCTTGGTTTCTGATGGGTCCGAGTTGTCCTGCAACGGCAGCCAGCCGGTGCCGTCAATATGGTGGTACTCGGCAGCCAGCAGTACCCTGGGGGTGACTCTCCACTGCAGTCCCATGGTGATGTCATCGGCAAATCGTGTGTGCGAGGGGCCCAGTCCCTGGGCCTGGTAGGCGCTGCCCGAGCGGTCGCTGCGGTCAGTCACCAGGCTGTCGTAGCGCACCAGCCACTGCCAGTCGGGATGGAATCGCCGGGTATATTGAACATACCAACTCTCGCCGGTGGTATCGGACTGGCGTATATCACCGGAAAGGGAGACATTGCGTATGGCGTACTCTCCCGTCAGAGCCCAGTTTTCCTGATCGTACTGCAGGGAGAGGATCCAGGGTTGAAAGTTCAGCTCGCCATTGCCGAAACGGGAACTAAGGTCGAGATTGACATCAGCGGCACTCAGAGCGGCGGTGAAATGGCCGTTGCCATGCTCGTACAGGATCTGGCCGATATAGGAGGTGCTGCCGTCGACATTGACACCCATGCCGGCTGAAAACAGTTGGTCTTCCAGGCCGCGGGTCGTGGGCCTGCCGACGCCCGCCTTGACTCTCAGCGTACCGCTGGCCAGGCGCTCCTCGGCATAGACGCTGCCTCCGTCGGCAGATAGCCCCAGCGAGCGGGTACGATCGAAATAGATGGACTGCGGCAGCAGGATGCTAGGCCGCGTAAAGGCGACATCCCGCGTCTGGTTGTAGAAGCCGAACGGGTTCTTGAAGCGTCCGGCCTGGAGGCCCAGGGTGCGCTCCTGGCTGGAGTGCAGTTGATAATCGATGACCCCATAGTCGAGCACCGGTCGTGCATCGCTGCCATCACCTCCAGCACGACGGCTGAGAACCTGGGCCGCGACCAGGAAGTCCTGGTGTGGACGGAGCGAGGCATTGGCACCGATCTCGGTATATTGCAGACTGCCAGAACCGCTGCTGCTGGGGCCGAAGAAGTCATTCCTGTCGGTGATGACCAGAGCCTGACTCAGGAATCCATGCATTTGCAGTGTATCTAATGGACCCTCCTCCGCAGCAGCGACCGGCGCTCCAAGCGCTAGTGCAATCAACAGCGGAGAGCAACGGCTACTCCATCGAAATAACTTGGATTCGATCATCCAGATACTCCCTTTCCAGATACCCAAGGGCGCCGGGCGTTGCCGCGATGCGTTCCAGCATCTCGGATTGGCTGCTCACTCTATTAGGTGCTTGCCCGGTACCCGAAAAGACCATGCGGTCCCAGGCCAGCTGCAGTTGGTGGGGATAGACGGCAAGTCGTTCCTTGGTAAAGCGCCCATGTACGGCGTGATTATTGGGCAGGACGAAGACGCGTACGGCCTGCCCATCGGGCCAGGTACGCTGACGCATGGCGAAGATGGCGCGAGTGGTATCGCGGGTCAAACTGCGGATATCGACATCCGGGTGGGCAACCAGGGACACCTGATGCTCATCGGCACTGGTGAAGGGCGCCAGCAGCAGCAGAGTCAGCAGCAGCAGGAATCGCTTCAATGCAGGCACGCGGCACCTTCCCCAAGACTTGATGAGAAGCGCGCCGCGGCAGCAAGAATCAATGTCACCATCGCACTGTTTGACGATGATCTCCCCGTGTCCGGCCTCAGGCGTGACGGAATTGGCCAGGACATCTTGCACGTATCGATAGTGAAATCCCCCGATCCCATGCCGTGACCCGATTCGGTCCTCGGCAATGCCATGCTCCTCGAATTTAGTAGTCTTACATTACTGATACATGTCTGCACAATAGACGCATTGGGTTATAAAGGCGTTAAGTCCATGCATCCGAGCCGTCAACGCTGGCCGGCAGGCTTGGCCAAGTTAGCATATTTTTCAAGGCGCCAGCCGTGAGTCCGAAGCGGAAATACCCTCTATTTCCTGCTGCCAGCCCGGTTGCAGGGGTTGACGGGCGTCCTCTTCGAAACGGGCCTCTTCTATGCTCTGGTACCAGCGGCGCGGACGGAACAGATGCAGGTCCCGGCCCCCCTCATCCAGGGCCAGGCCTATGCGAAATGCCCCGAAGCGGGCATAGAGCTCTCCCTCGACGATATCGTCGGTGAGGCGCAGGTCGGCGAGCATCTCAAGGTTACGCCCGGTCACGCGCAGGTTGCTGAGGTGCAACCTGCTGTCGGATAGGTCGACATCGGTATGGCCGCTGATCATCGGGACAGTCAGCAGACGTGCCAGTCTCTGCCGTTCTCCAGTGCGGGCCAGCACAAGATTGGCCAGCAGCCCCGAGTCGCGCATGGTGAGTCCGAATCGTGCCGACAGGTTGAGGGGTTGTTGCCAGGTCAGCCGCCCTCGCTCGAGGTCGAGCTGGGCCCACCAACCACGCTCCCGAGCCCCCTCGGTATCTTCGCGCGAGACATTGTCCAGGCGTAGACGGGTGCCGGCGGCATCGAAGGTCAGGGTCTCAAGGTCGCCCTCCTGCAATCGGGTATCGAGGGAGAGATCGCCACGGAGCCGCTGCTCGCCGACGCGCAGGTCAGTATTGAACGCCCTGAGCGTCAGCTCTCCCTGAGCGCTGAGGCCTTCCAGTCGCAGATCTGCCGTCAGGCTGGCATGGCCTCCGAGCAGAGCGAGCCCGGACCCCTGGGGCAGGTAGTCGCTGTAGGCGGCGATATCGGCCACTTCGCCGATGGGCAGCTCGATCCGGGTCCGGAGGGTATCCACCGGTATCGTCTCCGGTTCGAGACTGAAACGGGGCAGGATCGCCTCGAGCCGAAAGTGGCGGCCGCTGAGATATTCGGTCGTACCGTCCCGTCGTCCCAGGGAGAGCCGGGGCAGGTTGAGTGTCAGACGTGCCTCCGGCTCGGCCGGGTCGCCTTCGACGAAGGCTTCCAGCCGGCCGCTGCCACTGACGCTATAGTCGAGGAAGGTGGCGGCGAGGGGGGTGGCATCAATCCTCAGCCGGCTGCCGGGCTGTGGCTCGTGACCCACCAGGACGAGATCGGCTTGCAACTGGCCGGCGCCGCGCAGCGTCAGGCCATGGGCCCGGGGCAGCAGGCGGTCGAGAAAGCCGAGCCGGTCGACGCTGCCGTCCAGCACCAGATGGGTGCGGGGTGTCTGCCCGTCATCGCCGAAAGGGTGATCGAAGCGGGCCTGGCGGGCCACTAATCGTGTCGTCAGCTGCTGCGCCTCATCGTCGTCCTCCATCTCCAGAGTGAGGCGTGAGCCGGAGAGGTCGATCAAGGTCCCGTCCAGATTGGCATGGCGCAGTGACAGCTCAAGGCCGAGTGCTCCCAGCACCTCGGAATCGAGCAGGCCCACACGCAGGTCTTGCCCGGTCAGCGCAATCTCCCCCCGCACCCCGTCGGCGTCGAAGGTCAGTTGACCCCGGCTTTCGGCGCTGCCGCCCAGCAGCCTCAACGGCAACGAGTCAGGCAGATGACGGCCGAGCACCGCCACATCGGGCATGACCGCCTCCGGCCAGGTCAACCGCAGGGTGGCGCTGCTTGCTGCGTGCTCCCGCGACAGGGTATCGATCTCAGCCATCAGGCTCAGTGACGGCGCTACCAGCAAGGGGCTTGCGTCCTGGCTTCGGGTCAGGCGGGCCTGCTCCAGGTCGAGCTGCAGCTCGGCGCCGGTGCCGGAGCCGTCAGGAGCGGCGACAAGGTGGGCGACGAGCCGCCCCCTGCCCTGGGCGTGAAAATCGAGGAAGCGAGTCTCCAGAGATGATGCCTCAAGGGTCACGCTGCCGCCGGCCACGGGATGTCCATTCTCGAATTTCAGGTCGGCGAATAGCTGGCCGGCGCCGTCAAGCGCCATGCCGCGTCCATCGAAGGCGCCTTCAAGGAAGGCATCGAGAAAAGCCAGGTGAGATACTCGGCCGACCACGCGCAGTTCGCCGTCCAGGGGCGCCGGGCCATCCTCAGAGTGCCACGCTGCGAGCGGTTCTCGCGCGGTGAAGCTGGCCAGGGGGAACGTCAGTTCGGTAACCATGGGGCTGGCCTCGCCCCTCTGGTCCTCTCGGGCGGCCACCACCTGCAGCCGGCTGCCTGATAGGTCCAGCCGGGGTGCCATCGGGTCCAGCTCGGCAAGATTCAGCCCCAGCGACAGCTGGCCGACGAGGGATTGTCCCATCAGTGTCATCGCGATGTCGCTACCGCTCAAGTCGGCCCGACCCGCAAACCGGTCCCCATGATAGTCGAGCCAGGCGTCGAGTCGCGCTGTGCCAGCGTGAAGGGTAAGTGGCAAGCCGGGCGGAAGGTAGCGCGACAGGCGACTCACGTCGGGGACTTCGGCTCCCTGCCAGGTCATTCGTGCCGCGCTGGGCGGGGCGGGGGACGCGGTGAGATCGGCACTCTCGAGCCGGGCCGTTATCGCGAACCTTTGGCTGGTCAGCAGCGGTGTTTCCTCAGGCGGTTCGAGGGGGCGCATGGCGACATCCTCCAGGGTCACCTCGAGGTGAGGCTGCGGTGACGATTCCCCGGCATGAACATGGAGTCTGGCCTGACCCCGGCCAGAAAGCCGTTGTCGAGCTTCGCTGTCACGGTCGCCGCCCAGCAGGGCGGCCTCGTCGAGCTCAACGGCCAGCTCCGGCGAGTCCAGCGTCACCTGGCTTCCCGCGTTCAGCTCGCCGTTGCGCAGTGACAGCTCGGCGGTGAGGGCACCGCTACCATCCAGCGTGAGCCAGGGCGTGGCCCGAAGATAAGGATTGAACACATCCCAGGCATCGGCGCGTCCGGTCAGGGAAAGATCTCCGGAGACCTGGCCCAGTAGCTGCCGGTCGAGGCCTTTGGCGGGGTCGAAGGGAGCCACGCTCAACGCGGCTTCCAGTGTGAGATCGTCGGCCAGCAGGGTGTCGTCTCGCCATAGCGAGCCAGCGTCGAGTAGTAACCGGAACGATTCGGCGCCAATTCGCCGCGCCGCCAGCTCCAGGTCCGTGGCCTGCAGTTCACCTTCGCCCTGCAGGCGATGGGGCCCCACACGCAACAGGCGAATGCCGCGGGCGTCGAGCTGTTGCAGGGTGAGTCGTCGGTCAAGCAGGTCGGTTGTGGCGATACGCACCTGGGCCTCATCCACCGCCAGGTAGAGAGGCAGTTCGGTGGCGTGACGCTCGATGGTCAGGCCTTGAAGATGCAGCTGTCCCGGCCAGAAGCTCCATCCCGTATCCCAGGTCACCGTGACATGGGGCAGGCGGCGGTCGATCCAGGTTTGTGCGCCCGTGCTGTTGAGCAGGATATTGGTGCCGACCAGGACGAGCAGTGCCAGTATCAGCAGGCTGGACAGCAGCCAGAGCAGGAGCCGAACGCGAAGCCGGCGAGGATGCGGTGCTTTTTCCTTGGTCTGAGGCATCGTCAGGCGGCTGCCCTCTCCTTGTTGATCTATGCCTTGATCCTGGTGGCTTCGCACTCGGGGATTTTATGGCATCATCACCGCTACTTTTGTGGCACATCAACCAGGGCAGGTCGGACCACATATGTTTCTTGATTCTTACTATACGCAAACGGATTCGCGCATTCGCATTACTGCACAACAGGCGAGCGATTTCGCCAAGGGTATCGCGGGCGACTTCAACCCCATTCACGATCCGCAGGCGCGCCGTTTCTGCGTTCCCGGCGATTTGTTGTTCGCCCTGGTCCTGAGCCGTTTTGGCCTATCCCGGGAGATGGATTTCCATTTCCGGAGCATGGTCGGTGAGGGGACGTCACTGTGCCTGAAGGAAAATGAAAGCGGGCATATCGATGTCAGTGACGAGGACGACAAGCGCTATCTGGATGTGACTCGCAGCGGTCAAACCACCCGGGACGAGTCTGCGGTGGAAGCCTTCACTCGCTGCTATGTGGCCTTCTCGGGCAAGAATTTTCCCCACGTGCTGAAGCCGTTGATGGAAGAGAAGGGCGTCATGTTCAATCCGCGTCGTCCCCTTGTGATCTACGACAGCATGGGCTTCTCGCTGGAAAGAGTGGGTCTGGTCCACCCTTCGCTCGAGCTGGTGGATTCCAGCATGGTGGTGAACGGCAAGCGCGGCGATGTGACCCTGCAGTTTCGCATCACCGATGGTGGGAGCGAGGTGGGCAGCGGCTCAAAGAAACTGGTAGTCAGTGGGCTGTGCGACTATGACGCCTCAGCCATGGACGCTATCGTCACCGAGTTCTATCGGCTCAAGGCGGCCTACGAAGCCGACGGTTGACTGGCTCATACGACAACGGTCACCGGACAGGACGCCTGATCAATGACCCTATGACTGACGCTTCCCAGTAGCTTCTCCCGCCATGTGCCGAGTCCCCTGCGGCCCATCACGATAACCGGGTAGTCCTCGTGGCGTCGGGCCTGCTGGATGATTGCCTCGGCATAGCGCTCGCCGGACAGCACCTGCTCGATGATGCCCGCCGGCACATCGCCCAGTACCTTGCGCGTGCGATTGAAGATGCGCTCGGCCTCGTCGGTGGGGTCGTCTGCCTGTTGCGGTTGCTTGCCCGCCGGACGGCAGAACAGCAGCTCTACCGCCGCATCGGCGCTGCGTGCCAGGTCGCCTGCCAGGAGGGCGGCACTGTCGCTGTGGCGTGAGCCATCCACCGGCAGCAGTACTCGACCGATACGTTGTATATCCTCGGGGGCCGCTTCCGCATGCACCACAGTGACTGGACAGGGGGCCTTGTGAACCACCTCGTTGCTGACACTGCCCTCCACGAACTTGCCCATATCGCTGAGATGACGTGCGCCTATCACCAGCAGGCATGCCTTCTGGCACCGGGCATGCTCGACGATGGCGCGCGCCGGATGGCGAATGAAAGTGTCGTCCTCGAGGGTCACCTCGTCGATGGCCGTCTCAAGCGGCGGGCCAATGGATTGCCTGGCACGGGAGAAGGCATTTCTAGCGGCTTCCAGGCGCTGTGAGCGGTCCCGATCAGCCTCGGCTTGCCGGTTGGCGGGCAGGTCGCTGAGTTCGGGTGGGTTCAACGGCATCACATGCAGCAGCTGCAGCGATGCCTGCAGCAGGCGGGCCAGCATCGCGGCATGACGAGCCGCAGCGTCGGCGGTGGGTGAGCCATCCACTGGCACGATCACGAGCGAAATGCGCTCACTCATGGTAGGTCTCCCTTGCAGGCAGAGATGGTGAGTCAGGTTTCCAGATTAGCGCAATTGACCCGTTGGCGTCTGCTGGGTGCCCGGCACAAAGAGCCGCTTGCCGAACAGCATGCCGCCCCAGCGAGTGTGGTTCGCGAGTTGATTCAGCCAGATGGAGCCTGCAAGGCCGGTCACGATCAGCAGTACCGTATAGACCGGCAGCGACATGACCAGGACCTCATTCGCCGCGTCCACCATGGCGAAGAACATGGGGTGGGCCAGATAGATGCCGAAGGAGTACTGGTTGATATACTTGACCAGCGCTGGTGCCGGCCGGTGGCGTAGGCGAGTGACCGCGCTGAGAGTGAACAGGATGAATAGTGGCACCACCCAGGTCTCCTTGGAGGAATACTCCAGCCAGCCGGGCAGCGTCAGCAGAGCGATGAGGCCAACGAAGGCCACCAGGTAGCGTGGCTGGGAGAGCTGCTTCAGCACTGGCACCTCATTCAGACGGGCGGGGTCCAGTTGGGGGTAGTAGCGCACAACCAGCATGGCCAGGAAGAACAGGTAGATCCAGCCCAAGGGGGCGATCCAGAGCAGGTAGCCGGGTGGTTCGATGCCGTACAGGCGGGTCAACCCCCAGTAGGCCATGCCGATAAGGCTGCCGATCACGAGCCAGGGGCCTGGTTTCAGCCACTGCTCCAGATCATAGCGGGCATAAAGCCAGTAGAAGGCATAGAACTGCATGGCGATGATCAGGAAGTAGCCATGCCAGCCGGCATAAACCAGATAGAAGACCAGATTCTCCCAGAACCCGATATCGACGCCTTCCTGGCGTAGGCTCAAGAACTTGGTGGTCGAATAGATCAGCCCGTAGACCAGGTAGGGCACCATCACGTACTGCAGGCGCTTGATGAGAAAACCATCGGGCGGACGGCTGCCGTAGCGGGCCGCAAACAGGAATATGGAGATGAAGATGAAAATTGGCGTGCCGAGGACAGTGGGGATACGGGCCAGATCGATATAGACATTGGCGGCGTGCTGGTTCAGACGGTCTAGCAGGTGAAAGGCGAAGACGGCAAGACAGCCGTAGAAGCGCAGCCAGTAGATTTCTTCGATTTGCTTCATGGTCCTTGGGCCTTCCCTGGTTTTGTCGAGGTAGTCCAGTTGAAACAGCTCGGTTGAGGCAGTTCGGTTTAGGCAACGCAGATGGAACGTCCTGTGTCGGTGTGCTGTCGACCACGTGGACGAGAAGAAATTCCCAGATAGAGAAACAGTGTTCCACATATCCGTCCCCGGGCACAGGGAGTCCGTGCATGAACATCAACCACGCTGTCAGGCTTATCCTTGGGTTGGTGCTACTACTGGGTAGCGCTCAGGCCCTGGCTGGAGAAGTGACGCACCACCGTTTTCATTCAACGGTGCTGGAGCGCGATTATGCCTATACCCTCTATCG
>ERZ869909.1472-NODE-1472-length-19046-cov-30.634825_pt1 | contig 19046 bp, 38 predicted proteins | sample MGYA00520892_ERZ869909 | MGnify/ENA primary metagenome ERZ869909 (study PRJEB32215, sample SAMEA104723947) | bioreactor metagenome | biome: bioreactor; feature: anaerobic bioreactor; material: water | place: China | collected 2015-03-12 ...
TGGGACAACGTCATGGTGTTCGACGAGAGCGCCGTGTTTCGCGATGACCGGCACCGCCACCTTTACACCGCGATCACCCGCGCCGCCGAGCGGCTGACGATTATTCAATCCTGACAATCGAGGATCTGATGAAGGTTCTGATCGGATGCGAAACATCCGGCGTGATGCGCCGTGCGTTTGCTGCCTTGGGGCACGATGTTTGGTCATGCGACGTGCTCCCCGCAGAAGACGGAAGCAACCGGCACATTCGCGGCGACCTGCGCGAATACCTTGGCGATGGCTGGGACTTGATGGCGGTGATGCATCCACCGTGCACCCGGCTTTGCAATTCCGGCGTCCGCTGGCTTCACGCCCCTCCAAGGGGCAAGTCGATCGAGCAGATGTGGCAAGACCTTGATGAAGCTGTGTCGTTCTTTTCGGCATGTTGGCTTGCCCCCATCCCGAGGGTTGCAATCGAAAACCCGATCATGCACCGCCACGCCCGCGACCGAATGCCAGATGACCTCCCCAAGCCGCAGATCATTCAGCCGTGGTGGTTCGGTGAGCCATTCTTCAAAGCGACCGGATTTTACCTGCGATGCCTGCCACCTCTCGTCGCCACCAACCGGCTTTCTCCGCCGGAGCCAGGAACGCCAGAACACAAGGCATGGTCGATGGTCCATCGCGCGCCGCCATCGCCCGATCGTTGGCGCATCCGCAGTCGGACGTTTGATGGGGTTGCAAGGGCGTGCGCGGAACAGTGGGGTGAACATGCGACGGAAGCGACGAAAGAAGCGATGCGCTTGTGAAATCGGCCCCAAATAAGAGTTGTAAATTTTGCGACTTTCTTCTTGCTTTATTTCAAATCCTACCCCTATCGATATGAACGTAAGCGACGCAAATGAAGGAGAGCTGCACGATGCATTTTGATCCTGGCGGACCCCCTTCCGACGCTCACCTTCTCGCGCTCATCGCGATCACCTTCGTCGCGTTCCTGATCTTCGCGAAAATCACAACCATGCTCACCCGCTAACGCGGACCTCGCCGACCCGACAATTCGAACCCAAGCCGACCCAAGGCGCGCGAGCGCCGTTTGACGGAGCGACGACGCACATGCTTTTGACGGTGATTGACTTCGAGACGGCACAGCTTCCGAAGGAAGGCGACGAGGCGTTCAAGCCCCCGATCTGCGAGGTCGGTCGCACGCTGATCGAGTGCGACGCCGAGGGTGGCGAATTCAAGATCACGGGCAGCACGTCGGTCCTTTGCGACCCCGGCTCGCCGATCGCGCCGGAAGCGAGTGCGATCCATCACATCGTCGATGCGGATGTCGTTGGCGCGAAGTCGCCCGACGCCGTTCTCAGTCGCCTGACCACCGGCGGCCCGGCCTATTTCGTTGCTCACGGCGCCGACTTCGAGAAGTCGCTTTTCGATAGCGGCGAGATCCCCTGGATCGACACGTACAAGGTCGCGCTTCGCATCTGGCCCGACGCCCCGGCGCACAAGCTGCAAGTTCTTCGCTACTTCCTCGAATTGAAATCGGAGGAGTACCCCATCGGCGCGCCGCACCGCGCCGGGCCGGACAGCCTCGTTTGCGCCCTGCTGATGGGCCGCATCCTTGAGACCAAGAAGTTCACCTTCGCGGAGATGGTTCGCTTCTCCGATGGGCCGGCGTTGCTGCCTCGCATCCCCTTCGGGATGCACAGAGGCAAGAAGTGGGACGAGGTGCCGACGAGCTATCTCGAATGGATCGTCAACAAAAGTGACCTCGATCGCGATGCCAAGGCCAATGCAAAGTATTGGCTGAAGCAGAGGGCGGGCCAATGAGGGACACGCTGCTCTCGATCCTCGCGTCGTTCGCGGCGATTGGCGTCGGTCTGATCGCATTCGTCTGGTTCGCACATTACGAACTGTGCCGCGAGACCGGCGCGGATTGGCTCGCCTGCATCATCGTGGCGGGGGCGCTCTGATGGCCGGGTCCGCATCCGAGCGCTTGATCCGTGACGCCGTTGTGGCGCGAGCGCGCGAGCTTATGCCTGACGCCCGGATCATTCACGAGCTGGTCGTCGGTTGGTGCCGCGCCGATGTTGCGGCGGTGGAGCCTGATCGGGTCACGCTGTTCGAGATCAAGTCTGAAAAGGACACGCTTGATCGCCTCGAAAAGCAGGCGTCCACGTTCGTCAAATCCTCGCATCAGGCGGTCTTTGTTCTGCATGAAAAGTGGTTCGCCAATCGCGAGTGGATGACGGGGGAAATATACGCCGGGAAGACTTGGCGCTTTCCCGAGCCCGACCGAACGAACCGGTGGATATCGAACGTTTGGGATCTCCCACCGCCGACGCTCAAGCAACCCGCCCCGCGCGTCCTCCTCGACCTAATGTGGAGAGCCGAGATGGTCGTGGAAGCAATATGGCATGGCGTTCGCGCCGACCGCCGCATGAACATGGAGCGCATCAAAGACGAGATGGTCTGGGCCATGACGGGCCGCCAGATCACTGAAGCGGTATGCCGACAGCTCCGTGCGCGCGCCTTTCCTGAAGCCGACCCGCCGATCTTCGAAAAAGCGGCAGAGACCACCTTCAAGGAGGCGACGTCGTGACGAAGCCAGATCAGATGATGTCCGTCCCCGGCGAGCGCTCCGTGAAGGAGTGGGTCGGCGCGACCCCTGACACGCCCGTGCCGCCGCGCGTCAAGCTCCGCGTGCTGAAGCGGTATCGGTATCGCTGCTACCTCAGCAAGATCGAGATCAAGCCCGGCGACAAGTGGGACGTCGATCACGTCCTGGCGATCATCAACGGTGGCGAGAACCGGGAAAGCAATCTCGCGCCCGCGCTCAAGGTCAAGCACGTCGAAAAGACGAAGGTCGATCTCTCGATCAAGGCTAAGCGGGACAAGTCGCACAAGAAGCGCTTCGGCATCACGAAGCCGAAGAAGTCGATGCCCGGTAGCAAGGCGAGCGGCGTCAGGATCTGCCTCGACGGAACAGTCATTTGTCGCCGCACCGGGAAGGTGTTGAACCGTAGGGAGGAAGTTTGATGTTGAACGCCGCCGCACCGGAGCCCCGTAAAAACAGCGATAAGAGCGCTCCGAAGGCTTCCGTCGTTAGCCTTCCGGCTATGGCCCGCGCCGCCCTGATTGACGCTGAGAACAACGTTCCGAGCGCCGTCGAGGCGCTGACCGAGACGCTTATGCGCGATCGCGTGCTGATGCGAACCGTTCTCCTTGAGATCGTCAGCATGGCAGCGCGCGAGCTTGTTGCTCGCGACATCCTCGCCCAGCGCCAAGCGATCCGATCCGGCGCAGCTCGCGGAGGTGCGACGCGGCCGAAGATCAACGGTCGTGCATCGACCGAGATCCAGGCCGAGCGCACCGTTCTTTCTTACATGGAATATCCGATTTCGGGCGGGCTGCACCTCGGCAACGCAACGCGCGAAGACGTTGAACGTCAACGCGACAAGCATGTCGAGAACGTTCGGACGAATGCGCCGCTCGCACGCTGGTTTGATGCGATCGCCAACGCACTCCCGGAGGGCCGCACGGTTCGTGAGGTTCTGACCGAGGAAGACGTGCGCGGCATGTACGAGGCGGCGCAGCGATGAACATTGAAATGAACGAGATCGCCCGCGTGTCGGGCGGCGCTTCCGGCCATATTCGAGGCGATACCCAATCGATGGGCGCCGGAAGCGCAGCTTTTGCGACGACCGAATTCCGACCGAAGCCCAATAAGATTGTGTCGTCGCGCCCGGCCGCCATGCGGTCGGGCACATCTTCCGGCGAAAGCCGGAGCGGTCATGGCCATAGGATCGCTGATACCCAATCGCGTGGCGCCATGACCGCACCCTTCTCCGCGCAAGCGGAGGCGATGCTGACCACATGGCGCCCGATACCCAGACTGCTGGCGTCGGCATCGCAATCAACCGTCCGCAAGGACGGGCGCTCGACCAGGCCCCCCGTGAAACCCAATATATTTGTGTCGAGCGCACCTATTCCGGGCAACCGGAGCCACCCGGCCATTGGCGTCGCGATGCCCACCAACACCCTGCCGGGTGGCAACAATTCCGCACACGCGGAACAGTCGGAGGGGGCCAATCTCGGCTCGAAGACCATCGGCTCCGCGCCCCCTCCGGCAACCCTATCCCCGCAAGGGAGCGGGATCGACCAGAAGTCGAGCGAAACCCAAGGTTCGCCTGTCGATCCCGCATTCACCGCGACGACCACAGAACCGCCGATCACCGGGCAACTCGCGTCGTCGCGTAAGTCGAGGGCGGCCAGCGGCTATGCGACACCCGATAAACGGCAGCCGCCCTCGACACCTCCTTCCCGAGCAATCGGGAGCGCCTTCGGCCAAAGCAGTAGCGATTACCATTCAATGTCTGCCGAAGGCGCCACTCAATCCCCGCGTGAGCGGGGTGGGATCGACCAAAATCATCGCGGAACCCATTGATCGACAGTCGATCCCTCTCCCCTTCCGCCGCCGATCACGTGCGGCGGATCAGTCGGGGCGGCCCAGTAACCATTGAGACCCAGACGTCTATAGCCGCCCCGGCACCAATCAACGCGAGGACAGCGCAATGACGATTGAACAAGCGATCAACGAGTTTCCCGGAAACGGGAGCGACGCGGCCATGAACAGTGAGGCATCCATTCACACGCCGCCGCGTCGCAAATCATCCGCTCGCAAGAGCGGCGCCGACAGCCAACGAAGTTCCGAAACCCAAGACGTGAGCGCTGTCGGCACCCTTTCCCGCAAGGGAGGCGATCCCGGCCAGTTTGCCGCCGATACCCACCCCTGCGGCGCCGGGATCGCCAAGAAACGTCGCAGCAAAAAAGCTGCGGCGGCGGACATCAGGAACAGCCACCCTGCTTCCGATACCCAAAAAAGCGATGCTGTTTCTGATGATCCGCGCTTCTCCGATCCCTTGATCGCCGCAATCGTTCTTCAGCACCGGACCCGCGTTCGGTGGATGAAGGCGCGAAACGGCCTGATCCTGCAAGGCAAGGCATACGGCCGCGCATACTTCGACGGCGACAAGAAAGAGGGCGCAGCAGCGTTCGATCGCATTCGCGCCGGGAAGATGAAGCCTGGCGACGAGCCATTGGCCGACCTGCTCGTTCCGTTCCTTCCCGCCATCGAGCACTTCGAGGCGAGCCTGAAGCGAACCGAACGCGATCTCGAAAAGCTCGCGAAGAAGCTCCCGATTATGTCCTGGCTCGATACGGTCAAGGGCTTCGGCGCTGGTAGCCTTGCCGCGATCGTTGGCGAGTGCGGCGACATCGGCGCGTATCGCACCGTCAGCGGCGTTTGGCGTCGCCTTGGTCTCGCACCCTACGCGAAGGACGGCGCGAACCATGCGGGCATGACGTGGCGCGTAGAGAAGTGGCGCGAAGCCCCGGCGCTGACGAAGGATGAATGGAGTGACTTCGGTTATTCCGGTCGCCGCCGTTCCGTTGCCTGGAACGCAGGCGAACCGATCGCGAAGTTGCAGCGGACGTGGGTCGATAAGGAAACAGGCGAGGTGAAGAAGCCCGCCGATCATTACGGCCTCGTCCTCGAAGAAGCGAAAGAAAAGGCGCTGGCGAAAGGCTGGACGCCGGGTCACGCCGAGGCGCACGCGCGACGGGTGATGTTTAAGAGAGTTCTGCGCGATCTTTGGGTCGCCTGGAATGGGCTCGCCGACCGAGGATCGAGCGTCAACCGAAGTGCATCCGTTGGCGAGCCCGACAATTCTGTCGATCCCAGCCGTAGTGGCTCCGATACCCTTTCGAACTGCGCCGGGATCGACAGGGAGGCGGCTTGATGTCGGCCGCCTCCGCCTATCCGCTGACGTGGCCCGATGCCTTCCCGCGCGCTAAGGCGCGCGAGCGCGGGCAATTCCGAACGAGCCTGACCGGCGCGCTGACGAACGTCGAGAAGTCTCTCGCCGGGTTCGCGCGTGACAGCCGACGCAAGCTCGAAGGCTTGGTGATCTCGTCGAACGTCACGCTCGGCAATCGCAAGCCCGACGACCCCGGTGTCGCGGTGTGGTTCGGGTGGGATGGGCTGTCGGTCTGCATCGCGGTTGATCGGTACGCATCGGTCGAAGCCAACTTGCAGGCGATCCACCACATCATCGAGGCCCGGCGCGTCGAGCTTCGGCACGGAACACTCGCGCTTGTCCGCGCGACGTTTCAGGGCTTCGCGGCGCTTCCGCCGCCGCCGGGCAGCAATCCGAAACAGTCTTGGCGCGAAGTCCTCGATCTGCACGGGCACCCGACCCGCGCGCAGGTCGAAGCGCAATACCGACTTCTCGCGAAGAAGCGTCACCCCGACGCTGGCGGCTCAATGGAGGCGATGGTCGAGCTGAACCTCGCTTGCGACGAGGCCCTGAAGGAAATCGAAGGCTAAAGGAGCACGACGCCATGAACACGAACGCTGAACCGATCAGCAATAGCCTTGTCTTCGCGTCGATGGACGTCGCGACGTTTCGGGCCGCGTGCGACCTGCCGGTGTCGCAGTCGCCGGGGCTCGTCGATGAAGATGAGCGCGACCTCCACATCAATCTCGTTGATGAAGAATGCAACGAGCTGATCACCGCGCTTGAGCAAGGCAATCTCGTCGGCATCGCGGATGGAGGGATTGACCTGATCTACGTCACGATCGGTCTTCTCCTGCATCACGGCATTCCGATCCCAGCCGTTTGGAAGGCCGTTCACGACGCCAACATGGCGAAGGTCGATCCGGTCACCGGCAAGGTTCGGAGGCGGTCGGACGGCAAGGTGCTGAAGCCGGACGGCTGGACCCCGCCGGACGACATTATCGCGGCGATCATCAAGAAGGCGCAGGCCAATTTCGAGGCCCGCATCGTTGCGCTTGAGCGGGTCGCAAATGACTGAGGCGATCCAACAGGGCGAGCACGAAGAAGCGCTGACGCGCGACATCATGCGGCAAGTCACCGCCTCGGTGTGGTGCGGCGCGTCACCGGAAGACGCCCTGAGCGCGCTGATGTGCGCAACGGCGGAAGTCCTGCTGGCATCGGTCAGCGATGCGCGGGAGCGGCGCACGATCCGCGACATGCTTCCGGCAATGATCGAGGGGCACGAGCGGGGCATTGCGGAGCGGGCGGCGTTTGTCGCCGCGATGCGAACGAGGCGGAAAAATAGGAGGTGAGTAGGTGTCAGATTTGAAACTGCCGCTCGAGCGGATCAAGAGCCAGCGCTCCGACGCAATCGACCATGACATCGAGATCGCGATCACGCGGCTCCTGCTCGACGTCGGTTTCCATCACAAGCGGATCGCCGCCCTGTTCGACTGCAACCAGGGGCGCATCGCGGAGATCGCCACGGGGCAGAACCGGCCGGGCGTTTCCTACAGCTTCAATATCGAGGGGAACGACAATGGTTGATTACGTCAAGATGCCGAGGCCGATGGGAAAGAACACGCCCCCGATCGGCGACAACCCCACGCCGATCAAGGCGCTGGAAACCTTGGTCCGCGACATCAGGGAGCTGATCTCCCTCAGCGAGGGCGTGAGCGGCTTCTTCGGCACGGACGAAAAATGGGACGAGCTACTGAGCGGCGGATTGCGCGGATGGCTCGGGAATACGCTGAAGGCGTCTGAGCGCGTCATTCAGAACGCGCGCTGGCGCGCAAACGGCGAAGCACTTGATCCGAACAGCCATGCCCTCGATGCCGAGCACCTCTATAAGCCGCTCGCTGGCGTCCTTCAGCTCGCGCTCAACCAGGCGCAATCGGGCAAGGGCCGGGAGCGGCACGCCGACGACAAGCCGTTCATCGATCAGCCGATCTTAGACATCGCTCGGATGCTGGGCGGCATGGACGGGCACGCCTTTCAAATCGCGAAGAAGGCGCAGGAGGCGGCGCGCATGACGCGCCGGGGCCACCTTGGAGCCGCCCGCGCCGAACTGCTCGGCGTGATCGTCTACGCCGCTGCGGCTCACATCCTGCTCGACGAGCGGGCGAAAGCGGCGGTCGCAGACACGCTCGCGACGAAAGAGGCATAGGCGGCCAAGCGGGCCATCAATCACGGGAGATCCGACAATGAAAATCGCACGCAACATTCGGCAGCACGTCACGCCGTTCGGCGTGGTGTTTATCGCATTCGCGACGATCGCAACGACACTATTCCTTCGCACTCCGCCAGACGCCGTTGCTCCTCCGGCACCGGAGCCGACCGAGACGGAAATCGAGACCGAAACGATCGAGCCCGGCGAGACGTCCTTCGCCGCAATCACCGGGTCGCGCGTCGAGTACATCGTGCCTCAAGGGACGCGCCGGATCACGACGAACATCCGCGAGCCGAACGGATCGCTGGTGCGCAGCTTCGTCATCACCAACTGGGTCACGATCAAGCCGGGCCAGAAGCTCGAGCTGCTCGCCGACTAGAAACACGAATTGGCCAATCCCCATGCTGGCCAATCCGAGGGGGCGCGCGGCGTGAGACACCGCGCCAGCGGAACGCGGCGAACGATTTAGGGATGCGTCGCGGACCAAGGCCGGATTAGCGATCCGGCACCCTCGGTCAAAATCACAGGGAGGGTGCACGTTGGACGAGTATCCGATGTCGCGCGAAAGCTGGATCGATGTTGAGGATGAATTCCTTCGCGAAAATTATCACCGCCTTGGTGGATACGAGACGGCCTTACGTCTTGGCCGCTCCTTATCAGCGGTTCGCATTCGTGCCCAAACCATCGGCGTCGCGCGACGGCGGAAGCCATCCAAGCCGAAGCGTCCCATGTCCGACATTCGAAGGGATCAGGAGCGGCGCGCGAAGCAATACCTGGCCCTGCGCGCGCGAACCGGACTTTCTTGGTCCGGGGTGGCCGCGAAGCTCGGCGTCACAAGATCATCGGTGATCGGCACGGTGTGGCGATACCTCAACCGCACGAGCAACCGAAGAAGCAACCCGGGAGAACACGACCGATGACCACGAAGACAAGCACAGCCGCCCCGCTTTCGCACGACGACGCGATGGATCTGATCCGCAAGGCTCTGACCGTCACGGTCATCAGCTACGACGAGGCAATCGCGATCTATCTCCGGGCGCGGGGCTTCCTGTGCGACGGCGCTCCGGTGCTCGGGTTGCCGGTGCCGGAAGACTGGTTGCCGCCGTCCACCATCTCGGAGGTCGAGCGCATCCTTGACTTCCACAGCGCCTGGATCTCGCGACCGGACACGGTGATCGCGAAGCAGATTGCTCTTAGCGCCTCGATCGCGATGGCGGGGAGGATCTCGTCTCCGGTGCACGGCGTGCCAAGCGTGATCAGAGAGATCGCAGCAGAGCGTCGGCGGCAGATCCGGGAGGAAGGCTTCAGCCACAAGCACGACGATAAATTCGTGAATGGGGAACTTGGTCAGGGCGCGTCTTCGTACCTCATCCGCGCTTGGTGCAGCATCGGGCGAGCGAAAGTCGATAATCAGCCCAGCCCGTGGTGGCCCTTCTCGGATGCCGCATGGAAGCCAGCCAGCATTCGGCGAATGCTGGTCAAGGCCGCCGCCATGATCGTCGCCGAGATCGAGCGCCTTGACCGCGCCGCCGCGAAAGGCGGTGAGGCATGAGCCGCGTATTTGACGCTTCTTGCTCCCCCGAAGAAATAGTGACCGTAACCGCTGGCGACGTTCGGCACGCGCGGGAATTTTTCGAGGCTCACCCAGACAGGCATTCACGCGGGGAATTTGCCAGGAACGTGCGCGGATACGCGGTCGGGTTTGCCGAGACCGCGCACTCTTTCTGCCTCCTTGGAGCTATCGGGAGATCGATCAATCATCGAAGCGCAAAGACGGGTGTTGATCTCGTGCCCCTCCTTGAAGCAACAGCTCGCCTTCGCGGCCTCAACCCCAAGAGCCACCTCGATCAGATCGCCGCGCGGGACATCATCACGAACGTAAACGACACCGGCACCGTCAAGGATGTCATCGACCTTCTTCGCGAGATCGAGAGCGAAATGCGGAAGCAGATCGATGCGGGGGCGGGCCAATGACGAAGCACGGCACCGGCATCGAATGGACCCCGAAGCAGGCATATGACCGTGCGAGATACGCCGAACAGAGGAAGCGGAGGCTCGCCGAGAAGGCGCCCGACCCCATCGAGGCGATTGGATTGGAAGATCGCTGCTACCTCGCTGGCCTCATTGATGGCGAAGGCAGCATCTATTGCGGCGCGATCGGTCCAAAGCGGGGGCGCACCTGCTATCCGATCGTCGCGATGGGAATGACAGATCGCGACGTGATCGAGTGGGTGGCAAGCTTGTGGGGTGTGCGCGTCAGCTATGTCTTGAAGCGCCGCAACCCGCGCTGGCTTCCTCAGTATTTTGTCAGGCTCTCTGGGAAGCGCGCGCAGATACTTTGTCGCGTTCTCCTTCCCTACCTTCGCGTAAAGAAGGTGCAGGCGGAGTTGGTTTGCGAGTTCGAGTGTGACCTCAGATCGGCTCCCGGCCAAACGATCTCTGAGGAAGCGAATGCGCGACGCTTTCAACTCCGGGACGCCATCAACTCGCTGAACCACAAGCCCCGCAATCCTGAGGCCCGTCGCAATCAGCAGCTCGACGGCCGCGAGCACTTCGCGTTTCCGAAGATCGTCGGGGCGCAGCCATGAACCGCGACGATTGCATCAGCGGCATCGTCAACTCCGCCATCGAGCGCAACATCGCGCTGATCGAGATCGAGAAGAACAACGGGCCGGGCCGCTCACGTGGGAGCCGACGCAAGGAGGGCTATGTGTCGCTGAAGCGCGCCGAGGATCGCCTTACAGCCTACGCGCGGCACCTGATGGCGATCGAGTGCCCGGAGCTTTTGGGCGACCCCAAGAAATAGATTTTCTCAACCACCAACCACGAAGGAGATCACCACAGTGTTCATTGGACTTGGTCTTTTTGCGATCTGTATCGCGGCGACAGTCGCCATCGTCGTGAATTCCGAACCGACTGTTCGCACCGGGATAGCTGCTCTTGGGTTCGCACTCCTCGGCGTGATCTTTGGTGCAGGCGGGTTCTACGTCGGCCCTCAATACACGGTCTGGCAACAAGGTATGGAGGGGCGCGCCGCATTCACCCGCGCCGAACAGGATCGGCAGATCCGGGTCGAGGAAGCGCGCGCCGAGCATGAGGCGTCGAAGCTTCAGGCGCAAGCAGAGGTCGAGCGCGCTCGGGGCGCGGCCGAGGCAAACGAGATCATGCTCAAGAGCCTTGGCGGCCCCGATCGCTACCTCCGCTGGCGGTGGATCGTCATGCTCGAAAACAACAACAAGTCGAACATCAAGCGGGAGATCATCTACGTCCCGGCGGATGGGAACATGCCGATGACCGAGGCCGGTCGCGCCGTCGCCCCTTAGGCAACGATCAACATCTGGCGCGCGTCGAAGCTGGCGCGCGCCGACACAACGCAGGAGGGCCGCCTAGTGACCGTCTACGTCGATGACATGGAAGCGATGCTCCGTCCCGCGCACAGGCGAGGCCGCACCTACATCCTCTGCCACATGATCGCCGACACCGACGCAGAGCTGCACGCCATGGCGGATCGGATCGGCGTCGCGCGGAAGTGGTTTCAGGGTGATCACTACGATATCGCGAAGTCGAAGCGCGCCCTGGCGGTGAAGCACGGCGCCGTCGAGCTGGATCGCAGGACACTTTCAGCAATGGCGATGCTGAAGCGCCCCGGCTTGCCGATGGGCGATCCGGCGACGGCGGTAGAGCGCCGTCAGGCGTATTGGGACGCAAGGCGTGATCAGGGAGGAAAGACAGATGCAGCACAATGACGACTGGGCCGTGTTTAATCCGCATAACAAGCCGATCGGCGATCTCCCGATCATCTTCGGTTTCAACAATGGCTCTGCGTTTGGCTATTTCCCGGGCCTTGTTCACGGGCTCCTTCTCGCTGAGGACGGCACGCGCCTCGGGGATCACGTTTGCTCGGAAGAGGCGTTCATTCCCCATGACCTCGCGGTGCGGAAGGGCTCGCGCGAGTTTCGTCATGAGACGTTTCGTAAGCACTACCCGGACGGGTATCGCATGGTCTTCGTTTCATACGGCGCTGTACAATCGACACCGAAGCTCATGACCGCGATCAGGGCGGCGGCGGAGCGGGACGACGCCGAAGCCTATGCCGAAGCCTACGGGGAGCATGGTCATGCGTAGCGACCTCGTTGATCTCGATATGCACCTCCACGGCACGCGCGACCTTTCAATCCTCGCCAGCCTGACCGGCGAGCGGAAAGACGCCGTGTGGCTTCCGAAAGCTGAGATCGAAATCGAGCTGAAGCGCGACCGGAACATCGTCGTGGCGATGCCGCAGTGGCTCGCTGAGGAAAGGGGATTGGTCTGATGGACAAGGATGCGCTTACGGGACTGTTAGATCGCGTGATGAATGAGAAGGGTCCGAACCTCGCTACCGAGACGGCGATCGCAATCATTCTCGATCAGGCGCCTGAAGGCTTCAAATTCGTCGAGCGCTGCCAAGCATGGGAGAAATGGAACCCGGCGCACATGAATTTCGACACGTGGATGCCGCCGCCGTGGACCGCCACAATCGCTGAGGCGTTGGCGTTGGCTTCGAAGGTGCTGCCCGGCAAGCATTGGCATATCTGCGCCGGTCGCACGCGACCCGGCGAGCCGCTCTATGCCGCTGCGTTCTATGATCACGACGAGGATGGCCTAACGCTAGATGAGCCGATCGGTATCGCCGAGCATGACAATAGCGCCGCACTCGCAGTCATCGCAGCGATGCTCAACGCCCTCATCGCTTCCGCACCCGATCACACTGCGAGCCCGAAGTAATGGCACGCGCGCGCGACGTTGCAGACGCGCTCGATCAGGTCGAGCAGGAGGAATGGCGCTGCCGGACCTGCGATGCCCCGGCCGAGCCGGAGAAGCCGCATTGTTCCTATTGCCATCGGTACTGGCACGAAGACGCCCCGGCTCTTTTCTTCGACAAGGAGTACGATTTTGAAGCCTAACAAAAAGCCGAAGCCGACCGAGCGCGAACTGACACTCGACGAGCTGGTCGCCGACTTCGCGCCGGAGCACGGCGCGCGGCAGGAGCTTGAGCGCCTTCGGGCCGATCAGGCGAAGGTGCCGGTCGCGCTCGATGCGCTTCAGACCTCGCAGCGCGCCCTCGCCGTGATGACAGAGCCGAGCGCGGTCAGAAGCACGACGGTTTTGAACGCATACACGATGGTGCTCGCGGCCGAGGCGCGGGCGCGGTCGGTCATTCGCGAGCTTTCCGAGGAGAGATCATGACGATGCAAGCAATTACCGGAAATCTCTACCGGCACATCAAACGCGGCACGATTTACAGAGTGGTGACGTTTGGCATAATCGAGGCCACGGCGGCACCGGCTGTTGTCTATCAGGCGCAAGACAACTACGGCGCAATCTGGATCAGGCCGACGAGCGAGTTCTGCGACGGTCGTTTCGAGCCCGTGACTGAGGGCGGGATCGAGCCTCACCAATTCATTCCGGACCACCCTGAATTGGCGAGCTGCCGGACTTGCTGCCATGTAGCCGAGAGCCCCGTTCACATCCGCCCCGTGTCTGGCGTTGGTGACAATCATAAGCTCGACACCGATACGCAGGTGTTTTTCTACGAGCAGGACTTCTACGTCCTGTCGAACTTTTCGGCATTCCGGCTGTTCTGGAAGGGTTTCGACTTCGACACGTCGGAAGCTGTCTATCACTGGGAGAAGTTCTCAGACCCCACCATCCGGCGGAGAATTTTCGATGCGTCCTCAGCGCACGACGCGTTCAAGATCGCCGAAGCCTACTCGCATCTGCGTCACCCGAATTGGGATGATGTCAAGGTCGGCATTATGCGCGACATCCTCCGCGAGAAGGCCGCCCAGCACGAATACGTCCGCCGCAAGCTCCTCGCGACCGGCGACCGCGAGCTGATCGAGGATAGCTGGCGCGACGACTTCTGGGGCTGGGGACCAAACCGCGACGGGCAGAACATGCTCGGCAAGCTTTGGATGGAGGTTCGCGCCGAGCTGCGCGCACGGATGATCGACGAGAAGGAGGTTATGTCGTGGCGGACCTGACCCAACCTGTAGCGATCCCGCAACGCATCACGCTCTCGCGCGCCAAGGGATGGCGGATGCCGCCGAACACCGTGAAGGTGGATCGCTCGACGAAGCTCGGAAATCCCTTTCCGATCGACGTCTACGGGCGCGAGAAGGCCGTCGATAAGTTCCGGCGCCTCATCACCGGAAACATGAGCACGTTCGAGATGTCCACGTCGTCACGGCAGGACTGGGCCTCGAACCATGGCATCTCGCTCGTGTTTGTCCGCGAGCAAATCCGCCAAAAGCTCCCGGAGCTGCGCGGCAAGAACCTCGCCTGCTGGTGCAAGCCCGGCGAGCCGTGTCACGCGGACGTGCTTCTCGAAATCGCGAACGCGCCCAGCCCCCACATCTCGAAGAAAGGAATAGGCGAATGACATCGCAGACCGAGCTGACACGACGCGCGCCGCACTTAGAGCGATTTACGGACATCCGCCCAATCGTCGTGGAAGGGTTTCCGGATGCTCATACGCTCTGGCTCCGGGTCGACAACCAATCGTTCATGATTGATAGCGGCGCTGGATATTTCGACACGAAGAAGGAGGCGGAATGGGCGAGAAACATGCTGTGCATTGCAATCGACAGCATTCTTCAATGCGCAGTTAAGGGCGCGCTAGAGCAAGCGGAAAGTGTTGCCAAATATGTTTTCCTTTCCACCGACAAGGGTGGGAGGCTTGTTCTTGACGAAAGAGCCGTCGACAACATCGCGACGTCCATTCGAGCGCTGCGGTATCAAGCAGAAGACTTCATGATGCGCTTCCTGCCCGTCCGAACCGTCGCCGATCTCGAAACGCTCAACGCCGACGAGATCCTTGCTGGCTACCGATCCGCCGAAAGGGGCGACCCAGAGCCGGGCGAGAACCGAGGTCGCGCCTTCTGGCACGGCTGGCGCAACGCGATGATCGACATCGGCGAGCTGCCTATGGATGACGCGGCCCGACAACTGGCGCGTGAAATTGTTCGAAGGAGAAAAGCGACATGACGAAGATCGAAGACCTTGATCGCGACATCCGGCGCGCAGAACGCATCGGGAAGATCATCGCGACGCTCGGATGGAGCGCCATCGTTATCGGCGCATGGGATCTGGCGGGCCCTGGCGGGGCGCTATTGGCGGCCGGTCTTCCTGCGTTCGTCTTCGGAGTTGTCGTGCTGAGGGCCGCGTCCGAAATTGGCGCGGAGACCGGCGCGCGCGATCGCGCGGCGCAGACGAAGTATCCGTGGGACCGGAAGTCGTGAGTGGCGTCGATCACGGCGGAGCGCCGAGCAACCCACCGAACAGCGGAACGAGCGGCGGGCGCGTCTTGCGCCATCAACAGAGAGGGAATGAGCCAATGCTGAAGGGTAACAACCGCCTCGCGCTCAATCAGGCGACGATGAGAGAGATCGTCCAGTATTGGATCACGAACAAGATGCTGAACAAGGAGGAGGCGAGCCCCGTCGTGACCGACGTCGAAATGGGGCGCCTAGGATCGGAGAGAGGCGATTTGTTCATCGTGTCTCTTGGCGAGCCACACGAACCACCTTCCGATCGATCCGTCGTCGCAAGATAGGAGAGGCCAATGACCCCAGAAGAACGAGCCGCAAAGATGGCCGGGGCAGTCAACCAACTGTTTTATCCCGGCGCTCAGATCGAGCGTGAGCGGCTGTTCAGCCATATCAGATCGTTTGCATCGGACGCGATCCGTTTCGCCGAGATCGACGCGATCGAGAGAGCGGCCACGGTAGCCTCTGAGAAGGGTGCCGATAGCGGCGTGGTCGAAGCGATCCGCAAGCTCAAGGATAGCTTGCAGCGATCGAGCCAAACGCAGGAGCACCGATGAGGATCATCGCCAGACAAGCCGACAACATCGTCGAGGCGCAGACGATCGCGCAGGCGATGGAGAACGCCGGGGCGGAGGTCTTCAGCGTTTCGAGCGATGGGTATCGGCGAAACATTGGAGGGCAGCGGGCGCATACGTGTTTCGTCGTGTGGGCGAAATATAGCTCGCCGCTGACGTCGGCAAGGATCGACCAGGAAATCGAGCGCGCGGTTCTTTCGCGCGTGACATACGCAACAGCAAGCGCGGGAGGGTAGACGATGGCGCGACCGGTTGAACCAGTCGAGATCGAGGGAGGCTGCGACGGCACGGTCTACAAGCACCCCGCGTTCGGGCAGATCAGCCTTCACCGCGTAAGCGGTGGCGGTCAGACACTTTACGGATCGGACTTCGAGCATAGCAACAGCATCCGCATCGAGATCCATCGCAGCGAGCTTCACCGAAGTCTTTCGCACGACTGGCCCTTTCAGAAAAAGGAGCTGATCGAGATCGCGATGTCTGAAGCCCAATGGGCGACCTTCGTCTCCTCGATGTCGGTCGGGGGCGGAGTGCAATGCACGATCACGGCGATCGATGGCCGATACGTCCCAGGCTTCGAGCTTCCGAGCAAGCAAGAGATGTTCTCGAACGAAGTTGCGGACAAGCTGCGAAAGACCGTCGAAGGCTTCCGCAAGACGCTTGAGGAGATCGACAGCCTTGGCATTCCGAAGGGCAAGGCCGCGAAGCTCAAAGAGCCGTTCCATACCGCGATCCGCGAACTGCTCGCAAACATGCCGTTCGTCGCCGAGAGCTTCGACAAGCACATGGAGAAGACCGTCGAGCGAGCGAAGGTCGAGATCCACGGATACATGAGCGCGACGCTTCAGCGGGCCGGGCTCGAGGCGATCCAAGCGCCAGGCGGCGCCGTTCTGGAAATCAAGGATGAGAGTAAGGGGGGCGCGAATTGAGCGAGCACAAGATGACACTGGAAGACTTCGCTCCGAAGGGGCTCCTCGATTGGCTGACGAAGCGGCTCGCCGCTGCTGGCCGCCACGCGAGTAACGTTCGCAAGCGCGTCGTGCCCTACAAGCACGAGCTGACCGCCATCGCGAAGCTGCTCGGCTGCGAGGACAAGCCGTTTCAGTGCTGGGTCAAGGTTCAGCAGTTGCAGGAGGCCGTCGATAGGGCGAGGGAGATGGCGTCGGAATTGAGCGCGCTTCGCGCCGAGGTCCGCGAGAAGACATCCGAGATCGCGACACACGATCAGGCCCTTGAGGATCGCGCCAAGGCTTGGATAAAGGCACAAGACCGATGGGCGGCCATGGGCTTTAACGGCAAGAAGCCGCCCGTAGGGGCCGATATGTACGTCTGGCTCATATCACAGCTCGAAGTCGCCGAGGCCCGGCTCGGAACGGAGCGGGCGGCGCTGGAAGTGTTCCAGGCGTCGGCCATCGACCTGATCGCCGGGAACGAGAGGCTTCGCGGTCGAGTGAAGGCTCTTGAGGCGGCGCTGGCCGGGCTCAACGAGGCGAAGGTTGATGTCGCAGCCTAGCCTGGAACAGCTTGAGCGCGCCCGCGCCATTGCAGCGTTCGCCGTGCTTCGGTACGGCGAACGCCATGCGCCTATTCTCGCGCGGGTCGAGCAGGAGATCGAAGCGCTCCGCCGGGCCGACCCGGTTGAGCACGCCCAGCGCGTCTTGGAGCGCTACAGGGACGCGGGCGGCCGAAAAGCGATCCGGTCGAGCCAGCCCTGAAGGTGCTCAAGGCTCGGTCCGTCGCCGTAGCGTTCACGGGACTGCTTGTGCCCCATAAGGCGAGCAATGATCTTGTCGGGCGGATCGAGCGCCGTCAGGCGATCCTCGAAGGAATGGCGCAGGCTGTAAAGCGAGTGCTCCGGCGTCGGCCGGAGCTTCTTTTCCGACAGATAGTTGTTTACGTCTCGGGATAGGTCTTCGCTCCTGTCGCGATATGTCGGGAACCCCTTCGGCTGAAGCCGCAGCGCGGCTAGGGCGCAACCGACAAGCGGCATGGTCCGCTCCGAGACGTGCGTCTTGAGCCGCCTCCCCTCCCCGATGATCGCGACGTGCGGCACCTCGGCATCGAGCCGGATGTGCTGCGGAAGAAGGTTCACGATCTCGACCGGGCGCATCCCGGTATCGGCCATGACGTAGAGCACCCTTCGGGCCTCGGGGGCCAGGCCGGATAGGGCGCCTTCGGCAAGCAAGGTGCCCTGGATATAGTCGGCCGCAAACGGCGGCCTTCTGCCGTCTTTCGTTCCCTCAAAGCGCAGGCTTTGGAACGCCTCAAGCGGGAGGCCCATGGCCCGCTCGACATCGACGACGCGAAGCATCTTGATGAAGTGCGACATCTCGATGTTGGCGGTCTTTACCGTTAGATCACCGGACGCGATCCGCTTCTGGAAGTGCCGCCGGTAGGCCAAGCCATCGTCCCGCGTCAGCCTGAGCAGGGACTTGTCCCCGATGATCGAGATCGCGGTTCGGGCCGCCCGCAGCTTGTGCCCGCGCCACTTCTTGATCTGGTTCGGCGAGTGTCCCGATAGCGTCGCGGACTGGGCCTGCTCATAGGCTTCGACAAGTTCCGAGATCCGCATCTCCGGCTTCTCGATGCCTCCGAGAAGGGCGTCAGCGATGCCTTCGGTCCCGCCCCTCACCTGCTCCAATAGCTCAAGGCGGCGCATGATCTCTGCGAACGGACCAGCGACAAGCTCGGAGGAATGTTGATAGGTGACGCCAAGGGACGATGCCACGACTTGGGCGTAGTCGAGCCTTCGCTTCACATTCGGGTCGCGGCCTGCGGCCAATTCGGACCAGTCGAATTCGAGCCTTGCGTTTAGCTCGACCACGGCGCGCGCGGCGCGCGCTCCCCGAGGATCGTCCTCGACCCTGATCCCGGTCGAGAGCTTCGCAAACCTTCTCTTATCGAGATGCTGATAGGCTTTTGGGACGCGCCGGACGAGATACCAAATGCCGCCCCGATCCTGTGGCGCGTGCCGCTTCATCGCCTTCCCCATGTTACCCTATTTGTACCCCGCAAATGGGTACAATGGTACGGGGTGCGTGACCAGCCAGTTAATTTTTTATTTACCTTCCCGATGGTTAGCAGGGGTGCGAGCCCGAAGGGCGATCTAAACGCATCGTTAGCGAATTCTGTAGACAGTGACGATGGGCAGACCCACGACCTATCACCCGCCCGCGGCTCGCGA
>ERZ869909.1473-NODE-1473-length-19034-cov-4.070528_pt1 | contig 19034 bp, 14 predicted proteins | sample MGYA00520892_ERZ869909 | MGnify/ENA primary metagenome ERZ869909 (study PRJEB32215, sample SAMEA104723947) | bioreactor metagenome | biome: bioreactor; feature: anaerobic bioreactor; material: water | place: China | collected 2015-03-12 ...
CCATGGATGGCCAAAGAAAGAGCGCCCATGGACGGCTTGAGCGGTCCCGGAAGGGCGTACCCCGCCTCAACGCCTCTCTGCTGGAGGGTGACCAACCCGAACCCGGCACACCACCACAAAAAAACCGCCCGAAGGCGGTTTTTTTATCGTGCAACCGAGGCAGGAAATCAGCCCACCTGGGCCAGCAACTCCCGCGCTTCGGATTGCTGCTGGTCATTGCCCTCGGCGACCACCTCGTTGAGGATGTCGCGCGCACCGTCGGTATCGCCCATGTCGATGTAAGCCCGCGCCAGATCCAGCTTGGTCGCGTTCTCGTCGGTTTCGCCCAGGAAATCGAAATCGTCATCGTCACCCAGACCCGCATCCTCCGGCAGGCTTGCCGCAGGCGCCGGCACAGGTGTCACCGGGCGCGGCGTTTCCACCGCAGGCGCTGGCGTCTCCTCGACAGCCGGTGCCGGAACGTCGTCCAGCGACAGCATGTCATCCAGATCATCCACGCGCGCTGCCGCAGGCTCCAGCTCGAGATCGTCCAGATTTACATCTTCCAGACTGATGCTGTCCATCTCCACATCGTCCAGCTCATCCGGCATTTCCAGAGTCAGGCTGTCATCCGCCGCCGCACGGGGGGCCGGTTCATCCAGCGTCAGATCGTCCAGCGACAGATCCAGATCGTCTTCATCCACCACCGAGGTTTCGCTGGTGACACCGGAGAACTCATCGCTGACGTCGTCCAGCTTCAACTCGCCGAAATCCAGATCAGAATCAGCGTCATCCAGCAGACCCGCACCGGTATCCAGCTCCAGCACCGGATCAGCCTTCAGGCTGGCGGAAATTTCTTCGTCCGACAGGCTCTCTTCATCGCTGTCGTTGATGCTGTACTTGTTGCTGGCTGCGGCTGGCGTGCGCGGCGCTTCCGGAGCGGGCTCTGCCGGTACATCCAGATCAAAGTCGCCGAAATCATCCAGGCTGCCTGTATCGTCAGCACTGTCATCCAGCGTCAGGATCTCGTCATCGTCCTCGGGCACGGGCGCTGGCTCATTGCGCAGGGCCGGTTCGGCGCTGAGGTCCATCGCCAGGTCATCGAAGGAGAAATCGTCCTCGGCGGCGGCATCGCCACCCAGGCGTGGGCGCAGCGCCGCGATATGGCTATCAAGATCGCCGTTTAGACCGCTCAGCTTGGTCGCTTCCTGTTCGAAGGCCGCGCTGTCCTGGCTTTCCACAAGTACATCCAGCAACCGTTTCTTCAGGTCGATGCGGCCCGGCTCCTGGGCGATGGCGTTGCGCAGGTGGGCAGTGGCCTGCGGGTACTGGCCGTACGCCATGAACACCTCGACCTGCTCCAGCGCGTCCTGGCGACCGGATGCAGGGGTGTCATCGCCTGCGCCGTCGTCTGCGTCCGCAAACATGTCGTCGTCGTCCCCGCCGGACAGATCAGGCAGGAAATCATCATCGTCGCCGAAGGCTTCAATGGCCCCTTCGTCATCGGCCTCTGCGGCGGCCTGTTGACGGCGGCGCTGCATGACGGCCAGCAGCACCAGCAACAGCAGCAGCAGTGCAGCACCCGCCAGCACCAGCGGATTGCCCAGCAGGTTGTCCATCAGCGACGGTTGCGGCGGCGTCGGCGGAGTGGTCTGCGGCGGGGTCGCCGGACGCTGACGTTCTGCCGGGGTCACCGGAGCAACGGCAACGCTTTCATCTTCTTCAGTGGCGTCTTCGTCGGCATCTGCAGCCCGGGCTTCGGGCGCTGCGTCATCATCCCCGGCGCGCTGCTCTTCATCGGTGTCGTCATCAGCGCCGATCAGGGCCGGCAACGGGGCCAGCAGGTCATCGTCGTCGTCATCGGGCTCGATGCCGCGCTCTTCACGCAACCGGCGCAGTTCGTCCTGCAGACGGGTAATCTGGTCGTTGCGCAGGCGCAGGATTTCTTCGCCGGTGTTGACCTGGTCTTCCAGGTCACGCAGGCGATCCGCCAGTTCGCGGTTTTCGCGACGCATCTGGTCCAGTTGCTCGTCGCGCTGCAGCAGTTCATTTTCCAGGGCGGCGCCGTCGCCAGCGCGTGCGGAACCGGCACCCGTGCCGGCTCCGCTGCCCTCGGCGTCCGGGGCGACCAACGTCACGCGGCCCTGATCGGGGCGCGTGGTGGCCACGTCGGTGTCACGGGTGCGAGGGGTACCGTCCAGTTGCTGGCGGCCGGGTGCCTGAATGCCCCGCGCTTCCAGCAGATCACGCCACTGGCGATTCTGCTCGGCCACCGAGGCCAGGGCCTCGCGCGTGCTCAGACGACGTGCTTCCTCTTCGCTCGGAAGGCGCAGTACGGCACCTTCGCGAACCAGGTTCACGTTGTTGTTGATGAAGGCATCCGGGTTCATTTCCTGGATCACCATCATCATCTGCTGTACCGAAACACTGGTGTTCGGACGGTTGTCACGGGCGATCTGCCACATGGTGTCGGCACTGCGTACGGTATGGGTCCGGCCGGTGGTCGGTTCCCGGGTCGCCGGGCGCGGCGTGTCGGGGGTCGCCACACGCGGCGGATCGCGCTCTGGCGTAGCCTGGGGCCGGGGTTCGGGGCGCGGCTGGGGTGCGAGATCGGGGCGCGTGGTCGGTGCGGTGGCTGCCGGGGCCTGCGGCGTGCTGCGGCGGTCAGCGGCATAACTGGGCGGATCGAGCAGAACGGTGTACTCGCGCAGCATGCGCCCGGTGGGCCAGAGGTACTCGACAAGGAAATTCAGGTAGGGCTCGCGCACCGGCTGACGGGTGGTCACCCGCACCACGCCAGTACCATCTTCAGCCAGGTCCACCTGGAAGCGCAGTTCGCTGTGCATGGACTGACGGTCCACGCCGGCCACAGCAAAATCGCGATCAGAGGCCAGACTGACCAGCAACTGCTCCTCGTTCAGGTCGCCGGTATCACGCAGCGTGATCTTCATGTCCAGCGGCTGGTTGAGGTAGGAATCGAGCGTGTAGTCCCCTACCCCCAGTGCCGATGCCAGCCCTGGCCAAAGCAGTGCCATTGCGGTGAAACCGATCCCAAGTCTTCGCAACATGGTTGAACCCTTTATTTATTATGTCTCTCCCCGAAAGACGGCGGCCTGCCACCTGCGGGGAGATTCATGACATATCAGCACCCAGCATCACTGACATCCAGCATCACCGAATTGTGCAACGGCGTACCGCACAAACCTAGAAACTGTGTCACATATTGCCAGTAAGTATCCATCACAGATGGTCTTTTATCAATAATCGGGCAATTTGTACACAGTTGAGGGCCGCCCCCTTGCGCAGGTTGTCGGCCACCAGGGACAGATTCAGGCTTTGCTCGCGCGACACATCGGCACGCACACGACTGACCCGGACGCCGTCCTGTCCCACCGCGTCTTCCAGTGCCGTGGCCCCCAGCGGCCCTTCGCTGACCACCAGACCGGGGGCGCTGGCCAGTATCACCGCCGCCTCTTCCGGCGCCAGCGGCTGCGCCGTTTCCAGCTGCACCGCCAGGCTGGTGCCGAAGAAAACAGGAATACGCAGGCAGGTGGCGTTCAGCCGCAGCCCCGGGTCACCCAGCAACCGCAGCACCTCCAGCACCAGACGCACTTCGGCGCGGGTGGCACCGCTTTGCAGCGCGGGTGACGTTTCGGGATGAGCATTGAACGCAATCTGGCGATCAAAGGCCTTCACTTCCGGGCTCTGGCCATTGAGCAGGCGGGCCGTCTGGCCCGCCAGTTCGTCGACACCCGGTCGGCCAGCGCTGGACACCGGCTCGCACACGGTCACATTGACCGCGCCCAGACCGGCCTGGTCGCCCAGGGGCTTGAGGACCATCGCCAGCTGGATCGCGGCGGGCGACGGGCTGGCGATGATGCCACGCTCGCGGAAGTCGGCGAGCATGTCGGCGTTGACCTCTGGCACGATCACCGGCACATCCTGATCCGCCGCAAAGGCGCCGCTGCAATCGATCACGATGGCGCCAGCTTCTGCGGCCCGTTGTGCCTCCTCGCGGGCCAACGCTTCCGGTACCGCGAAAAAGGCGATCTGAACGCCACTGAAATCGAATCCATCCAGCGCGCGCACGGCCAGGTGATGGCCGCGCAGCGCCAGGCGCCGCCCGGCCGACTCGGCAGAGGCGAGCAGCGTGACCTGCCCCAACGGCAGGTCACTCTCCCCCAGCAGTTCCAGCAGCATTTCGCCCACCAGGCCGGTGGCACCCACCACAGCGATGTCGAACTGGCGTCCCGTCAGGTCATCGGTCATACATTGTGCTCAAGCAGGATGCGCAGCATGCGGCGCAGCGGTTCGGCCGCGCCCCACAGCAACTGATCGCCGACGGTAAAGGCGTTCAGATACTCCGGACCCATGTTCAGCTTGCGCAGGCGCCCCACCGGCACGGTCAGCGTTCCGGTCACTGCCGTCGGGGTCAGGTCTCTCAATGTCACCTCGCGCTCGTTAGGCACCACTTTCACCCAGTCGTTGGCCTCGGCCAGCATGCTGTGGATCTCGTCCAGCGGCACATCGCGGGTCAGCTTGATGGTCAGCGCCTGGCTGTGGCAACGCATGGCGCCGATGCGCACGCAGGTGCCATCCAGGGGAATCGGGTTGCCGGCGCGGCCGAGAATCTTGTTGGTCTCGGCCTGGGCCTTCCACTCTTCCTTGCTCTGGCCGTTATCCAGTTGCTTGTCGATCCAGGGCAGCAGGCTGCCCGCCAGCGGATGACCAAAGTTGTCTACCGGCAGGTCGCCGCGCATGGTCGCCGCCACTTGGCGGTCGATATCCAGAATTGCGCTCTTCGGGTCCGCCAGCAGTCCGCTGACGTCAGCATTGATCTTGCCCATCTGCGCGATCAGTTCGCGCATGTTCTGGGCGCCCGCGCCGGAGGCCGCCTGATAGGTCTGGGCGCTGGCCCACTCCACCAGCCCGGCATTGAACAGGCCGCCCAGGGCCATCAGCATCAGGCTGACGGTGCAGTTGCCACCGACATAATTTTTCACGCCGGACTGAACGGCCTCGTCGATCACCCGGCGGTTCACCGGGTCCAGCACAATCACCGCATCGTCTTTCATGCGCAGTGCAGAGGCGGCATCAATCCAGTAACCCTGCCAGCCAGCTTCGCGCAGTTTCGGGAACACCTCGTTGGTGTAGTCGCCGCCCTGGCAGGTGATGATGATATCCAGTGCCTTGAGTTCGTCGATGCTGTGCGCATCTTTCAGCAGCGGGATGTCCTTGCCCACATCCGGGCCGCTCTGGCCGGTCTGGGAGGTGGAAAAAAATACCGGCTCAATGTCTGCGAAATCGTTCTCGGCGCGCATCCGTTCCATCAGCACCGAACCGACCATGCCGCGCCAGCCGACAAATCCTACCCGTTTCATAATCTGCTCCTGTTGCTCATCGAGTGTATGTTCAGGAGGCCTTCAGACGCGCCGCCACGGCATCGCCCATTTCGGCGGTGCTCACCTTGCGGCAGCCGTCCGTATGAATATCCGCTGTGCGCAGGCCGTCCTCGAGCACAGCTTCTACCGCCGCTTCAATGGCGGTGGCCACGTCACCCCGGTCCAGGCTGTAACGCAGCAGCATGGCCAGCGACAGGATGGTCGCCAGCGGGTTGGCAATGCCCTGCCCGGCAATATCCGGGGCGGAACCGTGACACGGCTCGTACAGCCCCTTGCGCTGTTGGTCCAGCGATGCCGAGGGCAACATGCCAATCGACCCGGTCAGCATCGCCGCCTCATCAGACAGGATGTCGCCGAACAGGTTGCCGGTCACCATGACATCGAACTGCTTCGGCGCCCGCACCAGTTGCATGGCCGCATTGTCGACATACATGTGTGACACCTCGACGTCCGGGTAATCCCCGGCCAGGTCGTTGATCACTTCTTTCCAGAGTTCGGTGACTTCCAGCACATTGGCCTTGTCCACCGAGCACAGCCGCTTGCCACGCGCCCGCGCCAGCTCGAACGCCACCTTGCCGATACGGCGGATCTCGCTCTCGCTGTAGACATCGGTATTGAAGCCGACGCGCTCGCCGTTTTCCTCACGAATGCCGCGCGGCTGACCAAAATAGATGCCGCCGGTCAGTTCGCGCACGATCAGGATATCCAGACCACTGACCACTTCCGGTTTGAGGCTGGAGGCGCCCGCCAGTTGCGGGAACAGGATCGCGGGGCGCAGGTTGGCAAACAGCCCCAGCTCGGCGCGCAGGCGCAGCAGGCCACGCTCGGGCCGCTTGCTGCGTTCGATGGCGTCCCACTTCGGCCCGCCGATGGAACCAAACAGGATGGCATCCGCCGCACGGGCCTTGTCCAGAGACACATCCGGCAACGGATCACCATGCACGTCGTAGGCGGCGCCACCGACCAGCGCTTCATCGGTGCTGATATCCAGATCGAACCGCGCGGTGGCGGCGTGCAATACCTTGACCGCCTCGGCCACGATCTCGGGCCCGATACCGTCACCGGGCATGATCAGAATCTGTTTGCTCACTGTGCTTGTCCTTCCGGTCGTGTGGGGCCGTCAACGAACACCCAGGGTTCCCGTTGCGCCCGTTTCTGTTCGTAGGCACGGATGGCTTCGGCGTCCTGCAGAGTCAAACCGATATCATCCAGTCCGTTCAGCAGACAATGTTTGCGGAACGGGTCGATATCGAATGCCAGACGCGAGCCGTCCGGGCAGATCACCGCCTGCTCAGCCAGATCGATGGTCAGCCGATAGCCTTCCTGCGCCTGCACGGCCTGGAACAACTGCTCGATCTGTTCTTCCGCCAGGACGATCGGCAACACACCGTTCTTGAAACAGTTGTTGAAGAAAATATCCGCAAAGCTCGGCGCCAGAATGGCACGAAAGCCATAGTCAAGAAGCGCCCAGGGCGCGTGTTCGCGGCTCGAACCGCAGCCGAAGTTGCGCCGCGTCAGCAGCACGCTGGCGCCCTTGTAGCGTGGCTGGTTAAGGACAAAATCCTTGTTCAACGGGCGCTGGCTATTGTCCTGCCCGGGCTGCCCTTCATCCAGATAACGCCATTCATCAAACAGGTTCGGGCCAAAGCCGGTGCGTTTGATCGACTTCAGAAACTGCTTCGGAATGATCTGATCGGTATCCACGTTGGCGCGATCAAGCGGCGCCACCAGGCCGTCATGCGTGGTGAACTTGTCCATGCTCAGACCTCCCCGCCAAATGTGCGAATATCGACAAAATGTCCGGCCACTGCGGCCGCAGCCGCCATCGCCGGACTGACCAGATGCGTGCGCCCGCCATTTCCCTGCCGACCTTCGAAGTTACGGTTCGAGGTCGATGCACAATGCTCGCCCGGCAGCAGACGGTCCGGGTTCATGGCCAGGCACATGGAGCAGCCCGGCTCACGCCATTCGAATCCGGCGTCCATGAAAATACGATCCAGCCCTTCCGCCTCGGCTTGCTGCTTCACCAGGCCAGAGCCCGGCACCACCAGCACCTGCTTCACCGAATCGGCCTTGCGACGCCCTCTGGCGACCTCGGCAGCGGCGCGCAGGTCTTCAATCCGCGAGTTGGTGCAGGAACCGATGAAGACACGATCCACCGGAATATCACTGATCTTCATACCCGGCGTGAGTCCCATGTACTCGTAGGCCCGCAGCATGCCGGAACGCTTCACCGCATCCCCTTCTGCATCGGGGTCCGGCAGCGTCGCGTCCACAGGCAACACCATTTCTGGCGAGGTTCCCCAGGACACCTGCGGGCGGATATCCGCCGCGTCGATATTGACCACTGTGTCGAACACAGCATCATCATCGGAGTGCAAGGTGCGCCAGTACGCGGTCGCCTGCTCCCATTGTTCACCGGTCGGCGCAAAGGGACGTCCCTTGCAGTAGTCGATGGTCTTGTCGTCCACCGCCACCATGCCGGCACGGGCGCCCGCTTCGATCGCCATATTGCAGATCGTCATGCGACCTTCCATCGACAATGACCGGATCGCGCTGCCCGCGAACTCCAGCGCATAGCCGGTTCCGCCCGCAGTACCGATCACACCGATGATATGCAGCACCACATCCTTGGCGGTGACACCCGGGCCCAGTTCGCCCTCGACACGCACCTGCATGTTCTTCATCTTCTTTGCCACCAGGCACTGGGTCGCCAGCACATGCTCGACCTCACTGGTGCCGATACCGTGCGCCAGACAGCCCAGGGCACCATTGGTGGAGGTGTGGGAGTCGCCACATACCACCGTCATGCCCGGCAATACCGCACCCTGCTCCGGTGCCATGACATGCACGATGCCCTGGCGCGGATCACCGATGCCGAATTCGCGGATGCCAAAACTGCGGGTGTTGTCCTGCAGGGTCTGCACCTGGATGCGCGAGGTCTCGTCAGTGATCTCGGCAGCACTGCGGAACGGTGTGGTCGGCACGTTGTGGTCCAGCGTGGCGAAGTTGGAACCGACCCGCCACGGCTGGCGCCCGGCCAGACGCAACCCCTCGAACGCCTGGGGCGAGGTCACCTCGTGAATAATCTGCCGGTCAATGTAGATGAGCGCCGAACCATCGTCCCGCTGGGTGACGAGGTGGGCGTCCCAGAGCTTGTCGTAAAGTGTCTTGCCTGCCATCAGGGCCACTCCTGGGGATCCATTACCGCACTGAGGATAGGGGCTTGTTATCCATAAATCCAATTCATATTATTTATCTGAATCATTCCCCAAGGGAATGAATGGCGGAGACTCGATATGGACACCCACAGCCTGCAGGCATTTCTGGCCGTCACCGACAGCGGCAGCTTTTCCGCCGCTGCCGAGACGCTTTACGTCACCCAGCCCGCCATCAGCAAGCGAATTGCGCAGCTGGAACAGCAGCTGGGCGTGCGACTGTTCGACCGCATCGGCCGCCAGGTCCATCTGACCGAGGCAGGCCGTGCCCTGCTGCCCAGGGCGCGGGGCATCCTGCGCGATATGGAAGAGACCAGCCGTGCCATCAGTAATCTGTCCGGGGATGTCAGCGGCACACTCCGGATCGGCACCAGTCACCACATCGGGCTGCATCGATTGCCGCCTGTATTACGGCAGTTCTCCCGCGATTATCCGCAGGTGCAACTGGACATTCACTTTATCGACTCGGAGGAAGCCTGGGAGGGCGTGCTGCATGGTGATCTGGAGTTGGGGGTGGTGACGCTGCCACCGGTTCCGGACCCGCGTGTCACCAGTCAGGTGGTGTGGGAAGATCCGCTGGTATTCATGGCGGCCCCCGAGCATCCGCTGGCACAGGAGCGGGAAGTGACGCCAGCGATGCTCACGCATTACAGCGCGATATTGCCCTCACCGGTCACCTTCACCCGCCGTATTGTTGAAAACCTGTTCAACGAGCACGGGCTGACGCTGAATATCTCGATGTCGACCAACTATCTGGAGACCATCTACATGATGGTGTCTATCGGACTGGGCTGGAGCGTACTGCCTGCAACCATGCTGGACGCGCAGGTGCGCGCCCTGCCGGTGACCACCTCCCTGCCCGTGCGGCAACTCGGCTATGTGATGCATCCGGCGCGCAGCCTGTCCAACGCCGGACGGCACTTTCTGGAGACGCTGGGCTCAAGCTGCTCAGGCGTGGCCGATGGCATCGGGTGACAACGCCATCTTGTGGCCCCAGGTGCGCTCATAGAACGGTCGCCCCTGATCTACAAACCAGGCATCCGGCCCATCCCGCTCCCGGCGCACACGATAGACATCGAACATCTGCCTGGCAGTGGCATATTCAGCCACCACCCGGCCCGCCTCACGCAGGATATGATCTGCCTCGTCATCCACTTCCAGTCCGATAATCAGGTGCGCCTTGCCATCCTCTCCGGGGTGGGACATGGCCTGCGCGATCCAGGCCGTACGCACCGAGGCATGCCGCCCCAGCACCCGCGTCAGGGACTCGAGCATTCGCTGCGGATAATGCTGCGGCTGTTCCAGCGCACACACCCCGATATCAATACTGTCATCGTGCAACAGCTGCTCGATTTCAGCCGGCTGGAACACCTTGCTCACCGGTTGACGCGGATTCAGGATCAATGTCGAGCCGCGTGTCATGGTAAACAATTCCCGGGCCGGCACCGACCGGTAGCCGGTATCTTCATTGATGGCGGCGCGCAGCGCCCACAGCGAGGTGAATACCGGCAAGATTCGGCTGCCATCACCCAGATGCCAGTAACGCACCTGCATCGTGTCGCCGGCCTCGATCATCCGCGGACGCATCATGACTTCCCCACATCCGGGGGCCTCGGGACCCAGGACATACACCGACGTATCAAGCAGGGCTCTGTAAAAACGGCTTCTGTAGCGAATGTCCCGGGCAGCCAGCGCAAACAGCCGCTCCAGATCATCTGAGTATTCGTACATGACAGCTTCCCCTTCTTATTACGCTCCCGGACCAGTCTGTAACAGGGATGCCACAGGCGGATGGCAAGATGCAATTGTCCGGAAAAAATTTTCTGGCGCACTGCTGTTCACTGTAAGTGGTCATCCAGGGCCTTTTGGCCCAACGTGACGGCCGCCTTGCTGATAAAGAATCGCTTTCTCCTCACCGCATGAACACACCGTTCATTATCCCCCCCTGATCAACTGAAACGACGACAGGACCTGATAGCCTTTGTTTGCGGGGGTTTCAGGCTGATGACCACCTTCCAATATGGCCTCAAGCCAGAAAAAAAGCGCGCCGGGCGGCAGCGTGGACCTGACCCGGAGCGCTTCAATATGGTGCGGCACAAAACTCGCCGGTCTTCAAAAAACGGAAAGCTGCTTTTCCATTTTTTTCGGCTTTTTTTTCATCCGGTTAACAACTGTACCGGTTCTGGCCACGTGAAGATCAGAACAGAAAATCAGAACATATAGTTCAGCTGCACACCTACGCTGTGCAATGCACCATCGTACTCACCTTCAATCCGGTGCTGCGAGCCTGCCGGGTTTTCCCGGTTGTTGATATCCGAGGGCTGCAACCGGGTAAACGTGTAGCCGGCATCGATGCTCAGGTTGTCACGCCACTGCCAGCCCGCACCCAGCCCCAGAATGAGACGGTCGCTGTCAGGGCCACGGGGCGTCCGGCGCTCGGCGTTTGGTACCGGTGACTCGTCATAACTCACCCCGGCACGCAGCGCCCAGCGCTCGATTCCTGTGTAGATCGCACCGACGCCGTAGCGCAGGGTATCTTCCCAATCGAAGGGCACCACCAGATCACGACGACGAACGTCATCACCGGAACCGGTGATATCGCTGCCACCCCGGGCGGACGTATCCGGATAGGTGAACCGCAACTCATCCACCCGGCTCCAGTTGGTCCAGGTAATGCCGCCGGTGATGGCCAGGGTGTCAAACAACTGATGATAACCACTCAGTGTGGCCACTTCCGGGAAGGTCGTGATCAGCTGGATCTTGCCGCCCTGGGCACCCAGTGGTCCGACGGCACGCTCCGCGCCTTCTACAGCAGAATCTCCTTGCAAGAGACGAATGGTGGTTAAGCCTCCCGCCAAGCAGAGGGGGTCAAAAACCAGACAAAGTTCGGTATCTCCGATACTATCCTCAAGAGCTTGCTGGAAAGCAGGATCTTCGGTTTGGGGGCGCTGAGCATTTCCATCTGCAACCTGGCGCACTGCGCTAGCGTAATTAAAGCCTACCCGAGTGCGCTCTGACGGCTCCCAGAGCAAGCCAAAATTGAAACCGTAACCCCAACTGTCGACAGTCATGGTATTGTCGACATCAAACTGCTGATGCGCCATTCTGTCGACCAGCTGCTCTCTGCTTTCACGCAGATTAGCGGCTCCGTTTGACTCGATTTGCTGGATCACCTGCTCGGCCACGAGGTAACCCAGATCAATAGTATTGCGGAAATCACCTTCGAAGCGCTGAATCACGACACCCAAACCGACCGATAGCGTATCCGTGGCCTGCCATGCAAATACCGGATTAAAATTCACCGCCGTTATATCAGTGTCTGTGGCGTGATAGCGCCCTGCCCATTCTTCCGGGTAACTGGTCGTCGTCCCGAAGGGTGCGTAGATGCCGAAGCCGATGGCGGAATTATCGGACAGACGCTGGCTGTAGTAGACGTGCGGCGCTACGGAGACGGCCGAGATGCTGCCGCTGTCGCGGCCCGGTACCGTTCCTCCGGTACCGGGAATCAACTCGCGGTTTACGGTGACGTCATAATCAAACCCGGAGCGGATCACCTTGAGGCCACCCACCACCTGACGCCCCTGCAACCGCATCAGGCCGGCCGGGTTATTGGCGACCGCCGAGGCATCTTCAAGCAAGGCCGCAGAACCACCGAAGGCGATGCCCATCTCCTTGATACCGCGCTGGGGCAGCTCATAGCCTGCCCCCATCGCCACCACCGGCAGCATCAGGGAAACAAGTGCCATGGAGCGAACAAGGGGAGTAACAGAGAAACGTGCTGAGGGCATCCCGCCCATACCGGCAGCGCCGGAAGTAAACAATTTATACATGACTGGCTCCTGAATTTTCTTATATGGGCCTTGTTCTGTTGATCTCGGACATGGCGTAGCGCAATCCGAAGGTGTCGCCATCTCGGCGAACCCGGCCCGGGCAGTATAGTGACACTTTGTTCACTGAAAAGGCGTCAGGCAAAATAACCAGACTCCCGTACCAGGTTCTCATTTTTACACCTTTTTTACGTCCGGCCCGGCTGGTCGTACACCACGAATGCGGCGTATACTGCCAACCGTGAACGACTCGTCTTCCCTGCCCTTGCCCCCTTCACCATGCCGCTGACCGCCTCGCCGCACGCTGACATTCGCCTGAGCTGGCCCTGGCGCAGCCGCTGCACCCTGTCGATCCAGGCTGGCGGGCAGCGCTACCTGCCGCACATCCGAACGGCGATGCAGGGTGCCAGAAAAAGCATCTGCGTTGAGTTATATATGTGTAACTCCGGGGCGCTGTTCGACGAATGGCTGGCGGTGTGGAAAGCGGCCGTGGCGCGCGGCGTGGAGGTGCGGCTGCTGCTGGACGCCATCGGCAGTCTGGACCTGGACGATGATGACGCCGAGCGGCTGCGTGCCGCAGGCGTGACCCTGCAATGGTTCAATCGGGTACGCCCCGGCCACCTGATCGCGACCCTGATACGCGATCATCGCAAGCTGATTATCGTGGACGACGAGCGCGCCTGGGTCGGCGGCATGGGCATTGACGACCGCTACGACCCGCGCATCAGCGGTGAAGAAGCCTGGATGGATGCCATGGTGGCCTGCGAAGGCCCGGTGGTGGCGGATTTCAGGAGCCTGTTTGACCAGGCCTGGCAGTTGGCCGCTGCGGGCCCGCTGACCGGCGCAGTACGCTGGCGGCTCGGCGGCCACCCGCGCCGGTTGCCCGCCCGGCGCGCCCATGCCGACACCACCTGGGCACGCGTTAATGCCTCGCGGGGTGGCCCCAATAATCCGCTGATGCGCACCCTGGTGCGGCGCATCCTGAGGGCACAGGAAAGCGTCTGGTTGTGCACACCCTACTTCCTGCCCCCGCGCTCATTGCTGAAGGCACTGCTGTACACCGCCCGGCGCGGCGTTCCCGTGCACCTGACCCTGTGCGGGCCGCACACTGATCACCCCTGGCTGCGCTATGCGGGTCAGCACTACTACCAGCGGTTGCTGCAGGCTGGCGTTACCATCAGTGAGTACGACGCCCGCTTTCTGCATCTGAAAGCGGCCCGGGCGGATCAGTGGAGCACGCTCGGCTCGTTCAATTTTGATCGCTGGAACAGCAGCTGGAATCTGGAGGCCAACGTGGAGGCCGTGGATGGCCATTTTGCTGACCATGTGCGCGCACTGCGCGAGCGGCTGGATACTGAATCGGTGCCGATCTGCGCGGACCAGTGGGGCAAACGGAGTGCCTGGCAGCGCTGGCGCCAGGCCCTCTGGAATCAGGCCGGATTACGCCTGATCAAGATCCTCGGCAGTCTGTGGCGGACCGCTCGTCAGCGTCCCGGGGGTGGCGAGTAGGCTCGCGCAACCCGCACCACGCCAGCACAGCGGCCAGCAGCGCCACCGCCGCCGCCAGAAGAAAACTGGTGCCGCCCAGTTGATCCCAGAACAATCCCGAGAGCGTCGCCCCGGCCGCCCAGCCCGCCCCGAACCCGAGACTGGAGTAGAGCGCCTGTCCCTGCCCTGCATGCCCGCCCTGAAAGGTGCGGTGCAACCAGGCAATCGCCGCCGCATGAAAGCTGCCAAAGCTCGCCGCATGCAGCAGCTGCGCCAGTAACAGCATCACCAGGCTGTCCGCCAGCGTGCCAATCATCAGCCAGCGCAGGGCAGCCAGTAGCAGACTGACACGGATCAGCGCCACCAGGGACACCCGCGCCAGCAGCTTGTGCATCATCAGGAATACACCCACCTCGGCGACCACGCCCAACGCCCAGAGTTGCCCGGCGAGGGTGCGGCTGATGCCCAGATCGACAAGATAAATGGTGTAGAAGGTGTAGTAAGGCCCATGGGAGAGCTGCATCAGGAACGCGCACAGGAAGAACACCACGACCCCGGGGCGTCGCAACACCGCCAGCAGATCGCCGCCCGTGTTCCTTGGCGGCGCGGCCTGTTGAGCAGGTAAGGTCAGGGTGCACAACCAGATCGCCCAGAGCAGTGCCAGCAAGGCCCAGGGCACCAGCGATACCGGCGCATCGTCCAGCACCCGGCCCAGCACCAGCACGGCCACGATAAAGCCCACCGAACCCCATAACCGAACCTGGCTGTAGCGGTCACTGTGGCGGCCCAGGGTATTGAGCGTCACCACTTCGAATTGGGCGAGCACCGCGTTCCAGAAAAAACTGAAGGCCGCCAGCACCAGCAGCATGCTCCAGAAGCCGTCGGCAAAGAACACCCCGGTAAACAGCACGGCGGCCAGCAAATTCCCGGTGCGGATGATGCGCAGGCGCTGGCCGGTGACATCCGCCAGCCAGCCCCACAGGTTCGGGGCGCCGATTTTTGTCAGCTGCGGGACCGCCATCAGCAGGCCGATTTCAGCGGCGCTGAAACCGTCCTCGCGCAGGTACAAGCCCCAATACGGCACCAGCACGCCCAGCAGGGCGAAATAGCACAGGTAAAAGGCAGACAGTCGCCAGTAGTACGGCAGGTCAGTCATGCGGTCAGGCGCCGGCCGGCATCACTCGCTGTCCTGACCCGCCGGCACCGCGACCCCGCTGGGTGACACGTCGCCGCACTGGGCGCGATGACGCAGGTAATGATCCATCAGCACCAGCGCCAGCATGGCCTCGGCAATCGGCGTGGCACGCACCCCGACACAGGGATCATGGCGGCCCTTGGTAATTACCTCCACTGGCTCGCCGTCCACGTTGATCGACTGCCCCGGGATGAGGATGCTGGACGTCGGTTTCAGCGCCATGGAGACCCGCAGGCGCTGCCCGGAGGTGATGCCACCGAGCACACCGCCCGCGTGATTGCTGAGAAAGCCATCAGGAGTCATCTCATCGCGATGCTGTTCGCCGCGCTGTTCCACCACGGCAAACCCGTCACCGATCTCCACCGCCTTGACCGCATTGATGCTCATCATGGCCTTGGCCAGATCGGCATCCAGGCGATCGAACACCGGCTCGCCCCACCCTGCGGGCACCCCGTCGGCATAGACATTGACCCGCGCGCCGATGGAAGAGCCTTCCTTGCGCAGGTTATTGATCAGTTGCTCCAGGGCCGGGACCTGCGCGGCATCAGGGAAAAAGAAGGGGTTGTCGTTGACCGTATCCCAGTCGAACCGTGACGCCCGGATCGGACCGATCTGTACCACTCCGCCAAAGATACGGACGCCCAGATGCGTCTCCAGATATTTGCGGGCAATCGCCCCCGACGCCACACGCATGGCGGTTTCCCGCGCCGACGAACGTCCGCCGCCGCGGTAATCCCGTTCGCCGTACTTGCGGTGGTAGGTGTAATCCGCATGCCCGGGGCGGAAGCGCTGGGCGATCTCGGAATAGTCCTTGGATTTCTGATCGGTGTTCTCAATCAGCAGACCAATAGGGGTGCCGGTGGTACGCCCCTCGAACACACCCGACAGGATCCTGACCTGATCCGGTTCGCGACGCTGGGTGGCGTAGCGGCTGGTGCCCGGCTTGCGCCGGTCCAGTTCACCCTGCAGATCCGCCTCGGTGAGCGGCAAACCCGGCGGGCAGCCGTCCACAATGGCACCCAGTGCCGGGCCGTGGCTCTCGCCGAAGGTGGTGACACGAAAGATTTCGCCGAAACTGTTACCTGCCATGCTGTTCCCCGGATACGGTCGTCGGTCCTGCTGCCTGAATCAGCCCGCAAAGGCGGCGCGATGGGCCAGCAGCTGTTCGCGGTTGAGCATGAAGACACCCTGCCCGCCGCGCTCGAATTCAAACCAGAAGAAGGGCACCTCGGGCCAGATGTGCAGCATCGTCTCCCAGGTATTCCCCACTTCAACGATCAGTACGCCCTGATCAGTGAGATAGTCCGGCGCTTCGCGCAGCAGGCGCCGGGTAAAATCCAGCCCGTCTTCACCGGAGGCCAGCGCCAGCATCGGTTCATGCCGGTACTCGTCAGGCAAACTGGCCATGTCCTCGGCATCAACATAAGGCGGGTTGGAGATGATCAGATCATAACGCCCTTCGGCGGCGGACAGGCCATCCCCCAGCAACGGGCGAACCTGGTCCTCCAGACCGTGCAGGGCAATGTTGTCACGGCAGACTGCCAACGCCTCCTCGGAAATATCGCTGGCGTCCACCTCGGCCTGCGGCAGCGCACAGGCGGCGGCGATCGCGATACAGCCACTGCCGGTGCACAGGTCCAGCACCCGGCCCACCTGCTCGGGCACCAGCCACGGCTCGAAGCGCTGCTCGATCAGTTCCGCCAGTGGCGAGCGCGGCACCAGCACCCGCTCGTCGACACGAAACGCCAGGCCGCAGAACCAGGCGCGCCCGGTCAGGTAGGCGGCGGGCAGCCGCTCGTTGACCCGGCGCGTCATCAGACCGACAAAGGCATCCCGTTCCATCGGCAACAGGCGGGCATCCAGCAATCGGGGGTCGCTGTCCCAGGGCAGGGCCAGCACATGCAGCAACAGGTTCAGGGTTTCATCCCCGTAGTCGTCGGTGCCATGCCCCAGAAACACCTCGCCACGGCGCAGGGCCGATTCGCCCCAGCGCAGGCAATCGCGCACGGTGTGCAGGGTGGCGCAAGCCTGTTGCTGTTCCTGTTCGCTGATCATGCCGGAGTGGATCCTGTGCTGTAGCGCGTGGCCGCAGGGCCGGGGTCGGCAAGATTAGCACAGAGATGCGCTACAATCTCGCCATCGCCGACGCTGCAGAGAGTGTGAACCCATGGCCTGGTGGCTGTTCAAGACCGAACCCGATACCTACGGCATTGATGATCTTCAGCGCGAGGGTGTCAGCCCGTGGGAAGGCATTCGCAACTACCAGGCACGTAACCGTCTGCGCGACGAAATCCAGTGCGGTGACCAGGTTTTCATCTACCACTCCAGTTGCAAGGTACCGGCCATCGTCGGACTGGCCGAGGTCGTCCAGGCCGCCTACCCGGACCCGACCCAGTTCGACCCGGCCTCGCCCTACCACGATGGCAAATCCGACCCGCAGGCGCCGCGCTGGTTACGGGTGGATGTCGCCTACCGGGGGCACGCCGGGACACCGCTGACACTGCAAGCGGTGAAGACCGACCCCGCCCTGGCCCATCTGGAGCTGGTCAATCGCAGCCGACTGTCCATCCAGTCTGTGGATGAAGCCGCCGCGCGCCACATCCTGGACCTGTTGGCACCGTTAACGCGCCACATCTGAATCACCTGCGCACCATCCCGGTGCGCCGCCCCCGCCTGCCCTGCCCCGGCGCCAATGAACAGGCGCTCGCGCAGGGCGCCGCGACGATCCACAAGCTGGCACGCGCGTTGCAGCGCCCTTCACACAGTGGGGCCGCTTCCGCCGCCCCGCCCTGTGGAGTAGTAGCACCATGCCAAACCCGAAAACAATGCGACGCCTGCCAGTCCGCACCTTGATCGCCCTGCTGACCAGCCTGCCCACCCTCGCCCTCGCGGACGACGGTGCGGCGGGCAACATGGTCTGGCTGGCGACAGCCGCCGCCCTGGTGTTCCTGATGCAGGCCGGCTTCGCGCTGCTGGAATCCGGCATGTCACGGGCCAAGAACGCGCTCAATGTGGTGATGAAAAACTACATGGACGTGTGCATTGGCACCGTCATCTTCTGGGCTCTGGGGTACGGGCTGATGTTCGGCACCAGTCACGGCTGGTATGGCACCGATCAGTTCATGATCGGTGCCGCCGACAGTGACACCTACGGCATGTTGCTGTTCCAGACCATGTTCGCCGCCACCGCCGTAACCATCGCCAGCGGCGCCATGGCCGAGCGCACCCGTTTCGGCGCCTACCTGGTGGGTGCCGTGATCATTACCGGCGTCATCTACCCGGTGTTCGGCAGTTGGGTCTGGAACGATGACGGCTGGCTCGCCGCCATGGGCTTCATCGATTTTGCCGGCTCCTCGGTGGTGCATTCTGTGGGCGCCTGGTGTGCCCTGGCCGGCATCATGGTGCTGGGGCCCCGCCTGGGCCGCTTCGACGATCAGGGTCGCGCGCGGGAAATTCGCGGCCATAACCTCACGCTGGTGGCCCTGGGGGGCTTCATCCTCTGGTTCGGTTGGTTCGGCTTCAACGGCGGCTCTACGCTGGAGGCCTCCACCGACATCGGGCTGATACTGCTGAACACGCAACTGGCCGCCGCGGCGGGCGCCTGTGGCAGCATGCTGCTGGCGATCATGTCCCGACGTCCGATTCTGCTGACGGAAACCGTGAACGGCAGCATTGCCGGGCTGGTGGCCATCACGGCAGGCGCCGACGGCATGCTGCCCCCGTTCGCCCTGCTCAGCGGCCTGATCGGTGGCATGCTGTGCAGCCTGAGCATGCACCTGCTACTGCGGATGCGCCTGGATGATGTGGTGGGCGCCGTGTCGGCGCATGGTGTCGCCGGCGTCTGGGGCACCCTGGCCGCCGGGCTGTTTCTGGCTGGCGACATGTTCAACCTGCAGATCGTGATGGTGCAGGTGATCGGTATCCT
>ERZ869909.1474-NODE-1474-length-19024-cov-4.849792_pt1 | contig 19024 bp, 18 predicted proteins | sample MGYA00520892_ERZ869909 | MGnify/ENA primary metagenome ERZ869909 (study PRJEB32215, sample SAMEA104723947) | bioreactor metagenome | biome: bioreactor; feature: anaerobic bioreactor; material: water | place: China | collected 2015-03-12 ...
CGGTTGCGAAAGCCTGCCCCGGCATGCGACACCTGAAAATGACGGCCGCGTGAAGCGGGGCAGGCATGGAATTTTCGTCGATATTCTCTGAGATTTCGGTGCTGGTGCTGCTGGCCGCCGTGCTGGGGTTTGCCGGGCTCCTGCTGCGCCAGCCGCTGGTCGTGGCCTTCATCGCCGCCGGCATTCTGGCCGGGCCGGATATGCTGGGGCTGGTGCGATCCGAGGATTTCATCGCCACGCTGAGCCAGATCAGCATCGCGGTGCTGCTGTTTCTTGTCGGGCTGAAACTTGACGTGAATCTGGTGCGCAACCTTGGCAAGGTGGCGGTGGCGACCGGGCTGGGGCAGGTGGGTTTCACGGCCTTTTTCGGCTTCATCCTCTGCCTGGTGATGGGGCTGGACTGGCTGAGCGCGCTCTATATCGCCGTGGCGCTGACCTTTTCCTCGACCATCATCATCGTCAAGCTTCTGTCCGACAAGCAGGAGATCGACGCGCTGCATGGCAAGATCGCGCTGGGCTTCCTGATCGTGCAGGACATCTTCGTGGTACTGGCCATGGTGGCGGTTTCGGCCATCGGGCTGGGCGGCGGGCCGGAGGGCGGGGGCTTGCGCGATCTGGCCTTCCTGACGCTGGGCGCCGTGGCGCTGCTGGGCTTTGCCTTTGTCTTCATCCGCTGGATCGCCAATCCGCTTCTGGCGCAGATCGCGCGATCCTCGGAGCTTCTGGTGATCTTCGCGGTGGGATGGGCGGCGGGCTTTGCCGCCGTGGCCGATCTGATCGGGCTGGGCAAGGAACTGGGCGGGCTTCTGGCCGGGGTCTCGCTGGCCTCGACGCCGATGCGCGACGCCATCGGCGCGCGGCTGGCCAGTCTGCGCGATTTCCTGCTGCTGTTCTTCTTTCTCAGCCTTGGCGCCGGGCTTGATCTTTCGACGCTGGGGGCTCAGGTCGGCCCGGCGGTGGTGCTGTCGCTCTTCGTGCTGATCGGCAACCCGCTGATCGTGCTGGCGATCATGGGCTATATGGGCTACCGCAAGCGCACCGGCTTCCTGGCCGGGCTGACGGTGGCGCAGATATCGGAATTCTCGTTGATCTTCATGGCGATGGGTATTGCACTGGGCCATGTCGATGCCGCCGCCATGGGGCTGGTGACGCTGGTTGGCCTGGTGACCATCGCGCTGAGCGTCTACATGATCACCTGGTCGCACAAGCTCTATGCGCTCTGCGAGCCGTTTCTGGGCCTGTTCGAGCGCCGCAACGCCTTTCGCGAACTCGAAGACGACAGCCCCGAGCGCCCCGGCGACCGCTACGACTTCATCATTCTGGGGCTGGGCCGCTATGGGTGCCGGATCGGCCAGGGGCTCAAGGCCAAGGGGTATCGGCTGCTGGGCGTCGATTTCGACCCCGAGGCCCTGCGCAACTGGCGCGCCATGGGGCTGGATGCGCATTTCGGCGATGCCACCGACCCGGAATTCGTGGCGCATCTGCCGCTGGGGGGCGTGCGGGGGGTGATCTCGGCGGTGCCGCGCGCGCGGGGGCCGTTGTCGGAGGCTGATGGCCATGCGGCGCTGCTGCATGCGCTGTCGGGGGCCGGGTTCGGGCGTGAGGTGGCGGTGACCGTCAACCGCGCCGACGAGGGCGCCGCCTATCGCGATCTGGGCGCAACGCTGATCCTGTCACCTTTCGAGTATGCCGCCGATGGCGCGGTGGCGCGCATCGCCGAGCGGGCGGTTGCCGAAGCGGACGCTACATCGAAAAGCTGATGCCGCAGCCGCAGCTTGAGGCGGCATTAGGGTTTTCCACCACGAAACGCGCGCCGATCAATTCGTCGGAGAAATCGATCACGGCATTGGCCAGAAACGGCAGCGAGACCGGATCGATCAGCACTTTCTGGCCGGCGCCTTCCAGCACCAGATCGTCCTCGGCCGGGCTGTCGAGGGTGATCTCGTATTGAAAGCCGGAACAACCGCCGCCGGCCACCGCCACGCGCAGGGCCTGGGCCTCGCCGGTGTCCTCGGCGATTTCGGCCAGCCGGGAAAAGGCGCGTTCGGTCACTTTCGGGGGCAGATTCATGGGCGCTTCCGGGGCTTTCGCTGGCGTTTGATCGTTTTCCTGCGGCTCGCAGCCAGATATAAGCGGCGCCGTGTCACGCGGCAAGGCCGCAACCCGCCCCGGTTCCCGAAGGAGCGCCATGAACCTCGTAACCTCCCCCGGCGTTGCGCCCTATGCCGCCGATCCCGCGCGCAGCCGTGGCCGGCTTTGCGCCGAGCGCATCTCGACCTTTCGCTCGCCCTTCCAGCGCGACCGCGACCGCATCATCCATTCCTCGGCCTTTCGCCGGCTCAAGCACAAGACGCAGGTCTTCATCGAACATGAGGGCGATTATTACCGCACCCGGCTGACCCATTCGATCGAGGTGGCGCAGGTGGCGCGCACGCTGGCCGGGGCGCTGGGGCTCAATGCCGATCTGGCCGAGGCCATCGCGCTGGCCCATGATCTGGGCCATACACCCTTTGGCCATACCGGCGAGGATGCGCTGGCCGAGCTGATGGCGCCCTATGGCGGGTTCGACCATAACGCCCAGGCGCTGCGTATCGTCACCCGGCTGGAGCGCCATTATGCCGAGTTCGACGGGCTGAACCTGACCTGGGAGGCGCTGGAGGGCATCGCCAAGCACAACGGGCCGCTGATCAATGCCGATGGCACGCCGCGCAAGGGGGACCTGCCGCTGGCGCTGCTCGAATACAACGCCCTGCACGATCTGGAGCTGCATACCCATGCCTCGGCCGAGGCGCAGGTGGCGGCGATTGCCGATGACGTGGCCTATAACCACCATGATCTGCATGACGGGCTGCGCTCGGGCCTGTTCGATGAGGCGGATCTGATGGAACTGCCGATCACCGGCCCGGCCTTTGCCGAGGTCGATGCGCTGTATCCCGGGCTCGACCGGATGCGCCGGCGCCATGAGGCACTGCGCCGGGTCTTCGGCGTGATGGTCGAGGATGTAATCGCCGTGGCCCGCCACCGGCTGGAGGCCGCCCAGCCGGCCGATGCCGACGCGGTGCGCCATCTCGGCGTGACGATCATCCGGTTTTCCGACAAGCTTTTTCGCGAGTTGAAGGTGATCCGGCAGTTTCTGTTCACGCATATGTATCGCGCGCCGCGGGTGGTGGCGATGCGCGCCGAGGTGACGGATGTGGTGCGGGATCTGTTTGCGCTCTATCTGCGCGAGCCCGGCCATCTGCCCGGGGAATGGCGCGAGGATATCGCCGGGGCGCGCGAGGAGGCGGCGCTTGCGCGTATTGTCGGCGATTACGTTGCCGGCATGACCGACCGTTTCGCGCTGCAGGAACATGCGCGGCTGCTGGGATCGGATGCGGCGCGATTCACGCGCTATATCGTTTCGGGCGGGCAGCAGGGGGGCTAGCCCCCCTCGCCCTGACGGGCTCACCCCCCCAGGATATTTCCGGCACAAAGACCGGGCAGGCGGGGGTTCACGGGCGATTGACCTTGGCGTTCGCCGTGGTAGTGCAGGGGCAGCAAAGGAAGCATGACATGAACCTGTTCAACGATATTCGCGCGCTGGTGATCGATTGTCTGGAAGCGATGGTGCGCGAGGGTGCCCTGCCTTCAGGGCTGGACATGGCGGCGGTGACGGTGGAGCCGCCGCGCGATGCCGCGCATGGCGATATGGCGAGCAATGCCGCGATGGTTCTGGCGCGCCCGGCGGCGATGAAGCCGCGCGATATCGCCGAGGCGCTGGCCGCCCGGCTGGTGGCGGATGCCCGGATCGAGGCGGCTGAGGTGGCGGGGCCGGGCTTTCTGAACCTGCGGCTGGCGCCGGGGCTGTGGCAATCGGTGTTGCGCGCGGCGCTGACGCAGGGCCGAGGGTTCGGCCGTTCCGTGCTGGGTGGTGGCCGGCGGGTGAATGTGGAATTCGTCTCGGCCAACCCGACCGGGCCGATGCATGTCGGCCATGTGCGCGGTGCGGTGGTGGGCGATGCGCTCTCGAACCTGCTGGCCTTTGCCGGCTGGGATGTGACGCGTGAATATTACATCAACGATGGTGGTGCGCAGGTCGATGTGCTGGCGCGCTCGGCCTATGAACGCTATCGCGAGGCCCATGGACTGAGCCCCGAGATTGCCGAGGGGCTTTATCCGGGCGATTACCTGATCGCGGTGGGCGAGGCGCTCAAGGCCGAATACGGCGATCGGTTCCTCGATCGGCCCGAAAGCGAATGGCTGGAGATCGTGCGCGAATTCGCCACCGGGCGCATGATGGCCGAGATCCGCGGCGATCTGGCGGCGCTGGGTGTGACGATGGATGTCTATTCCAGCGAGAAGGCGCTCTACGGTACCGGCAAGATCGAGGCGGCGCTGGAGGCCCTGCGCGCGCAGGGGCTGATCTATGAAGGCGTGCTGGAGCCTCCCAAGGGCAAGACCCCCGAGGATTGGGAGCCGCGCGAGCAGACGCTGTTCCGCTCCACCGCACATGGCGACGATGTCGACCGCCCGGTGATGAAATCCGATGGCGCCTGGACCTATTTCGCCCCCGATATCGCCTATCATTTCGACAAGATCGAGCGCGGTTTCGACGAGCTGATCGATATTTTCGGCGCCGATCATGGCGGTTATGTCAAGCGCATGAAGGCCGCCGTTTCGGCGCTGTCGGCCGGGCGGGTGCCGCTCGATATCAAGCTCATTCAGCTGGTCAAGCTCTGGAAGAATGGCGAGCCCTTCAAGATGTCGAAGCGCGCCGGCACCTTCGTGACCCTGCGCGATGTCGTCGAGATGGTGGGCGCCGATGTCACGCGTTTCGTCATGCTGACGCGCAAGAACGATGCCACGCTCGATTTCGATTTCGACAAGGTGCTGGAGCAGTCGCGCGACAACCCGGTGTGGTATGTGCAATATGCCCATGCGCGTATCGCCTCGGTGCTGCGCAAGGCCGCCGAGGCTGGTGCCGATGTCGGTGATGCGGCGCTGGCCAAAGCGGGGCTGGAGCAATTGAGCCATCCCGCCGAGCTGGCACTGATGCGCAAGCTTGCCGATTGGCCACGGCAGGTGGAAATCGCCGCGCGCGCGCATGAGCCGCATCGCATCGCGCTCTATCTGACCGAGCTTGCCGCCGATCTGCACGGGCACTGGAACCGCGGCAATGACGAGCCCTCGCTGCGCTTCATTCAGGACGATCCGGCGGTGCAGGCGGCAAAAATCGCGCTGGCACGCGCCGTGGGCGTTGTTATTTCCGCAGGTCTTGCTATCCTTGGCGTCACTCCGGCTGAAGAATTGCGCTGATACAGGCAGTCTGGCGCAGCTGACGGGGCGGGTTCGGGCGCAGAGCAGCGCCCGGCTCTGACGATAGAATGCCCAGACCGGGAGCAACCCGGCACAGGCGAGAGGCGAGCATGGCACATCTGCATTACGATGCATATCGTGCCCCGGGTGAGGTTTCGCAGCTTTCTGCGGAGCCGGTGCGCATGGGGCTCATGGTCAATGTGATCGGCGCGGTTCTTTCCGTGGCGCTGGTGGCGGGTGTCGGCGTCTGGAGCTATCGGCTTATGGTGCGCGATGTCTCCGGCGTGCCGGTGATCCGGGCGCTGGAAGGGCCGATGCGGGTTTCCCCCGATGATCCGGGCGGGCGGCAGGCGGCCTACCAGGGGCTGGCGGTGAATGCCGTCGCCGCCGAGGGAACCGCCGGGGCCGCACCGCAGGAGATCGTGCTGGCACCGGGGCCGGTGGCGCTGACCGGCGAGGACCGGCCGGTGCAGCGGCTGAGCGCGGGGCAGCCCGAACAATCAGCTATTGAAGCGCCGACGATCGAACAGGCCGCACGGGGCGAGGAACTGGCATTGGTGCCGGCTTCGCTCAGCCTGGGCGAGCTAGAACTGGTGGCGCCGGGCACGCCGGGGGTGGCGCGCTCGCCGATCCCGCCGCGCCGCCCCGGGGGTGCGGTGCAGCAGTTTGCCGCGCTTGGCCCGATAAGCGGCGGCACCGGCGGACGCGATGCCGAGGCCGAGGCGCTCCTGGAGCAACTGGCCACCCGACTGGCGCCGGCGCGTTTCATCGAGGTCGATCCCCAGAGCCTGACGCCCGGCACCCGGCTGGTGCAGCTTGGCGCCTATGATGACGAGGCCGCCGCGCAGGAGGCCTGGGAGGCGCTGGCGGGCCGGTTCTCGGCGCATCTGGACGGGCGCGGGCGCATCATCGAGCCGGCGAGTTCCGGCGGGCGCACCTTCTATCGGTTGCGCGCCCATGGTTTCAATGATGAGCCCGAGGCGCGCCGCTTCTGCGCCGTGCTGCTGGCCGAAAATGCCGATTGCATCCCGGTGCTGATCCGCTAGAGCGGGGCGGCAAGCAACGGAGGCGTGCATGAGCGGCGCAATGATCCTGGGCTGCGCGGGACCGCGCCTGACGACCGACGAGGCGCGGTTCTTCGCCCGGACCCGGCCCTGGGGCTTCATCCTGTTTCGCCGCAATGTCGAGGATGGCGCGCAGCTGCGCGCGCTTTGCGCCGATCTGCGCGCCTCGGTGGGGTGGGAGGCGCCGGTTTTCGTCGATCAGGAAGGCGGCACGGTGCAGCGGCTGCGCCCGCCGCTGGCGCGCGACTGGCCTGATGCCAATGCCCAGCGCGGCGGGCTGCGGGCCATCTGGCTGCGTCACCGGCTGATGGCGGCGGAGCTGCGCGCCATGGGCATCGACGGCAATTGCGCGCCGGTGGTGGATGTCGCCGGGCCGCTGACGCATCCGTTCCTGCAGCGGCGCATCTGGGGCGATGACCCGGCGCAGGTGGCGGCGCGCGCGCGGGCGGCGGCCGAGGGGCTGCTGGCTGGCGGGGTGTTGCCGGTGATCAAGCATCTGCCCGGCCACGGCGCCGCCAATGCCGACAGCCACCATGATCTGCCGCGCTGCCCGCTGCCGCTGGCCGAGCTGGAGGCGCGCGATTTCGCCGCCCTGCGCGCGCTTGCCGATCTGCCGCTGGGGATGAGCGCGCATGTGGTGTTCGAGGCGCTCGACCCGCATGCGCCGGCGACCTGCTCGCCCGTGGTGCTGGCGCATTTGCGCGACGCGCTGGACTTTGACGGGCTGCTGATGAGCGATGACATTGCCATGAACGCGCTGGCCGGCACCATGGCCGAGCGTGCCGCCGGGGCGCGCGCGGCGGGCTGCGATATCGTGCTGCATTGTTCCGGCGATCTGGACGAGATGGCGGCGGTGGCCGGGGCCTCGGGCGTTCTGGAAGGCGCGGCCCTGCGCCGGGCCGAGGCGGCGCTGGCCGCCCGCCGCGCGCCCGAAAGCGTTGACATCGCCGCGCTGGAGGCCGAGTTTGAAACCCTGAGCGGGGTGGATGGCCTGACATGAGCGAAACCGAAACCGGCCCCGATCTGGGCTCCGAAGCAGGTAGCGAACCGGGTGAGGCCTGGGACAGCGTCGCCTCGCGGCTCGAAGCCGAGGCGCTGATCGTCGATGTCGAGGGCTATGAGGGCCCGCTCGATCTGCTGCTGACGCTCTCGCGGCGCCAGAAGGTCGATCTGCGGCGCATTTCGGTGCTGCAACTGGCCGAGCAATATCTGCATTTCGTCGAGGCTGCCCGCGCCCTGCGTATCGAACTGGCGGCGGATTATCTGGTCATGGCCGCCTGGCTGGCCTATCTGAAATCGCGCCTGCTGCTGCCGCCCGACCCGGCCGAGGAAGGCCCTTCGGGCGAGGAACTGGCCGCGCATCTGGCCTTCCAGCTGGAGCGGCTCAACGCCATGCGCGACGCCGCCGCGCGGCTGATGGGGCGCGACCGGCTGGGGCGCGATTTTTTTGCCCGGGGCGCGCCGGAAACCGTGCTGACGCATCGGCGCACGCAATTCACCGCCAGCCTGCTGGAGCTGATGCAGGCCTATGCCCGGCTGCGCACCCGCGATGATTTCCGCCCCTATGCCTTTGACCGCACGGATGTTTTCCCGCTGGAAACCGCGCTGGAGCGGCTGCGCGGCATGATCGGCCATCGCGGCGACTGGGCCGATCTGGCGGGTTTTCTGCCGCCGGGCTGGCGCGCGGCAGGCAAGCGGCGGCGTTCGGCGCTGGCCTCGACCTTCGCGGCCTCGCTGGAACTGGTCAAACAGGGCCGGCTGGAGCTGCGCCAATCCGATACCTTCGCGCCGATCCAGGTCCGGGCGCGGGGTGGCGAGGGCGAGGCCACCGCATGAGCGATCCGATGCAACCGCACGAGATGCCCCCCATCGCCCCCCCCGAGGCGCCGGAGGATACCGAAACCCCCAGCCTCTTCCCCTCGCCGCCGATGGCCGAGCAGGAGCGCATGATCGAGGCCATTCTATTCGCCAGCGCCGAGCCGGTCTCGGTGCCGGAACTGGAATCACGCCTGCCCGAGGGCAGCGATGTGCCCGAGGCGCTGGTGCGGCTGCGCTCGCGCTACAGCGGGCGCGGCGTGCATCTGGTGCGGGTGGGCAATGGCTGGGCCATGCGCACCGCCCCCGATCTGGGCTGGCTGATGCACAAGGAGCAGGTCGAAACCCGTCGCCTCAGCCGTGCCGCCATCGAGACGCTGGCGATCATCGCCTATCACCAGCCCGTCACCCGTGCCGAGATCGAGGAAATCCGCGGCGTCGTGGTCTCGCGCGGCACGATCGACCAGTTGATGGAGCTGGAATGGATCAGGCTTGGCCGGCGCCGCATGACGCCGGGGCGGCCGGTGACCTTCGTTGTGACCGATGCCTTCCTCGATCATTTCGGTCTGGAAAGCGCGCGTGATCTGCCGGGGCTGAAGGAGCTGCGCGCCGCCGGGTTGCTGGATAGCCGCCCGATGCCCGGAAGCCCGGTCGAGGGCGATGAGGAAGACGAGGCGACCAGCGGCCAGAGCGAGCTGTTCGAGGATTGAGCGTTTCGTCGGCCGGGCGGCCCGGCGGGCGGCTCAGAACAGGCTCAGCTGATCGCCGGCGCGCGGGGGCGGGGCGAAGCGCGTGCAATCGAGCGGCGGCGCCTCGCGCGCATAGCCCAGCCGGCGCTGCGCCAGCCGTATCCGGGCGCGCAACAGTTCCGCCGCCGGGCCGGTGCCGCGAAAGCGCGAGCCGAAACGCGGGTCATTATCGCGCCCCTCGCGCTGATCGTGCAACGCGCGCATCACCCGGGCGGCGCGATCCGGCCGGTGGCGTTCCAGCCAGTCGCGAAACAGTGCGCTGACCTCATGCGGCAGCCGCAGCAGGCTCCACCAGGCGGTTTGGGCACCGGCCTCGCGTGCCGCCGCCATGATGCTTTCGACCTCGTGATCGGTCAGCCCGGGGATCACCGGCGCCATCATCAGCCGCACCGGCACCCCGGCTTGATGCAGCGCGGCGATGATCTGCAAGCGCCGCTGCGGGCTGGGCGCGCGCGGCTCCATCGCCCGGGCCAGCGCGGCATCGAGCGTGGTGAGCGAAATGCCGACTTCGACCAGATTGCGCTCGGCCATCGGCGCCAGAATGTCGATATCGCGCTCGATCAGCGCGCCACGGGTGGTGATGCTCAGCGGGTGCTGCCAGTCGCGCAACACCTCCAGCAGCGCGCGGGTGATGCGGTGCTGCGCCTCCACCGGCTGCCAGGGATCGGTGTTCGAGCCCAGCACCAGCGGCGCCACCCGGTAGCCCCGCCGCCCCAGTTCGCGCGCCAGCAGCGCCGGGGCATCGGGCTTGGCGATCAGCCGGGTCTCGAAATCCAGCCCTGGCGAGAGGCCAAGCCAGGCATGGCTGGGCCGGGCATAACAATAGATGCAACCATGTTCGCAGCCGCGATAGGGATTGACGGCACGATCGAAACCCAGATCGGGCGAGCGGTTGTAGCTGATCACCTTTCCCGCGCGCTCCTGCGCCACGCTGCGCTCGACCCGGTGCTCGGGCTCGGGAATGTCCCAGCCATCATGCTGCCATTCGCGCGACAGCGGCTCGAAACGGTTGACCGGCTGCGCCAGCGTGCCGCGTGCCGGCGCCCGCAGGCCGGGGTCGGCGGCGGGCAGGGAGCTTGAAGGGGACGCGGGTCTGGGTGACATGTGCCGATAGTGAACATTAAGCGAACAAAATTCAAGTCCTGATGGCGGAACAAGGGCCTGCTGTCGCCTTTCACCCGGCGCATGTCGGAAACCGGACAGTGCCCTGACGCAAAACCACGCATTGAGCGAGGAGCAACATCCCTCGGAGCGCGCGCCATGGCCGAAGACGACGACATCATCCTGTCCGAACTCGATGACGACGAGCTGGTCCAGCAGATGATGGACGATCTCTATGACGGTCTGAAGGAAGAGATCGAAGAGGGCGTCAACATCCTGCTGGAGCGCGGCTGGACCCCCTATGACGTGCTCACCAAGGCGCTGGTCGCCGGCATGACCATCGTTGGTCATGATTTCCGCGACGGTATCCTGTTCGTGCCCGAGGTGCTGCTGGCCGCCAATGCGATGAAGGCCGGCATGGCGATCCTCAAGCCGCTGCTGGCCGAAACCGGTGCCCCGCGCATGGGCAAGATGGTCATCGGCACGGTGAAGGGCGATATCCACGACATCGGCAAGAACCTGGTGGCGATGATGATGGAGGGAGCCGGTTTCGAAGTGGTCGATCTGGGCATCAACAATGCCGTCGAGAAATACCTCGAAGCGCTGGAGGCCGAACAGCCCGATATTCTGGGCATGTCGGCGCTGCTGACCACCACCATGCCCTATATGAAGGTTGTGATCGACACGCTGAAGGAAAAGGGCATGCGCGAGGATTACATCGTGCTGGTCGGTGGCGCGCCGCTCAACGAGGAATTCGGCAAGGCCATCGGCGCCGATGCCTATTGCCGCGATGCCGCCGTGGCGGTGGAAACCGCGAAACAATTCGTGGCCCGCAAGCACAACCGCATGAGCGCCTGAGCATTCTCGGCCCGGCAATCGAAAGGCCCTCCGATCCGGGGGGCCTTCTTTTTTCCGGGGTGGTGATTTTTCTTTGAACCGAAGGGCCGGGTGGCACGACGAACAGTTGTTCAAACGCCAATTCCGGCAATTCACTCAAGGAAACACCGATGAAGATCTTTGCTACCACCGCCTCCGCCCTGACCTTTGCCGCGCTTCTGGCCGGCACCAGCTCGCCCGCCGAAGCCTTTGGCAGCCGGGGCGCGTGCTACAACCATGTCATTTCCTCCTGTAACGCCACCTCGAACCATCCGCAGGCCTGCGCGGTGGCCGGTATGGATGCCTGCGACCGCGAATTCGCCGCTTCGGTCTTCATGCAGGGGCTGCAATTCATGATGGCCGATACCCCCGCGCCGCGCCGGGAGCGCCTGCGCGAGGAAATCCCGCTCGACGGCGGCGACCGCGTGCTGCGCCGCGCCGAGGTTCACGAGCGCTGAGCGCCCGCCATCAGCGAACGGTGACCTTTGGCACCGAAACGGCAAAGGCCCCCGTGAGGGGGCCTTTCTTTTGTTGTTCCGGCGGGCCGGGCGATCACTGCAGCGTATAGCTGCCCAGTTCGCAGATATTGACCGTGTCGGTCAGTTCCTCGCCATCGTCGAAGACCATCAGGAAATCATATTCGCAGTTGGCCCGGCCGTCGGCAATGATCACCTGCCCGGAATAGCCGCTCTCCAGGACCTGATCACCCAGGATATCGTCTTCCCAGTCGCCGACGGTTACCGGCGATGCGTAGAACTCAACCAGTGTCACGCCGCTCTGGTTGATCAGCGTGAAATTCATGTCCTGGGCCATGGCCGGGGTCATCAGGGCCCAGGCCGTAATCCCCAGGAAAACGGCACGAAGCGGGCGGGTGCTCATGGAAAGCTCCATATATGAGGGGGTTAACGCCGGAATCCGTAGCACCTTTGCAAGCTTCCGGATAGCGGAATTTCTAGCGACGGGCACCCCGGTTCCATCGCCCCCGGGCGGGTGTTTTTCGCCAGCCGCTGGGCAGCGGGCTCAGGGGCAGATCATCACCTTGCCATTGCCCTCGGCCAGCGCCGGCAGGATGCCCTCGATCGCCGCGTCAAGGCTCAGCCGCGCCGCGACGCGGGTTTGCCAGGAGCCGTTGATGAAGCGCTCCTGCACCTGGGCGATCACCGCCGCGCGGCGTTCTGGCGCTGCGGCGGGCAGCCAGCGCGACAGCCAGAATCCCTCGATCACCTTGTCCATGAAGATGAACTGCCCCATCGCTGTCAGCCGTGGCGCCTCGTCGCTCATCTTGCCATAGCTGACCCAGCGCGCACCGGCGGGCATGGCGAAGAACAGATCGGCCGTCGCCTGATCGCCCACCGCATCGAGCAGCACGCGTGGTTTGTGGCTGCGCAGCGCCGCAGCCGCCTGCGCGGTGAAATCCGCCGCGCTGCTGACCAGCACCTCGGCAGCGCCGAGCCCGCGCAGTTCATCGGCATCATCGGGACGGCGGATCACGGCGATGGCCGAAAGCCCCTCGTCGCGCGCCAGCCCCAGGATCAGCCGGCCCAGCTGCGACCCGGCGGCGTTGAGCACGAAGGCCTTGCTGCGCGAGGCCCGCACCCGTTCAATCAGCGCCACGGCGGTCAGCGGGTTGACGATCAGTGCCGCGCCATCCTCGTCGCGCAGCCGTGCATCGAGCGGGATGCAGAGCGCGGCATCGCTGAGCGCATGGCCGGCCCAGGTGCCGCTGCCGGTGCCCAGAAAGGCCACGCGCTGACCGACCAGCGCCTGCGCCGCGTCACCATTGCCGGCCACCACCCGGCCAACGCCCTCGAAGCCGGCTGGGTTGCCCTGCTGGCGCGGCTGGCCATAGCCGCCCTGCACGAAGAACAGATCCGACGGATTGACCGGCGCCATGATCACCTCGATCAGCACCTGACCGGGGGCGGGGGCGGGCAGGGCGGCATCAGCCAACGCCAGATGCGGCGTCAGGCTTTCCGGCACCTGCGGCGTGGGGGCGGCGGCATAACCGCCCTCGCGCAGGACAAGGGCGCGGGTGGTTGCAGGCAGGGTCATGGCGGGCTCCGGGTTGGGGCGGTTTCTGGCGTGATGCTAGCAAGCGCCCGGTCAGACGCCTAGGCCGCAACGGGGGCGCGACGCGGCGTCAGGGGCGGTGCTGAATGCTGTCTGAGAGGTTTCTGCTCATACTTTTTCAACAATTCACGCAAAGAAAACTGAATGAATCGTGCACATCTGGCAATCAGATTGCACAAATTCAACAATTCTTCGCGGTTCACGGCAGCCCTAGCGGCTGGCGAAAAGCGCCAGCGCGCGGGCCAGGAACTCGCCGCGTACCTCGGGGCGTTCCATCAGCAATTCATGCTCGGCGCCGGGGTATTCGGCCAGTTCGGCCTCAAGCCAGCGCGCGGCGCGGGCGCGGATCGCAGCGGCGCTGACGATGCGCTCGTTGTCGCCCAGCCCGATCAGCGCCGGTACCGGCGGCGAGGGCGCGCGGGCCAGCGCTGCGGTTTCGGCCAGCGCCAGCCCGGCCCAGCGCAGGCTCGGCCCGCCCAGTGCCAGCGCCGCATGCTCGCGGATCTGCGCCTGCATGCGGTTGAACTGTGCCCGATCCCCGGTCAGCGGATTGGCCGCATAGGGCATTGTCGGCAGGCCGAATTCCGGCCCGGTCGAGGGGACATAACCGCCATCGCGCCGCATCAGCCGGGCGGTGCCGGCCAGCGCGCGGATCATCCAGCGGGTATGAGCCGGTTGCGCCAGCCCCAGCATCGGAGCGCTCAGCGCCACCGCCGGCGGGCGCAGCCCCCTGACCAGCGCGCGAAAGGTGATGCAGCCGCCCATGGAATGCGCCAGGATCGGCAGCGGCCGCTCGCTCAGGCCCCGCGCCAGGCTCAAGAGCACCGCCAGATCGCGCTGGTAATCGGCAAAGGCGCCGACATGGCCCAGCGCCGCATCGGGCGCCAGCCGCGACGACAGCCCCTGGCCGCGCCAGTCGATGACCAGCGCGCCCCAGCCGGCCCGCGCCAGATCGCCCAGCACCAGCCCGTATTTTTCGATGTATTCGGTGCGGCCGGGCAGCAGCAGCAAGAGCCGCGGCCCGGGCCAGTAGCCGATGCGCAGCCGCGCCCCGTCATCGGCCTGCGCCCAGAAGGCTCGCCCGCCCTCCGGTGCGTCACCGGCAATCAGCGGCGCCTCGGGCAGCGATTGCAGGGCGGCGGGCGTGCTCATCGGCTCAGGACAGAACGCCCGCCAGCTTCATCGCCACCGACATGTCACCGTCGATCTTGAGCTGGCCCGACATGAAGGCCATGGTCGGGTTCACATCGCCGGTCATCATGCCCTCGAAGGTCTCGGCCGAGGCGGTCATGGTGACATCGGTATCGTCATCGCCGGCGCGCGCGCCCTCGGCGTCCAGCACGATCGAGCCTTCGCCCTCGATGACGAATTTCGCCGAGCCGTCAAAGCCTTCGTCGAGCTTCTGGTTCAGCGCCTCGACGCCCTTTTCGATCACTTCGCTCATGTCGGTATCCTGCTTGTGAAGAAGTTCAACCCCGATGCGCCCGCGCGGCTCTCGCTTTTTGCCACGCATGCGTTACTTTCTCCTTATGAAGCAGCTTGGCCTCTTTCTCAATCTTGTCGTCGCGGCAGCGCTGGTGCTGCTGCTTTGGCCGGCCAGTGGCGCGGCGCAGCCCGCCGATGCCCCGCGCGCCGATATCGAGACCCTGATGGCCGAGCTTGCCCGCCCCGATCAGGAACGCTGGCAGCGCATCGAGCGGCAGATCCTGCGCGAATGGGCGCGTTCGGGTTCGGCCAGCGTGGATTTCCTGTTCCAGCGCGGGCAGAGCGCGCTGCAAGCCGGCGATACCAGCGCCGCGATTGCCCATTTCAGCGCCGCCATCGACCATGCGCCGGATTTCGCCGAAGCCTGGAACGCCCGCGCCACCGCCTATTACATGGCCAATCGCATCGGGCCGTCGATGGCGGATATCGAACAGACGCTGGCGCGCAACCCGCAGCATTTCGGGGCGCTGGCCGGTATGGGGGCGATTCTGGAACAGCTTGGCCGCCCGGCACAGGCGCGCGAGGCCTATGCCGCCGCCCATGCACTGCATCCCCATCGCCCCAGCGTGCGCGAGGCGCTGTCCCGGCTGGAGCGGCAACTGGCCGGCCGCGACACCTGAGAGGAAAGCCCCGGCGCAACCGAGGCAGGCGCGGTTTTGCGCTTTCCCTCGAACCCTTGGCGCAGTAACCCGGGCGGCAACCGGGCGAACCCGGGTCATGGCAGGACGGCAGAACGATGATGAGGCAGGGGCGGGTCACGGCGGTTCTGGGCCCCACCAATACCGGCAAGACGCATTACGCCATCGAGCGCATGCTGGCCCATCGCACCGGCGTCATCGGCCTGCCATTGCGGCTCCTGGCGCGCGAGGTCTATGACCGGATCGTGGCGGCGCGGGGCCCCTCGGTGGTGGCGCTGGTCACCGGCGAAGAGCGTATCGTGCCCGAGCGCACGCAATACTGGGTCTGCACCACCGAGGCGATGCCTCTGGAGATCGGCGCCGATTTCGTCGTCGTGGACGAGATCCAGCTCTGCGCCGATCCGGATCGCGGCCATGTCTTCACCGACCGGCTGTTGCAGGCGCGCGGGCTGCACGAGACGCTGTTCATGGGCTCGGACACCATGCGCGGCGCGATTGCCGCGCTGGTGCCGGGGGCGCAGTTCATCCGGCGTGAACGGCTCTCGCAGCTGAGCTACGCAGGTTCGAAAAAGATCGCTCGAATGCCCGCCCGCTCGGCAATTGTCGCGTTTTCGGTTGAAAATGTATATGCCATCGCCGAACTGATCCGCCGCACCAAGGGCGGCTGCGCCATCGTCATGGGCGCACTCAGCCCGCGCACGCGCAATGCCCAGGTGGCGCTTTATCAGAATGGCGATGTCGATTATCTGGTCGCCACCGATGCCATCGGCATGGGGCTGAACCTGGATATCAAGCATGTGGCCTTTGCCGGCACTGCCAAATTCGATGGCCGCCGCATGCGCCCGCTCAACCCCGATGAACTGGCGCAGATCGCCGGCCGGGCCGGGCGGCATACCGCGCAGGGCAGTTTCGGCGTCACCGGCGAGGCCCGCCCCCTGCCGCCCGAGGTTGTCGAGGCGATCGAGAACCATCAGTTCCTGCCGGTACGCAAGCTGCACTGGCGCAATGCGCGGCTGGAATTCGGCTCGCTGGAGCGGCTGATCGCCAGCCTTGAGGCGCTGACCCGCGACGAATGGCTGACCCGGGTGCGCGAGGCCGATGACCTGCTCGCGCTCAAGACGCTGGGTGCCATGCCCGAGGTTGCCGCCCGGCTGCGCGACGCGCGCGACCTGCGGCTTTTGTGGGATATCTGCCGCATCCCCGATTTTCGCGGCATTTCCAGCACCGAACATGCCGGCCTGCTGGCGCGGCTGCATGAGTTCCTGCATGCCGGCGGGCGCATCCCCGATGACTGGCTGGCGCGCAATATCGCGCGCATAGACAAGGTGCAGGGCGATATCGATACGCTCTCGCGCCGGCTGGCCTTCATCCGCACCTGGACCTATGTGGCGCAACGGCCCGGCTGGGTCAGTGATGAAAACCATTGGCGTGGCGAAACGCGCGCGGTAGAAGACCGGCTGTCGGATGCGTTGCACGAACGCCTGACCGCAGCATTTGTTGACCGGCGCACCAGTGTGTTGCTGCGCCGGTTGAACCAGAAGGAGAGCCTTGTGGCCGAGGTGAACGATAAGGGCGAAGTGACGGTCGAGGGCGAGTTCATCGGCCGCCTTGAGGGCTTCCGCTTCCGTCAGGACAAGACCGATTCGACCGACGAGGCGCGCACCCTGCGCCAGGCGGCGGTGGCGGCGCTGGCGCCGGCCTTCAGCCTGCGGGCGGACCGTTTCTATAACGCCCCCGATACCGAGATGGATTTCACCGAACAGGGTGGTCTGATGTGGGGCGGCGAGGCGGTGGGCAAGCTGATCCCCGGCCCCGATGCCCTGCGCCCGCAGGTCCAGGCTTTCGTCGATGACGAGGCCGGCGTGGATGTCGCCGAAAAGGTGCGCCGCCGGTTGCAGCATTTCATCGACCGCAAGGTGGCCACGCTGTTCGAGCCGCTGGCCAATCTGCAGCGCGACGAGACGCTGAGCGGGCTGGCGCGCGGTTTCGCCTTCCGGCTGGTCGAGGCGCTGGGCGTGCTGCCGCGCGAGGGCGTGGCCGACGAGGTCAAGGCGCTCGATCAGGAGGCCCGCGGCGCGCTGCGCAAGCATGGCATCCGCTTCGGGCAGTTCACCGTCTTTCTGCCGGCGCTGCTGAAACCGGCGCCGACCCGGCTGCGGCTGGTGCTGTGGTCGCTGGCACAGGGGCTGGATGAATTCCCGGAAAGCCCGCCGCCGGGATTGGTGACGATCCCCAATCTGGCCGAGGTGCCGGCGCAGCATTACACGCTCTCGGGCTACAAGCCGGCCGGCAGCCGGGCGATCCGCATCGACATGCTGGAGCGGCTGGCCGATCTGCTGCGCGCCCGCGACAGCCGCGCCGGTTTCGAGGCCGCTCCCGAGATGCTGTCGATCACCGGCATGACGCTGGAGCAATTTGCCGATCTGATGCAGGGGCTGGGGTATGCCGCCGAGAAGGGCGAGCGGGCCAAGCAGCGCGCTGCCGGGGCGGTGGAACTGACCGCCGAGGAAATCGCTGCCCGCGCCGCCGAGGAAGCCGCCGCCGCGCATCTGCCGATTGACCCGGCGCTGGCCGGCGAGGCTGCGGCCGAGAGCACGGAAGCTGCTGCGCAGGGTGCTGCGGAAGCCGCTGCGGAAGCCGGTGCGGAAGCGGCTGTGCCGGTGGCAGAAGCGGCGGAGACATCCGAAGTGGGGGCCGAGGCGGACGCTGCTGCGGAGTCCTCTGCCGAAGCTGCCCCAGAGGCCGCTGTGGATGCCGAGATGGAGGTGTTCTATACCTTCCGCTGGGCTCCGCGTCCGCGCCGGGATAATCGCGCTGCCGGTGGCCGCCGTGATCAGGGCCAGAATCAGGGGCAAGGTCAGGGGCGTGGCAAGCGTGGCGAGAATCGTGGCCAGGCCGATGCGGCGACGCCCGCCGGCGAGGCCCGCGATGGTGCGCGTGAAGGTGCCCGCGATGGTGCCCGCCGTGGGGGCAAGCCCGAGGGGCGCGGCGAGCGCAAACCCGGGGGCGAGGCCAAGGGCGGGCGCGAGCGCGGCGATCGCAAGCCGCCGAAAGGCCCCAAGCGCGAGCAGGGGCCGCGTAATTTCTCGTCTGGCCCCGACAAGCGGCGCGACCGCATTGACCCCGACAACCCCTTCGCCGCCGCCCTGATGGGCCTGCGCGACAAGACCTGACGGGCATCGGTGCCGCGCGGCTCCCTGCCCGGTGACCCCGCGAATGGGCAGCCTGAGGCCGGGCCGGCGGGGCAACTGGCGATCCGGCTCGATAAATGGCTCTGGCAGGCGCGGTTCTTCAAGTCGCGTAGCCTGGCGGCCAAGGCCGTCGAGGCCGGGATGCGCATCAATGGCGCGCGGGTCAGCAAACCCGCGCTGACCCTGCGCCCGGGCGATGTGGTGACCTTTACCCAGGCGCGCGAGGTGCGGGTGGTGCGCATGCTGGCACCCGGCACCCGCCGTGGCCCCGCCAGCGAGGCGCGCGGGCTTTATGAAGACCTTTCGCCCCCGCCCGCCGGTGCGGCTGAAGCCAGGTAGATGCGGCAAAACTTGTGCGTATACATACAATCTTGCGGTTGCGCGCCGGGGATGGGTTGATTGATCGCGCCAGTCGGATTAAGTCCGGGGCAATCGAACCAGCACGGGCCCAGCCATGACCTATGTCGTGACCGACAATTGTATCGCCTGCAAATACACCGATTGCGTCGAGGTCTGCCCCGTGGACTGTTTCTACGAGGGCGAGAACATGCTGGTCATCCATCCGGACGAATGCATCGACTGCGGGGTCTGCGAGCCGGAATGCCCCGCCGATGCGATTCGCCCCGATACCGAGCCGGATATGGAAACCTGGGTCGAGTTCAACCGGAAGTATTCCGAGGCCTGGCCGGTGATTACCCAGCGCAAGGACCCGCTGCCCGAAGCCAGCGAGCGCGACGGAG
>ERZ869909.1475-NODE-1475-length-19010-cov-4.888396_pt1 | contig 19010 bp, 15 predicted proteins | sample MGYA00520892_ERZ869909 | MGnify/ENA primary metagenome ERZ869909 (study PRJEB32215, sample SAMEA104723947) | bioreactor metagenome | biome: bioreactor; feature: anaerobic bioreactor; material: water | place: China | collected 2015-03-12 ...
TGCCCGGCCTGCTGCCCAATGTCGACCCCGATGGCCTGCTCGAATACTCGGTGGTCTATACCGACCGTTCGCTGAATCACATGTCCCAACGCTTCCAGGGCGTGATGCGCGACATTTCCACCACCCTCAAGCAGGTCTACCAGGCTCGTAGTGCCGTGATCGTGCCCGGCAGTGGCACCTTCGGCATGGAGGCCGCGGCACGACAGTTCGCCACCGGCAAGCACTGTCTGGTGATCCGCAACGGTCAATTCAGCTACCGCTGGTCACAGATCCTCGAAATGGGAGCCATCCCTGACTCCATCACGGTGCTCAAGGCACGTCGAGCAGACCCGGGTGACCCGCAGTCGCCCTTCGCCCCGGCGCCCATCGAGGAGGTCGAGCGCACCATTCAGGAGGAGCGCCCTGCCGTCGTCTTCGCTCCCCACGTCGAGACTTCCGCCGGCATCCTGCTGCCCGACGATTATCTCGAGCGCATCTCAGCCGCCGTGCATGCCGTGGGTGGGCTTTTCGTCCTCGACTGCATCGCCTCAGGCACGCTCTGGGTGAACATGCGGGCGATCGGCATCGATGTGCTGCTCAGCGCGCCACAGAAGGGGTGGAGCGGCCTGCCCTGCTGCGGCATGGTCATGCTCTCCGACCTGGCACGAGAGCGGATCGAAGAGACCACCAGCACCAGCTTTGCCTGTGACCTGCGCAAGTGGCTCACCATCATGGAGACCTACGAAAACGGTGGCCATGCCTACCACGCCACCATGCCAACCGACGGGCTGGCCCGGCTGCGCGACATCATGGCGGAGACAGCCTCCTACGGTTTCGACAAGGTCCGCGAGGAACAGTGGGCGCTGGGCGAGGGTGTACGCGCGCTGATGGCCAAGTATGGCTACCCCAGCGTGGCGGCTACCGGGTTCGAGGCACCCGGTGTCGTGGTCTGCTATACACGCGATTCGGGCATCGTCGGCAAGTTTGCCGCTGCTGGAGTCCAGGTGGCGGGCGGTGTACCGCTGATGTGCGACGAAGGCGAGGCATATCAAGCCTTCCGCATCGGCCTGTTCGGCCTGGACAAGCTGCATCACCTCGAGCGCAGCCTGGACAACCTGGAAGCCGCCCTCAGGCAGATCGGCTGACACCACAGACCAACGGGGCGGTTCAAGGCCGCCCCGTTGGTTCATGGCTTTGGTTCAAGGCCCTTTGTCAGTAGGCCGCTGGTCAGTAGCCGCCGATACCCCGAGGCACCATGCCAAGGTTGTTCTCCACCGTCTTCACACCCACCATGTTCTCGGCGGCTACCTGGACGGCCATCTTCTCTTCCTGACTCTCGACCAGCCCCCAGATCTGAACCTCGCCATCAGTCACGATCACGTTGATACGATCGACCCAGACCCCGGTGCGCTCTTCGACTTCCTTGAGAATGGCATCACGAATCTCCCGGTCGTCGGCCGTGACGGGGGGCTCGCCCACTCCAGTGGTGGCCGAAAAGCCACGCAACAGGTTGGCGCGGCTGACGATGCCGACGAGGCGGCCATCGCGAACCACCGGTACCCGCTTGATATGGTGGCGCTCCAACAGCTTGGCGATACGTCGCAGCGACTCGTCTTCGCTAACGGTTACGGGGTCGGGGGTCATGATTTCGTGCGCCTTGCGCGCGTGGGACTTGATGTATTCGCTGGCGTTATTGGCACCGGCAAAGATCGACTTCAGCCACCATGACTTCCGCCGATCGGTACCGTTCTCGACCCGTCTCATCAGGTCCCCCTCACTGACGATGCCCAGTACCTTATGGTCGGCATCCACCACCGGCAATGCGCTGATGTTGTTGTCAAGCAACAGCTGTGCGATTTCCCGAACATCAGCATCGGGCGATACGGTAATGACCTTGGCGGTCATGACATCAACGGCTTGCATGGGGGCATCTCCGGACGATTAAAACGGGAAGTATCCTTATGAATCTAGTCTGACCTGACGGCTCTCACAAACCGCACCCTGATAGTTACATTAGCAGACAAGGGATTTCATAGGCTTGACATGAAGCAAGTCTGCCCCTCAAGCCGATGCCGGAATAAGCGAGTCTCACTCTTCCTCAGCTGCCTCTCCTCCTTCCTGATGGACCTGCTCCACATCGACGATCCGTGAACGACTCATCACGATCTTCCAGCGCTGCATGACAGGCTGGGTATTGACGCCCACCTCGCGGATGACCAGATTGAGCAGATGACGCTTCTCCACCGACTCCTGGGATACCTGCCCATCCTTCAGCCGATAGACATGGTGCTCGCCCTTGTCCATCAGGCGTGCCAGCAGCGACAGATCCAGAGACAGGGTTTCACGGGTCTTCTCGTACCCGCTGAGAAAGCGGGTCGGGGACATGCGTGAACTCGAGCGATAGTGAAGCACCACTTCTTCACGCTGAGCCACATTGCGCTTGCGCACCCTTTGAATATCTTCATCGAGCTTGCTGAATCGCTTGTAGTCGAACCACTCCAGCTGGCGCCCGACCAGCGCACCGCTGGTGGCATCAAGGTATTGGCGTCGCCACTTCGGGCGACCCTTGCGCAGCCAGCGCCACAGCGTATTACGCAGGTCGTCCTTGAACACCTCCCGCATGGCATAGAGCACGGCCATCGCCAGCACGAAAAGGGCAGTGATATCGCCGAGGGAGTCACGGGCCTGGAGCAGCCCCAGCGACACGAAGATCATGACCACTGCCGTGGCCAGCCCCTTGACCGCCTTCTGCTCCCCGCCGCCCAATTCCAGGCTCTGCTGCTTCAGCGTCACCGGGTGTTCGATCAACCGACGCAGCAGCCGCATCTTGTTGGACATCCTGGTGGGGTCCTGGGTGACCCGGCGGGAGTTGTACTCCTCCTGCTCGCGATACTCGCTCTCGGTAGTGCAGATGGCCAGCAACCGCCTGCGAATCGAACGAAACCCCCTGCCCCGCGGCAGGTTGGCTACCAGCGCCAGCAATTGTTGCTCCGTGAACCAGGAAAGGTAGTTGTCGATATTGGCGTAATATTTGTGCAGATTCTCACTGCCGGGCTGGTTGCGACGCAAACGACGCAGGATGCCCTGGGCAAGCTCGCACAGCTCCTCGAGCTGCTCGCTCAGGCGCGCCGCCGGTGCCTCATCGGCTCGCTCACTCTCCGTAACTGACACTCCCCCTTCCGCGCTCGACTCATCCCGGCTGTCCTGGCGCCGCTCCTCCTCCTTCACTTGTCGAGCAGTATCCAGCAGAGTCTGGGTGGATCGCTCCAACGCAACCACATACTGATAGGCGTAGAGGCTGAGACTCAGCCGGTATTGGTCGCTGGTCAGCTTGCCGCGGCTGGCCAACCGGCTGAGTACCAGTGGCAAGTGGTGCTTGTCGCTGTAATAGGTGCGCTTGCTGTGAATGGCACTGTGGTAGAAAGCGTCCTCCGAGATGACGTGATCGTTCAGCCCCAACTCACCGGGAACGAACAGGAAGACGTCCAAGCGGTGTGAGGTCTCCTCCTGCAGTACGCGGGAAATCTTGAGATGAAAGCTATCCTTGCGCTCGACGGTGATCACGTCGTCGCTGCTCCTGATCCAGTGACCGAAGGTCGTTAGTATCCGGTCTCATGGTACGGCGGAACTATGCTGCCTTGCCACGGCCCCGCCCAACGCCCTGCGCTGACGATACGCCTGCCAGTCAACGCAGGGCCGGCCTCATTCGGGTGATGCCTTCTGTGGATTGGTGTCCCCGTACGGATCGGCGATCCCCGCCTCGCCCGGCTCGCGCCCCTTGGCGTCGCGGTGCCGACCTCGCATCTCTGCATCCCTTCGCTCATACCTGGGCTCGTAGTCGTCAGTCATTTCGCCACCAGGCTGACCCTCCACGCTGACGCTGAGCCTCGGCAGTCCGAGATCGACACCCTGCGACTCCATGCGCTGCTTGAGCAGCAGGTTGAAGGCACGGGCCACATCCCACTGCATCACCGGTGCGGTGCGAAAGCGCATGCGCAGCACCGCGGCACCCTCGTCGAAGCGGTCGACCCCCTGCATTTCCAGCGGCGACCAGATGTGGTGGCGCATCATCGGATCCTGTCGCAGCTCCTGGGCCGTTTCCTGCATCAGGGTAATGGCATCGTCGATCTTCATGGTGTGGGGTATGCGGATGCGCATCAGCGCGATACCGAAATGGCGTGACATGTTGTGTATCGACTGGATGGCGCTGAAGGTGATGATGTGCAATATGCCGTCCAGGTCGCGTAGCCTGACGGTGCGCAGGGTCAGCCCCTCGACGGTGCCCATGTGGCCATTGATCTGGACGAAGTCGTCCACCGCCAGGGAGTCCTCTACGATAATGAAGATACCGGTAATCAGATCCTGCACCAGGGTCTGGGCACCGAAGCCCACCGCCAGGCCGATGACGCCGGCGCCGGCCAGCAGCGGCGTGACGTTCACCCCCAGGTTGGCCAGCCCCACGATGCCGGTAATGATCACGATGGTGGCGAACATCACGTTGCGGATCATCGGCGTGATGGTCTGGGCCCGCGCCTGGTTGACCCGGCGGCCGCGGGAGCGTCCCGAGGTAATCAATGCCCGCTGGATCGCAGTATCGGCAAATATCCAGACCAGCCAAGCCAGCAACACGGTGAACCCCAGTGCCAGAACGGCCTGGCCAATACGCATACCGGCCACCCCCTCCTGACCCAGGCCGAACAGCGAACCGCCCCACACTTGCAGCGACAGTTCGACGAAGACGATCCAGGCGACCACATGGGAGAGCGCATAGCCGAAGCGTTCGAGGCGACGCCGGTACTCGCTGATGTGGCGGCGCTTGGCGCGTCGTTCGGTATGACGCTGGACCAGGCCGGTGACCACCAGCGTCAACACAAGCAGGGCCGCAGTAACGATCGAGCGGGCCAATGCCGCGCCGACATCGCCCACGGTGATGAAAATCGCCAGCAGCGAGCCAGCCACGATCAGCAACGCCGGTACATGCCACAGCCCACCGACGATACGCGCCAGTTCGATGATAGTGCCGCCTTCATGGCGCACACGCCAGGAGCGGTTGCGGATCAGATGCTTGATCGGACGCTTGAACCTGAGGATGAAGCGAATGCTGAGTATGGCCGCGAGCATATTGGCCAGCACCGAGCCCAGCGCAGCAAGTTCATCCCCCACCATCAGCGCCAACCGCTCCGAATTGAGGGCATCGCCAAGGGCAATCAGCGCACCGATCACGAACAGCATGCGCAGGGCCCGCTGCTGCAGGATCAGCACCGCTATGAAGCGATGGCCTCGGGTAAAGACGGATATCACACACTCCACGATCACCGACAGGGCGCGACCGCACAACGCCAGATAGGCGATGATCAGCGCCAGGGTTCGCCCGGGACTGGCAGGCAACACCTGAGCCAGGCCCATGAGCAGGACAAAGGCGAGCGTCCAGGGCAGCATTCGGCGGAGGAAATGCAGCGCCAGCAGCCAGCCACGCGGCTCGCGCGGCAGATCGAGTGGCAACCCTCGCCTCAGGAACAACTGCCTGCCCAGGGCGATCAGGATTACCAGCAACCCAGCCCAGATCGACAGCAACACGGCGCTCTCGATGGTGAATCGCGCGATCTCGGCGGTGCCGGTGTCGACCATCAAGTCGCTGAAGTCTTCCCAGCCCTGTTCCAGCTGTCGCTGCCAGTCATCGATCGGCGATTCGCCGGCCTCGGCCTGCTCGCCCAGTTCACTGAACGTTTCTGCCAAGGCCCCTAGCAGCCCCTGACGCTGTCCGCCCCCATCCTCGCGCTCGGCGTGCACCTGCTGCAGCTCGCGCAGGTTCTCGAGAAGCGCCTCGCGCTGCTGGGTATCCTCAAGGGTGCCAATCACCTCGTCCAGCGACTGCTGGAACGCCTCGGGGTCGTGGGCTGCGCCATCCTCGCCTGCCCCCAGCCCGCCAAGCGGCAAGGATTGAGCACTCAACGGACCGCTGAGGAGAAGCAACAAGGCGGAGAACATGATCGGCAACCAATTCCAGCCCCTGCCACCTCGCCTGCTACTCCTCACCGCCTGATAAAAACCGCCTGGCATTACCACCACTCCTTGTCCATGTTTTCTGCCTCGACCTGTGACAGCAGCCAGCCAGCATCGATTCCTCCGAGCCTGCCTGGCACTATGCTAGGCTGGCGGCCAAGATCGCACGACTCGCACAGGATGCCTCCATGCTGCCTCAATCACCACCCACGCCGCTGAGTTACCAGGGTAGAACTCGGCGAGTGGGTGTCGAAATCGAATTTGCCGGCCTGCCCCCACAGGGAACCGCCGAGCTGGTGCACCGCCTATTCGGCGGTGAGCTCAGCGTGGTGAGCCCCCATCGATTCAAGGTGGAAGGGACGCGTTGGGGCACCTTCGTCATCGAACTCGATACGCAGTATGCGCACCCCGATGCGAAGCTGCTCGAGGAAGTGCCACGCAAGGAGAGCGAGTGGGAGCGTCAGCGCCATCAGATGCGATTGGAGTTCCATAGCCGAACACGGCAACTGATCGGCGACGTAGTAACCGGGCTGGTACCGACTGAAGTGGTCTGTCCACCCGTGCCCTGGGACGAACTCGCCGAGTTGGACGCCCTCTTCACGGCTCTCTACAGCCATGGCGCCAAGGGCACCGATGCCAGCCTGCTCTACGGTTTCGGCCTGCATCTCAACCCTGAAGTAGCCAGCCTGGATGTCGCTTACATTCTCAAGCTACTGCGTGCCTACCTGCTCATGGCGGAGTGGCTGCGCCGGGAAATCGATATCGACATCACCCGCGAGGTGCTGCCCCACGCCAACCCCTTTCCCAAACCCTACGCCCTCAAGGTGCTCGATCCCGGCTACGCGCCCGACCTCGACGGCCTGATCGCCGACTACATCGCATTCAACCCGACCCGCAACCGGGAGCTGGACCTCTACCCCTTGTTTGTCTTTCTCAAGTCGGATTACCCACACCAACTGTTCCACGACAAACTGATCAAGGCGCGCCCCACCTTCCACTACCGCTTGCCCAATGCTCAGCTGTCACAGCTCGGCTGGGGTGCCGTGGTCGAGTGGAACCGCTGGGTGGAAGTGGAGCGTCTCGCTGCCGACCACGAAGAGCTCACCAAGCGGGCCGCCGCCTATGTCACCTATCACACACGGCCGCGCCTGACCCGTTGGGTCGGGAAGCTACGCGACTGGATCCGGGAGGCCCGCACCCCCTCATGACCCGCCCTCTCATTGGAATCACGACCTCCGATTACAAAAGCCGCATCGCCTGGTGGTTCGATTGGTTCGCCGTATGGCGACACGGCGGACGTCCACTACGTCTCTCTCCCTCGCGCCCACTGCCCACACACCTCGATGGCCTGATCATCGGCGGCGGAGACGATATCCAGGCCCACCTTTACGGTGGCGAAGTCCAGCTAGACGTCCGGGTGGACCCTCAGCGGGACGAGCTGGAGCTGGAGCTCATCGAGCGTTTCGTTCCCCTGGGCAAGCCGGTACTGGGTATCTGTCGCGGTGCACAATTGCTGAATGTGCACCTGGGCGGCACCCTCGACCCGGACATCTACACCACCCATGAAGGGCTCAAGCGGCGCCGTACCGTGCTACCCCGCAAGACGGTGGATATTGTCGCCGACAGTCAGTTGCATCGTATCCTCAAGGTCAACTGGTGTCGCATCAACAGCCTGCACCACCAGGCCGTGCAGCAGACCGGACCCGGCATCGAAATCGTGGCCCGCGATCGAGACGGCCTGGTTCAGGGCATCGAATCGCGCGAGCATGCGTTCCTGATCGGTGTTCAGTGGCATCCGGAGTGGCTGATCTTCAATCGACCCCAGCAGCGGCTCATTCACTCCCTCGTTGAAGCGGCCCGTAGCGGTATATGCCAATGAGCGCTGACGGAGAGCCAAACGACAGCGGCCACCCGCAGGTAGCCGCTGTCAGTGAGTCAACGTCAGGGTGGCATCAACTTTCCAGCGTGGCATCCAGCGTGATTTCGGCATTGAACAGTTTGGAGACCGGGCAACCCGCCTTGGCCTTGTCGGCGGCATCCTGGAAGGCGGCCTGGTCGGCGCCAGGGCTACGCACCCGTGTCTTGAGATGCACGGCGCTGATGCTGAACCCGCCGTCGTCCTGGCTCAGCGTGACGGTCGCTTCTGTCTCGATCTTCTCGGGCTCGAGACCTGCCTCCCCCATGATCATCGACAACGCCATGGAGTAGCAGCTGGCGTGGGCCGCACCGATCAACTCTTCCGGATTGGACCCTGGCTTGCCCTCGAAGCGCTGGCCGAAATTGTAGGATACGTCCTTGAGCGCGCCGCTCTCGGTCGAAACCTGACCGCGTCCCTCTTTCAGACTACCCTGCCAGACAGCGCTAGCGGATTTCTTCATGCTCATGTCGACTCCTTGCGATGATGGGAACTGGTCAATAGGAATGGCGAGATCGGCAGAGCTTGCCGCCACCACTCCTCACCATAGCGCATGGGCTTGTCTTCGCCATTCCTTTTGCACAATCATATGGAAATATTTTCCAAAAATTCCAAGTAGAGCGCTTCAATACCATGACACACTCACACACGTCCCGTGTCACGTTACCCGCTACGGAACACGAAGCAGCCATCGAACTGCCGATCATCGGCCAGGGAACCTGGTATATGGGCGAAGGCCAGGCCCAGCGCCGCAAGGAAGTCCAGGCACTGCAGCAGGGCCTTGAGCTCGGCATGACAGTGATCGATACCGCCGAGATGTATGGCGACGGAGGTGCCGAAGAGGTCGTCGGCGAAGCCTTGGCCGGACGCCGCGACCAGGCCTTCCTGGTCTCCAAGGTCTACCCCTGGAACGCTGGTCGCCAAAGCGCCATCGATGCCTGCGAACGCAGCCTTTCCCGCCTGGGTACCGACTATCTCGACCTCTATCTATTGCACTGGCCGGGCAACATTCCCCTGGGCGAAACCCTGGAAGCCTTCGAGCAACTACGTAGCCAGGGCAAGATTCGTCGCTTTGGCGTCTCCAACTTCGACATCGACGAACTCGATGCGCTCCATGCCCTTCCTGGCGGCGACGACTGCGCGGTGAATCAGGTGCTCTATCATCTCGGCTCCCGGGGCATCGAGACGGCTCTGCGCCCCTGGACGCGCCGTCATGATCTGCCGCTGATGGCGTACTGCCCGCTGGCACAGGCCGGCAAGCTGCGCCACGACCTGTTCGGGAACCCTGTGGTTCGTGAGCTTGCCGACGGGCTGGGCATCACCCCGGCTCAGCTGCTGCTGGCCTGGGTTACCCGACCGTTCGAGGGACATCGCGACGTCATCGCCATTCCCAAGGCGGTGCAGCCGGCACATGTCGAAGAGAATGCTGCCGTACTCACGATTCAGCTAGACGACGATACAGTAGCAAGGCTCGACGACGTCTATCCGGCACCCACGCGCAAGGTGCCGCTGGATATCGTCTAGGCTCTGACCGAAAACTGGCTGCGCTCGCCGACTTTTCGTAATCGACTAGGAAGCGTTCTTGTCCCGCAGCTTGGCCAGGTTGGCGGCCAGTTGCTCCGCACCCAGGCGACGCATCACTTCGATGTTGCGCTCGGGAATGGCCTCAGGGTCGGCATAGTGCGCCAGCGCCTGTTCCAGGCTTGCCTCCCGCAGCAGGTGCAGCATCGGCCACGGGGAGCGATTGGTAAAGTTGGCGGGGTCGTCCGGCTCGGCATCCTCGAAGCAGTAGTCGGGATGGAAACTCGCCAGCTGGTAGATGCCCTCATAACCCTGCTCGGCCATCAACGCCTCGGCGACGGCCAGGAAATCGAGGTAATCGTCGAAATCCCCCAGGCCATGACGCAGCACCAGCAGGGTGGTCTCGATCGCCGGAGTCTCGTCGAGTCGATGGCACTCCTCGATCAGCGTCAGCAGGGCCGGCTCCCACTCGCTGGCCTCCACTTCCGTATAGCGAATGGTGTCGCGGGCCAGCTCCCGGCCGGCGAAGGGACAGACGTCGTGGACGACCACAAAGCTCTCGACCCAGGTACGGGTCGCGGCGAGGGTGGGGCTAATCGAAGCAGACATGGCAGGGCTCGGCAGGTGACGGAACCCCATGGTCGGACGCGGCGGCAAGGAATGCAAAGCCCAAGGCGGCCATCAGCGACTTTTCTCGTCCCGCCGCGATGCCAGCCGATCGGCCAGGCGCGTCGGCTCGGGCAGCTTGGTGCGCCCCAGGCAGCGAACCACCCAGTCGAGCGAGGTCGGAAGCGAGAGGCGATGACCGAGCGAGATATAGAGCGGTTTCACGCCCAGGCGTGAGCGCAGCACCGCGCCGATGGTCTCGCCGCGATGCCGCAGCGGGGTCCACTCCCCCTTCGCCTCGGGCACGGTGTCATGCATGCCACAGAGCCGCGACTTGGCCACCCCGATGGTCGGCAGGTCGAGCCACAGCCCCAGGTGCGATGCCACTCCCAGGCGGCGCGGATGGGCGATACCCTGGCCGTCGACCATGACCAGCTCCGGCCGTTGGGTCAGCAGGGCGAAAGCCGCCAGCGCCGACGGGATCTCGCGGAACGACAGCAGCCCGGGCACGTAGGGCATGCGCGTCGGCTCGCGGTGGACCACCTGCTCCACCGGGACAAGCGTCGGCCAGCTCAGCACCACCACAGCGGCCCGGGTCACCTCGCCGCCCTCCTCGAAGCCGATGTCGACCCCGGCGATATACCGCACAGGATCGATCCGATCCTCCCGTTCGATATCCCCGGCTAGGCGTTTCTGCAGGGCAATGGCCTCTTCCGGGTCCAGGTTCCAGTCGTGCAGCGGTGGGGCGGGCATACTCGGGCCTCCTGCTTCGTCCTTGTGTGTCGCGTAGACTATCGCTTCCATGTCTGATCACCATAGCAGGGTAGAGGATTGATGAAGCTGATCCACACCGCCGACTGGCACCTGGGCCAGACCTTCCACGGCCAGGAGCGCCACGTCGAGCATCGCGCCTTCCTCGACTGGCTGCTCGAGACACTGGAAGCTCGCCAGCCGGATGCCCTGCTGATCGCCGGCGATGTGTTCGATGTGGTCAACCCCTCCCTGCGCGCCCAGGAGCAGCTCTACGGCTTCATCGTCGAGGCGCATCGTTGCCTGCCCCGCCTCGACATCGTGATGATCGCCGGCAACCACGACAGCGGCAGCCGCATCGAACTGCCCGGCCCGCTGATGCGCCGCCTCAATGCCCATGCCCTGGGCCGGGTGAGCTGGTGCGACGACGGCAGCCTCGATGCCGAGCGGCTGCTGGTGCCCCTGACCGATGCCCGCGGCGAGACCCGCGCCTGGTGCCTGGCGCTGCCCTTCCTGCGCCCCGCAGAGGTTACCGGCAATCGGCGAGAGAACGCGCCCGATGGTGAACACGAAGGGGGCTACATTGCCGGTATCCAGCGCGTCCACCGGGAGCTGATCGAGGCTGCCCGCCATCAGCGGGAGCCGGGCCAGGCACTGGTTGCCATGAGCCACGCCCACCTGCGCGGCGCCCAGGTCTCCGAGCACAGCGAGCGGCCCATCGTGATCGGCGGCGAGGAGTCGATCTCCGCGGCACTGTTTCCCGACGACATCGCCTATGTGGCACTGGGCCACCTGCATCGCCCCCAGCAGGTCGGCGAGGCACGCATCCGCTACAGCGGCAGTCCCCTGCCGATGGACTTCAGCGAAGTGAACTATCCGCACCAGGTGGTGGAAGTCACCCTCGAGGGTGAGACCCTGGCCGCCTGCGAGTCGATCGCCATCCCCCGTGCGGTGGATCTGCTGCGCGTCGGCCCAGCCCCCCTGGAGAAGATACTGACCGAACTGGAAGCGCTTCCCCGTGAACAGGAAGAACCGCCCGAGAGAGCCCTTCCCCGCGAGCGCTGGCCCTGGCTCGAGGTCCGCGTCGAACTCGACGCCCCCCGCCCTGACCTGCGCCACCGTATCGAGACGGCGCTGGCCGACTGCCCGGTGCGCCTGCTGCGCATCCACACCCGCTTCCCCACGGCCACCGGCACCGGCCATGACCCACGAGTCACGCTGGAAAGTCTGGGCCCCCGCGCCCTGTTCGAACGTGCCTGGCAGGAGAGCTACGGCACGGCGCCGGACGCCGATACCTTGCGCGATTTCGACGCCCTGTGTCAGGAGGTGCTGCATCAAGCAGTGCCCGAGGAGGACGGCAACCCATGAAGATCCTTGCCATTCGCCTCGAGAACCTCGCCTCCCTGGCCGGCAGCCACACGCTGGATTTCACCCAGCCGCCCCTCGCCGACGCAGGACTGTTCGCCATCACCGGCCCCACCGGCGCCGGCAAGAGCACCCTGCTCGATGCCCTTTGCCTGGCGCTCTACGGCAATACGCCCCGCCTGCGGGGTGCGCGCCAGGACCAGGCGCGCCTGCCCGACGTCGGCGACAGCGACGTGACCAGCTTCGACCCGCGCACCCTGCTGCGCCGCGGGGCGGCCGGCGGCCATGCCGAGGTCGATTTCCTCGGCCGGGACGGGCATCGCTACCGTGCCCGCTGGGCGGTTCGACGGGCCCGCGACAAGGCCGAAGGTCGCCTGCAGGCAGCCGAGCAATCGCTCACCAACCTCGAGGACGGGTGTATCCTCACCGCACAGAAGCGGGAGTTCGACCGTCTGCTGCCCGAGGTGCTGGGGCTCACCTTCGAACAGTTCACCCGTGCCGTGCTGCTGGCCCAGAGCGAGTTCTCCGCCTTTCTCAAGGCCGATGACAACGACCGCAGCGACCTGCTGGAGCGCCTGACCGGCACCAGCGAATACTCCGCCATCTCCATGGCCGCCTATCGCCGCGCCAAGGCGGCGAAGCAAGGCGTCGATACCCTGCTGGCCAGGCTCGCCGATGATCAGCCCGCCCCCCCTGACCTACGAGTCGAGCTGGAGCGAGAGGCCGAGGCCACCCAGCAAGCCCTCACTCACCTGCAACGGCAGCAGGAGTCACTCAAGGCGCAGCATCGCTGGCACAGCGACGATGCCCACCTCAAGGCGGCCCATGCCGAGGGATTGGACCAGCAGCAGGCCGCCGACGCCCAGTGGCAAGCGCTGGCTGACCATCGCAAGGACCGCGAGTGGCGCCGCCTGATGGCGCCCCGCCGCCAGGATTTCCACCGCCAGGCTCGCCTGCCCGAGCTGATCGCCGAGGCCGAACGTACCCGGGACACCACCCGCCTGGCGCTGGCTCGGGCCCAGCAGGAGACGCAGGACGCGGCCGGCGTTCACCGTCAGGCCGCCCTGGCCCTGGAAGCGGCCAGCGAGACTCGCCGCCAGGCCGAGCCCGACCTGAACCAGGCGCGTGAACAGCACCACGCCCTGACCCAGCGGCGGCGGGAACTGGCCGAGCTGAATGCCGAACGAGGGCGCGCCCGGGAACAGGCTACTCGACACCACGAGCAGCACCGTCAGGAGCACGAGAAGCAGCAGCAGCGGCTCGATCAGCAGCGGCAGTGGCAAGCCACCCTGGTCGAATTGATGGGGGATCACGCCTACCAACCTGCCGCCCGCCAGGCCATTCAGCTGGCCCATGACAGCGCCGCCGGCCGCCAGCTGGCGCTGGGCGAGCTGCAGAGCATCTGGCGCGAGCATCGGGAGGCCGAACGGTCCCATCGACAGCGCGAGGCGCGCCTTGCCGAGGCCAGTGAGCGCCTGGAGGCGCTGACCCGTGAAGGCCAGGCCGCCCGCCAGCGCCTGGATCAGCGCAAGGTGCACCACGACAGCCTGAGCGCCTTTATCGAGCGGGCCCGGGCCGCCAGGAGCGACAGCGTGGTGATGCTCCGCGAAGGGCTCCAGGAGGGCGAACCCTGCCCGGTCTGCGGCGGGCGCAACCACCCCTGGCGCCAGAATCCCCCGGCCACCCCCGAGGCGGCCCAGCTCGCCGCCCAGCAGGCCGAAGAGGAGCGCGAGCTTGCGGACGCCCGGCAGGCCCACGAGCAGGCGCTGAATACCCACCAGGAGCTGCAGGCGCAGTACAAGGTAGTGCGGGATACCCTGCAGCAGCACCAGGATGAGCAGCCGGCCGGCATGGCGCGTCTGCACGCGGCTCGCCAGGCACTCGATGCCCACCCGCTGACGAAAGAACTGACCCCCGTGGCGGCGGACGAACGCGACGCCTGGCTGAGCCGGCAGCGCCAGCGCAGCAGCGACGAGCGCAATACCCACCAGGCCACCCTCGAGCGGCTTCACCGCGCCGAAGCCGAGCTGGCCCCCCTTGAGGCGTCGCTGCGTCAGGGTGAGCTGGCGCTCACGCGCCTGGCGACCGAGAAGGCCAACGCCGAGGCGCGGCTGGTCGAGCTGGATGAGCGCCTCCCCGCCCTGCAGCGCCAGCATGACGAGACCTCCGCCGCCCTGCGCGCCCTGCTCGGCGACTTTGCCACGCCGGAGGCCTGGCAGCAGCACCTCGACCACACCGAGGCGCAGGCCCGCCAGGCGCTCGATGCCGCCCTCACCCGCCGTCATGATGCCGAGCGAGAGCAACAACGCCTGTCTCAGCTGCTCGAACACCAGGCACAACAGCTAGTGGTCCTGCAGCAGGAGCGCGACCAGCTTGACCGCTCGCTTGACCAGTGGCGCCAGGCCCACCCCGAGTTGGTCGATGCCACCCTCGCCCGGCTGCTGGCCCAGCCCCAGGAGGAAGCCGACCGCGACGAAGCCCGGATGCAGGCGGCAGACGAAGCCAGCCAGCGCGCCGCCGCCACCCTGGCCGAGCGACGCACCGCCCTGCTTCGCCACCGCCGCGACCAGTGGCTAGCCGATGACGAAAGCGATGAGGCGCTACTGGGCGAAGCCTGCGAAGCGAAGATCGCCAGCCGCCGGGACGCCCTGGCAGCCGAACGGGAAGCCCTTGAACCCAAGCTGGCAGAGGCCCAGCGCGGGCGGGACGACGCGGTTCATGCCCTGCGCGACGACGACCGTCGGCGGGCGCGCCAGCAGGAGGGCCAGGCCGAACTGGAAGCGGCCCGCGCAGAGCATCACCGCTGGGGGCGCATCAGCGAGCTGATCGGCTCCGCCGACGGCAAGGCCTTTCGCCGCATCGCCCAGGCCTACAACCTGGAGCTGCTGCTCGATCACGCCAACGCCCACCTGGCCAACCTCGCCCCACGCTACCGTCTGGCACGCGGCGGCAGTCCGCTGGGCATGCTGGTCATCGACCATGACATGGGCGACGAGCAGCGCTCCGCCCACTCGCTCTCCGGCGGCGAGACTTTCCTCGTCTCACTGGCACTGGCCCTGGGCCTGGCCTCCATGGCCTCCGGTAACCTGGTGATCGAGTCGCTGTTCATCGACGAAGGCTTCGGCAGCCTCGACCCGCAGTCGCTGGCACTGGCCATGGACGCCCTGGACGGCCTGCAGGCCCAGGGACGAAAGGTCGGGGTGATCTCGCACATCCAGGAGATGCACGAACGCATACCGGTACAGATCAAGGTGGAGCCGCTGGGGAATGGCTCCAGCCGGGCAAGATTGGTGAGTCAGTAACAGATCGCAAGCTCGGCGAAACGAAGCGCCTGTCTCGTCTATGCTGCAGGAGTCATGGAAAACTCGAGGGAGAGCATCATGAAGGGATTTGCGTTGCAGGGCGTGCGTTACCTGGGGCTGGTGGTGCTGCTGGCCATTGCCGGCCAGGCGTTGGCAGCCGACGTCAACTGGCCGCGAATGACCGACTCGGCGGACGGCGTGCCGATTGCCTACGAAGTGCAGGGGAGTGGCGAACCGACACTGGTCTTCATCCATGGCTGGAGCTGCGACGGGCGCTACTGGCGCGGGCAGGTACCGTACTTTTCGCAGCGCCATCGAGTGGTGACGGTCGATCTTGCGGGGCACGGCCATTCTGGCTTGGGGCGTGAGGCCTTTACCCTGCCGGCCTTCGGCAAGGACGTGAAGGCGGTACTGGACGACCTGGACGTGGAGCAGGCGATCCTTATCGGGCACTCCATGGGCGGGCCGGTCAGCGTCGAAGCGGCACGCCTGATGCCGGAGCGCGTCATCGGGATCATCGGCGTCGACACCTTCCACGACGTGGCTTCGGAGATCGACCAGGAGCAGCGCGACGGGATGCTGGAACCGCTCCAGGAGGACTTTGCCCCGGCCGCACGCCAGTTCGTGGCCTCGATGTTCATCGACAGCACCGATCCCGAGCTGCGCGACTGGGTCATGCATGACATGGCAGCCGCACCGCCGGTGGTGGCCATCAGCGCCATGGAAGACATGCTGGCGCGGCATGCCGACGGTGAAGCGGCGCGGCATTTCGAGGAACTGACGATCCCGGTGGTGGCGATCAATGCCGACCTGTGGCCGACTGACGTCGAAGCCAATCGGCAGCTGCTGCCCGAATTCGATGCCGTGATCATGGAAGATACCGACCACTTCCTGCACATGGCCAAACCGGAGGCCTTCAACCGTGAGCTGGAGCGGATGATCGGCACGCCACCATGATGGTCGAGGAGAAAGGCCTCGGGCACGCTGCAGTCATAACCCAACCCTGCGCGACCGGTCTATCGGTGCACAGTGCCAGCGCCTCGCCCAGGCGGAACCTAGCATGCCGATCAGCCCTGCCGCCACATAAGAAAAACTTAAAGGTGTTGTGCGCTTCGCGCGGCAGAAAAGGCCAATAACGGCCATTGAGATTTTCCTGATATATCACATTTGAGCGCAGCGCCCACCCGCTTACGGCCGGCCCGTTGGAGCGGTGTGTTGGGTGCCGTTAGCCTGTTGTTTCTCCAGAATAACCAGTGCAATTCCACCCAGGATAGCTATGGATGCCAATACTAACCGCAACGATATGGACTCGCCCAGGATAACGACACCGCCCGCAGCCGCAATGACCGGAACACTGAGTTGCACCGTCGCAGCACTCGTGGCTTTCAGTGCAGGCAATACTGTGTACCAGATGACGTAGCCTATTCCGGATGCAAGCGCACCCGACGAAACTGCGTACCAGAATCCAGCAGTATCCAGTGATGAACCGCTCAACATTATCAAGCTCAGCACTACTGCGATTGGAACGGCGCGCAGAAAATTTCCCGCTGTTACCCTGATGGGGTCACCTGCAGCTTTTCCGCGCAAGGAATAGATCCCCCATGCAATCCCAGCCCCCAGCATCAATGCGGAGCCAGCGAGTGGCGGCGCCGTGAGCCCCGGCAACAACAAGATCACCACCCCTGCTAGAGCAAGACACAAACCGATGATCTGCAGCGTCCGCAGCCGTTCTCCCACGTATATGCCATAACCGATCATTGTCGTCTGGACAGCACCAAAGAGCAGCAACGCACCGGTTGCCGCTGACAAGCTCACATAGGCAAACGAAAAACCGGCAGCATAAGCAAACAAAGCAAATGCCGATGACCAGTTACCACCGCCCGAAAATGTGCCACGCCTCATTTGCACAATCAGCCACAGAACCACTGCACCGGAGATCAACCGAATGGCAGTAAAGCTCGCCGGATCGATGCTAGTGTCTTTGAGTGCGATCCGGCAAAGCAGCGAATTACCTGCAAACGCAACCATAGCAAGCGACGTCAGAGCAATGATGCGTACATACGACATTGAAAGTTTTCCTGAGCGCCATTGAGCGTCTGTACGCTAGAGCGCCCAACGGTATTAGACGGCGTGTTCTATGATTGGGTGATCGTGTCGGCACGTTTTCCGGAACGGCCACTTTGGGTGATGGCAGTCATGCTCCCCCTCCGCTTTCAGCAGCGCTGTGGCTGAAAGTGTGCTTCCCGACCAATACCCATGTAGTGCTCAATCCACCTTGCCACCAAAGCATGCTGAGAGCCAGTCGTCTGTCAGGATGAGGGCCGCCTCGAGCTCGACGGCGACCAGGGCATCGTAAGCTACGTGCCCGAGGAGACATAGGCGCCCACCATCGGCACCGCCACAGTGGTGATAGCAATTGGCAGCACCTCACCCGACCAGAGCTCACCGCCATTTGGCGCAAGCAGCGACGGAAGAAACGCGAATAGGTCTGCAGGAAAAGCCCCAGCAGGATGGAAAGGGTTTCATGGTGGCTCCAGGTCAGTCCTCCGCCTCATCATCCACAATGGGCGTTCCCAGCGTATCGAACATGACGCTGTGGCACTCCACCTCAAACCACTCGTCGAAGCGCTTCAGGGTCAGCTTCGGCCACAGCGTCGGGTCGGTATACCACCCCTCCAGCTCCGACTCGAACAGGTTGCGCCAGTTGGCCTTGACCCAGCGCCGGACCTCCTCGGGCGATTCCGATACCTCGTCGCTGACCAGGTAGACGGTGCGATCACGATTGATTTCTTCCTCGGTGATCGGAGAGCCTCCCGGCGCAGGGTCGGCATCGTTGATCCACTGCACGGCAGGTGTTTTGTAACGCAGCAGTAGAGCCGCTCGATTAAGCATGGATACTCCCTCACCAAGCACGCAGGTTTTCCAACTCCGCGGCACGCTGCGCAGTTTCACGCAACACGCACTCGTTCGAGGCTACCATGGCCAAGGTGCCACCCGCAGTGGCGTAGAATTGGCAGTTGGCATCCCGATACTGTATCCAGAGACGCTGGGCTGCGAGAAGCTCCTGGCGGCGCTCATCGGATAACTCGCCGCGCAGCTTCTGGTAGGCGCCATTGAGGCGCGCATCCTGTGTCCGTATCTCCTCAGCGATGCAGTTCATCATATTGACGGTGACACCGCCCGACTCATCCATGCAACTGGCGTATCGCCCGGTATACAGCTCGTCTGCCTGGGCGACGAGGGACAATCCTAGACATAATACCGCTACGCAAAGACGTTTTATCATGGTCTCCTCACCCCTTCTTCAGCACCTGTATATCCCTACCCAGGCAATCAGCCAGCCGTTCCCACGGCATCTTGTTTCCGCTGCTTGGCCACTGGCTTTTGATTGGTCTTTTCCGCCTTGATGCGCTCCAGCAACGCCTCTGCAGAGTTCTCGCCGCTGATAAGCTCGGGATTGGCAGCGCGCCATTCGGCGGTCAAGTCGCCGCGGAAGGCCTTGGCGAGGATGGACTGGGTCAGCTTGTTGGCGCGGGCCTGGGCGTTCTTGACCTGCTGTTCGATCTGGT
>ERZ869909.1476-NODE-1476-length-19009-cov-4.980509_pt1 | contig 19009 bp, 14 predicted proteins | sample MGYA00520892_ERZ869909 | MGnify/ENA primary metagenome ERZ869909 (study PRJEB32215, sample SAMEA104723947) | bioreactor metagenome | biome: bioreactor; feature: anaerobic bioreactor; material: water | place: China | collected 2015-03-12 ...
ATGAACCGCCGTGGTACGGAACCGTATGCCCGGTGGTGTGAGAGGACGGAGGCCGTGAGGCCTCCTCCTACTCGATTGCGACTCCCCTTCGGGAAAACCCTGCAACCCTTAACGGGCTTAACGCTCAATGGTATAGAAAATATCGGCGCCGCTATGCTCACCGTCCGAGCGTGATTCAAAGTTGAGATTATCGCGCAAACGGTAACGAATAAAGAAGGTATTGACTGGCTCGACGAGGCCGATGCCATAGCGTATATAGAGTCGCGACGACAGATGTTTACCAATGTACAAAGCGGCGTTTTCCATATTTTCGCCGGTTGAGTCGAGCATGATCTCGTCGACACCAATGGCTTGGCCAAGTTGCTCACCAATAAAGTTACCACCGCGCATCCCTAAGGCAAGTGCAGCTTGTGCGTATAGGCTTTGTTCCCCAGAGCCCTCGCCAGGTGCCCGGCCGAGAATTAAATAAGACAAAATCATACTGTCTTGCATGGCTGGGTTTGAGAAGAAGTTTACATTTGGCTCGCGCAACGAGCCACCAATGCGCGCACCGACAGTCACATTTTCGGTGTCGATGGCACGAGTGACACGCAAGTCTAACCCTGGATTATCTACTGCTCCGCCAGTGAAAATTAAATTGCCGCGCTCAATATCTAACGGTTGACCGAAAATCTCATAGCGACCCGTGGCGACATTGATATTCCCGACAGCAGAGGTGGGTTGATTTGGTGCTTCAATAATGCGTAATCGACCGGTTAACTGACCTGCAAATCCGAAGGCCTCGACGCGGACGTCATTACCGAGTGTCACTTGGACATTGGCGTCTATCGGTAAGATGTCATCATCGAGACGAAACACCGTTTCTTCATTGGCAATGATAACGGTATCTCGCGATGCCGTATCGATCGTTTCGAAGTCGGGTGGCGAAATCAGCGCTGAAGGTATGGTTACATCGCCGCGCACGACAATCGAATCTGGGCTGTAATTCAGTTCAAGATTTGGCGTAATGACAACGCGAATATCGCGAGTTTGGATTGCTAAAAACTGCTCACCACGGACCTCTAAACGACCAACTTGGTCGAGTAAATAATAGGAACCAGTCACTTCCACATGACCGTCACCCGAGCGAGCATTCGCAGTCAGTGAGAACGGCTCGTTCAAGTCGCCAGGCGCGACAATATTGACGTTGAGATTATTCACGGCTACCCCAGCAGCAGGGATTTCTCCGGCCGCATCTGCAAGACTTAGCTCACCTTGCAGCACCGGTTGTTGCAGGCTTCCGCCTATGAGCAGATCACCAGTAAGTTGACCTTCGACGCCTTGTAACTGAGGAAGCATTAAAGAAACAAAGCCGAGATCAGGTAAAGCAATATTCAGCTGACCTTCGAGACGACTTTGTTGCAGGAAATCATGGACAATAATCTCACCACTGACTTCACCTTCTGGGTTACGTGTGCGCAAATTCACTTGGCTCTGAATAAATTGTTCATCGCCACGAATTTGGAGTATTTCGCCTGCAGCTAGTGCTACTTCAATATCTTGCTGGGGTACTCGGACGACCGAATCTGAGAGCGTGACCGAGCCTTCAATGTCGACCTGATCCGGTTGTAAAAGGAGAGTAAGAAATGCACTGACTTCCCCTTCTAGCTCAACAATGTCCGGCAAGAAGGCTTGAATCAACTCGAGCTGCAATTGTTCGGCATTCAGGTTCATCTGCCCTAATTGACTGTTTAAATCCCAGTCAGCACCGATACAAACGCCTGCAGCCCGTTCGCTGTGATTAATGCAAATCTCAGCTAAATCAATTCGATCACTGCCAAAGCGTCCGCGGCCAGGGCGGTCAAGACGATAGCGCCCAAACTCGTCATGATTGATTTGAATATCATTGATACTGCCGCGCCATACCTGATCGAGCCACTCCCCACTAGCGACAAAGACCAGTTCCGTCTCTGGAACCTGCAATTGAACGTCGACTTGATGCGGTTGACCTGAGCCTTGCGTTAATTCAACCGCAAGCTGCTCGACTAGTGTTTGCTGATGTTGGGTCAGGCCGGCAAGCTTGATTTGGCCGGTTGGCAGCGTTTCAAAATCCCACTGGAGAGCTAGATCAGAGACAGCCAATTCATTAATTGCCCATTCTTCCCATTCTAGGTTTTCGCCATGAAGCGTCGCTTGGACGACCCCAGTGGATAAATTGATTTCGCTATTAAGCCGTACAGTAGATTCACCCCATTGTAGTGCAATATCACTAAGATCGACTTGCGAACCGCGCAGACGAATATCGCCAGCGCCTTGTAAACGTTTGTCGAGTAGGTCGGCGCTTAATGTTGCAATATCAATGTGCAGGTCAGGCTCTTCACCCCAAGTTCCTTCGCTGACCAACTCGATAGAGGCAAAACCCGGAAACTCGGGAAGATAAAAGCCGACGTCAACCGGATCAACGATGAGGGAGAGATTCCAAGATGGGATGTCACGCCAGTCTGCATTGCCTGCTACCGTGAAACGAAACTCCTCTTGTTGTGCATGAAACCGGAGGATATCCGCATGTTCATTGCTACCACGGAAATTGATTTGGACGTCAGCGTTAATATAGTCCTGATACTGCAGCGGCCCGCCCATATCCAAACTGATAGCAATTGGATCGTCGCTAGTCGCGCCTGGGGTTAACTCAGCTTCACCTTGCCAGTCGAGCAGTAAACCAAGTTGTTCTACGCGAATGAACAAGGTATCTAAACTTGCACTGAGGTCGCGATACTGAGCTTGGCTGTTAATAACAACTTCGCCAAACTCTTGATGTTGTGCTTGAACACTGAACTCGCCAGCAATATGGCTAAGCGAACCCTCACCCTGAAGTTCCAATCTGGCCCAATCGAGCTCCGGTATAATCGCACCTGCCTGACTTTGCATGGCACGGATTTCACCTTGCCAAGTGAGGTCAGCAGTCAAAGGCTGACGCACTTCGAGATTCAACTCAGAAGTCACGAACCCACTAATTAGTTGTTGTAACTGCACAACCTCTCGGGAGCCGGAAAGTTGTCCGGTAACTGTGGTGTAGCCGTAATTTGGTAACTCAAAACGTACCAAGTTATCGAGGCGAAACGGATAGTCTCCTTGAGGTGTGATTTGCCCATGTAATTGCACGTGCAAATCTGGCAATGTCACGCTCGCACTATGAATGTGCAGTGCATCGCCGCGTGTCCGCGCGCGTAACTGAGCTCGGGTCACCTCGATACGACTGTCACCTGTAAGCACGGTAAAGTTATCAACGCGAGATTGGTCAACGCGTACTTGCAGAGGGAAGATGATCTCCGGTAGTTCAATCGGGAATAGTTCGGAATCGCTAACGATTTCTTCTTCACTACTTGGCAACTGCAGCACTGCGTTGGTTAAGTCGATATTGCGGATATGTAGCTGCTGATCAAGCAGCTCCCAAGGCCGCCAACGCAAATTAAAGCGTTCAAACGAAAGTGTCACCGGATCAGCATTTTCGAGCTCCAGCGTTAGCTCTGCGTCATATATCGTGAAATCGCGTAACAGCACGCCTTCAACGCGTTGGTAGTTTAACTCACCCGGTACAAAGGAACTCCCAACCGCGAAAGTGAAACGAGTTCCGGTTTGTGTGGTTAATAACACGGTTAACACAGTTGCAATGACCAAAACGAGGGCAAACAGCGCATAAACAGTGCGCAGTATCCAACGTCTTATCATTTGCAGGTTTTGTGTCAACGCGCTCATTATAAGTCCGGACCTATGGTTAAATGCAGCCGAATGCGATCCCCTGGGTACGAAAAACCATGGGCTAAATCGACACGAATGGGGCCAATGGGGCTTTGCCAACGATAGCCAATGCCGGCGCCGGTGCGCATTGGTTCAGTAATATCATTGAAGGCATTACCGCTGTCTAAAAAGACCGCCCAGCGCATATTGGGGCGAAATTCATAATCAAACTCAACACTACCGACGAGAAGGTGACGAGCACCAAGTACTTCACCAAGCTCGTTGCGCGGACCGATCGACCGATAGCCGTAACCGCGAATACTCGTGTCACCACCGGCATAGAAACGGAGCGAGGTGGGCACCTTACTGAAGTCCTCGGAAGCCGAGATGCCTAAATCCCCTCGAGTTAAAAAGCGAACGCGATCGGAAAGCCGAATGACGGTTTTGGCCGCCAAGTGAGCCTGACTGAAGTCGGTGTCTGAGAGTAAACTTTCGGCAGCACCGCGCAAAGTCAAGCTAAGACGAAAGCCGTCAGAGACATTGAGGCGATTCTCAGCATGGACTCGGCTCCACTGCACACTTGGCAAGAGAAATTCGCTGTTGCGTCGCTCACCATCGATACGGTCGCGCTCATCAAGCCAGTCGAGCGCGACAATCCGTTGTGTGCGGGTCAATTGTTTTTGCCAACTAACACCAAGGGTGAGTCGTTCGGAACGCGTATTACTGGTATTCTCGTCAACCCATGCACCGCGAATAGCGTATTGATCGGTTTGTGGTCGTTGGCCAGGAATAATGTAACTTGCCCCAACATTCGTTTTAATTTCAGAAAGTTGCACCAAGCCTTGAAAACGATGCCCCCGGGTATTTACCCAACGACGGTTTTGCTCAAAACTAATCCGTGGACCGGTATCGGTACCGTAACCAAAACCGGTTTGATAAAACGTTCTTTGGTTGGGTTCATACTCAACAATCACCGGAACCTGAAACTCTTCGTCGGCTTCTCCCCACAGCGGCTGCACTTCAACACGACTAAAGTAGTCGCTGTCCGACATGCCTAGTTGCAACATGAGCAGCTCATTACTCGTGATTAAATCGCCACTTTCGAAGCCGATAAAGCGGCGCATGACATCGTCGTCGAGATGTCCCTCGCTAATGCGCACTTCGCCGAAACGATAGCGCGGACCGGAGTCAAAAATAAGATGAACATCAGCTTGGTAGCGGTCAAGATCAATACGTAATTCTTGCTCCACAAAACGGGCCTGATAATAACCACGCTCAGCTGCTAGGTTGCGAATGCGTGACTTGCTTGCCTCATATTCACTGTGGCGTAAACGCGCACCTGAGCGCAAAGCTAATGACTGACGCAATTGCGTAAACTGCGGGTCATTCGCCGCATCCCCCCGAAACTCGATGTTTACTTGGCCAATTGGAATCGGTTGCCCAGGTTGAATGCGGTAATGCGCATGCCAATCGCCATCTCGCTGTTCGAGGCTGCTGTCGATCTCAATTCGGTAGTAACCATAAGGTGTGAGAGCGCGAAATATATCGCGTTCGGCACGATTATGGAGGAAGCGCACTCGGCTGGCACCCGGTGCATTTTGGCGATGATACGCATGAATGCCTAGTAAGTTGCGCACATTGGCGGCTTCACGGCCGTTCACGCCTTCGATGGTCACGAACAGTTGCGCTGGTGTTTCGGCAAAGGCTGGAGACGCAGTAAAGAAAGCAAGTAGCCACGAGGCAAGGATTAGTCCAGTGAATGAACTAATTTTTACGAGCCGATACGGCACATTGCGTCTCGTAAAGTACCTCATGGTTCCTCTTATTTCATCTGCGCTGCTCGGCGATAGGCAGTTAATGCCGCGTCGGTTTGACCGCTTGCACTTAAAGCATCACCAAGTGTCCGATAAGCAATGCGCTCGCCTTTCAAGCGTATTGCTTGCTGAGCAGCTCGCTCTGCTAATGAATAATCACCCTCTTGAATGGCTAGGATCGCCAACAACAAGACCCAGTTCGGGTGGTCGGGGTGAGCTTTAATTTGTCTTTCAGTCTCTTCACGGAGCGGAGCCACTTCTCGCCAATCATTGGCATTGTAGAGCAGCAAGTCACTCGCGGTCAGGACATTATGCTGAATGCCACGCGCGGCCACTTTAGCGGCGGCGGCACCATAGCCGGATTTCATTAATACATCGAGATACGCTAAACGCACCGGAGTCGATCGACGCAACTTCTTCGGTAGTTCTTGCCAACGCGTTCTTAAGGTTGCAGATTCAGCGCCGGCACTGGTGAAATAGGCCCGATAGCAAGCGCGGATATATTCTGCTAACAATGCGCGTGGCAATGCTTGGCGATTCTCGAGATCTGCAAGTAAACCACGTAAAGTTTGCAGATGACCGTGCTGATACAAGCTGATCGCAGCAGTGCGCAAGACGGCCCTATTTTTTGGTTCGCGAGCTAGCAGATCTTTTGCTAGCGCGAGCGCTTTGGTTGGGTCTTTGGTGTTGTCGAGCAAGGCCAGTTGCACAGCTAAATCTTTGCTGTCACCAAGTTGTGCAAGTTCTAACAAACGTTGTTGCTCGGCTTGGTTGTGCACTGCTTGCCAAGCGGTTGCAGCCAATAAGTAGGCGTCTTGCGGTTGCGGTAAGGCTGGCGCTGCAGCTTCAGCAAGTTTTGCGGCCGTTTCATAATCTTTCAGTAACCAAGCGTGTAAAGCTTGATTGAATTGTTTTTGAGCCTTGCGTTGCTTGCGGCCACGAAACCAGCGCGCGCCCGTTCGCTTGCCCTTAAAGACACTGCGGAAGAGAATTTCAAGCAGCCACAGCACCAGCAAGCCGGCTACCAGTAGCAGAGCCGCGACCACCAAACTCATTTCGATGGTATGCGTTGGCGTCATTAAGACGAGGATACCTTGACCACTCGCCCAGGACGGCCCAAGAATTAGGCCGAGCGCAAAGATAAGTAGGAGAATTATTATTTTAGTCACGGAGTTATTGTCCTCCGTTCGCTGAACGCTGCTCGCGCATCTCGTTTACCAGGTCGCGAAGCATCGCATGCGATAACAGCCGATTTGGATAGTCAGGCTCAATCGATAATTCTAACAGTGCAACTATTTCCGCGCGGAACTGCACCACGCTGCTTTGTTCGGTGGCAAAGTATTGGTCAATGTAATGCAAAACTTCCGTCAAGGTCGCCTGATAGTACTCTTGATGGTGATTTAAAGCGGCTTGCTGAGCTATCTGTAACTGCAGCTCAATGCGGCCAAACAACAAAGCACGCTGATCACTGTCAAGATGCATCGGCAGCCCATCGTGGCGGCGAACTTTAATTAAGTCACTGCTAAACGAGTCCCAAGCAGAGGCGATGTTTTGGCGCCAATTACTTAATTCGCTGCGATCGTCGCTTTGTTTCTCGGCTTCTGGCTGCAATGACGTGACTAACGGTAATTCACGAACTGCGGTTTGCAAACGCAAAAGCTGCATCACAATGGCCTGAGTATTCACTTCTGGTAATTCATTCAAGAGTTCTTGGTCATTGCGCAGTTGGCGAATGACTAATTGATAGGTTTCTGGGTTTGACTCGGTCAACACAGACTCAGCCTGAGCTAGCAAAGCGATAGCCGTATTACGCTGATAGTCGAAGTTTAAACGTTGAATGGCTAAGTTGACTAACTCGTAAGCTTCTAAAACTGGGCCCTGTGCGCCGTGCCGTAATTCTGAGGCGCGCAATTGTTCGTGCATACGCGTGAGCTGCCGTGCCATTTGGCTTTGCCCTTCTTGCACTGTCGCAAGGGCATCTTCGTGACGCGCCGCTAGGCGTTCTAAAGAGCGCTCTCGTGCTGCTCGCTCGCTATCAAGGCGGTCATTCACTAACTCACGAATCCGCTCGACTTCGGCTTCAATCATTGCCGGATCTTGTGCCGGTGTTGACGACGTCGCAACCTCAGCACTGGTTAAGCGTTGGTTTACTGCATCGATATCTGCCTGCGTGGCGGCATTGAACGAGCGCTGTTGTTGCCACACCCACCAACCACCAGCGGCTAGAACGGCAAGCGAAACCACAATCAGAACTAAGAATACCCGGGTAAAAATGTTACTCGACTGGCTCTTGCGGGGTGATTCTGTTGTCGCGGGCGTTGTTTCTTTTTCAGTGTTCATGGCAGTTTTGACCTTCGGTTCAATAGATGGCAGCGTCAATAGGGTTTTGATAAGAGCAGAAGGTAACGCGGAGCGAGCTTCATGAATCTGCGCTGCGGCAACCTTAAATTCGGCAATCTGTTCAGCAATCCGCCCCGTTGGAACAATCCAATGGCAATTGCGCGCCCATTCCTGACCCGATGAGCTCAATGCTTGAAAGAAAAGTTTGGCTTGCTCGGCGCTCGAAACCATAATCACAGTGACATTCTGATGCCACTCTTGTTCGGCTGATTTCACTTCGTCGGTGGTTGGTAGACGCCGATAACAGGCACATATTTTAACTTCCGCACCACGTGAGCGTAACGCTTCTGGCAGCAGGTCGCGGCCATTTTCGCCGGTAATGAGGAGCCACTTTTGGCCTTCAAGCTGTTCGAGTTCTGCGAATTCAAGTAATGCTTCGGAGTTGTGCTCGCCGGCCGGCCAACTAATCGGTTGTTGTGCTAAGGGGCTTAACGCTTCTGCAGTACCAGGGCCTACTGTGAAGTAGTCACGCGCTTGCGGCCAGTTGAGCTGTGCATCTTGCAACTGCGCATGGAATTCGCGTGCGGCATTCGGACTAATGACAATAACGCCGTCCCAATGCTCGGCAACTAGCGCTGTGAGTTCATCCTTTGCGATTGTCACGGGCTCAATCGCGACAACCGCATGGCGGTATACCGGATAGCCATGGTCGCGCAGCTCCAGCTCGAGTGGATCTGCGTGTTGATCGGGACGAACTAATAACACTCCTGGACGCATGCGAATCTCCATTGCACTTACTTTATTGCTTAGTCTAGCATGCCCCTCAAGGCATGTTATTCAGCGTCTGCGTACACTTTCGCTAAAATTTCACCGGCCCCAGCTGCAAGTAATTGTTCAGCTAAGTTAATACCAAGTGTTTCCGCTGCACTTGCAGGGCCGCTGACTTCGTCGCGAAGAACGCGAGCACCGTTCGGGTCACCAACGAGTCCGCGCAGGTAGACTTGGCCGTCTTTCAATTCCGCATAAGCACCGATTGGCACTTGGCAACCACCCTGTAAGCGGCGATTCATCGCGCGCTCAGCGTTCACGCAGGTGCGTGTCGCTGGATCCTCAAGAGGCTGCAAAAGCTGTTTGACGCGCGCATCATCACTGCGGCACTCAATGCCGAGTGCGCCCTGACCATTCGCTGGTAGTGATTCTTCAGGGCTTAGTAAATAGCGAATACGGTCTGCTAACTCTAAACGCTTCAAGCCCGATGCTGCAAGGATGATTGCACCGAACTCACCTTCGTCTAATTTTCGCAAACGAGTTTGTACGTTACCGCGTAAGTCTTTGATAACTAACTGCGGAAATTGTTCCGCAATTTGGCAGCGACGGCGCAAGCTGCAGGTTCCAACGATACTCCCTGCAGGCATGTCGGCCAGTGTCGCATAGTCGTTCGACACAAAGGCGTCACGAGGGTCTTCCCGCTCACAAATAACGGCTAGCTCGAGGCCTTCAGGAAATTCGACCGGCACGTCTTTCATTGAGTGCACAGCGATATCTGCATGTCCCTCAAGCATGGCAACTTCAAGCTCTTTGACAAATAAGCCTTTACCACCAATTTTTGCCAAAGGCGTGTCGAGAATCACGTCGCCGCGGGTGCTCATTGGCAGCAGTTTGACCTGCAGACCTGGGTGCAGCGACTCTAAACGCGCTTTAATATGCTCAGCTTGCCATAAGGCAAGGGCACTTTTACGAGTGGCAATGGTGAGGGTATTCGCTTGGCTCATTACTAGTTTACCTTTCATCCTGAGGTTGTGCGTGAACGCGATACTGAGATCGCAGCGCCCGTGAAGCACGGTTGCTGCAACACGATTAAGGAGGCGTCAACTTAACAGCTGTTCCGGCTTGCTTTGTGGCTGCATCGGAGAGCAATGCCCAAAGCTCACTGCCAAAACGATTATCGATCCACTGACCGTCTCGGTACTCAAAGTGGTGACCGTTTTCACGGGTCGCAACCCAAATTTGGTGTAACGGCTCTTGCTTGTTAATGATGATGACCGTCTGATTAGGAAAAATCAGTTCCAGAATTCCGCTGGCAGATTCAAAATCAATGTCAACGTGTTCAAGTGCCTCAACAGCTTCTTCAATGTGAAGTAAGACGTCATCGGCGAGTTGGTGGTATTCATGGTCTTGCATGCACGACTCCTAACGGGTGACAAATTGGCACGTGAATGCGATTATAAGGAACTTTCAAGCTCAAGTGTAACGTGACTTATGAGAAAACGCACGAGAACCCCAAAATGGGCAGTGGTTTTAGTAATGCTTTACGGTATTTTTCTAGTGGGTTGTGGCCAAAAAGGTCCATTACACCTGCCGGAACCTGCTGAAAAAAACGCACCAGCTGAATCCAATTTGTCAGTGTATCGTACTGATAGTTAAGTAAAAGAACGTTTACGTTCGCAGTCATATTGAAGATGACTTGTTGAACAAGTCAGGCAGAATAGGTAATCCATGTCAGAGTTTCAGGAAAAAAATGGCGTACTCCATGTGGAAGATATTTCTTTAGAGAAAATCGCTGAGACATATCAAACCCCATGCTACGTTTATTCAAAGCATGCAATTATTCGCAATTGGCAAGCGTTCCAGCATGCACTGCCAGCGCCTCATCGCGCCTTTTATGCAGTGAAAGCCAACAGTAATTTGGCAATCTTGCAGGTTCTTGCCGAACAAGGCGCGGGCTTTGATGTTGTCTCTGGCGGTGAAATTGCGCGTGTCCTGCGAGCAGGCGGCAAAGCGCAAGACATCGTTTTCTCTGGTGTGGCTAAATCGGATGCAGAAATTCGTTATGCGCTTGACGTCGGTATTGGTCAATTTAATGTCGAGTCAGCAGCTGAACTCGAGCGCATTAGCGCAATTGCTGCCGAGCTAAAAAAGACCGCACGCATTTCCCTGCGGGTTAATCCCGATGTGGACGCAAAAACCCACCCGTACATTGCAACCGGCCTAGAAGATAATAAATTCGGTATCCCAATGGCCGAGGCCATCGGCACGTATCAACGTGCAGCAGAATTGCCAGCGCTCGAAGTGGTAGGTGCAGATTGCCATATTGGCTCACAACTTACCGAAACGCAGCCGTTTCTCGACGCCCTGGAGCGGATGTTGCGGCTGGTCGATGAGCTTGCCGAACACGGCATTCCCTTGCGTCATATTGATATGGGGGGCGGTTTAGGTGTGACCTATCAAGATGAGCAGCCACCGGCGGTGGCTGACTACATTGCGGCGCTGTTAGCTCGCTTACAAGATTACCCACACCTCTCTTTGTATCTTGAGCCAGGGCGAGCCATTGTTGCGAATGCGGGGGTACTCCTCACGCGTGTTGAGTATTTAAAGTCGAATGGTTTTAAACATTTCATCATGGTCGACGCTGGCATGAATGATTTATTGCGACCATCCTTGTATCAAGCACATCATGATATTGTGAATGTCCGAGCTTCGGACGCTCCTGTCATTACCGGTGACGTCGTCGGCCCGGTTTGTGAAACCGGCGATTTTCTTGGTCAACAACGAAGCCTCGCGGTTGCCGCAGGAGATTTACTTGCAGTGAAGAGCGCGGGCGCTTATGGTTTTGCTATGAGCTCTAATTACAATTCGCGGCCACGACCTCCGGAAGTACTGATTGCAGGTGATCAAAGCTACTTAATCCGTGCGCGCGAAACCATGGACGATGTTTGGCGCGGCGAAACGCTAGTGCCGAAAGGATAACTATGCTGATTCAGTTTTCGAAAATGCACGGTCTAGGCAATGATTTTGTCGTCATTGATAACGTGACGCAAAACGTGTTTTTAAGTCGTGAGCAAATTAGTCAACTTGCTGACCGACACCGTGGCATTGGTTTTGACCAATTACTGATGGTCGAGCCACCGTATGACCCCGATGTTGACTTCCACTATCGCATTTTTAATGCAGACGGGAGTGAAGTGGAACAGTGCGGCAACGGTGCGCGTTGCTTCGGGCGCTTTGTGCGTATGAAGGGGCTAACGAATAAAAGTGTGATTCGCGTCAGCACCAAGAAAGGCACTATCCAAATTCGCTTAGAAGGCGAGAACTTGGTGAATGTCGACATGGGCAAGCCACAGCTAGAACCAAGTAAAATCCCATTTCGTGCGAACAAACAGGAAGTGACTTACATTATGCGCGCGAATGATCAGACGTTCTTGGTCGGGGCCGTCAGCATGGGGAATCCTCATTGCGTGATGTTAGTGGATGATGTTGCAACAGCGCCGGTTGCCGAAGTGGGTAAGCTCTTAACCAGTTTCGAACGGTTTCCCGAAGGTGCCAACATTGGTTTTCTGCAGATCATTAACGCTAATGAAGCGAAGCTGCGCGTTTTTGAACGCGGTGTTGGGGAAACCCAAGCGTGTGGTACAGGCGCATGTGCCGCTGCAGTTTGGGGCATTATTCAAGATAAATTGGCCTCTCCGGCCAAAATTGAATTGCCAGGTGGTACCCTGGAAATCACCTGGCAACCCGGTGAAACGCTATGGATGCGCGGTCCGGCAACGCACGTTTACGATGGACAATTGATGTTATGAACAAAGAAAAACAAATCGCTCAGGAGCTCGACATAAGTGCAATTGATGCGGAGTTGGTGGCTGATTATCTGCGCGCCAACCCAGACTTTTTCGCGCACTACCCGAACGTGTTGCAGCGCCTAAACTTAAAACATCAACAAGACGGCTCGGTGTCGTTAATTGAGCGGCAGCAGCGGGTTTTGCGCGAAAAAATAACCGCCTTAGAAGACGAGATTACGGCGTTAATGAGCCAAGCCCAGCGTAACGAAAAAATCTTTCGTGGCTACAGCGAGCTCTACTGTCAGCTATTTAAGTGTGAGTCGCTCGCAGAAGTTGAAGCTTGTTTGCAAGCGACCTTTCGTGAGCAACTTGGCTTGCCCGAACTGGCATTGAAGTTCTTCGATAGCCCGGTCGCTTTGCCAGAGCAGTTTACTTTTAGTGCTGACACCCACAAGCAATTACTATCGCGGCGCTTTGAAAGTGACCGTGTCTACCTCGGCCGCTTAACCGCGGAAGAATTAAAGTTATTGTTCCGTGACGAAGACCAAATCAAGTCCGCAGCTCTTGTGTTGCTTGGTGAGCGCGGTGAGCTTGGGATGTTGGCGATTGGTAGCCGTGACCCATTGCACTTTGATCCAACCATGGATTTCCTCCTGATTACCCAATTACAGCATTTACTGGGGGTATTGCTACCCCGTTTGTTACATGAGTCAAGAGAGCAAGAATGAGCGCGCAATTGGGGCAAGAGGTCGAAAAATTTCTTACCCACTTACGCGATGTTCGAGGTTACGCGGCACTCAGCTTGTCGAGTTATGAGCGCCAATTAACGTTCATTTGCCGTCAACTCGAAGAAGCCGGAATCAAGACTTGGGCGCAGCTCACGGTCGCCGCTGTTGAAAACTTACTTTTACACTGGCGTCGAGCAGGTGCTGGCGCCTCGTCAGTTAATCAGCGGTTAGCGGCCCTCCGTAGTTTCTGTGACTTTTTAGTCCAGCAAGGCCAGTTACAGGCGAACCCAGCCAAGGTTGTGAAAGCACCAAAAGCTGCAAAACGACTGCCGAAGAACCTTGATATCGATGCCGTCATTCAATTATTAGAGATCGACCCAACTGACGAACTCGCTATACGTGACCGCGCCATGTTTGAATTGCTCTATAGCAGTGGTTTGCGGTTAGCGGAATTAGTGTCCTTGAATGTGGCGGATATTCAGCCTGATCGCGAGCTTCGGGTAACCGGTAAAGGCAGTAAAACCCGTATCGTACCGTATGGCAAAGAAGCCGCGCAGTGGCTTGAGCGTTGGTTGCAAGTACGGCAAACGTGGGCGGGGGCAGCTCAGAGTGCATTATTTCTGAGTAAGCAGCAGCGCCGTTTGAGTGACCGTTCGGTGCAGCAGCGCTTAAAAAAATGGGGTATTCAGCAAGGTTTATTTGAGAATATTCATCCCCACAAGTTGCGTCACAGCTTTGCCACCCATATGTTAGAAACAAGCCAAGATTTGCGTGCCGTGCAAGAAATGCTAGGGCATGCAAATTTAAGCACCACGCAAATTTACACCCATTTAGATTTTCAGCGTTTAGCCGCTGTTTATGACTCAGCGCATCCGCGTGCCAAGCGCAAATCTTAATTTATTTAAATAACTGAAAGGTCGTTATGTGGCAGTTTTATCGTCGGTTACAGCCGTTCTCTGTAATTAGTTTTGATTTAGACGACACACTTTACAATAACAAACCCATTATGACGCATGCCGAGCAGCATATCGCCGAGTACATCGGCCAACGCGTGCCGGCGGTCAGCCATATGAACGCAGCGGATTGGCGACAATTGCGTGAACAAGTGGCGGGTCGTAATCGTGAGTTGGCCAGTGACATGACGGCCCTGCGCGAAGCTGCCGTCATTGATGGTCTGCGGCAATTCGGAACTGAGCCCACACAAGCTTTGGTTGACGACATCATGGAAGAATTTCTCAATGTGCGTAACCAAGTCACGATCGATGAGCACGTGCACCAATTGCTCGCACGATTAGCAACCCAGTATGCACTCGTTGCGGTTAGTAATGGCAATGCGGATATTCAGCGCATTGGTTTAGGCCAATACTTTCAAGCGGCTTGGCGCCCAGGCCAAGGGTTGCGCGGGAAACCGTTTACGGACATGTTTGCGGCGGTTCACGATCGCTTTAGTTTGCAGCGCCCGTCGCAAATTTTGCACATTGGCGACCACCCGGTCAGTGATGTTGAAGGTGCACTCGGCTTTGGTGCCCAAGTCGTTTGGTACAGTCCAACGGACGCCGCGGCAGACACAAAACAAACCACCCGACTGCCAACGGCGCGGATTGAAGATCTGCAAGCATTAGCAGACTTATTGCGCTAATCAGGTGCTCATCATGCGTTGTTCGTGTAAGAACAGCGCGCTGAAATTGATTACTGGTTTTTTGTACAGTATCATGATGCGTTAAACGCAATCCTTTTTGACTCCGGAGAACTGAATGGACGTTTCTTACCTACTCGATGGCCTCAACGATCGCCAGCGTGATGCGGTGAGTGCTGGTGAGCAAGACATGTTAGTGCTCGCTGGGGCTGGTAGTGGGAAAACCCGGGTCTTAGTGCACCGAATTGCTTGGCTAATTCAAGTTATGAACGCCTCTCCGCTATCGATATTAGCGGTGACGTTTACTAACAAGGCCGCTGCAGAAATGCGTGGTCGGGTCGAAAAGTTACTTGGTCGCGATGTCCGCCACATGTGGATCGGCACGTTTCACGGTCTTGCTCATCGCTTACTGCGCGCTCATTACCAAGATGCAGGGTTACCGCAGAATTTCCAGATTATCGATAGCGATGATCAGCAACGGTTACTGAAACGCACGATCAAGGCGCTGAATTTAGACGACAAGCAATGGCCTGCAAAGCAAGCTGCATGGTATATCAATGCCAAGAAAGACGATGGCTTGCGGCCTCAGCACATTGATACCTACGACCCAACCGAAAAAACCCAGCTGCAAATTTATACCGCCTATCAAGAGGCTTGTGATCGCTCTGGACTCGTTGATTTTGCTGAGTTACTGCTGCGCGCCCACGAACTACTGCGTGATAATCGCCATGTTCGCGAACATTACCAACGCCGCTTCCGACATATCTTGGTCGACGAGTTTCAAGACACCAACCAAATTCAGTATGCCTGGGTGCGATTACTGGCGGGTCAGCAAAATAATGTGACGATTGTCGGCGATGACGATCAGTCGATTTACGGTTGGCGCGGCGCCCAAGTTGAAAACTTGCAGCATTTTTTGCGCGACTTTCCACAAGCGCAAACCATTCGCCTTGAGCAAAATTATCGTTCCACGGCGACTATCCTGAAAGCGGCGAACCAGGTGATTGCCAATAACAGTGACCGTCTTGGTAAAGATCTCTGGACTGAGGGCAATGACGGTGAGCAAATTTCTTTGTACGCGGCGTTCAATGAGCAAGACGAGGCGCGCTATATCGTCAGTCAAATTGTGCGCTGGCGTGATCAAGGTGGTGCATTGAGTGATGTCGCTATTCTATATCGCAACAACGCGCAGTCGCGAGTGCTGGAAGAAGGCCTACTTTACGCCAGCATTCCGTATCGGATTTATGGTGGTTTACGCTTCTTTGATCGGCAAGAAGTCAAAGACGCCGTGGCTTACTTGCGCTTGCTGAGTAATCGCCGCGACGACGCAGCCCTTGAACGGGTGGTGAACACGCCAAGCCGTGGCATTGGTGAGCGCTCATTGGGGCTTATTCGCGACTATGCACGCAGTCAGCAGTTACCCATGTGGTTTGCAGCGCAGGCAATGGTGAACGATGCCATTCTGAGTGGACGGGCAAAGAGCGCTGTTGCCGGTTTTCTCGATTTAATTAATCAGCTCGACCAAGACTGTTTTGAGTTGCCGCTCGGCAAACAAACTCACAAAGTACTGCAAGGTAGTGGCTTGTTAGCCATGTACGAAGCTGAAAAAAGCGACAAAGCGGAAACACGTGTAGAAAACTTGAAAGAACTAGTCAGTGCCACGGAAACCTTTTCCCCGACCGGCGACGAGGACTTATCGCCGTTAGCTGAGTTTCTTGCGCATGCGGCTTTAGAGTCGGGCGAGGAGCAAGCGGACGCTCATCAAGACGCCGTGCAGTTAATGACGTTACATAGTGCGAAAGGGCTCGAATTCCCCTTGGTATTTATGACCGGCATGGAAGAAGGGACGTTTCCATCGCAAATGTCAGTGGGTGAGCCGGGTCGTCTCGAGGAAGAGCGTCGACTGTGTTATGTGGGCATGACCCGCGCGATGGAAAAACTTATTCTAACCTATGCTGAAAGCCGGCGACTGTATGGTCAAGAAAACTTTCATCGGCCGAGTCGGTTTATTGCCGAGTTGCCTCCAGAAAGCATTCAAGAAGTGCGTGTCCAAACTCGGGTGCAACAGCCGCAAGCAACGCGTAGTCGGTTCCATACTGGTGCCTCGCACGAGTCTTTTGTGCAAACAGGCTACCAGTTAGGTCAGCGGGTTTTACACCAAACCTTTGGTGAAGGTACCGTATTAAACTACGAGGGCACGGGTGCCCAAAGTCGCATTCAAGTGAACTTTGATGACGTTGGCAGCAAGTGGTTGATGGTTGCGTACGCCAAGCTCACGCCGCTCAATGGTTAATGGCTACTTGTTTTTTCAGCGCTGGCAATAGCACGAGCCGCTTGTCTGACTTGGCGGTGCGTGCGCATAGCGTCATAGCTATACAGCGCTAGCGCCGTCCAAATCATCACGAAGGTAATGAGCTTGTCGGCGGAGAGCGGTTCGCCGTACAAGAATACCGCCAAGATAAACATTAAACTTGGCGCAATGTACTGGAAAAAGCCTAACGTCGAGTAACGAATCCGCTTTGCTGCACCGGTAAAAAATAACAAGGGTACCGTGGTTATAATCCCAGCAAAGACAAGCAAGCTATTCAGTTGCCAGGTGTTGGCAAGTAGGTTGCTGGCGTCACTATTGGCGAAACCAATAAAATAAACCAGCATGAGTGGTAACAGTAAAACCACTTCAAGAAACAGCCCCGTCAGCGAGTCAAACGGTAGCTTTTTACGAATTGCGCCATAAGTCGCAAACGAGCTCGCAAGCACTAAGGCTATCCAAGGTACCGACCCAAAAGTAATGATTTGTACCGCAACCCCAGTAATCGCTAATCCAATCGCATACAGTTGCAACCGGCGGAGACGTTCGGCAAAGAACAGTACGCCAATGGCGACATTGAGTAACGGATTAATGTAATAGCCCAAACTGGCGTCAAGAATATGATCATTCGCCACAGCCCAAATAAACAGCAGCCAATTTAAGCCGATTAGCACAGCTGCAAGGGTCAGAAGAAGTAATTGTTTCGGTGACCGCAAGGCAACCATGACTTGGCGAATTTTGCCACTTGCAAACAACAACACCAGCAGAAAAAAGAATGCCCAGAGAATCCGGTGAGTGAGAATTTCAAGTGCCGGCACGAAAGCCACCGCTTTGAAGTATATGGGAGCGAAACCCCAAATGCCGTAAGCGGCAAGAGCAAAAAGAACACCTTGGCGGGTTTGCGTGTCAGCTGTGGTCAAGGCTTGCCTCTTCAAAGTCAAATGTAAAATTAACCGACGATATAAGTGCCCGTGCCAAAAGCAATGAGCATGCCGTCTTCGTTGTGCATTTCCATGCGTGCAACGGCCACTTTGTTACCCGAGCGAATAATGGTTGCAGTGGCAATAAACTCTTGGCCGCGGCCTGGGCGCACATAGTCGACCCGCAAATCAATTGTGCCGCAGCGTGAAATACGCTCGACGACTTTCTCTAAGGACGCATCGTCGCTGAGTTTGTCGATGACACTTGCCATAATCACGACACCACCAGCAGTGTCGAGAGCAGTTGCCGTCACGCCACCATGGAGAATTTGCATGGGCGAGTTACCAATTAGTGATTCTTTCCAGTGAAAGCGCACTTCCGATTGCTGACTATTAAATTGCGTTACCTCGATGCCAAGATCTTTTTGAAAAGGGATCTTTTCATTCATAAAGGCTGAAATTTGCTCAATTATCGCTGATCGGGTCATAACTGCATGGTCATCTGTGGTCGGGACACATACAATAGAGAGCAACCCACTGACAGTCAACGTCGTAAAGGAAAATCGTGAGTCAAATTGGTACGCAAGCAGAATTAGTCCGCGCGGATCAGCCCGCAAACATTGCTGCAGCACGAACGTTGCTGGCTGATATCTTCGGTTATAGCGACTTCCGATTTGGCCAAGAAGCGATCATTTCCAGCGTGCTTGAAGGGCGTGATACGTTAGCTCTGCTACCGACCGGAGCAGGCAAGTCATTATGCTACCAGCTTCCCGCATTGCTACTTCCAGGTTTGACCATTGTTATTTCGCCATTGGTGTCCCTGATGGACGACCAAGTTGCCGCCTTACGTGAAGTCGGATTGCCAGCAGCGGCAATTCATAGTGGCCTTAGTTCACCTGAGGTTGCCGAGACCTTTCATCAGCTGAATTGCGACCAAATTAAGGTTTTATATTTAGCCCCAGAACGCTTATTGCAGAGTAGCTTTTTGCA
>ERZ869909.1477-NODE-1477-length-18987-cov-20.940825_pt1 | contig 18987 bp, 12 predicted proteins | sample MGYA00520892_ERZ869909 | MGnify/ENA primary metagenome ERZ869909 (study PRJEB32215, sample SAMEA104723947) | bioreactor metagenome | biome: bioreactor; feature: anaerobic bioreactor; material: water | place: China | collected 2015-03-12 ...
CTTAAAAAGTATGCACCATTGGTCAAGGCTGGTAAAATATAACTGTCACAAGCAGTAACATCTTCTGGGGCATCTACTAATGGAGCTTGAGTTAAAGTTAGAGTTACAGGAGTTCTTGTAACGCTATTACAATCCGTACTCTCATTAACTGCTTCAGCCCAATATGTTACTGTTCCTAATGAATTTAAAATTGGGGTTACAATATTACCATTTGTTTCATCATCATACCAAATAATTGTTCCGATGCTTGTAATAGCATCATTCGCATCGAGTGTTTGAATAGGGTTTGCTATACATTCACTTATATCTCCAGCACTAGTTGGTGCATCAGGTAGTTCATTAACAATTACTTCTAAAGGAACTCTAGCTCCTAAACATTGAATTGACAATCCTTCAGCTACATAATAAATAGTTGTTCCCACAGATGCAGTTGACGGTGTTATGCTTAATTGTGCAGTTCCACCAGAAGGTTGTGTAAAGTAATATAGGTTGAATTCCGGGTTAGTTGCGGTTGCGGTTAGAGGCACTGCAAGATCATTCAAACAATATTCAATATTTTCAACTTCAGGAACCGTACTTATTTCAGTTATATCAATTACAAATTCAAAATAACAATCCTCACTTCCGGGAGGTACAGCATAATAAGTAGTTTGACCCGGTGTAGCAGGAAACCCTGTTGATTGTGTATATTCATCGGAATTCAAAGTAACAGGGAACTCATTATAAAAACGAGACCCGTTAGGAAACAATCCCGTAACATCGTTAAAAGGAACTGTATTACCTTCTAAATTACAAAATGCATAAACCGGTATCGGATCCACACCCTGACAATTTTGATCAACATAGTCGTCACCATCAATAGTGACCTCAATTGGATCTGTGTTAGGCTCTCCTTCGCAATTACCGGTTTGCTCATAGCCTTGAATAAAACTTACACCGCTAAAATTTATACCAGATATCGCGCCTGTACCTGAGATTACGCCATCTAATGATAAAGAAAGATCACAGTTTGGGTTACTTAATAGGAAACAGTTAGTTGTTGCGGTTAGTGTATAAGAAATCTTTCCATAAAGTGTTTCTGGGTTTGCAGGTAATGGCAACGTGCCAAAATTCCATACGATACTACCATTTGCCCCAATACCCGGATCATAATAGGGTTGAGGACCTGATAGTCCCTCATAATAAATTCCTGAAACACTTTGAAAGTTTGCTGTATATGGCACCGGAATGGTTATAACAGTATTATTGATTGCTTCAGTACCAATATTTCTAATATCTACATCAATTTCAATAGATTGACCCGGTATGATAGTAGGGTTAGGTCCGGCGGGGTTTCCATTAATAGTTACTACTTGCTCCAGCCCTTCCGGTTCAGGTATGTACGCATCAATTGCCATCGCAACAAATGGTATGATATAAGTGTCTTGTGTGGACCCATATCTAAAGGTAGTGGATGTTTGTGAGTTATTAATTAAACTATTATTAGTATTGTCTAAATAAAACATACTAATATCCAAACCTGTATTGTTTATTAAGTTTGGATTTCTTGTATTCCCACCGGTATTAATAGATGAGTTAAAAAAGTTTCCAGTAGAATTCAAGCCATGACTTAAATCTACCCATGAACTATTGTTGGCATTTCTGATTTGAAAATAATCACCTGAAATACCTCTGTCTCCTTCACCCGCAATTAAACCAAGTTTTACATTTACAGGTCCCTGCTGAACAGCATTGAAACCTGAAATTGGTAATTGATGACTGATTGTTGTGCTACCGGCCACATAAGCATGTCCATCAAAAACAGTTATGTCTCTGCGTGGTAATTTTGAGTTTTCATAAATTACTACCAGACCCCAACCACCATAATAACCGGTTCCACCACCGTTTCCTTCTCTTAAAGCAATATCTGCTACAAAATATTCACCAATTCCATTGTTTTGTACATAGTTTGTAACATCAGCATAAGCAGAATACATATAACCATCTGTTGTTGACGGATAGTAAATGTCATTAACGTTTGCAGTTATTTGTGTATAGTTAGCTGCATTGGGCCCTTTGATAGAAACCACTCGTTTGTTGTATGTTTTGGTTAATTGTACCGGTGCTGCATAAGTACCAGAAACATTTACTTCGGCAAAAGAGGTACTTCTATATTGACTTTCGTTCCTATCTGTACGTCTATCTCTCCTTAACTCACTAATCGTGATATTAACTGTTCCATCATTGATAACATATGGAGTGTTCAAAATAGCTGTACCGGTATTACCAGACTCATCGTATGTAACTGGAATATTAATAAAAGAGCCACCGTTTACAGAAAGTTGTACTCTGTTACTACCTGAATTATTTGTAAAATTAAATCTATATGAATTTCCATTTCCAATGAATGTAAATCTTGGATAACGATTATCTGAAGATCCTTCTCTTGAGACACTTAATGCAAAATTTGAAAAATCAATATTGTCATTATGCGCAACTGTTTGGTCATTATTGACCGGTTGTGGAGGTCCGGGCACTTCTTTAGTGACATCAAATGAAATAGGACTAGTACCATCATGAGCTCTACCCGTCCAGTAAAGCCCTGCATAAAGTATGTTTGAACACTCAGGATCTGCTCCGTTTTCAGTAGAAAAATTTAAATGTGCTGAAGAGGAATTAAATGTGTTTGATATCCCATCAACATCATTATAAATCATATCTGCTGCATTGGTGCCATTATCGGAATAGTTAGCCAATGTCATGTTTGAATTACCTATTAAGGTAAAATCTCCTTTAATATTAAATATTGGAGGCGTTGTACGGGATTCAAAATCAACTCTAACTTGCCCAAATGTTAGCAGTGAATTTCCTAAAACTAAAGAAATTAATAATAAAAAGAAAAAGTATTTATTATTAATTGAAAGTTTAATGTAATTATTTCTCATCTTATGTCGGTTTATTTTTTGAAAAAGTAATTATGATTGTTTTTCAACACTATATATAATTACGTAATTTTTTATTGTGCTAATTAATGCGGTAGAGATTTGATTTTGATTGCAATCAACCCTACAAACTATCTGAATATATTTGAGTTTAGTAAATCCCGAAAGATTATCCAAATTGATTCGAGAAGACAAATCTCTTTCATTCTCAATTGTAATGACAACCAATTCAACATTGTCAAATGCAGAATTTCTGGCAATAGGTCTTGATAGTGAATTGATATCCAAATAAGCTCTTACTGGTTTTTCACCCTGAATATTGACAACTCCACCATTGATATATACTGAAGGCTTAAGTTGAGAAATTAAAGGATTAATATTTTCCGGTTTTATATAATTTGGCAATGAAGATCTAAACGAAGTATTCTCTGTTAATTGATCTAAACTATAAATTTCAAGATTTTCTCTTTCTTGAGCACTTAATACCATAGTTGATATTAGAACTGAAAAGAGAACAAGTAAGAAAGTCCTCTTATAGGTATTTCCAGAATTTTTCATATTAATTCCTCGATTATTTTTACATTGAATGTTCATATCCTTAATATTTATCATATTTAAATTATACCCATAAAAACAGTAAAATATTTGTGTCACATTTTCTACTACATACATTACGGGACACCAAATATACGTAGGAAAACATGTTAACGTTTTACAAAAAATCAACTATTAGACAAAATGACAAATTGTATCGTTGAACAACACAAAAACTTAAAATTTAAATAGTTTTATTGTAGGAAAAATAATATTATTTATACGCATAAATACTTATTTTCAGCACTTAACCAAATATTAAATTGTCAGAAAGTCTGAATATTAAATATTCCTTTTTCGATTTGAAATCACTAAAAACTAAGACTATCTTTGCCAAAATTTTTTGAATGAGTTTTACAAAAGAAATATTAAGAAGAAGAACATTTGGAATCATTTCTCACCCAGATGCAGGTAAAACAACTCTAACTGAAAAACTCTTACTATTTGGAGGGGCCATACAAGAAGCCGGTGCCGTCAAGTCAAATAAAGTTAAAAAAGGAGCCACAAGTGATTTTATGGAGATTGAACGACAACGTGGAATTTCTGTAGCTACTTCTGTCCTTGCGTTTGAATACAACGGGTTCAAAATCAATATTCTTGACACCCCGGGCCACAAAGACTTTGCTGAAGACACATTCAGGACTTTAACAGCTGTTGATAGTGTTATTGTCGTTATAGACGTTGCAAAAGGCGTTGAAGAACAAACAGAAAAACTGGTAGAAGTTTGTAGGATGAGGAACATTCCAATCATTGTTTTTATCAACAAACTCGATCGCGAGGGTAAAGACGCCTTTGAACTTCTTGACGAAATTGAGCAAAAATTGAAACTAAGCGTTACCCCTTTAAGCTTTCCAATTGGTATGGGTTATGACTTCAAAGGAATATACAATATTTGGGAGAAAAACATCAATCTATTTACCGGCGACCCAAAAAGGGATATTGAAGAAACCATTGAAATATCAGATTTAAACTCAACCGAACTAGTTGACCTTATTGGTGATAAAGCAGCAAACAAATTAAGGGATGAACTGGAATTGGCTGAAGGAGTGTACCCGGATTTCTCCAAAGATGATTATCTGGCAGGAAAGCAACAGCCTGTGTTTTTTGGGTCTGCCTTGAATAATTTTGGGGTAAGGGAGCTATTGGATTGTTTTACCGAAATTGCCCCTACACCTCGTCCCAAAGAAAGTGACACCCGCCTCGTAAAACCTGATGAGAAAGAATTCAGTGGATTTGTATTTAAAATCCACGCCAATATGGATCCAAAACACCGCGACAGGTTGGCTTTTATAAAAATAGTTTCAGGCACTTTTGAACGAAACAAGGCCTATCTTCACGTGAGAAACAATAAAAAAATGAAGTTCTCAAGCCCCAATGCCTTTTTTGCTGAGAAAAAAGAAATTGTGGACATCTCTTACCCCGGTGATATTGTTGGACTACACGACACGGGAAGTTTTAAAATTGGTGACACTTTAACTGAGGGCGAATTGATGCAATACAAAGGCATCCCAAGCTTTTCGCCGGAGTTCTTCAGATACATCAACAATGCAGACCCCATGAAAACAAAACAGCTGGAAAAAGGTATTGACCAGTTAATGGATGAGGGTGTAGCTCAATTATTTACGTTGGAAATGAACGGCCGAAAGGTTATCGGAACTGTGGGTGCCCTGCAGTTTGAAGTTATTCAATACCGATTGGAACACGAGTATGGAGCAAAATGCAGCTATGAAAACCTGAATGTGTATAAAGCATGTTGGGTAGACCCTGAAGACCCTAAAAGTGAAGAATTTAAAGACTTCCTTAGGGTTAAGAATAAGTTTTTGGCAAAAGACAAAAGGGGTCAACTGGTGTTTTTTGCAGACTCTGCCTTTACATTGCAAATGACAAAAGAAAAATACAGTAAAGTAAATTTACACTTTGTATCAGAGTTCAAATAAAAAAAGCCTTGCAAGTTGCAAGGCTTTTTAAAGTTTATGCTTCACCCGTAGGTCCAAAATTCAGTGGAATGGGTGGTTGTTCAAAATCCTTAATCTCTCCATGAGTATTCTCAAAACGCTTAATGTTGTCATTCAAAGCCTTCAAAAAACGCTTGGCATGTTGAGGTGTTAGAATGATTCTCGACTTTACCTTGCTCTTAGGCGCACCAGGCATAATTGTTACAAAGTCAACAACAAATTCTGATGCTGAATGATTGATAATTGCCAGGTTACTGTAAATGCCCTGAGCTACACTTTCATCAAGCTCAATATTGATTTGATTTTGTTTTGGTTTATTTTGATTGTCTGCCATAATTGAAAATGGTGTTAATAAAAAAAACAGATTCCCGCTTTCGCGGGAATTTGTTAATTATAGTTTACTTCTTGTTTTTCCTCTGTCATTTCTTTGAGTTCTTCTTTAGAACCCACCAAGAAATGGTCATAATCTCTCAAACCGGTACCTGCAGGAATCTTGTGGCCAACTATTACGTTTTCCTTTAATCCTTCCAGATGGTCAATTTTACCGCTTACGGCCGCTTCATTCAACACTTTTGTTGTCTCCTGGAATGAAGCCGCAGAAATAAATGACTTGGTTTGTAGCGATGCTCTTGTTATACCTTGAAGTATTGGAGTTGCAGTCGCAGCAACAGCGTCACGAGCTTCAACCAATGCTTTATCAGAACGCTTCAAGTTTGAGTTCTCATCTCTTAGATCTCTTGCTGTAATGATTTGGCCGGCTTTAAAAACTTCACTTTCGCCGGGATTAACCACTACTTTCATTCCAAAGATTTTATCATTTTCTTCAGTAAAGTCATTTTTATGAACAAGTTGATCTTCAAGGAAAATTGTATCTCCCGGATCGTTGATCTGGACTTTTCTCATCATCTGCCTTACAACCACCTCAAAATGCTTGTCATTGATTTTTACCCCCTGAAGGCGATAAACTTCCTGAACTTCATTTACCAGATATTGTTGAACTGCAGATGGACCTTTGATTCTAAGGATGTCCTCTGGAGTTACAGATCCGTCAGAAAGCGGCATACCTGCTTTAACATAATCATTCTCCTGAACCAGGATTTGATTGGTTAATTTTACCAGATATTTCTTCACTTCTCCAAGCTTGGATTCAATAACAATCTCTCTGTTTCCTCTTTTGATTTTACCGAAAGAAACAACACCATCAATTTCAGAAACAATTGCAGGGTTTGATGGGTTACGCGCCTCAAACAATTCTGTCAATCGCGGAAGACCTCCGGTGATATCGCCCGCTTTTGCAGAACGACGAGGAATCTTAACCAAAACCTTACCGGTTTTAATCTTTTCACCATCATCAACCATAATGTGGGCTCCCACAGGCAAGTTGTATGATCTAACGGTATTTCCTTTAGTATCCTGAATTAAAAGCGTTGGAATAAGTTTTTTGTTTCTGGATTCTGAAATTACTTTTTCCTGGAATCCGGTTTGCTCGTCAATTTCAACTTGATAAGAAACACCCTGTTGGATATCTTCATAAGCAATTTTTCCGGGGAATTCAGAAATGATTACCCCGTTATATGGATCCCACTTACAGATTACATCTCCCTTGGCAACTTTACTTCCATTCTTAATGAAAATATGTGACCCATATGGAATGTTGTTTGTACTGAGCGTAATTCCCGTTTTCTCATCAACAAGTTTCAATTCTGATGTTCTTGAAATCACAATATCTACCGGCTGACCTTCAGAGTTTTCACCTTTAACGGTTACCAGTTCGTCGATTTCTGCAATACCATTAAACTTGGCGATAAGTTTATTTTCTTCAGATACACCTCCTGCAACACCACCCACGTGGAAGGTTCTCAACGTAAGCTGTGTTCCCGGCTCACCAATAGACTGTGCAGCTATAACACCAACGGCTTCACCTTTCTGAACCATTTTACCGGTAGCCAGGTTTCTTCCGTAACAAAGTGCACAAATACCTTTTTCTGCTTCACAAGATAAGGCTGACCTTACTTCTACTGCTTCAAGTGGTGAATCACTGATTCTGTCGGCAACATCGTCGTTAATATGATCACCTGCTTCAACATAAACTTCACGAGTAATTGGATCAACTACATCATTCAATGCAATTCTACCAACAATTCTTTCTGAAAGTGATTCAACAACTTCGTCATTTTTCTTAAGTGCTTTTACTTCAACACCTCTCAATGTACCACAATCGTGTTCCTGAATAATAACATCTTGTGAAACATCCACAAGTCTTCTTGTCAAGTAACCGGCATCTGCAGTTTTAAGTGCTGTATCGGCAAGACCTTTACGGGCACCGTGAGTTGAAATAAAGTATTCAAGAATTGAAAGTCCTTCCTTAAAGTTAGAAAGAATCGGGTTTTCAATAATTTCTCCACCACCGGCAGTAGATTTCTTAGGCTTAGCCATCAAACCACGCATACCGGTCAACTGGCGGATTTGTTCCTTAGAACCCCTCGCACCAGAGTCAAGCATCATATATACCGAGTTGAATCCTTGTTGATCCTCTCTGATTCGTTTCATAGAAAGCTCTGTCAATGCAGCGTTGGTCGATGTCCAGATGTCAATAACCTGATTATAACGCTCATTGTTTGTAATGAGACCCATGTTATAGTTCATCATAATGGCATCCACCTGCTCATTGGCATCATCAATCATTGTGTACTTTTCCGGTGGGATAATAATATCTCCAAGGCTGAATGACAATCCACCCTTGAATGCATATTCATAACCCATATCCTTGATGTTGTCCAAAAATTCTGAAGTAGTTGGTACATCAGTGATTTTTAGAATTTTTCCGATAATATCACGAAGCGACTTTTTAGTCAAAACTTCATTGAAGAAACCGGCTTTTTCCGGAACGGCTTTATTGAATAAAACCCTACCTACAGTAGTTTCTAAAATCTGATTTACAAGTTCACCTTTATCATTGAAATCTTTGGTTCTGACTTTGATTCCGGCGTTTAGTTCTACACGCTTTTCATTGTATGCAATAATAACTTCTTCATCAGAATAGAATGTTAGGCCTTCACCAACTACTTTATATTCGGGAGTTGATTTTCTTAGCTTGGTCATATAATACAGACCCAAAACCATATCCTGTGAAGGAACAGTGATTGGCGAACCGTTTGCAGGGTTCAATATATTATGTGATGCAAGCATCAAAAGTTGAGCCTCAAGAATTGCCTCAGGACCTAAAGGTAAATGCACAGCCATCTGGTCACCGTCAAAGTCGGCATTAAAAGCCGTACAAGAAAGTGGGTGTAACTGGATTGCTTTTCCTTCAATCAATTTTGGCTGAAACGCCTGTATACCCAAACGGTGAAGTGTGGGGGCACGGTTAAGTAGTACCGGGTGTCCTTTCAATACATTTTCAAGGATGTCCCATACTACAGGCTCTTTTTTGTCGATGATTTTCTTGGCTGATTTTACAGTTTTCACAATTCCTCTTTCAATCAGTTTTCTGATTACAAAAGGCTTGTAAAGTTCAGCAGCCATATCTTTTGGAAGACCACATTCATACATTTTCAACTCAGGTCCAACAACAATTACCGAACGTGCCGAATAATCAACACGCTTACCAAGTAAGTTTTGACGGAAACGCCCCTGTTTACCTTTCAATGAATCTGAAAGGGATTTTAAAGGTCTGTTGGCATCAGTTTTTACTGCTGAAGATTTTCTTGTGTTGTCAAACAAAGAGTCGACCGATTCCTGAAGCATACGTTTTTCATTACGTAAAATTACTTCCGGTGCCTTTATTTCAACCAATCTTTTTAAACGGTTGTTCCTGATAATTACCCTACGGTAAAGGTCATTCAAATCTGAAGTTGCAAAACGTCCTCCATCAAGCGGCACAAGTGGTCTTAATTCCGGCGGAATAACAGGAATGACTTTCATAATCATCCATTCCGGTTTGTTCTCGCGGTTCATATTTGACTCCCTTAACGCCTCAACTACCTGTAGTCTTTTAAGAGCCTCGGTTTTACGTTGCTTTGAGGTTTCGTTATTGGCCTTGTGTCTCAAGTCATATGACAGTGCATCAAGGTCAATGCGCTGAAGAAGTTCGATTAGACACTCTGCACCCATTTTAGCGATAAACTTATTTGGGTCTGAGTCTTCTAGATATTGATTCTCTTGAGGAAGTGTATCTAGAATGTTTAGGTATTCTTCTTCCGTAAGGAAATCCATTTTCTGAACCGGTTCACCTTCTTCATTTTTTGCGATACCGGCTTGTATAACCACATAACGCTCATAGTAAATGATCATATCCAGTTTCTTGGAAGGTAATCCAAGAAGGTAACCTATCTTATTTGGAAGTGATCTGAAATACCAGATATGCGCAATGGGCACCACAAGATTGATGTGGCCCACTCTATCACGTCTTACTTTTTTCTCGGTAACTTCTACACCACAACGGTCACAAACGATACCTTTATAACGGATTCTCTTATACTTTCCGCAGGCACATTCATAATCTTTTACAGGTCCAAAGATGCGCTCACAAAACAATCCGTCGCGCTCAGGTTTGTGAGTACGGTAATTGATTGTTTCGGGCTTTAAAACCTCACCTCTTGACTCTGCCAAGATGGCTTCGGGGGAAGCCAAACCGATAGAAATTTTGTTGAATTTCTGAGCAGTGTAATTGTCTCTATTTTTTGCCATAATGCTATAAAAATTCTTTAATTAATGTTGCTCTAAAGAGCTTTTTGAACAAAACACGATTAAATTATTAATGTGTTATTCCTCTAATCTAATGTCCAATCCAAGGCCTTTAAGCTCATGCATCAAAACATTAAACGATTCCGGCAAGCCGGGTTCAGGCATAGTTTCACCTTTAACAATGGCTTCATAGGTTTTTGCCCTACCCACCACGTCATCAGATTTAACTGTCAAAATCTCTCTAAGCGTTGCTGATGCTCCATATGCCTCAAGTGCCCAAACTTCCATCTCACCAAAACGCTGACCACCAAATTGTGCTTTACCTCCAAGAGGTTGCTGGGTGATGAGCGAGTATGGTCCAATAGAACGGGCGTGCATCTTGTCATCAATCAAGTGACCAAGTTTCAACATATAAATTACCCCAACAGTTGCCGGTTGATCAAAACGATCTCCGGTGCCACCGTCATACAGGTAAGTGTGTCCAAATCTTGGGATTCCTGCTTCATCAGTCAGTTCATTGATCTGATCTAAAGTTGCTCCATCAAAAATTGGTGTTGCAAACTTTCTACCTAGTTTTTGACCGGCCCAGCCCAATACCGTTTCATAAATCTGTCCGATGTTCATACGCGATGGTACACCAAGTGGATTAAGAACAATATCAACTGCTGTTCCGTCTTCAAGGAATGGCATGTCTTCTTCTCTTACGATTCTGGCAACAATACCTTTATTTCCGTGACGTCCTGCCATTTTATCACCCACTTTTAGTTTACGCTTTTTAGCGATGTAAACCTTAGCAAGTTTTAAAATTCCGGCCGGAAGTTCATCTCCAACAGAGATGGTGAATTTTTCACGTCTCAGGTTACCCTGAAGGTCGTTTTCCTTGATTTTATAGTTGTGTAACAAGTCTGCAACAAGACGGTTTGTATCGTCATCTGTTGTCCAGGTTCCTTGTGTTAAATGTGTATAGTCATAAACAGCGTTAAGCATTTTTAGGGTGAATTTTTTTCCTTTCGGGAAAATTTCCTCACCTAAATCATTCATAACACCCTGAGCCGTTTTACCTCCAACAATTGCAAAAAGTTTTTCAACAAGCACATCTTTCAACTCATTGAATTTTACTTCATATTGAATCTCTAATTCTGCAATGTCTTCTTTGTCTTTTGCTCTTTTTCGCTTGTCTTTTATCGCTCTTGCGAAAAGCTTTTTATCAATTACAACACCGTTAAGTGATGGAGAAGCTTTTAAAGAAGCATCTTTTACATCACCGGCTTTGTCACCGAATATCGCGCGAAGTAATTTTTCTTCGGGGGTTGGGTCGCTTTCACCTTTTGGGGTGATTTTTCCGATAAGGATATCGCCTGGTTTTACTTCGGCCCCAATGCGGATCATACCATTTTCATCAAGGTCTTTTGTGGCCTCTTCTGAAACGTTTGGTATGTCGTTGGTAAGTTCTTCATTACCCAGTTTGGTGTCCCTAACTTCCAGTGAATATTCATCAATGTGTATCGAAGTGAACACATCGTTTCTTACCACTTTTTCAGAAATCACGATTGCATCCTCAAAGTTATATCCTTTCCAGGGCATAAAGGCTACTTTCAAGTTTCTACCAAGTGCCAATTCACCGTTTTCAGTGGCATATCCCTGACATAAAACCTGTCCTTTAGCAACCCTGTCGCCTTTTTTAACAATTGGCTTGAGGTTAATACAGGTTCCCTGGTTTGTTTTTCTGAATTTAACCAGATTGTATGTGGTCACATCGCTGTCAAATCTAACAAGATTTTCTTCTTCGGTACGGTCATACTTGATTCTCACCTGATCTGCATCTACATATTCAACCAGACCGTTTCCTTCAGCATTAATCAAAACCCTGGAGTCGCTGGCAACTTGTCTTTCAAGACCTGTACCCACAATTGGAGCTTGAGGAGTTAATAAAGGAACCGCCTGACGCATCATGTTTGATCCCATCAATGCACGGTTTGCATCATCGTGCTCAAGGAAAGGAATCATCGATGCCGAAATGGAAGAAATCTGGTTTGGTGCAACGTCAATATAGTTAATCTCTGTGGGATCAACTAGCGGGAAGTCACCTTCCATACGTGCAATAACCTTTTCTTTTTCTATCGTTCCATCATCAGCAATCGGGATGTTTGCCTGAGCAATTTTTTGTCCTTCTTCTTCTTCAGCAGAAAGGTAAACCGGAGTTGATTTTAAATCAATTACCCCGTTTTCAACTTTTCTATAAGGCGTTTCTAGGAATCCTAAATTGTTTACCCTTGAGAATACCCCCATAGAAGAAATCAAACCGATGTTTGGACCTTCAGGAGTTTCAATTGGACAAAGTCTTCCATAGTGTGTGTAGTGTACGTCACGCACCTCAAAACCTGCTCTTTCACGTGAAAGACCACCTGGTCCAAGAGCAGAGAATCTACGCTTGTGCGTAATTTCGGCAATGGGGTTGGTTTGGTCCATAAACTGTGAAAGCTGGTTGGTACCAAAGAACGAGTTGATTACTGAAGACAAAGTCTTGGCGTTAATCAAGTCAATGGGTGTAAATACCTCATTGTCCCTCACGTTCATACGCTCACGGATGGTTCTTGCCATACGTGCAAGACCAACGCCAAACTGCTGAGACAGTTGTTCACCAACTGTTCTTACACGTCTGTTTGACAAGTGATCGATATCATCAATTTCTGCTTTTGAGTTGATCAACTCAATCAGGTATTTGATAATGGTAATAATATCTTCTTTGGTTAAAACCTGCTTATCCATAGCAATGTCTAAACCAAGTTTTTTGTTCATTCTGTAACGACCTACCTCACCCAGGTTGTAACGCTGGTCACTAAAGAAAAGCTTGTGGATAATGCCACGTGCAGTTTCCTCATCGGGTGGTTCAGCATTTCTCAACTGACGGTAAATGTGCTCAACAGCTTCTTTTTCAGAGTTTGTTGGATCTTTTTGAAGCGTGTTGTGAATGATGGCATAATCTGCCGATTGATTGTCTTCTTTGTGAAGCAGGATTGTTTTAGAGCCTGAATCAAGAATTTCCTCAACGTGTTCCTTTTCAAGAACGGTGTCACGGTCTAAAACGATTTCATTTCTTTCGATAGAAACCACCTCGCCTGTATCTTCATCAACAAAGTCTTCGTGCCAGGTTTTAAGAACACGTGCAGCAAGTTTTCTGCCTAAGTATTTTTTCAATCCTGTTTTTGACGCTTTAACTTCTTCAGCAAGGTCAAAAATTTCAAGGATGTCTTTATCCCTTTCAAAACCGATGGCCCTGAAAAGCGTGGTAACAGGTAACTTTTTCTTTCTATCGATATAAGCATACATTACGCTATTGATATCGGTAGCAAATTCAATCCAGGAACCTTTGAAAGGAATTACTCTGGCAGAGTAAAGTTTGGTTCCGTTTGCGTGAAAAGATTGCCCGAAGAAAACACCGGGAGATCGGTGTAACTGAGAAACAACTACACGCTCTGCACCGTTGATACAAAATGTACCACTGGGTGTCATATAAGGAATGGTACCCAAATACACATCCTGAACGATGGTTTCAAAGTCTTCGTGCTCAGGGTCTGTACAATACAATTTTAGTCTGGCTTTTAAAGGCACACTGTATGTAAGTCCTCGTTCAATACATTCCTGGATGGAATATCTTGGCGGGTCTACAAAGTAGTCTAAAAATTCAAGTACAAATTGGTTGCGGGTATCAGTAATTGGGAAGTTTTCCATGAAGGTTTTATAAAGTCCTTCATTTCCTCTTTCGTCTGTTTTTGTTTCCAACTGGAAAAAATCCTGAAAGGATTTTATTTGAATGTCCAGGAAATCGGGATATTCCGGCTTATTCTTCACAGAGGAAAAATTCAATCTTTCAGTTTGAGTTGCTGACATTAATGGAATGAATTTTAATTAAAATAAAATGTTGTTGGCGTAATTTTTAAACAAAACTGTTTTTTACGCAAAATGGTTTAGAGCTGTTAAGGCGCAATTTTGCACCTTAACAACCTAAACCTTAGAGTAATTTCCCCATCCCGATAGCTATCGGGATGGGGGATGTATTACTTAAGCTCTACTTCAGCTCCAGCCTCTTCAAGAGAAGCTTTTAGGCTTTCAGCCTCGTCTTTAGAAACACCTTCTTTGATAGTGTTTGGTGCACCATCAACCATTTCTTTTGCTTCTTTAAGACCTAGACCTGTAAGTTCCTTAACAAGTTTTACAACTGCAAGCTTAGAAGCACCGGCTGCCTTCAACACTACGTCAAATTCAGTTTTCTCTTCTGCAGCTTCACCAGCAGCAGCACCACCTCCGGCAGCAACAGCAACAGCTGCAGCAGCAGGCTCGATACCATACTCTTCTTTAAGGATTGTAGCTAACTCATTAACTTCTTTTACAGTCAAGTTAACTAATTGTTCTGCGAAATTTTTTAAATCTGCCATTTTCTATCGTTTTAATAATTTATTTTAATATTTAATTGAATATTTGAATTTGATTACTATCCTTCTCTTTCAGATAGTGTTTTAACAATGCCTGCAAGTTTTCCGCCACTTGATTTAAGTGCTGAAACAACATTTTTAGCAGGAGATTGTAGTAAACCGATTATCTCGCCAATCATCTCTTCACGTGATTTGATGTTTACAAGATCATCCAGCAAGTTGTCACCAATGTAAACCGCTTCTTCAATAAAAGCACCTTTAAGCACGGGCTTTTCTGATTTTTTACGGAATTCTTTGATCACTTTTGCAGGAGCGTTACCGGTTTCAGAAAACATTAGAGAGGTGTTACCTTTTAAAATGGTTTTTAAATCTCCAAAGTCTTTGTCTGAGGTCTCCATTGCTTTTGCAAGCAGGGTATTTTTAACAACTGTTAGTTTGATTCCGGCCTTGAAGCACGCACGTCTCAGGTTTGAGGTAGTAAGTGCATCCAGTCCTGAAATATCTGTTAAGTAGATATTTGAATTCTCTGCTAACTGGGTAGTTAAAACTTCTATAGCTTTTGCTTTTTCTTCTCTTGTCATAATATAAAGTATTTACTACTCAGTAAAACGTTTAGCATCGATTGGAACTCCCGGACTCATAGTGCTTGACAAGTGTATACTCTTGATGTAAACACCCTTGGTCACAGAAGGCTTTAACTTTACCAGTGTTGTTAATAATTCCTTTGCGTTTCCGGCAATTTTCTCGGCATCAAAAGATGCTTTTCCAATTGCAGCATGTACAATTCCGTATTTATCAACTTTAAAGTCAATTTTACCGGATTTGATATCTGAAACAGCTTTAGCGATATCCATTGTAACTGTACCTGTTTTGGGGTTTGGCATAAGACCTCTAGGTCCTAAAACGCGTCCTAAAGGACCCAATTTACCCATTACACTTGGCATGGTTACAATAACATCAACATCTGTCCATCCTCCTTTGATTTTCTCGAGGTACTCATCCAAGCCCACAAAATCAGCTCCTGCTTCTTTTGCTTCGGCTTCTTTATCTGGTGTTACCAGTGCTAAAACTTTTACGTCTTTACCTGTCCCGTGCGGAAGTGTTACAACCCCTCTAACCATTTGGTTAGCTTTACGTGGGTCAACATTTAAACGCACAGCCAGATCAACAGAGGCATCAAAGTTTACGCTGGTAATCTCTTTTACTAAAGCAGATGCTTCGGCCAAGGTATAAGCTTTATTTGCCTCTACTTTTGACTGAGCTTCTTTTTGCTTTTTTGTTAATTTTGCCATTATTTTTAAGTGCTTTTTCTAGTTAAAAAGGCGCATTACCCCTTACTTTTACTCCCATTGATCTTGCAGTACCTGCAACCATTTTCATGGCAGATTCAATCGTAAAAGCATTAAGGTCTTGCATTTTGTCTTCTGCAATCGTTCTAATCTGATCCCAAGAAATAGTTGCTACTTTTCTGATATGTGGCTCACCAGATCCTTTTTTGATCTTAGCAGCTTCCATAACCTGAACAGCAGCCGGAGGAGTTTTTACAACAAAGTCAAATGACTTGTCTTTGTAAACAGTAATTGCCACCGGCAATACTTTTCCCTGCTTGTCTTGTGTTCTAGCGTTGAACTGCTTGCAGAACTCCATAATGTTCACCCCGGCAGCACCCAATGCTGGACCAACCGGTGGAGAAGGGTTTGCGGCACCTCCTCTAACTTGAAGTTTTACAACTTTACTTATTTCTTTTGCCATTTTTTAAAATTTAGTTTCGGTATTTTCTCTTATTGGAAGCAAAAGTCCATACCTAAATATATATAGCGTAACAGTTTTTTTATACTTTTTCTACTTGCATATAGCTTAACTCAAGTGGTGTTTTTCTTCCGAAAATTTTAACCATCACCTCAAGTTTTCTTTTCTCTTCATTCACCTTTTCTATGGTTCCGTTGAAACCGTTGAATGGCCCGTCAATTACTTTTACAGTTTCACCAATGGTGAACGGAATGTTGACATTTTCATCAGTAACAGAAAGCTCATCAACTTTTCCGAGCATTCTATTCACTTCAGATTGTCTTAATGGCACAGGGTCTCCCCCTTTTGTCTCGCCTAAAAACCCAATAACTCCATTTACGGACTTAATAACGTGGGCAATTTCACCGGCAAGGTTGGCTTGAACCATTATATATCCCGGAAAATAAACACGTTCTTTGTTTATCTTTTTTCCGTTTCTAATCTGTATTACTTTCTCTGTGGGCACTAAAATTTGATCAATAGACTCCTGTAAACCCAATCGAGTAACTTCATTCTCGATATAAGATTTTACTTTGTTCTCTTGCCCGCTTACTGCACGAACAACATACCATTTTTTAGTGCTTTTTGTCTCAGTCATGTTTCAGTATTTAGGATTTTATCCATTCAAAATACTTAGCAATCATATCACTAAATATTGTATCAACACCCCAGACCGCAAGCGACAGGACTATTGAGAATACAGCAACAAGTACTGTTAATCGTTGCGCCTCAGACAAAGGTGTCCAGGTGACGTGATTTTTTAATTCATTGAACGATTCTTGAATATAATTCAGCATTCTTTGTCGTTATTAAAATTGTTACTAGCACGGGTTGAGAGACTCGAACTCCCGACACCTGGTTTTGGAGACCAGTGCTCTACCAACTGAGCTAAACCCGTATTAAAAAGTTTTGGTCTCCCAGATTTTTTTATAGGGATTAGCCAAACCCGTTGATAAATGCTTAAAGGCACCCGCACCTAGCGGATACCTTTAAGACTATTATCTTTAAACTATATTTAGTCTAATATCTCAGTTACCTGACCTGCACCAACTGTTCTACCACCTTCACGGATTGCGAAACGTAAACCTACATTCATCGCAATTGTCTGAATCAATTCAACAGTGATAGTTAAGTTGTCACCGGGCATTACCATTTCAACTCCATCAGGAAGTGCAATGTTTCCGGTTACGTCAGTAGTTCTTACATAGAACTGTGGACGGTAGTTATTGTGGAATGGCGTGTGACGACCACCTTCTTCTTTCTTAAGGATATAAACCTCAGCTTTGAATTTTTTGTGAGGGGTTACAGATCCCGGCTTAACGATTACCATACCTCTTGAGATTTGAGTTTTCTCAATACCTCTAAGAAGGATACCAACGTTATCTCCAGCTTCACCTCTATCAAGTATCTTACGGAACATTTCAACACCAGTGATTGTTGAAGTTAATTTTCCGGCACCCATACCAATGATTTCTACCGGGTCTCCAGTGTTTGCAACACCAGTTTCGATACGTCCTGTTGCAACAGTACCACGACCTGTAATAGAGAATACATCTTCAATAGGCATCAAGAAAGGCTTGTCAACATCACGTTGTGGCATTTCAATCCAGCTATCAACTGCTTCCATTAATTGAATTACAGTATCCACCCATTTTTGCTCACCATTAAGTGCACCAAGAGCAGAACCTTGAATCACAGGACCATTGTCTCCATCATACTCATAGAAAGAAAGAAGATCTCTGATTTCCATTTCAACTAGTTCAAGTAGCTCCTCATCATCAACCATATCCACTTTGTTCATGAATACAACGATTCTTGGAATACCTACCTGACGTCCCAAAAGGATGTGCTCACGAGTTTGTGGCATTGGACCATCTGTAGCAGCAACTACAAGGATAGCTCCATCCATTTGTGCAGCACCAGTTACCATGTTCTTTACATAATCCGCGTGACCTGGACAGTCAACGTGTGCATAGTGACGATTTGCTGTTGCATATTCTACGTGTGAAGTATTGATTGTGATACCTCTTTCTTTTTCTTCTGGAGCGTTATCAATCTGGTCGAAAGATTTTGCTTCAGAAAATCCAGCATCTGACAATACTTTAGTGATAGCTGCTGTTAAAGTTGTTTTACCGTGATCTACGTGTCCAATTGTACCTATATTTAAGTGCGGTTTGGAACGATCAAATTTTTCCTTTGCCATGTTTAATAATTTTTAATCTTAGTTATATATTAGTGTTTAATGTATTCACAACTTTGAGCCAACGACGGGAATTGAACCCGTGACCTCTTCCTTACCAAGGAAACACTCTACCCCTGAGCTACGTCGGCAGGAATGGGTTTCAAGTTTCAGGCTTCAAGTTTCAGGTTTGTATCTTTGTTTTAACAAGAAACACTAAACCTGAAACCAGAAACTTTCTTCGAGAGGGAGACCGAATTTCCCGATATTCATCGGGACAGGCTTCTCACCCTTCTTTTTTTCATTTTTATTAAATTTCTTTAAAAAAGAAAGTTAATTCAATTCAATGAACATTTAGAGCGGGAGACCGGGTTCGAACCGGCGACATTCAGCTTGGAAGGCTGACGCTCTACCAACTGAGCTACTCCCGC
>ERZ869909.1478-NODE-1478-length-18986-cov-3.814956_pt1 | contig 18986 bp, 14 predicted proteins | sample MGYA00520892_ERZ869909 | MGnify/ENA primary metagenome ERZ869909 (study PRJEB32215, sample SAMEA104723947) | bioreactor metagenome | biome: bioreactor; feature: anaerobic bioreactor; material: water | place: China | collected 2015-03-12 ...
CGGCCGGTGGCGTAGACGTCTACTGGTCGATGCGGGTCGGAGACAACATGGACCGCGTGACGGAGGCGCTCACGCTGGCGCTCTCGCGCAGCGACCTTGTCATCATGAGCGGCGGCCTGGGTCCGACGGATGACGACATGACGCGCGAGGCGATCGCCGCGGTCGCCTCCGAGACTCCGGAGGTCGACGCGGGGCTGGAGGCGGAGCTGAGGGAACGCTTCAGCCGGCTCGGCCGGCCGATGCCCGAGCGCAACCTGAAGCAGGCCTGGCTGATCCCGTCGGCAACCGCCCTGAAGAACCCGAACGGCACAGCGCCGGGCTGGCTTGTCAGGCTCAACGTCGATGGCCGCGAGCGGCTGATCGCCGCGCTGCCCGGTCCGCCAAGGGAACTGAAGGCGATGTGGAGCAACGAGCTCATGCCCCACCTGGAGCTGCCCGGCCACAACCTCTTCATCAGGACGTTCAAGACCACCGGAATCGGCGAGTCCGACGTCGCCGACAGGCTCGGTGAGCTGACGCAGCAGGCGAATCCGAGCGTGGCCACTTACGCCAAGCGTGACGGTGTGCACGTAAGGGTCGCGGCCAAGGCGGGCACGCCCGAAGCTGCTGCTGCGGTTGCGGCCCCGGTGATCCGTGCGACTGCCGCCGCGCTGGACGGGCACGTCTGGGGGAGTGATGCCGACGAGCTGCCTGAGCTGATAATGGCCGCTCTCGCAGGGCGCGGGCAAACGCTGGCGACCGCCGAGAGCTTCGGTGGCGGACTCCTCATGAACACGCTTGCTGACACGCTGCACGCGAAAAGCGCTTTTCGTGGCGGCGTGTTAGCATGGACGGCGCAGGCGATGGGGATACTCGGCGTGCTTGGGCCAACTTCCGCTTCTGAACCGGGCGCAAGGCTTGCTGCCAGGATGGCCGAAGCAGCCAGGGAAACCTTCTCCGCGGACTTCGGTCTGGCCACGTACTTGCATGAAGGTCAGTCCGGACGGTCAACAGGAGTGCATAGCGATGCCGAGGCTTATATCGCTTTATCGAACGGCAGCGAGCCGGTCGTCAAACGAACCGTACTTCCCGCCTCGGATTCCACGTGGCGCAGGGAACGCATCCTCGTTGCAGCACTGCACTTCGTTTGGTCGCAGGTCCGTTGAACGCGCCAGCTGACAATTGAACAGGTCCGCGCGGCCTGGCCGTGCAGGCCGGAGGCGACGACGACCATGATTCGAACTGAACTGAGACTGGACAAACCTGAACACGAACCCACCGTCCGCAGGGAGGCCCTGCTGTGAGCTGGGCCCTCTGGCTGCTGCTGGTGGTCATCGCCGCCGCGGCCGCATGGTACATCGGCCGCAGCGGCACCACCCGGAGGGATCAGGAGCTCCTTGAGACCGCGCGGCGCGAAGCCGACGGGGTCAGACAGCGTGCCGAGGACGAAGCCAGACGCACCGTAGAGACGGCGGAGCGGGATGCCCGGGAGATGCTGGCGACAAGTCGCGCCCAGCTCGTGGAAGAGGAACAGCGCGCACGCAGCTCACTCGACCAGGAGCTCGAGCGGCAACGCGAGCAGGCCAGCATCGTCCTGGAACGCGGACGCGAGGACCTCGACCGCGAACGCGGCGACCTCCGCGAAGCCAAGGAGGAAGTGCGTCGCGACCGCGAGAAGCTCGAGCAGAACGAGGAGCGCCTCAACCGCCGCGGCGAGCAGCAGGACGCGCGCGCGACCAGGCTCGACGAGGCCGAGGGCCGCCTGGACGAACGCGAGGAGGAGCTGAGGACACGCCTGCACGAGCTTGAGGAGCAGCGGCTGCAGGTGGAACAGGAACTGCACCAGGTGGCGAGGCTCAGTAAGGAGCAGGCGACAGAGATGATCATGAACCGGCTCGAGGGAGAACTCGAGCGCGAGAAGGCCGTCCGCGTCCGTTCCGCACTCGAGAAGGCCGACGCGGAGGCGAAGCGCCGCAGCTTCGACATAATCGCGCAGGCGATCCAGCGCAGCGCGTCGGAGGTATCAGCAGCGATCTCCGTCTCGGTCGTGCCGATTCCCTCGGACGCGATGAAGGGCCGCATAATCGGCCGCGAGGGCCGCAACATCCGCGCGTTCGAGAGCCTGACGGGCGTCGACCTGATCATCGACGACACCCCTGAGGCCGTCCTCCTTTCGTCCTTCAACCCGCTCAGGCGCGAGGTCGCGAAACTCGCACTGAGCGAGCTGGTGTCCGACGGACGCATCCATCCCGCCCGCATCGAGGAGGTCGTCCAGAAGGCCCAGCAGGACATGCAGAACTACATCCGCGAGCGCGGCGACGAGGCCGCGCTGGAGGCGAACGTCGTCGGCATCAAGCAGGGCATGCTGCAGTTGCTGGGCCGCATGCACTTCCGCACCAGCTATGGACAGAACGTCCTTCAGCATTCCGTGCAGGTCGCGCACCTGTGCGGCATCATCGCAGCCGAGCTCGGGCTGGACGAGGCCCTGGCGCGTCGGGCGGGCCTGCTGCACGACGTCGGAAAGTCGATCGACCGCGAGATCGAGGGCACGCACACCGAGATCGGCGCGAACCTCGCGAGACGCTTCGGCGAGCCCGTCGAGGTGATCGACGCGATCGCCAACCACCACGAGGTCGACCGTGCCGAGACGCTCTACCCCATCCTGGTCCACGCGGCCGACGCGATCTCGGCAGCCAGACCCGGCGCCCGGCGCGAGAGCCTCGAAAGCTACCTCAAGCGCCTCGAGGGGCTCGAGAGCATCGCGACGAGCTTCCCGGGTGTCGAGAAGAGCTACGCGATCCAGGCGGGACGCGAGATCCGCATCATCGTCGAGCCCGACAAGATCAACGACGCCAAGGCGGTGCTGCTGGCACGCGACATCGCCAACCGCATCGAGCAGGACATGGAGTACCCCGGCCAGGTTCAGGTGACGGTGGTGCGTGAATCGCGCGCCGTGGAGTACGCCAGGTAGGCTCAGCCGCCCAGGCGGTTCTGGGAGTGGCGCGCGGGACGCCGGACAGTGGGCCGGTGCCCCGCGCGCCACTGGTTATACTCGCAGCGTGATGTCCATGCGCATTCTGATCCCCGCAGAAGTGAAACAGGTATCGCCATCAGCCTGCTAGGAGAAGCCATAAAGCTGTTCAGCGGTTCCGGCACGCCCGATCTGGCTCGGGCCGTGGCGGACCACCTCGGCCAGGAACTCGGCCACGGCACCGTCTCGCAGTTCCCGGACGGCGAGACCCGCATCGCCATCGACGAGTCGGTTCGCGGCGCAGACTGCTTCGTGATCCAGTCCACGTGCAGCCCCGTCAACCACAACCTGATGGAACTGCTCGTGCTTGCCGATGCGTTGAGGCGCGCGTCGGCCGGAAGGGTCAACGCGGTCATTCCCTACTTCGGCTACGCGCGGCAGGACAAGAAGGTCCAGGCCAGGGAACCCATCACCGCCAAGCTCGTCGCGAACCTGCTCGAGACCGCAGGTTTCGACCGCGTCATCACCATCGACCTGCACGCGGGCCAGATCCAGGGGTTCTTCGACGTACCGGTGGACCACCTGACCGCACTGGACATCCTTGCCAACCACCTGAAGACAGAAGACCTGACGAGCAGCGTGGTCGTCTCACCGGACGTCGGCCGCGCCATCGAAGCGAGGCGCCTGGCGAACCTGCTGAACCTGCCCCTTGCGATGCTCTACAAGCGCCGCACGAGCCCCACTGATACCGAGGTCACGCACGTGATCGGCGACGTGGCGGACATGCGGCCGATCTTCATCGACGACATGATCACCACCGCCGGCACGATGCGGCGTGGCATCGACAGCGTGCTGAGGCTCGGAGCGCGTGAGGACATCACCGTGGCCGCTACCCACGGCGTGTTCACGCCGCCGGCGATGGAGCGGCTCTCGATCGCCGCCATCAGCAAGCTGGTGGTGACCGATACGGTGCCGCAGGCCCAGGACGATCCCCGCAAGGTGGTCCTGAGCGTGGCCGGGCTGCTCGCCCAGGCGATCATGAACGTACACAAGAACGAGTCCGTCAGCTCGCTGTTCACAACCTGACGGGGTAGCTGCACCGGGCCTTGCAAGGGAAACCCGAAAGGCTGTATGCTAATCAATTGGTGACGAGTCGCAGGCCTTACGGAGGCCTGGGTAACGGCTCAGCAAGAATCACGGGGCGAGCCGGCTGGCCGGTGAGCCTGGGCAAGTTCGCCCCTGGAGGAACTCAATGAAACTGGCAGCCGCCATGCGGGAACCTGTAACAAACAACGTCCTGCGCAGCACCGGTCGCATCCCTGCGGTCGTATACAACAAGGAACTCAACGTTTCCATCAGCGTCAACCTGCGCGAGTTCGACCGCGTCTTCCGCGCGGCGGGCTCCTCAGGCCTGATCGACCTCGACATCGACGGGACGGAGCATTCCGTGCTGGTCAAGGCCGTCCAGATGAACAAGCGCCGCCGCGTGCCGCAGCACGTGGACTTCTACGCCGTGACTGCCGGCCAGAAGGTCCAGGTAGGCGTCGGACTCAACTTCGAGGGCACTCCGGCCGGCGTGCGCGATGGCGGCCAGCTGGACGTGCAGCGTCGCGAGGTCCTTATCAACATCGTTCCACGCCTGATCCCATCCCACCTTGATGTCGACGTCTCCGGACTCGCGATCGGCGACTCGCTGCACATCAGCGACCTGGTCGCCCTCCTCCCGGACGAGGCGGAGGTCATTGACGACCTGGAACTCGCCATCGTCGCAGTGGTGCCGCCACGCATCGCAGCCGAGGCCGAAGAGACGGGCGAAGAGTCTGCCGAGCCTGAAGTGATCGGTGAGAGCGCGGCCGAAGCCGAAGGCGCTGAAGAGTAAACCTTCTCAGGTAACGGATCTGCAGGGGTGCCGCCAGCCTGATTGGCGGCACCCCTTTCTTTCGCTGAAGGGGGCGTAGCGGCATGACCGAAGGGAGCGACCTGCGACTGGTGGCCGGGCTTGGAAATCCGGGACCCGCCTACGCGCGCACGCGCCACAACCTTGGGTTCATGGTGCTTGACGAGCTGTTGCTGCGCGAGGGGGCCGCCTGGCGCAGGCTCGGGCAGGCGGACCAGGCAACCACCGGACGCTCTATCCTGCTGAAGCCTGCCCGCTTCATGAACCTGTCCGGCCGACCGATCCAGGCCGCCCTTACCCGCGCCAGGCTCAGACCGGGCCAGCTGCTGGTCGTCCACGATGACCTGGACCTGCCTTTCGGCCGCATGCGTTTCCGCTTCGGTGGCAGCGCGGGCGGTCAGCGTGGCGTGCAGGACACGATCGCGCACATCGGCAAGGACTTCTGGCGCCTGAAGCTGGGAATCGGTGCCGCGCCAGCGGGTTTCGAGACGCGCAACTGGGTGCTCAGCCGCTTCGGCAAAGACGAGCTTGACCTGCTTGACCGCGTCGTCGGCGAGGCCGCCGACGCGGTCAGCATGGCTTTGAACGAGGGGCCAGAAGCGGCCGCGAATGCCTATAACGGACTTGTGATCGTCTAGTCCAGCTGCTCCAGGATGCCCCTGAGGCGGTCAATCACCTGGCGGCTCTCCTCCAGCCTGCGGCGCTCCTCCTGTACGACCTCGGCTGGCGCCTTGGCCACGAAACCCGGGTTCGACAGCTTCCTGTCGGACCGGGCCACCTCGCTGACCAGTGTTTCCAGCCTCTTCTCCTGCCGGGTCCGCCACTCGGCCAGGTCAACCAGGCCGTCCAGCGGCATGCGCAGCTCCACGCGGCCGGTTGGTTGCGACAGGCCGGGGCCTTCGGCGGCTTCGGTCTCGAGCCGCGCTCTGGCCAGCGCTCCGAACACTTCCGGATCGGCTGCGAGGATAAAGGCGTCCTCTCCCGTCGCTTGCACGGGCACCACCTGTCCCGGGGCGAGCCCCGCCTCGGATTTCAGGCTCCTGACGGCACCGACCGCGTCCATCACGACAGCGAACTCGCGTTCGGCCCCCGGGTCGCGCAGCGATCCCGACAGCTCGGGCCACGCTTCCAGGCCAAGGTCGCGGTCTTGCCCCTTGACCGCCACCCACAGCTCGCTCGTGACGAACGGCATGAAGCTGTGCAGCATCTTCAGCACGCTCTCCAGGGTGAACGCAAGCACCTGGCGAGTTCCCGGATCCCCGGCCTTGAGTCCTGGCTTGGCGGCCTCCAGGTACCAGTCACAGAACTCGGACCAGACGAAGTCATAGGCTGCGCGCGCGGCCAGGCCCAGCTCGAGGGCGTCGAGGTGCCCTGCGACCTCTTCCAGCGCCCGCTCCAGCCTGCTGAGCATCCAGCGGTCGCTGAGGCCGAGGGAGGCGGTATCCGCGGGCTGAGCCGCCACGGTGCCCGTGCCCTCCAGGTTCATCATGCCGAATCGTGCGGCGTTCCACAGCTTCGTCGCGAAGTTGCGACCCATCTCCACGCGCCGTTCGTCCCAGCGCAGGTCCTGTGCCCCCGTTGAGATGTGACAGAGTGCGAACCGGAGGGCGTCGGCTCCGTACCTCTCGATCGTCAGCAGCGGATCGACACCGTTGCCCCTGCTCTTGGACATCTTCTGACCTTCCGCGTCCAGGATGAGTCCGTGCAGCAGCACGTCGCTGAACGGCGCCTGGCCTGTCAGGTCGAAGCCTGCGATCTGCATGCGCGCGACCCAGAAGAAGAGGATGTCGTAACCGCACGAAAGCACGGAGTTCGGGTAGAACCTGTCCAGGGCGGCATCGTCACCGTCGGGCCAACCCATGGTCGAGAACGGCCACAGGTTGCTGGAGAACCACGTGTCGAAAACGTCCTCATCCCGCGTGAGCTGCAGGTGAGAGTAGCGCGGGTCGTCGGTCGGATCAAGGTAGGGATCGTCCTGGTCGGGAACGATTATGTTGCCGTCCTCGTCGTACCAGGCGGGCACGCGGTGGCCCCACCAAAGCTGCCTCGAGATGTTCCACGGCCTCAGTTTCGAGAGCCAGTCCCTGTTCACCTTGGCGTAGCGCTCCGGATGGACGCGCATGGTGCCGTCATCGAGCGCCGCAAGCGCCCTGGCGGCCCCTTGACTCGTGTCGTAGAACCACTGGAGCATGATCATCGGTTCGACCGGCTGGCCGGTGCGGCTGCTGATCCCGAGCGAGACCGTGTGCGGCCGTGTTTCGCGCAGTGCACCACTTTCCTGCAGCGCGCTGACTACCTGCGGGCGCGCCTCGAAGCGGTCGAGGCCGCGGAAGCGTTCGGGCACGAGTTCACCGCTCATGCGTGCGTCGAAGCCGATCACGGACGGGTGCGGCAGGCCGTGCCGCTCGCCGATCTCGAAGTCCGTCGGGTCGTGCGCCGGCGTGATCTTCAGCGCGCCTGTGCCGAAGTCGCGTTCGACCGCCTGGTCAGTGATCACCGGAATGAAGCGGTCCGTGAGCGGGATGCGGACGCGCTTGCCGACCAGGCCGCTGAACCGGTCATCGTCGGGATGGACCGCGACCGCGGTGTCAGCGAAGATGGTTTCCGGCCTGACCGTGGCGATCAGTACTTCGCCGCCACCCTCGATCGCGTACGCGAGCGTGTACATGCTGGCCTGCCGCTCCTCGCGGTCGACCTCGAGGTCTGATAGGGTCGTCCGGCTCTCCGGATCCCAGTTGATGATGCGTTCGCTGCGGAAGATCTTGCCCTGGTGGTACAGGTCGACGAACTGCTTGCGCACTGCCCGGCTCGGTCCCTCGTCCATGGTGAAGACGTCGCGCGTCCAGTCTGCAGAGATTCCCATGCGGCGCAGCTGAGCGGAGATCGCGCCGCCTGACTCCTCCTTCCAGGCCCAGACGTGCCTCAGGAACTCCTCGCGCCCGAGGTCGTGGCGGCTGATGCCCTGCTCCCGGAGCTGGCGCTCCACGACCACCTGCGTCGCGATGCCCGCGTGGTCGCTGCCGGGCTGGAAGAGGGCCTCATCTCCCCTCATGCGCCTGTAGCGCACGAGCGTGTCGATGATGACATTGTCGAAAGCATGCCCCAGGTGCAGGTCACCGGTTACGTTGGGCGGGGGCATGACAATCGTGAACGCAGGCTTGTCCGAGTGTGGATCGGCCGTGTACGGCTCGTCCGACCAGCGCTTCGCCCAGCGTGCCTCGATGTCGGCCGGATCGAAACGCGCAGCCAGTTCGTTAATCTTCATAGGTCACCGCCATCCTGCCCATCTTAAGCCCAGGCGGCGCCGCCCTTACAGGACGGGCAGGGTCATCATGGAGCGCTCGGAGATCTGTGCAGCCAGCAGGCGGGTGGCCTTCCGCAGCTCGATGCTCACCGGGGAAGCCGGATCCGAGATGACGATCGGTGTGCCGGCGTCCCCCGACTCCCGCAGTGCAGTCTTGACCGGGACCTGGCCGAGCAGGGGGATGCGTTCGACATCGGCGAAGGTCGCCGCGCCGCCCTGGCCGAAGATATGGTCCCTCGTGCCGTCGGGCAGCTCGTAGAAGCTCATGTTCTCGATCACGCCGAGCACGGGCACGTGGGTCTTGCGCAGCATCGACAACGCACGGCGCACGTCCAGCAGGGCGACGTCCTGGGGTGTGGTCACCATCACGGCTCCGGTGAGCGGCACCAGCTGCGAGAGCGAGAGCTGTACGTCGCCCGTGCCGGGCGGCATGTCGACAATCAGGTAGTCGAGCTCGCCCCAGAGTGTCTGCTGCAGCATCTGCGTCAGCGTGCCGTGCAGGATCGGACCGCGCCAGGTGAGGGCCTGGCCCTCCTCGACCAGGTTGGCGATCGTGATGATCCGGACACCGTGGCTGCTGAGCGGCATGATCCGCTTGTTGTCATCGGCCATCAGCCGCTTGCCCTCGATGCCGTACATCCGGCCCTGGCTGGGACCGTAGATGTCGGCATCGAGCAGGCCGACGCTGGCTCCCTCGAGCGCGAGCGCGGCCGCGATGTTGGCAGCGACCGTGGACTTGCCCACACCGCCCTTGCCACTGCCGACGGAGACGACGTACTTGACGCCCGGCAGCGCCTCCTTCTGTGCGTCCTTCAGGGCCGAGTCGAACGTGAGTTCGATCGCATCGACCCCCTCTATCCCGGCCAGCGCACTGCTGATGTCCTCCTGGAGCTGTGCCTTGGTGGGACAGCCCGGGGTGGTCAGCATCACCCTGACCTCGGCGCGCCTGTCCGTTACGGAGACGTGCTGGACCATTCCCAGTGTGACGAGGTCCTGGTGCAGCTCGGGGTCGTTGACCCCAGACAGCGCGCTCAGTATCTGTTCCTGTATCTGATTGCTCATGTTGCCTGCAGCGTATCAGCACGTGAAAGTTCGCACAACACATGGTGCGACGCAGGTCAGGCGCCAGCCGGCGCGCACCCTTGCTATAATCCCTGAGGTAATGACCGGTCACAGTACGCCCTTCCAATCCTGCGGGCCAGTCGCGGCGCCCCCGGCGTGAACGACCGCATAAGGTATCAGGCCCAGTCCGTCTACCGTGAGGAACACGGCGTGAGTGCCTGGCGCGGCGTTGACCCGGTGACCGGCCTGCCCGTCCTGATCTACCGCTTCCGCGGCGAACCACAGCCGGGACTCACCCGCCTGGACTCCGACCAGCTGCCCCGACTGCTCGCCTGGCGCGAGGAGGATGGCGAGGGACTCGCAGTCGTCGCATTCTCCAGTGCCTGGGTCCCGCCGGAGCCCGGCCAGCCGCTTTCGGGCGCGCAGCTGCTTGATTCCGCCCAGGCGCTGGCGGACGCAGACGCCGCAGGCGTGACCCACGGCAACCTCACTGAGCGACGCTTCCTGATCAAGGGTGACACGGTGGTGCTCGAGGGCTTCGGACTGCCCTGGTCACCCGCCGACGGAGCTGAGCCTGACGATGTCAGGGGCTGGGCAAGGTCCGTGCTGGCCCTCGGCTACCCCGAGAACGACAAGGTCAACGAACTCCTGCAGCGCGCCCTTTCACCGGTGGCGGGTGACCGGCCGACCGCCGCCTCGCTGGTGGGCGAGCTCCGCGCCGCGCTGCTGGGAGTACCTGCCCTTGCCTCCGGTGCCCCTGATCACGGTTCCGGATCGCCCGCGGCAGTTCGTGTGGAACCCGCACAGCCCGAGTCCGAACCGGAGGCTGCCCAGCATCCCGAGGAAGCACAGTGGGACGCGTTCGACAGTGCGGAAGCCGCGGCGACGGACGCGTTCGAAGCCCGCGGGGTGTTCGCGGATCACTCCCCGCCGGAAGAATCCCTGGACCACGACCGGGAAGCGGCGGCGGGGCCGGTTGTGCCCCCGCCGGCGGAACAGTCCGATGTTCACGAGTTCCGCCCCAGCCAGGGGTTCGCAAGCGAGCGGTTCAGCCGGGGCAGCATCCCCGCAGCAGCCGGGCAGGCAGCGCCCGGCGAGGATCCCGCCCGCGAGCCGCGCCCACCCCGTCAGCCCCGCCCCGCGATGAGCCCGGTCGTGCCGGAACCCAGGGATGATGACCGCAGGAACCGCCGCATAATCATGCTCGTGGTCCTGGTACTGCTGTCCGTCGTGCTCGCAGTCCTTGCGCTCCGCTGGCGCGACCAGGCGGCCGGTACGCCCGCGGCCGGCATCCAGACTGCCGTGACCTACGTGATGGACGTGGTCGTGGAACCAACCGACCTCCCGCCCGTGGATCTTTACGTCCTGCAGAGACCGCAGGGTTCCTCGCTGCCGCAGGGCATGAACCTGGGCACCGTACCCCGCAGCATCCAGCTCGACGCAGAGGGAACCTGGGTGTTCGAGGGGCGTTTCCAGGGGCGGGTTTCCGGACCGGTGACCGTCAACCTGCCGGGCGACAGGGCGAGTACCATTCTGATCGCTATTCCACCTGAACAAGGAGACTGAGCAGCAGATGAAACACTGGCTCTTCAAGAGCGAACCCGGGGCGTTCTCGTACGCCGACCTGGAGGCATCCCCCAACAGGACCACCGGCTGGGACAGCATCCGCAACTACCAGGCCCGCAACATGATGCGTGACGAGATGAGCGTCGGCGATCCCGTGCTCTTCTACCACTCGCAGACCGGAAAGCCCGCGGTCGTCGGAGTGGCTGAGGTGGCGTCCACGCCGTATCCGGACCCGACGCAGTTCGATCCCGACAGCAGGTACTTCGACGCGAAGGCCACGCTTGAAGCACCCAGATGGTTCCAGGTCGACATACGGGCGCTCAGGCCGCTGGAACGCCCCGTGACGCTGGCGGAGCTGCGGAATGTGGATGAGCTGGCCGGGATGTACCTGCTCAGGCGCGGAAACCGCCTCAGCATCCAGCCGGTCACCGAGCGGGAGTTCCGGTACGTGCTGAGCCTCGCCGCCGGCTGAGCTCCCCGCGCGGTAGTATGGCGCATGCTGAGTAAGCGGCACAGCACGGTACTTAACCTTGTTGCGCAGGGGTACATCAACACGGCGCGACCTGTTCCGTCGGTTTGGGTCGCGAACCGGCTCGGCTTCAGCAGCGCAACTGTCCGCAACGACTTCTCCGTCCTGGAGGAACAGGGCCTGCTGCAGCAGCAACATGTCTCGTCAGGTCGCGTTCCGACCAGCGCGGGCCTCAGCGCCTATGCCCGCGGCTTCATCCCGCCCGGCCGCCTGCCGCAACGGCAACGCACGCTGATCCTGCGCAGGCTCGGCAGGTCCCATGGCGACTCCCTCCTGCAGGGAGTGGCGGAGCTGGCGTCCGAGCTGTCCGGCTACGCCGTATCGGTGAGCCTGTTGGGCGACAGCCGGCTTGAGACGCTGCAGATCCACCTGAGTGAGCTGGCCGCGTGCCGGGTACTCGCCGTCGTCATCCTTGAGAACGGGCTCGTGAGACAACGCGTGCTCACCGTCGACCCGGCCCCAAGCGAGAATGAACTCGCCGAGGCCGCCGACACCGTCCGGCTGCTGCGCGTCCCCCTCAGGTCGCTCGCCGAGGCTGCAAGGGCGCTGGCCAGCACCCGCGCCGACGGTGTCGGCAGGATCCTGCTGCACCTGGCAGCGGCCAGCACCGACCTGATGCCTGTGCGCCACTATTCGCACGGGCTCGCGAACCTGTTCCAGGAGCCCGAGGCGCAGGACCCGGAGTTCATCCGGCTCGCCCTGTCGCTGGTCGAGTCGCCGGAAGTACCGCTCGAGCATCCGGGACCCGAGAGCCTCCGGCTGCTCCTGGATGACGCGACAGCCAGCGTCCAGGCGTCACTGAAGCTCGGGCATCTCAACGCCAGCCTGTCCGTGATCGGCCCGGCCAGGATGCGCTTCAGGGAGACGCTGAGGGTTGCCGATGGCATCGCGACCGCACTTGCCGGAACCCACGGAGCAGACACACCCGCCTGATTCGCTGATTTTTCACAACCCGCGCCTCGGACTACCGCCTAGACTGTGTAATAGTGCCTGTGGCCATGGCTAATGAGGTTTACATCCGAACACAGCAGGGGCTCGCCGAACTCGTATCGGCCGGCGCCGCTTCCCGCATGCTTGAATCCGCACTCGCCGATGCGGGGCTCGACACGGACCTCATCGATGCCGAGCGGATGCGCCTGCTTCTGCTTGGACCGATTCAGGCCGAGCTGATGCGAATACTGCCGCGGCGCGGCCTGCCGATGCGGCTTGCCGAGATCGCTTCGGCACTGCCCACCTCGCCGCATCGAAGCACGTCCGCTCCGCTGACGGCGCGGCCCGCCGAAGCGCCTGCGAGCATAGCCAGGGAACGCGCTGTCCGGGTGGTCACCGGGGTGCGGACGCAGCTTGCGGCCCAGCGCGAGCACACCCAGAAGGAACTCGAGCGGGCGGTGCTGAAGCTGGCGACGATCGAGAGCGTCACGCTCGTCGCCGCCGTAAGAAACTCCGGTCAGACCGCGTTCTCGCGCGGGTCGGGAGACATCGATGAACTGTCACGCATCGGCATGGTAGCCCTCTCGCTCCTGAAGAAGAGCGGTCCGCTGCGGCTCTTTTACGTGGCGCACGAACAGGCATCGCTGCTCGTCTTTCCGTGGGGTCCCGATGCACTGCTGCTGGCAGGGTCACCCGAGCTCAACGTAGGGTCGGCCCTCACGGTCTTTGCAGACCTTCAGATCGACAAGGAGGCAACATGAGTCGCGTCACGCGCACGCTGATCGCCCTGGTGGCACTAGTGGTGCTGAACCTATCTACCGTCCTGGCCCAGGATGACGAGGCACTCCAGCGCTACGAAGCCGCACTCGCCAACCTGCAACAGAGCGTGGAGATGCTGCCTGCGGATGCAGGAGCCAGCCTGGACGCGCTCGCCAGGGCTGACGCGGCCCTTCGGCGACTCTCGCAGGACACGGCCAGCGCCAGCCTGATCGAAGCCATGGAGCGCGTCTTTGACAACGCACGCGCGGCCGTTCAGAACCGGAGCAGTGCCGACCTTGCAGTACAGGCCGCCGTGCTGCGTGGCGGCTTCCAGCGCGGCCTGCTCGAGGCCTCACTCGCCGCCGGCGAACCCTCCGAAGCCCGGGACGGCATAAGGAGGCTTGCCGGCGACCTGGGCCTGGACCTCGCGACCGTCGAGGCGATCGGCGAAGCACCGGACGTTTCCTCGCTGCTCCGGCACTACCAGGCTGGCGTGGCCAGGGGGGTAGCCCAGCGCATCGACCTTGCCGCCGGCCAGCTGGACGAGAGCCTGGAGACGTCCTACGTGACGCTGGCAGGTGCGTACGGCATGTTCCTGAGCCTGCAGGATTCGCCCCATGCCCCAGCTGATCTGAACGAGGACTTCCTGGCACTGGTCAACGCCCTTGTAAGCAGTGAGTCCGCTGAAGTGAACGCACGGGCCGGGGACCTGAGCGCTGCGTTCGCAGGGCTGAGTGAGTCTCTGGGAGCTGCCGCTGAGGCAGCCGAGCCGACTCCGGACACCGAGCCTGCGCCGACGCAGCCTGTTACTGAACCTGAGGCCATCCCAACCGAAGAAGCACCCGCGGAACCAACCGCCCCGGCAGAGCCGGCAGATCCCGCTCCGGCGGACGTACCCGCCAGCGAGTCCCCCGAGGACGCAGCCGGCGATCCCGCGGGGACGGACGCTCCCGCCGCACCCGACTCGGACGCACCCGGCTCGGAGCCACCCGTTGCGGCTGGGCCGTCAGTCCCCGACCTCGAGGCAGCCGCCGAGACGCTTCGCCAGCAGGACCTCGAGCAGCGCGGCAGCGCGATAACTGCCGAGCTCGCCATGCGCGGCCTGCGCGGTCAGCCTGCCGAGGCGGCAGCCAACCAGTTGCTGACCCAGGGGTACACCTCCCTCTCGGGTGCGGTCGACAGCCACTACGCTCTCGCCGCACGCTTCGCGGACGCCGTCTCAAAGGGAGACGACCTGGACGCACGCGCTCACCTGACATCCTTTGAAGGGCTTTTCGGAACCAGCCTGGCGCTGATCCTGAACCGAACGGCACCCGAGCTTGTGACCCAGACCAATACGCTTATCAACAGCCTGCGCGACGCGCCAACGCTGCGCCAAAGCGATGCCAACGCCCTCATCGACCAGACAGCAGCGGCCGATGCTGGCCTTTCGGGCACCGGCGCGGGCATGCTCTCGCAGGCTGAGGCGGGAGTGAGCACCTATTTCGGTGGCTGGCCCCGCCTCGTGGTCATCGTCCTGCTGGCGCTGCTCGCCATCCTGCCCCTGGTACTGCTCCGCATCGCCTTCGGCACTGGCAACCGCAACTGGGGCCAGATCGGCGCAGGGCTCTTCCTGCTCCTCCTGCCGCTGATGCTGGACGGACTGGGCCAGGTCGCGGCGCTGGTCGGCAGCCTGACCGGCATCGGCACGCTGAACCAGGTGGCCAGCTGGCTGACCCTTTCGACTCCCATCGGTGAGGCAGTCTGGCTGTTGCTGATGCTCTGCGCCATCATGCTGCTGAGCGTCGGGCTCTACGGCATCTGCAAGCAGTTCGGCCTGTTCGGCGGCAGGGAACCCGGCCAGCGCGCCTCACGCAAGCACGACAGCAAACCCGAAACAAAAACGCTTGTCGACTGGGACGAGGAGTTCTGAGCGGCTGACACCTCCGGGCGGGTCAAGCGGGGGTGCGGATCAGGGGGATGCGATGCTGCACACGCCATATCAGCGACTGATCAGGGAACTGGAGACGGTACTGCCTCCACGCGTCGTGTCCCGCTCCCTTAAGGACGGCCTGACGCTCCTGGGCCGGACTGCTGATGACGTCACGATGCAGGATCTTGAACAGCTCATGCGGGGACCCATCCAGCGCCAGCTGCAGGCGCTGATGACGGAGGACAACGCACGCACTTCCATTGAATCAATGCTTGAGCGCATCAGCAACCCGACGGTCGTGGAAGGTGCACCTCCGGGCCCCGCAGAGCGCAAACGCACCACCCTGACCGAGCTGAACGAAGCGCTGCGGCCCTACAACCTGTACTTCGAATGGCCGGAGGTGCAGAAGCTCCGGGCCCAGGTCCAGCTGATCGAAACCGAGATGCGCGCCGGCGAGGAGACCGCCCCACTCGTCAGCGAAGCACGCGAACAGCTTGGCGCGATCAGGCAGAAGCTCTCGGACCAGCTGTCAGTGCAGGCACGCGAACTGGCCGACCTGGAGGACGCCAGCAACCGGCTCACTACTCTTGGTGGCCCGCGCGTGCGGCGCCTGCAGAACCTGCTGGAACAGATCCGCAGCTCCCAGGAAGAGGGCCAGCTGGCCAGCGCCGAGCTGCACCGTGCGCGTGAACTCAGTACCGACCTGCGCAAGCTGCTCGAATCCAGCGTCTATTCAACGGTCGTGCCGGCTGCCTCCGAGGACGATGAGCCGATCATCATTCCGCCGGACGAGCTGCCCGGCGAGGTCAGCGAGCGCCTGCTTCAGCTCGACCTGGAACAGGAGAGCCATCGGCTCGAGCTTCTCGCTCAACAGCACGCTCATCTGCTCGGACTCGAAGAAGACCTTCAGAAGCGGATGACCGACCTGCGCGACCGGATCACCGGCGGCGAGAGCTGCTCCCCAGAGGTCAAGGCGCTCGAGCTCGCCCTGGAGCATGCGTTCAACCGGGCTCGCAACGACCTGACCGCAGAGCTGTCCCGGATCGCCGCCGACGATGAGGCGATGGCGTCCCCGGTCGGTCAGCGACAGCTGCGCCAGGCGTTGCAGGTGGCCAACGGAATCCTGATGACGACCTTGCCGGATCCGGGTGACATCAGGCACCTGCGTGATCTTCATGCCCTGGCGCGCGAGCAGGCCGAGACCATGCGCACCCAGGTGGACGAGTTTCCCGACACAGAACTGGCCGAGCAGTTCACCAACCTCGTCGTTGACGGCCGCCAGGACCTGCTCAACGAGCTGTTCCAGCTGGAAAGGGAGGTCAACAGCCTGCCTCCAGGCAACTCGGAAGAGACGGAGGAGCTGCGCACGGCGCTTCACGCGGCCCGCGACCTGCTCGGTGACGGCGACCGTGAGCCCGACCTTGACAACCTCTGGATGCGCCTGGAAGACGTGCGCGGATCGGTCCTGGTCAGGCTCGAAACTTTCGACGACCGCCTCGACGAAGCGCTCATCACGTTCGAACGGGTGCGCCGACTCAACAGCGAGGACGTGGCGATGGCCAGGCGGACCCTCGCACACCTGAGCAGCCAGCGGGAGCTTCTGGGCGAACTCTCGCTGGCCAGACGGTCGGAGCTGGAGGACTCGCTCAGGGAGGTCGAGAGCATCCTGGAGACGCTCTCCGGTGAGTACGAGGCGACGCGGGCGATCGCCGACAAGCTCGTCAGCGCCTCGATCCTGGACGACATCCTGGGTGGCGGAAGCACCCCGACCGAGCAGGAGGCCGCGCCAGCTCCCGGCCCCCGGCCGGAGCGGGCGTCGGCCAGTGGAGTCACAGGACTGGGTGAGCTGGACGAACTGCTCGGCGAGCTCGCGGGCGAGCGTGGAGTCAGCCGCCTGCTGCTGTTCGATGGCACCGTCCAGCTCGCGGGCCCCGCGGACCGCAGTCCCGACCGGCTCGTGAGTGCGGTCCTCGACCTCGAAAGGGACCTGGTGGAGCTTGGTGCCGGCCTCCGGGCCGGCCCGACGCGCCTCCTGACGCTGGAACTCCCGGGCCTGATCCTGGCGGTCGCCTGGCCGACGCTCCGACACCGGGTGCTGGTCGTCGTGGACGTCCCGGCGACACTGAGCCTTGTGCTGCACCGGCTCAGACTGAAGCTTCCCGCAATGACTGGCCTGCTGAATGATCCTGCGTTCGACAGACGAACTTGAAGGTCTCGCCCGGCGCGTCCTGGATCAGCTCGGTTCAGGCGCCCTGCTGCTGCTCGAAGGCGAGATGGGCGCCGGCAAGACCACGTTCGTCGCCGCGCTCGCGCGGCAACTGGGCAGCGAGGCCTCGGTGAGCAGTCCGACTTACACGCTTGTTCACGAGTACCCCACGCCGGAAGGCACGCTGGTGCACATCGACGCGTGGCGCCTCCCCGATGCAGGGGCGCTCGAACGGCTCGGGCTGGACAATTACCTCGACACGTCAAGGCTGGTCGCCGTGGAGTGGGGCGGCGACCTGAAGGCGACCTGGCCCGATGCTGCCCTGCTCAGGCTCACCGCCAGGGCCGACGGCAGCCGGCGGTTCGAGTTCGAGCCCGGGAGCGCCCCGTGAGACTGGGGATCGACACCAGCGGGCCCTGGCTTTCGCTCGGACTCGTCCACGGCACCGGCGCTCCGCTCCACAGCGTGCAGCTCATGGCCGGCCGCCGTCACGCGGAGCTGCTGCTGCCGGAGCTGGAAGCCCTGATGAAGCGTACACGCGTCCGCAAGGACCAGCTGACGGGCGTGGTGACAGGCACCGGCCCCGGGTCGTACACCGGCCTGCGCGTCGGCCTGGCGGCGGCAGCGGGGATCGCACGCGGGCTCGGGATACCCCACTACGGCGCGGACAGCCTGGCCGCGGCCGCCTGGCCGCTGCTTGCCGAGGGGGCTGCCGCCTGGATCACCGTTGATGCCAGGCGCGGTAACGTCTACGCGGGCTGCTACTCAAGGACCGGGAACGAGCTGGTGACTGTCGCTGCCCCCGCCAAGGTGCCGCTCGCGGAACTGACCGGGCGCGCAAGCGATGCGGGCATCCCGATCGTGCGTGCGGGCCCGGCGGACGCGACCTGGCTGGCGATGCGCGCTGCTGCCGGGCAGCCCCCGGATGCCGTCTATCTCTGAAGGGCTGCGGACGCGGTCTGAGCCAACTCTCACAAGGTGCGTTATACTTCCTTGCGCCTGAATGGGCCTGAATCCCGCGGCAGGGACCTGCTGCGCACGCTGGAGTGAAGATGTTTAGACCATGGCAGGTAATCGGCGTAGACCTGGGCACCGCCACGGTACTCATCTACGTCAAGGGAAAAGGAATAATGCTGCGCGAGCCCTCCGTCATCGCGACTTCACGTGACACCAAGGACGTGAAGGCAGTCGGCGAAGAGGCATACCGCATGCTTGGACGCACGCCGGGCAACATCGTTGCGAACCGGCCGATGCGCGATGGCGTCATAGCCGACTACGACCTGACGGAGAAGATGCTGAAGGCCTTCATGCGCAAGGTCGTGACGGGACCCGGCCGCTGGTTCAAGCCTCACATCATGGTCTGTGTCCCGTCCGGTGTGACTGAAGTCGAGCGCAGGGCCATGCTGCAGGCGGCCCGCGAGGTGGGTGCCCGCAAGGCGTACCTGATCGAGGAACCGCTCGCTGCAGCCATCGGTGCCGGAATCCGCATCGCGGAGCCGACCGGATCCATGATCGTGGATGTCGGCGGCGGTACCACGGACGTGGCCATCATCAGCCTTGGCGGCATCGTCGTCAGCGAGTCGGTCCGGATCGCCGGCAACGAGTTCGATGAGTCGATCGTTCGCCACATCAGGCACAAGGAGAACCTACTGATAGGCGACCGGACGGCCGAAGAGATCAAGATCCGTGTCGGCTCCGCGATTGTGACGTCGCCGGACGACGTGCACTCGATCGAGGTGCGCGGGCGCGACCTGATAAACGGGCTGCCCAAGACCATCACGGTCACGACCGAGGACGCCGTCGCCGCACTGAAGGAGCCGATCCAGAAGATCGCGGACGCGGTGCGCAGGGTCCTCGAGCAGGCTCCGCCC
>ERZ869909.1479-NODE-1479-length-18981-cov-33.123519_pt1 | contig 18981 bp, 17 predicted proteins | sample MGYA00520892_ERZ869909 | MGnify/ENA primary metagenome ERZ869909 (study PRJEB32215, sample SAMEA104723947) | bioreactor metagenome | biome: bioreactor; feature: anaerobic bioreactor; material: water | place: China | collected 2015-03-12 ...
GCGGCGCCCTCGCTCCTTCCGGCCGAACAAAAGCCCTCGCGTCGTGATGCCATCCTGATTGGGTTTGGAGCCTAGACAGGGGCGTTCGATTTTTTCCTCCTCGCGTCCGGCATCCGCTGGTCCGCGCCGAACCGAATAGAAGGCATGGTGGTTTTTCGCGTCACAAATCCCAGGCACCTCAACATCCCGAATCTCATCACGTTGGGGCGGGTCATTCTGGTGCCCATCGTGTTCTGGCTGCTGGTGTCCGGTGAAACGCAGCTCGCCTTCTTCGCGTTTCTGCTCGCAGGCGTTTCCGATGCGGTCGACGGCTTCATTGCGAAGCGGTTCGGGCTGGCAACCGAGCTTGGCGCCTATCTCGACCCGCTTGCGGACAAGCTCCTGCTCGTTTCGGTGTTCGTGGCGCTCGGCGTCATGGGCGCGCTTCCGTCGTGGCTCGTCATCGCCGTGGTTTCGCGCGACATTCTGATCGTGATCGGCGTGATGCTCTCGTGGGTGCTCGACCACCCGATGCGCATCCAGCCGCTCGCGGTCAGCAAGGCCAACACGGTTGCGCAGATCCTGCTCGCCGCGACGGTTCTCGCAGACGAAGGTTTCCAGCTCGGACTGGGCGACGTGCGCTTTCTCCTGGTGTGGATCACGGGGGTGCTGACGGTCGCGTCGCTCGCTGCCTATCTCCGGGCTTGGCTTCGGCATATGTCCGGGTAAGAGTGCGCGAAACGCGCCCGTCCCGGTTCGCGCGTCCTCGTTGTTCGGAGACGATACGATATGGCTTCGGAGCGGCAGGTTCTGTTCTGGGTGGTGGCCGCCGGCCTCCTTTTCATCGGCCTTGCGGCGCTCAACGACATTCTGCTTCCGTTCGTCGTCGGCATCATTCTCGCCTACGCGCTGAGCCCCGTCGTCGATCTGCTCGAGAAGCGTGGCGTGGGGCGCGGGATCGCGTCGCTCGGCGTGGTGACGTTGATCATCGTCGTCGTGCTTCTGCTCGTGGTCCTGATCGTGCCGCTGCTGGTCCGGCAGGCTCAGGACCTTCTGCAGGCGCTGCCGGGCACGATCGAGACCCTGCGCGGCCTCGTGGAGGACGTCACCCGCGAACGGCTCGGGCCGGACGGGAAAGGCCTCGAGAAAGCCTCCGGCGCCGTCGCCGAAAACTGGCAGGGCCTTGCGGCGTGGCTCGCGGGATCGATCTGGAGCGGCGGCATGGCGGTCGTGAACTTTCTCGCGCTTGCCGTCGTCACGCCCGTGGTCGTCTTCTATCTGCTCGTCGATTGGCACAGGATGCTCGACAAGATCGACAGCTGGCTGCCGCGCGATCATGCGCCCACCATCCGCAGGCTCGCACGCGACATGGATCGCTCCGTTTCGGCGTTCGTGCGCGGACAAGGGGCCGTGTGCCTCATCATGGCGGCGTTCTATGGGATCGGCCTCACGCTGACGGGCCTCAACTACGGGCTTCTGATCGGGCTGATGTCGGGCTTCATCACGTTCATTCCGTATGCGGGAGCCGCGCTCGGTTTGCTGACGGCTGCAGGCGTGGCCATCGTGCAGTTCTGGCCCGAGCTGGTGCCGATCGTGATCGTGGTCGGTGTGTTCATGGCGGGACAGGCGCTCGAAGGGCTCGTGCTGACGCCCTACATCATGGGGTCGAGCATCGGCGTGCACCCCGTGTGGGTGATCTTCGCGCTCTTCGTGTTCGGCTATCTGTTCGGGTTCGTCGGGGCGCTCATTGCGGTGCCGCTCGCAGCGGCGGTTGGCGTGCTGATCCGATTCGCCCTCGACATCTATCTCGACAGCTCGGTCTACAGAGGGGTGCAGCCGGTAGCCGTGCCTTCGGCCGAGAGCGGCCGCGAAGGTCAGCCATGACAGCGAGCGCCCGCCATCCTGCTCCCGAGCAGCTCGTGCTCGCGCTTCCCGGCCGGCAGGCTCAGGGAGCGGAGGATTTCCTAGTCAGCCATTCGAACGCGGCGGCGGTGGAGCTGATCGACGGATGGCCGAACTGGCCATCGCCTTCCCAGCTCGTCGTGGGCCCGCAGGGCGTCGGCAAGAGCCATCTCGCCAACGTGTGGCGGCTCGCATCAGGGGCGCCCATCGTTCCAGCGGCAGCGCTTACGGAGGCGGCCGTGCCCGTGTTCGAAGCTCACGGCCGGCTCGTGGTCGAGGATATCGACCGCGGAATCGGAGACGAGAAGATCCTCTTTCATCTCCTCAATCTCGCGCGCGAAAAGTCCGGTTCCCTGCTCATGACGTCGCGCATCCTGCCGGGCGAGATCGGGCATATCCTGTTGCCGGATCTGCGCTCGCGGCTGCGGGCGACGTCGCCGGTCTCGATCGAGCCGCCCGACGAGGCGCTGCTCCGGTCGGTCCTGGTCAAGCTGTTCTCCGACCGCCAGCTTCTGGTGGAGCCGCACGTGGTGAGCTACCTCGCGCTTCACATGGAGCGATCCATGGAGGCCGCGACGCGGCTGGTTGCGGCATGCGACCGGCTTTCGCTCGCAAAGCAGCGGAAAGTCACGCGCGCGGTTGCGGCAGAAGCGCTCTCTCAGGAGCGTCCGGAGCCCGATGACGACGAGTTCATGTAGTTTCCGCGCCGGCTGTCATCATACTGTCGCACGATATCCGCCTCTATTCGGTCCCGCCCGCCGAATCGAACTCCCATAGGAACACGCCATGCCCCTCACAAAAGGAAAGCTCGGACCCGTCACGAAGAGCGGCAAGACCGATCCCTCCCCGATGGAGGTGCCAACGGGGCCGGCGCGCTTCTACAACCGTGAGCTTTCTTGGTTGCAGTTCAACCGGCGGGTTCTGGAAGAGGCTCAGAACAAGAGCCATCCGGTGCTCGAACGGCTCAGGTTCCTTTCCATCTCGGCGTCGAACCTCGACGAATTCTACATGGTGCGTGCGGCCGGCATCTACGGCCAGATCGCAGCCGGCGTGACGACGTCGTCCCAGGACGGGCTGTCGCCGAAGGAGCAGCTCGTCGAGATCAACCGGTTCGCCGCGAGACTCGTGGCCGACAAACAGACGACCTGGAACGAGATCAAGAAGGACATGACGGAGGCGGGCGTTTCGCTCGTCGAGCCGGACGAGCTGTCGGATACGGAAAAGGCCTGGCTCGAACGCATGTTCATCAGCCACGTGTTTCCGATCCTGACGCCGATCGCGGTCGATCCGGCTCATCCGTTCCCGTTCATTCCGAACCTCGGCCTCACGATGGCCGTGTGGATGCAGCGGAAGAACGACGCCAAGGGCATGAGTGCGCTCATCCCCATCCCCGGCCAGCTCGAACGCTTCATTCGCCTCAGCTCGGAAGCGACGGGCAAGGAGGACGAGCTGCGCTTCATCCAGCTCGAAGTGCTGATAGGCATGTTCATCTCGGAGCTGTTTCCCGGCTTCGAGGTTAAGAGCCAGGGCGCCTTCCGCGTGCTGCGCGACAGCGACGTCGAGCTGCAGGAGGAAGCGGAAGATCTGGTGAGCTCGTTCGAGACGCTGCTGAAGCGGCGCCGGCGCGGGCATGTCATCCGGCTCGAACTCGACGCGCGGATGCCGGACCGGCTCAAGAAGTTCGTGATCGGCGAGCTCGAGGTCGGCGAAGAATCGGTCTTCATCAAGGACGGTCTTCTCGGGTTGTCGGATACCTCGCAGCTCATCGTGGCCGACCGTCCGGACCTCGTGTTCAAGACGTACAACCCGCGTTTTCCGGAGCGCATCCGCGAATTCAACGGCGATTGCTTCGCGGCCATCAGCTCGAAGGACATCATCGTTCATCATCCCTACGAGAGCTTCGACGTGGTCGTGCAGTTCCTGCGTCAGGCCGTGAACGATCCCAACGTGATGGCGATCAAGTGGACGCTCTATCGTACGGGGCGCGACAGCCCGATCGTGCAGGCGCTCAAGGAGGCGGTCGAAGCCGGCAAGTCCGTGACGGCCGTGGTGGAGCTCAAAGCCCGCTTCGACGAGGCGGCCAACATCCGCTGGGCGCGCGATCTCGAAAAAGCGGGCGTGCATGTCGTCTACGGCTTCATCGAGCTCAAGACGCACGCCAAGCTCGGGCAGGTGGTACGCCGCGAAGGCTCCGGCCTCGTGACCTACTGCCATATCGGAACCGGCAACTACCATGCGCAAACGGCGCGCATCTATACGGACCTTTCGCTGTTCACGACGGAGCCGGCGATCGCACGGGACGTGACGCGCGTTCTCAACTTCGTCACCGGCTACGGCGAGCCCGCTCAGCTGGAGCAGATCGCGGCGAGCCCGCACGGCATCCGCAATCGCATTCTCGATCATATCAAACGCGAAATCGGGCATGTGAAGGCCGGGCGGCCGGGCGCCATCTGGATGAAGATGAATTCGCTTGTGGATGCGCAGATCATCGATGCGCTTTACGAGGCCAGCCAGGCGGGGGTCGAAATCGATCTCGTCGTGCGCGGTGTCTGCTGTCTGCGCCCCGGAATTCCCGGCCTTTCCGAGAATATCCGCGTCAAGAGCATCATCGGACGCTTTCTGGAGCACGCGCGGATCTACTGCTTCGGCGAAGGCGAGGGGTTGCCCTCACCCAAGGCAGCCGTATACATCAGCTCAGCCGACATGATGCCCCGCAACCTCGACCGTCGCGTCGAGGCCATGGTGCCGATCAAGAACGCGACCGTTCACGAGCAGGTTCTCGACCAGATCATGGTGGCCAACTTCATGGACAACCAGCAGAGCTGGGAGATCAAATCGGACGGATCGTCTCAACGCATCTCGCCCGCCGCTGGAGAAGAGCCGTTCAACGCGCACAAGTATTTCATGACCAACCCGTCGCTTTCGGGGCGCGGCAAGGCCGTGAAAGACAACTTTCCTCCGCGTTTCGATTTCTTGCAAAAGGATTAAAGCGATTTCAGCCCTCCTTCAGTTCTTCCGTCCTTCGTGGCCCGTCACCGTTCCGCGCTTGCAGCGAGAGCGCTCTGCGGGTATGCGCGTGATCTGACACGGCTGTAGGCGGAACAAGAAGGTGGGTTTGACGCACGTGTTCGGCGGGAGATCAAAAGCTCCGGAGCTTGAGCCGATCGGCGTCATCGACATCGGGTCGAACTCGGTGCGCCTCGTCGTCTATGACGGTGCGGTGCGCGCGGCGACGCCGATCTTCAACGAGAAGGTGCTTGCCGGATTAGGCAACTCGATCGCTACGACGCGCCAGCTCGGCGCGTCGAGCGTCCAGCGGGCGCTCGATGCGCTCACGCGTTTTCGCGCGGTCGCGCGGGTGCTCAAGGTCAAGAACCTTCGCGTGCTGGCAACGGCGGCCGTGCGCGACGCCGAGGACGGCTCTCTCTTCATCCAGGAGGCGGAGCGGGTCGTCGGCGTTCGGATCGAGGTGCTCTCGGGCGAGACCGAGGCGAAGCTTGCGGCGTACGGCATCCGCATGGGGTTCCTCGCGCCCGATGGGTTGGCGGGCGATCTCGGCGGCGGCAGCCTCGAGGTGATCGACATCGCCCGCGACCAACTCAAACACGCCGATTCACTGCCGCTCGGGGGCTTGCGCCTGATCGACGAGACGGGGGACAAAATCGACCGGGCTTTGCCGGTCGTCGACGAGGCGGTGGCGCGGGTGTCCTGGCTCACGAGCGGACGGTCGCGTCCGTTCTATGCGGTGGGCGGAACATGGCGGGCGCTCGCGCGGCTGCACATGGAGCAGACCGGATATCCGCTGCGCGTGATGCACGGCTATGCCATCCCGACGCGGGAGGCGATCGAATTCTGCCAGTTCGTCCGGCGCGCGAAAAAGATCACGTCGCTTCTGGGGATCGAGGCGGTGCCGCGGGCGCGCCGCGAGATGCTGCCCTACGGCGCGCTGGTGCTCGAGCGGCTGCTCGAAGCTGTGGCGCCGTCGGAGATCGTGTTCTCGGTTTTCGGTATCCGCGAGGGATTGCTGTTCGGTCTCATGACGCGGCATGAGCAAGAAAAAGATCCGCTGCTCACCTATTGCGCGGAGCTGGCGCGGTTGCGGTCCCGGTCGCTTGCGCATGCCTATGAGCTTTGCACGTGGACGGACGCGCTGTTTTCCGGCGATGGCCTCGTGGAGACGGAGGAGGAACGCCGCCTCCGGCATGCCGCCTGCCTCGTCTCCGACATCGGCTGGCGGGCGCACCCCGATTACCGTGGCGTCCACAGCCTCGATGTGATCGCGCACGCAGGCTTTGCGGGCATCGACCATCCGGGGCGGATTTTCTTGGCTCTCTCGGTCTATCATCGCCATTCGAGTTCCGAGGACGGCCGGCCGGATGCCCTCTCGAACCGGCTCAGGCTCGTCGTCAGCAAGCGCACGCAGAAGCGGGCCAAGCTGATCGGCGCGGCCATCCGGACTGCCCATATGCTCTCCATCGGCATGGCGGGGATCATCGACGAAACCCGCCTCGTCTACGAGGACACGAAGCTGGTGCTGATCATTCCCAAGGCGCACGCCGGGCTCAATGGGGAGCGGCTGAGGCGCCGGTTCGAGATCCTGGCCCAGCTCGTCTCGCGGGAAGGGGAAATCCGGATCGCGGACTAGGCTGCGTACTCATAAATGGATGGGACATTGATGAGCCAAGACAGGCCAAGGGCCAGGAAAAGCGCGTAGCGCGATGCCTACGGGCAAGCGGTTTGACGCTGCCATTGGCCTGTCTTGGTTCACCCCCGGAGGGGCGCGGTCCTTTCGCACCGCCGGTTCGTCGCGAAAGCTTGCAAACCATGGAGGTTTGCTGCGCTTTCGCTCCTGCCGGCCGCACGAAAGTCCTCGCGTCAATGCCCATCCATTTATGAGTACGCAGCCTAAGCCGCACTCAGCGGTCATTTTTTTATCTGGTCCGATGCTCGCCCGATCCCGTATCTATCGGGCTCCCGCTTCATGCGGGTGCAAATTCCGACAGTTCAGCTTCGCCGCTGGTGCTCATCAGGATGCACGCTGTTCATGGCCGATGACCTTTACGACATCCTTGGCGTCTCGCGCGGTGCGACGGACGAAGAGATCCGGCGTGCTTATCTCAAGCTCGTGAAAGAGCTGCACCCCGACGTGAACCCTTCGAAAGCCGCCGAGGAGCGGTTCAAGAAGATTACGGCGGCGCACGAGATCCTCGGCGATCCCGAGCGGCGGCGGCAGTTCGATGCGGGCGAGATCGAAGCCTCGGGCGAGCCGCGCCGGCCGACGTGGCGCCCCTATGGCGCGGGTGCCGGCGGCCGGGGGCGCGGCGGGCCGGTTTTCGAAGATTTCAGCGATGTCTTTTCGGATCTCTTCGCGGGTGCCGGTCGCGGGGCGGGGCGGGGCGGCGGCTTTTCCGTCCGCGGCCGCGATGTCCGATATACGCTGGACGTCGATTTCCTGGAGGCGGTGCAGGGCGCGAAGAAGCGCGTCACGCTGCCCGGTGGCGGCGTGCTCGACCTCAGCGTGCCGGAGGGTGTGACCGACGGCCAGGTTCTGCGCCTCAGAGGGCGCGGCGAGCCGAGCGCGGCCGGGGGCGAACCCGGCGATGCGCTGGTGGAGATCCACGTGCGTCCGCATCGCGACTTTCGCCGTGAGGGCGACGACCTCTTGATCGACCTGCCGATTACCATCGACGAGGCGGTGCTGGGCGGCAAGGTGGAGGTGCCGACCTCGGGCGGCCGTGTGCAGCTCACCGTGCCGAAGGGCACGAGCTCCGGCCAGGTCCTGCGTCTCAAAGGCAAGGGCGTGCGCAACGGGACGACGGGCATCACGGGCGACCAGCTCGTGACGGTCAGGATCGTGCTGCCCGAAAAGATCGACGACAGCCTGTCGTATTTTCTGACCGAGTGGCGCCAGAAGCACCGCTACGATCCGCGGAAATAAGCCGGGGGGCTGAGATTCCGTCTCCCCCCTGGTGTCATCCCGGAAAGGCAAAGGCGGCAGCCGAAGCCTTATCCGGGAGCCAGCGTAAAAGTTGTCGAAGACGCGATATTTCGCGATAGGAGCTTTCCCTGGGTCCCGGCTCTGCGCGTTGGCTTACGCCGCCGCTTGGCCGGGATGACAAGGCAGCCGTTCAGCGTCCGTTGGCCGGGATCGCGAGCACTTCGCCCTTAGACAAGGTGAGGGCCAGCTCGCCGCGCTTCAGACGCAGCGCATCCTCGCCGAAAAGCTGGCGGCGCCAGCCCTTGAGGGCCGCGACGTCGGGTTCGGCTTCGCTCGCGATCCGTTCGAGATCGTCGGAGCCTGCGATGAGGCGCGGGGCGACGCGGTGGCGGGCGGCGGCCGCTTTGAGGAGCACTTTGAGCAACTCGACAATCGCGGTGGCTTCGGCCGACAGCGGCTGATTGCGCGGAAGCGCCGGCACCGTCTTGGGGTCGCGGTCGAGGCCACGGCGCACCGCGTCCACGATGTCCTTGGCGCGCTGGGAGCGGGAGAAGCCCTCGCTCAGCGTGCGCAGCTCCGAGAGCTGGTCGGTCGAGGTCGGGAGCTGGTTGGCGATGTCGTAGAGCGCTTCGTCGCGCAGGATGCGTCCGCGCGGAACGTCCTGAGCCTGGGCCATGCGCTCGCGCCAGGCGGCGAGCTCCATCAGCACCGCAAGCGCCTTGCGGTTCTTCACCCGCATCTTGAGGCGCTGCCAGGCGTTCTCGGGGTGGCTCTCGTAGGTGGCCGGGTCGGTCAGCTCCGCCATTTCCTCATCCAGCCAGGAGGCGCGATCGGTGGTGGCGAGCTCGGTCCGCAGATGCATGTAGATGTCGCGCAGGTGCGTGACGTCGCCGAGCGCGTAGGCGAGCTGCCTGTCGGAGAGCGGGCGCCGGCTCCAGTCCGTGAAGCGCGAGCTCTTGTCGAGGTCGCGGCCCGTCACCTTCTTCACGAGGTTGACGTAGCTTACGCTCTCGCCGAAGCCGCAGACCATGGCCGCCACCTGCGTATCGAACACCGGCGCGGGGATGAGGCCTGCTTCCGAGAAGACGATCTCGATATCCTGGCGGGCGGCGTGGAAGACCTTCACCACGCTCCGGTTGGCCATCAGCTCATAGAAGGGGCCGAGATCGATGCCGTTCGCGAGCGGATCGACGATGACCTCCTCGCGGGCATTGGCGAGCTGGATCAGGCAGAGATCGGGCCAGAACGTCTGCTCGCGCATGAACTCGGTGTCGACGGTGACGAAGTCGCCGTCGGCAAGCCTGGAGCAGGTGTCGGAGAGATCGGATGTGGAAGTAATGACGTGCATTGCGGGACGTATATAGACTCGCTCGGGCGGATGCCGCCAGTGCATTCGTTGCGGCATCGCCACTCTTCGGCGGGCGTAAGCGGCTCGCGCCGGTTAAGAAACCGTCTCAGGAGGCGGATGACCACCCGGCGCGGCGCCCTGCGTCCGAGGGTGCGAAAAATTTTTCATAAGCGCGATTTCCGAGGGTGCGACATCTAGTCAGGAAATCGGCATTGATGTATAAAATTGCCCTGACGCGGCTCGATCTCTTTCGCGGATACCGAACATAAGGGGCGTTTGGACTTGCCGTCGATTTGGCGGGCAATTTCCTGTCTCAATTCCCTTATCGAAGCGTCCGTTTCTCCCTGACGTTTTCTTGTCGATCGGCGCGTCTCGTCCGTGCGGCGGCTTGGCCGCCGAGAGTGTTTTTCAGCGTGACGGCCGCGGCGGGCCGTGTAGGAGTTTGGCGTGCTGGAACTCATCAGGCAGAAGGCCGTCAGCGCACGGTCGTCGGCGCTGCATAACTATCTCTTCGAGAAACAAGCTTTTGAGCGGGCGGCGCCCGGTCCCACGGCTCAGCTCATCGCGCGCGACACCTTCGTCGCCGAGACCTCGATCAAGCTCGATCAGCTCGTGACCGAGTTGAAGTCTCTCGGCCGTGAGCTGCAACTCGTGAAGGGCGATATTTCGGAGCTTCGCGACGAAGCCGCGCGGAGCCGGAGATTTTCTGAATTTATCGATCGGGAGTATAAATCCCGAACTTCGAAACTGGATGAGCTTTCGCGGCGATTTGATTATCTGAAAGCGAGATTTGACGCTATCGATGGAAATTCAAAAGGCGATTATCAAGCCTTTCGGGATTTCGAATCCGTGAGCCGCCGCCTGACGGAGCTTGGCGCGGTCGAGCGGTCTTTCCGGGACGTTTCGAAGCGGCTCGCGATCAGCACGGCCCTCTTTCTCGCGTCGATCGTGGGGTGGCTGGTGGCGCTGCTCGCGTTTTAAGGTGCCGCGCTCCTCGCTGCGCCGTCCGGTATCTGAAGGACCCTTCTGCATCGCGCCCGGGCATTCGGTCTCCCGGCCATTCTTCCCGGAGCGGCTCGCTTCAGCCGCCCGAAGCCTTGACTTTTGGGCCCCTTCCATGCGCTTGTCCGCCAGTTTTACGGGGTTCGAGACAGGTTTCGGCACATGGCAGAGGCGAAGACATCAGCGGCAGGCGACGGCAAGGCGGGGACGCCCCTCCATCGCTATCGGTCGCACACCTGTGGAGCGCTCCGGCCGGCCGATATCGGCGCGACGGCGCGCCTTTCGGGCTGGGTGCACCGCGTGCGCGACCATGGCGGCGTGCTGTTCATCGACCTGCGCGACCATTACGGGCTGACGCAGGTCGTGGCCGATCCCGACAGCGCCGCGTTCAAGACGGCGGAGGCCGTGCGCTCGGAATGGGTGATTCGCGTCGACGGGCTGGTGCGCCAGCGTCCCGAGGGCACGACGAACGCGGACCTGCCGACCGGCGAGATCGAGGTTTACGCCGGTGAGATCGAGGTGCTCTCCGAAGCGAAGGAGCTTCCGGTGCCGGTGTTCGGCGAGCCCGACTATCCGGAGGATCTGCGCCTCACGTATCGCTTCCTGGATCTCCGCCGCGAGACGCTGCACGGCATCATCATGAAGCGGCTCGCGATCACGCGCTCGATCCGCCAGCGGATGCACGATGCGGGCTTCAACGAGTTTCCGACGCCGATCCTCACCGCGTCCTCGCCCGAGGGTGCGCGCGACTTCCTGGTGCCGAGCCGCATCCACGCGGGGAAATTCTACGCGCTGCCACAGGCCCCGCAGCAGTACAAGCAACTTTTGATGGTCTCGGGCTTCGACCGCTATTTCCAGATCGCGCCGTGCTTCCGCGACGAGGACCCGCGGGCGGACCGTTTGCCGGGCGAGTTCTACCAGCTCGACGTCGAGATGAGCTTCGTCGAGCAGGAGGACATCTTCCAGACGATGGAGCCGATCATCACCGGCGTCTTCGAGGAGTTCGGCGACGGAAAGCCGGTGACGCAAGGCTGGCCGTGCATCCCCTACGACACGGCAATCGCGAAGTACGGCAGCGACAAGCCGGATCTGCGCAACCCCATCGAAATGCAGGACGTGACCGAGCACTTCCGCGGCTCGGGCTTCAAAGTCTTCGCGGGCATGATCGAGAAGGACCCGAAGGTCCGCGTGTGGGCGATCCCGGCGAAGGGCGGCGGCTCCAGAGCGTTCTGCGACCGCATGAACGCGTGGGCGCAGAAGGAAGGCCAGCCCGGCCTCGGCTACATCTTCTGGCGCGAGGAGGAAGGCGCCGCCGGCGCTGGCCCCATCGCGAAGAACGTCGGTGCGGAGCGGGCGGCAGCCATCCAGGCGCAGATGGGGCTTGCGACGGGCGACGCGTGCTTCTTCACGGCGGGCGATCCGGCGCGCTTCTACAAGTTCGCGGGGCTCGCGCGCGACGAAGTGGGTCGCGAGCTGAAGCTGATCGACGAAGGGCGCTACGCGCTCGCGTGGATCGTCGACTTCCCGTTCTACGAGTGGAACGAGGAGGAGAAGAAGATCGACTTCTCGCACAACCCGTTCTCGATGCCGAAGGGCGGGCGCACGGCGCTGGAAGCAGCCGAGAAGGACGGGCGCGATGCGCTGCTCGCGCTCAAGGCGAACCAGTATGACGTCGTTTGCAACGGCTACGAGATCGCGTCGGGGTCGGTGCGGAACCACATTCCGGAAACGATGGTGAAGGCGTTCGAGATCACCGGTCTCGGGCAGGCCGAGGTCGAGGACCGTTTCGGCGGTCTCTACCGCGCGTTCCAGTACGGCGCGCCGCCGCACGGCGGCATGGCGGCGGGGCTCGAGCGCATGGTGATGCTGCTGACCGGCACGCCGACCGTGCGCGACGTCGCGCTGTTCCCGATGAACCAGCAGGCGGCCGATCTTCTGATGGGCGCGCCGTCGGATGTGGCGCCGAAGCAGCTTCGGGAGCTCTCGATCCGTGTCGTTGCTCCGGAGAAGAAATAGCCCATGATCTACGTCGACGCCGATGCCTGTCCGGTGAAGGACGAGGCATTGCGCGTGGCCGCGCGGCACGATCTCGAAATCGCGTTCGTCTCGAATGCGTGGATGCGGCTTCCGGAAGGGCCCAACGTGCACCGTGTGATCGTGGCGGAAGGGGCGGATGCCGCCGACGACTGGATCGCGGAGCGGATCGGCAAGGGCGACATCGCGGTCACGGCCGACATCCCGCTCGCGTCGCGCTGTCTGAAGGCAGGCGCGCAGGCGATCGGGCCGACGGGCAAGCCCTTCACGGATGCCGGCATCGGCATGGCGCTCGCGATGCGCGATCTCAAGCAGCATCTGCGCGAGACGGGCGAGAGTCGCGGTTTCAACGCCTCGTTCACGCCGAAAGACCGCTCGCGGTTTCTCGAAGCGCTGGAATTGGCCGTGCAGCGGGCGAAGCGCGGGCAGGCTTGAGAGTGGTTTTTTCGTTCGCGCGCCAAGAGGCGCGCTGGTGCGTCCAAGCGAAGCTCGGCTCCGCCGAGACGGGTCGCCTTGCTCCCGGCCCTTCGGGCTGGGTTTTTCAGCTTCAATCAAGCGATCACAGATAAAGGGGCCGAGTTGATTTCATCGCCCAGGCAGGTTGTGCGCGGAGGCGCGCAAGCAAAGAGAACCGAGCATTCCCTGCGAACGCCCTACTGACGGCGGATGGAGCGCAGTTCCTCGGCGATGCGGGCCGACTGGGACGGCCAGCTTGCGGCCAGCCAATCGTCGGTGCCGAACAGCCAGTACCAGAAGCGGTTGCGGCGGTAGTAGCGTTCGACGGTGACGCGGTGCATCCGCTCGACGGTGCCGGAGAGCGCGTCCAGCATCTCGACGGGCTTGGCGGTGGCCTTCTCCAGGCTGTCGATGCGCGTCGCGAGGATGCCGAACGCGTTGGCTGCGTCCTGCGCCTGGGCGTCGAGGGCGGTGGCGATGGTGTGCTGGTTGCCGTTGACCTTGGCGAGGCCGATGTGCAGCTCGCTCAGCTCGTTCGAGAACGTTTCCGTCAGCTTGCCCACGCTCTCCTGCGTGTTGACGAACTCGAGCGCGAGCGTCTCGCGTACCGCGCCGAGGCCGTCGCTGACGGCGCCCAGGTCTTCGGCGGTCTGGTCGTCGGCGGTTTCGGAGCGCGTCGCGTGCTCGCCGAGCGCGCTTTCGAGGGCCGAGATGCGCTCGCGCGCTTGGGCGAGATCCTCCGCGGTGGCGGACCGGCTGGCCTCGATGCGCTCGATCAGCGCTTCGAGATCGGTGTCGGGCTGACGGGCGAGCGCGTCGAGGAGCGCTTCGTCCGCGGCTTTGGCCCGCTCGCGCTCTTCCTCGACGGCGACTTCAAGCGCCTTGAGGCGGTGATCCGTCTCGCGCGAGAGGACTGCGTCCTCGATCACCGCGATGCGCTGGGCGAGCGGCGCGAGGTCCGGCCCCGGGCGGTTCGCCAGCGCCTCGATGGCCGTGCGCGTCTGGACGATCTCCGCCGTCAGCGTGCGCTCGATGGTCGAGAGGCGCTCCTGGATGCGCTCCTGATACTCGCCGTTCGCCGGCGTGCGAGAGGAGAGAAATGCCTGCTCCAAGCTCTGCAGCCGGTCGCCGAACACCGCCTGGATCTTTTCCTGAGTGAGGCCGCCTTGGCGGGCCGTCGTGTCTTCGCGCTGGGCCATAAGCTCTCGCTGCAGGTCTTGCAGCACTCCCGATATCGTTTTTCTTTCGTCTGCCAGTTCGTTCGTCAAATTGCGGATCGATTGCTCGAGGGCGTCGATCCGAGAATTCTGCGCGCGTGTCTCTGCCGCGCCGGCACTTGCGTGATCGAAGATACGCTGCGGCTGTGGCTGCGGTGGAGCCTGCTGGGGCGGCGCGGGCGGAGGAGGCGGTGCGGTGCGCACGCGCTCGCGGACGATCTCGTCGTCGAAGCCGGTCTGAGCAGGTTGCGGCTGAAGCCGCGCCAGCAGACGCTTGAGGCTCGTAAACTCCGCATCGCTGTCGAAAAACGCGCGGATGATGTCGGTGACGTTGACGGGAGCCTGGCGGCGGTAGGCGATGCCGGACGCCAGCCTCAGGACTTCCTCCAGCGCGTCGGTCCGGCGTGGCAGGGTCTTGCCGCTTCCGGGGTCTGCCGGGATTTCGGTTGCGATGACGGCTGCCGCTTCACGGCGCAGCGCGACGGCGCGGATGCCACGGGCCTCGAACGCGTCGTTGGCTTCGGGCACGCGGGTCAGCGCGTAGATGAGGTGTTCCAAGCGCACTTCGAGCGCGCGATGGGCGGATGCGATTTCAAAGGCGTGATTGCAGCAATCGAGTGCGGTCTGGTCCACCCAGATAGGGCCGCTTCGTGTGTTGGAGCCCCGCGGCCGCGACGGAGGGGCGAACACCTCTCCACCATGTGGGATGGCCAGATCCGATGGAGCCGCTTGCGGCGTTCTCAGATCCAGATCGTCGCCCCGATAACTCATCCCACTCTACTCCCCACTCCCCGTTACGCACTACCGGCGAGGATCACTCCCCGTGGTCAGTCAGCCGGAACTCAGGCGCAACCGATCCGATCGGCTTCGCCCGGGCGCCCTGTGCGCATCCCCACCGGGGGAAGGATAGCCTGTTCCTGGCTCGGCGGCGAGGGGAAGCGCACGGCCGTGGCGAACGTGGTAAATGCTGGGAAATTGCCGGGTTGGCGCGCGCGGTTCATATGGTCATCGGGCGGTCAGAATCGATGCTAAACTCGGGACTTAGACGAGAGCGAAGCCGATGCAGGTTCTCAAAGTGCCGTCCGCTTTTTCCCGTGAGCCTCTCCGGCGCCCTGCCGGGAGGCCGCCGATTGTCCGTGCCGTGCTCGGTGCTGCTGCCTCGCTTCTTCTCGTGGCGGGGGTTTTCGTGCTGGCCGGGGCCGACCCGGTCCGGGCGCAAGCGGCCGATACGAAGCCTTACGACGAGCAGCTTCTGCGTCTCGCGGAAATTCTGGGCGCTGTTCATTATCTGCGGGAACTGTGCAGCGCCGACGACGGTCAGCTCTGGCGCGACCGGATGAAAGAGCTTCTCGATACCGAGGGCGCGACGGCGCTCCGGCGCGCGCGTCTCACACGCAGTTTCAATCAAGGCTACCGCAGCTATCGGCGAACTTATGCAACGTGCACGCCAACGGCGCAGTCTTCCATCGAGCGGTTTCTCGCCGAAGGCATCGAGATCGGCGATGGGCTTGTGAAGAATGCGCGATAACCGTGGCGCAGGCCCGATTGCTCAGTGTTTTATGCGGTTCACGCGAAAACGATCCGTTAACGCATTGATATCTTGCTAACAAAAATCAATGTCGCTCTAGCGAGTTTACTGTGAATTGTCTAAGCATCTGGTCGGGCGCTCTCTGCGTGCTAGGTGTACGCTCGGGAATGGAGAGAGTCGCGAGGCGAGGGGGCCCGTATCTCGCCTTAGGCTTCTTGGGGGAAGGACCGACATGACAGCGCATATCGATCTCAAATCGTCTGAGGATCTGAGCTTTCGCGCCCTGAGCCTCATTCTGGCGGCGTGGGACGAAGGCACCGAAAGCGGCGTTGCGCCCGAGCAGATGGCGTATGCCGCGCTGTTCACCGCGCTGACGGACCTCGTTTCGCTCTATGGCGAAGACGCCGTGAAGAAGCTCGCCGGCGGGCTTGAGCAACGTATCGATCTGGGCGAGTTCACGCTCGACCGCAATCTGCAGTAGGCCGCCGGGTCACGGCGTTCGCCTGTTTCGTTCTGAGGGGGACACCCGAACCGCGAAGGATCGTGGCGCTTTGCGCCCGGCCTGCGCCGGTTCGGGCTTCAGGCCTGGAACCACGTGACGGCAAGCTCGCCGACGAGAAGACCGCCGATCACGATCAGCAGCGCGCCTGCGACGAGGTTCGTGTAGGCCAGGTGCACTGGGCTGAACCGGTGGCGCAGCCGGCCGATCAGGTGGGAAAGGCCCAGCCACCACATCAGGCTTCCCCCCATGATCGAGGCCACCATCGTCAGCGCGTCGACCACGCTGTCGACGTCGACGAAGGTCGAAACGCCTCCGAAGATCGCGAACAGGCCCAGCACCGCGGCCGGATTGGTGATGGTGAGAAAGAACGTCTTCGGGATGTCCCAAGCATAGTCGCGCAATGTGGCGGAGCCGTCCACCTCGGCCTCGACCGTCGCGATGATCGGGGGGGCGAGATAAAGTTTTACGCCGACGAGGACGAGCGCGAGGCCGCCCACGATCTGGATCGTCTGGCGATGGTATTCGATGGCGCCTGAAATTGCGCCTACGCCGAGGCTTGCGAAGAGGGCGATCAGCCCGTCACCCAACGTGGCGCCGAGGCCGGCCGCCACGCCGCCCCAGAAGCCCCGCTCGATGGCGCGTTGAATGCAGAGCACGTTGACGGGGCCGACGGGAGCCGCGACAAGCACCCCGATCACGATGCCGACGGGGATGATGAAAAGGTTCGGTACTAGCTGCATGCGCGCCACCGCGGCGACAGCGCTTGATTGAAGTCCGGCATTGCACCTCAAATGGGAGACCCGGATTTCGGGTCATGGAAGGGACGCGAGCGTCGCATGACATATGATACGCAGCGGTCTGATTTCGAAGGGACGCGATACGCTCGTTTTTCACGGGCGGAGAGCCCCGCTCTCCGGTCAGCCGTGCTGGTGCACACTGCCGCACGATGCGCCGCCCTTCTGGCGGCATTCCGGCCGATCGCGCTGGGCCGAGCCATCAGGCGGACACGGCGGCCGAGCCGGACCGGCAACGTCGCATCGGCCCTATTGGTAGCCGTGGCTCTTGGCGTTGTCCATGGCGATGCTCTCTCGTGTCGCGCGCTGGCCGCAGAGCCTGCGCCGCCTGCCGCTCAGGGCGGCAGCGTGACCAAAGAACGGGCCTTCCACGGCGAGCTTCCGGAAAGCGTGATCGAGATGCGCGAAGAGATTTTCGCGGCGGTTCATGCGGGTGCGCTGGCGGATCTGGAGACAGCGGCGGCGGGGAGCGAAGCGAGGAGCGGCAGACCCGTCGATTTCGGCATCGGGGAGGGCAGCGATGCCGTGAGCCACTGGAAGCGCCTTTCCGGCGACGGCGAGGGGCTCGAGGTGCTGGCGATCGCCGCCAATCTGCTGGCGCTTCCGCCCGCACGGCTCGCCATCGGCAAGGATCCGGAGAACACGTTCGTCTATGTGTGGCCGTATCTCGCCGAATTGCCGGGAGATACGCTGACGCCGACGGAAACGGTCGATCTTTTGCGTCTGGTTCCCGCGGAGACAGCGGAGGCGATCCGCAAAGGTGGAAAGTGGCCGTGGTGGCGGATCGCGATCGCAGCCGATGGAACTTGGCTGGCGTTTCGACGCTACGATTAGGCGTGGTGCTGCTGCCGGACGGGAGGATCGCATCGGAACGGGATATTTTCCATAAGTTTCAACCGCGTTCTGCTGCGGCGTGTGGGCGGGTGGCAGGTTGAGCAAAGTGGGCCTATGTTCTGGGTGATCTCCTCGCCGGGGTGTTGCGGTTCGGTTAGTGTTAGAGGTTCGTGATGATGTCGGGTGTTCGCGTTTCTGCGTTGGTTCTCGGTGCAGGGTTGTTCGCGTTCGGGAGTGGCGCTCCCGTTTCGGCGCAGGGGCTCAGCCAATACGGCATGTGGGGCAGCAGTCCGCCCACCAGCCGGTCGCCGTCGTTCCTTGGTGCAGCTCCTTCAGCGCCTCAGGCCGCACGGGGAGCCGAGCTGGCGCAGGGCGGCGGGCGGCCGAGTATATCGCCGAAGTCGCCGCAGCGGGTTTCGTTCGACAACAGGTTCGAGCCGGGTTCGGTCGTGATCGATACGGCGAGCCGCAAGCTCTACTACACGCTCTCGCAGAACAGCGCCTACGTGTATCCGGTCGCCGTCGGCCGTCAGGGCTTTGCGTGGACGGGCGTTGAGCGCGTCTCGCGCATCCAGAGCTGGCCGGATTGGCATCCGCCGGCAGAGATGCGTCGCCGCGATCCGCGCCTGCCGGTCAAGATGACGGGTGGCGTGCGCAATCCGCTCGGCGCGAAGGCGATCTATCTCGGCAATACGCTCTATCGCATCCACGGCACCAACGAGACGCGCTCGATCGGGACCGCGTCTTCGTCCGGCTGTTTCCGGATGCACAACGGTCACGTCGTGCATCTCGCCGGCCTCGTGGACGCAGGGACCGCCGTATACGTGGTGCGCAGCCTGCCGAAGTCGGGCCCGGCAGTGCCGCCGGGCGGACCCAAGCCGCAGCAGCCGACGGTGCAGGAGGCGTCCGTCGGGAGCCCGGCTCCTGATGCCGAGGCGGGCGCGGCCGAGGATGCCGGGGCTGTGGATGGCGGCGCCGGTGCGGCCGGACCGGCTGACGCTGCGGACGATCAGGCGATCTGACGCAGCCTGACGGTTTCGTTTTCGGGCGGGGCGGTGTGATCCGCCCCGTCCATTTCGCGTATCAAGGCGGGGCCGCTGTGGCTGAGCGGTGCCGCCTTCGCCGCATCTTCGGAGCGGCCCATGGACGGGCGCCGCAATCCGGTGGTAGGCGGCAGCCAAGTGCAATAAACTGCGATTCTGACCACCTCGCGGGCCCAAGTCCGCCGGGATAAGTCGCGCAGACAGCGCTTATCGGAACACACGAGGTCAGGACACATGAGCAATAACGCGATCTCCCTCGAGCTTCTGGCATTCAACCTGAAGCTGCTCGGACGCCAGCGGCGCAAGAACATCCTGATCAGCGCCGGGCGGCGGGAAGACAAGAAGCGCATGTTGCCGGCGGTCCGGCGCATCCTCACGCTCGATGTCGAGCTTTACGCTACGCC
>ERZ869909.1480-NODE-1480-length-18981-cov-4.628703_pt1 | contig 18981 bp, 18 predicted proteins | sample MGYA00520892_ERZ869909 | MGnify/ENA primary metagenome ERZ869909 (study PRJEB32215, sample SAMEA104723947) | bioreactor metagenome | biome: bioreactor; feature: anaerobic bioreactor; material: water | place: China | collected 2015-03-12 ...
CTGCAGCTGCTCGCTGATGATCACAGCCGGGTCGGCGGCAAGCGGATTGGTATCCAGCACCGGGACGAAAATGGCGCTCGGGGCGGTGCCTGGCGCAGGCACCTTGCCAAACGGACGCGTACGCAGCGTGGTCCACTGACCGGATTCGATCAGCTGTTCCTGCACCGCTTCGCGGCTCAGACTGGACAGCGCGCCCTCGTTGTGTGCCGGGAAGGTCTCGGCGGCATCGCCCTCGACCTCAATGACCACGGATTGCAGGACCCGCTTGTTGCCACGGTTGATAGCCACCACCGTACCGGCCGCAGGCGCCGTGTACTTGACGCCCTCGGTTTTCTTGTCGGTAAAGATCACCTGACCCAGTGCGACCCGGTCACCTTCCTTGACTTCCATGGTGGGCTTCATGCCCATGTAATCGCCCCCGAGCACGGCGACGGTGCGTACGCGCGGCCCTTCCTCGATCACCTGGCGCGGTGCGCCCGTAATCGGCAGGTCAAGCCCCCGTTTGATTTTGATCATAGCCTCTCGCCCACGTTCTGAAACTCTGGAGATAGGTGCAGCAAACGCTTTTGAAAACCGGCACTTGCGCGATATTTGCCGGGCCGGTCACTGGCGCGCGCCATTATAAGGATCAGGCTGCGCCAGCGCCAGCCAGCCGCTGGCGCCCTTCACGCCAACCCCACACACCCGGTACAGAAAGGGCCTGCAACCGCAAGCCCTGTTCTGTCACTTCAGTCTTTCGGGTACGACGGGAACTCGACCCCGGAAATCTGCTGCAGGATACGGACCACCTGGCAGCTGTAGCCGAACTCGTTGTCATACCAGACATACAGTACACAGTGATTGCCGTTGACGATGGTCGCCTCGGCATCAATCACCGACGCATGCCGCGCGCCCACGAAGTCCGTGGACACCGCATCCGGGGAACTGATGAAGTCGATCTGGCGCTGCAGCGGCGAGTGCAGAGACACCCAGCGCAGGTACTCATTCAGCTCTTCCAGGCTGGTTTCCTTCTCCAGAGTCAGGTTCAGGATCGCCAGCGAGACGTTCGGGGTCGGTACACGGATCGAGTTGCCGGTCAGCTTGCCCGCCAGTTCCGGCAGCGCCTTGGCGGCGGCCGTCGCGGCACCGGTTTCGGTGATCACCATGTTCAGCGGCGCGGCGCGGCCACGGCGCGGCCCCTTGTGGAAGTTGTCCAGCAGGTTCTGGTCGTTGGTGTAGGAATGCACCGTTTCCACGTGGCCCACGGCAATGCCGAACTTGTCGTTCAGGGCCTTGAGCGGCGGCACGATGGCGTTGGTGGTGCAGCTGGCGGCGGAGATGATGGTGTCATCGTCGCCGATCAGGTCGTTATTGACCCCGTGCACGATATTCTTCAGGTCGCCCTTGCCCGGCGCCGTCAGGATCACGCGCTTCACACCCGGGCAGTTCAGGTGCTGGCTCAGGCCCTCGCGGTCACGCCACTTGCCGGTGTTGTCGATGACCACGGCATTCTTGATGCCGTACTGGGTGTAATCCACTTCCTTCGGATCGTTGGAGTAGATCACCTTGATGAAGTTGCCATTGGCGATGATGGCGCTGTCGTCCTCGTCCACGGCAATGGTGCCGGCGAAGGGGCCATGCACGGAATCGCGACGCAGCAGGCTGGCGCGCTTCTGCAGGTCGCCCTTGCCGGATTCGCGCACCACAATGGCCTTCAGGCGCAGGCCGTCGCCGCTGCCCGCCTTTTCGATCAGCAGACGGGCCAGGATCCGGCCGATACGGCCAAACCCGTAGAGCACCACGTCGGTCGGCTCCGGATGCACCAGCTTGTTGTCGGTGGCATGGGCCAGCTCGGCACGCACGTACTCTTCCAGGGACTTGCCCTGATTGTCCTTTTTCCAGTTGACGGCCAGCTTGCCGATATCGATGCGGCAGGGCCCCAGATCAAGCTTGCCGACCTCCTGCAGGATCGGGAAGGTGTCGACCACCGACAGTTCGGTGTCTTCGACCTGCTTCACGAAGCGATGCGCCTTGAGAATCTGGATCACGGACTTGTTGACGATGGACCGGCTGTATACCGTGGTGGTGACGTTCTTCTCACGGTACAGCTTGCCGATCATGGGAATCATCGACTCGGCAATCTCTTCCCGGTTCTTCCAGCGTCCGAAGTGGTCTTCCAGTTTGTTCACGAGATCGGGCCCTCACATGGCAGGAGTTTCGGGGCGCGCATTCTAGCGCTTTGGTGCCCGCTTATCCACCGGGTGAGCAGGGTTATTGCCCCAGGGCAGCCGCTACCTGCTCGCGCAACGCTGGCACCACCTCGGCCTCGAACCAGGGTCGCTGGCGCAGCCAGCGGGTGTTGCGCGGGCTCGGGTGGGGCAACGGGAAAAAGGGCGTGGGCACCTCGCGGTGGCGCGCCACCGTGTCGGACAAACTGCCCCGCCAGTCAGGCAGATAGCGCTGCTGGGCATAGCGCCCGATCAGCAGGACCAGACGGATATCGGGCATCCCCGCCAGCAGCGACGGATGCCAGCGCGGCGCACACTCCGGCCGTGGCGGCAGGTCGCCGCCCCGCCCCCGGCCCGGATAACAGAAACCCATGGGCATGATGGCGATGCGACTAACGTCGTAGAAGGTGTCCGGGGTCATGCCGAGCCAGGCCCTCAGGCGAACCCCGGAGGGATCATCCCAGGGAATGCCCGATGCATGCACCCGGGTGCCCGGCGCTTGCCCGATCACCAGCAACCGGGCACTCGCGCTGGCCCGCACCACAGGGCGCGGCCCCAGCGGCAGCACCTCCTCGCACACCCGGCAGCCGCGTACCTCCTCCAGCAGTGGAATCAGCGCATCGGCCATGGCCAGGCTCCCACGGCTCAGCTACGGGGTTCCTGCGGCCGCAGGCGCATCAGGCCCTCCTGGGCCACGCTGGCCACCAGTACGCCATCCTGCCGGTAGATATGACCGAAATTCATACCCCGGGCGCCGGAAGCCGACGGGCTCTGGGTGCTGTACAGCAGCCACTCGTCCACCCGGAACGGGCGATGGAACCACATGGCATGGTCGATACTGGCCGACTGCACATGCGGCTGAAAGAAGTTCATGCCATGGGGCAGCATGGCCGTGCCCAGCAGGCCGAAATCCGAACAGAAGGCCAGCAGGGCACGGTGTGTTGCCGTATCCGCCTCGATCGGCTCGACAATGCGAAACCAGGTTTGTCGGGTCGGGTCCTGGGGCTCAGCCTCAAACCCGTTGGCGGGCTTGATCGGCCGGAACTCCACCGGCCGTTCGGCCAGAAAGGCCGGACGCATCCGCTCGGGAATCCGGTGCGCAAACTGCTCGCGCAGGCTCTGGTCGGTGGGCAGGTTATCCGGCGCAGGCACCGGCGGCATGTCCGCCTGATGCTCTACCCCACCCTCCTCCACCTGGAAGGAAGCCTCCAGGGTAAAGATCGGGCGACCATGCTGGATCGCCGTGACCCGGCGGGTGGTGAAGCTCTTGCCGTCGCGCACCCGCTCGACGTCGTAGATGATCGGGATGGTGAAATCGCCGGGGCGGATAAAGTAGGCGTGCAGGGAATGCACCGGCCGCTCGGCCTCCACCGTGCGGCTGGCCGCCATCAGGGCCTGGCCCGCCACCAGGCCGCCAAATATGCTTTTCTGGCCAGTATCCCGGCTCTGGCCACGAAACAGGTTGGTCTCCAGCTGTTCCAGCCGGATGACGTCCAGCAGATCACGGACGACGTCTTTCATAATGCTCTCGCGCTGCGATACAAGCCGCGCATCATAGCACTTTTCAGCCTTCCGCCTGCAGCCCGCCAGCGGCCAGGCGCTCACGTCCCCAACTGCGATGAACATAGCCCATCACCCGGTCCAGTTCTTCCTGGGACACCTGGGCCGGTTCGCCGTATTCGAGCAGATCGTAGTGAAAGATGTACAGGCGCGACGCGAACTGCTCGAACGGCAGGGACGCCTCGCCGAACTGCTCACCGCAGCCCGAAGTGCTGACCACCAGGCCGTCGCCCCAGTCCTGACCACTGTCGTTGTTCGGGTTGTAGAAATACACCCGCATCGTGCCGGACGGGTCCAGTGATACACGCAGTATCGTGATGGCGTGCCAACCGATGAACCGCGCAGCGCTGTCGGTCACCGCGATGCCCGCCGGCTGGGGATGAATCAGCGGCTGATTGCCGTTGTACATCGGGTGATAGGCGGCATAGAAGTGGCGCAGGAAATCCTCCAGCTCGTGCAACAGTCCGGTGGCCACATCCACATTGATATGAAAGCCCCGCCCGGACCACCAGCCGTGGAACTCCGGATTGACCCAGCGATGCGGATCACCGTCACGACCGACGCAACGACGCCCCATTTCGGCGTAGATCCGGTCAAGATGTGGCACCACCAGCAGGGACACCGGATCCAGATCCACGGGCACCTCGGTCGCGACACCGCCCGCGCTCTCGCGGGAGGAAATTGCCTGCCCCTCGAAATGCATGACGATCTCGTCATCGCGGGCGGCCCAGGCCACCATCTGCAACAGGTAATCCGGATCATTGAACGCCCACATCGACAGGGCCCGGGCCGACTGGCACGTGGGATTGTTGCCCTGCCCGATTCCCAGCGGCAGGCCCATCATGCACAGCACGCCCTCCAGCAGCCGGGCCTCGGGGGTAATGGCAGTGTCAGTGCGATGCCGCAGACGCTCTGCCGCCGACACACACAGCGACAGCCCAAGCTGCCGCCACAGTGCCGGTGCAATGGGAGGCTGGTAGAGAATGCCGCGCTCCAGCATCAGCGCAAGCCCGTACACCGCCTGCGCTGTACCGGGGAATACCGCAGACTCGATCAGGGCATGTACCAGATCGCTGTAACACAACAGGCAATCGCGCCCCGTGGACGACAACCCCAGACACTCCACCAGCAGATGATCGCCTTGCCCCAGCAGGTGACGCAGTATCACCGCATGATAGGGCGACACCAGCCCGGTATCATGCATGGCGCGGGCAAAGCCAGAGGCCTCGTATTGCAGCGCGGGGGCATCCATCCGGTCCAGACGGCGCTGGTATTCCTCCAGGCCCGGATCTTCGCGGGTGGCCTGGGTCGGTCCGTACAGGCTGCTGACCAGCCGATCGGCACCCTGGCCCGCCCCACCCCAGTGAATGTCACGCCGGGCGCGGCACACCGCAATCTGGGTGATCATGTCCTTGACGCTGTCCACCTGGATCGGGCGTTGCTTGAGAACGCGCCAGATCTCATCAATCAGCTGATCAATGACATGCTCGTAACCGATGGTTTCAGCAAGATAAGCGAACAGGTTACGTGGCACTCTGGCCAGACGCCCCTGCACGGCGCGCTCTGCTTCACCGGGCGCGGCAAACAGCAGCTCCAGATTCAGCGCCAGCACCTGGGTCAGGTAATGATGTGCCTGCTCGGACGACATCAGCGGATGCAGGAACCAGCCCTGAGCGATGGCGAGCAAGCGCAACTGACTGAGCGACTCAATCACCACCAGCCCGGCATCGGCGCTGCGCAGGGCACCACGGCTGAGCGAGGGCACCAGTATCTGCGGTGTCGCCCAGTCAGAACCGGCGAAAACTCCGGCCTCCTCAAAGGCCTGGGCCCGCGATGCCATCGCCGCACAACCGCCCTCTTCCTGCAACACCAGGCGGGCGGCATCCAGCAGCAGCGGCACCTTGCCCGGCCGGGCAAAGGCCGGCGTCCGCGCCATGGCGGCCAGCGCCTCATCAAAACGCTCGACCCGCAAAGCAAGTTTCTCTGTCACGGCAACATCATCCGGATCAGTCACAGGATTCACCTTAACAGGCGCTGTCACATATAGAAATCGAGCGTCTCCTGATGGGCCAGCAACGCCTTGAGTGTGTCGGCCTCATCACCGCGAAAATAGACCAGCCCCCAGTGGGTGCCGAAGGCGGTGCGCTTGGTGACCGTTTCCTGCAACGGAGCGGTCAGTTCATGCGATTCAAAGTACGGGTGATCCTCGGTTTCCTCGGGAATTTCCAGGCGGCTGACCACCCGGCGCCGGGGGTAGACACCAAAACAGCCCGCATAGCCTTGCGCATCCTCGACTTCTTTCGGGAAGAATGCATGGATTTCCTCTTCGGTGGTCTTCGGATCAAACGACAGGATCAGCGCCTGATAGGCGTTGAAACCATAGACTCGTTCCAGCAACTCGAACACCTTGAAGCCCGGCGGACGATAGGCCACTTCCCCAAAATACATCTCGCTGTCGCTGGTCACAAAGTATTCCGGATGGATGAAGCCGAACTCGATATCGAAGGTTTTAACCAGTTTTTCAATCTGCTCGGTAATCTGGGGCCGGTAGCGCTCCAGCTCGGGTGATGCCGGTACAAATACCGAATAACCGAGTGATACGTACTCGGAAATATTCAGAAACCGGATCTTGCCCTGATGAATCCAGGCTTCGACGGCAAACTCCCAGCCATCCAGATGCGACTCCATCAACGACGGAAACTCCTCATCGGGAATGGCATCCAGCCTTGTCAAACGCCTTGAAATGAATCGGGTCATTGGGATCGCCATCCAGTTTCAGCAGAGTCTGATTGACGCGCTTGAGAAAACGCATCACATCATCACGATCATGAGCCTCTTCAAAAATACCTACACGGATACCACCCAGTTGCGCCCGGCGCTTCATCAGCGACTTGTCCCGCATCAGCATGGCCTGACCGAGCAGACGCGGGTTATCCAGCAATACCGAGTTGATCGCACCCGCCCATTCCACCGTTTCCTCGAACAGCGGAATGGCAACATCGACCCCCATATCGGCCAGCGTCTGGGCGATTTCCATGGAGCGATCGTTGAGTCGCTCGAAATTCCAGGGTACGTAGGGGATATCGTGCTCGCGACAGTAGTCTTCAGCCCAGTCAGGGGCCACTACCACGTAGCGACGATCAAAGGATGCGGCAGCTTCAACCGCGTTCAGGCTCCAGCCCAGCAGTGCGACATAGCCCTTGTCCGGATTCTTCGTCATTGGCTGCCTCCTTACGTTGGCAGTGCATGACTCGCCAGCGTGAAGACCGGCGAGGCCGTCAAGAGCCTGTACACCCTACACGAATCTGCCCGGCATCACACGTTGGCCCCGAAAAGGCACGCCCGTCACTGGCGATTTCAGCACGAATTTCCGTTACAATGCGCGCCCCGTCGGACCAGCAACGATGACCTCGATGACGTTACTTCCGGGCTCGCCCGTCTTCCCCACCGGTCAGGATCACTACCGCCTCTGGCAAGGTCTGGACAGCGGCAGCCTGGCCGTTACCCTGGCCGAACTGGCCCGCGACGCCGGGCACCTGCTGCTGGTGATTACCCCCGACAGCAGCAGCGCCCAGCAGCTGCACGACAGCCTGACGTTTTACCTGGCCGACAGCGACACCCCGGTGCTGCTGTTCCCTGACTGGGAAACCCTGCCCTACGATCTGTTCTCACCGCATCAGGACATCATCAGCGAGCGCGTGCAGGTGCTGCACCGGCTGCCGGACAGCCACCGGGGTGTTCTGATCGCTCCGGTCAGCACCGTCATGCAGCGGCTGGCCCCCCGCGTGCAGATCAGCGGCAACAGCTTCCTGCTCAAAGTCGGTGAGCGCTTCGACATGAACGCCACCCGAGCGCGCCTGGCGGCCTGCGGCTACCGGCAGCGGGACAGTGTGTTCGATCATGGCGAATTCGCGGTGCGCGGCGCCATCATGGATATTTTTCCCATGGGCGCCGACCAGCCGTTCCGCATCGAGCTGTTCGACGACGACATTGAATCCCTGCGACTGTTCGACCCGGAAACACAACGTTCCGTGGATCAGGTTCAGGACATTACCCTGCTACCTGCGGCGGAATATCCACTGAGTGCCGACGGTATCACCCGTTTTCGCAACCGCTTTCGCGAACGCTTCGACGTCGACCATCGCCAGTGCAGCCTCTATCAGGATGTCTCCGAAGGCATCGCCAGCCCCGGGCTCGAGTACTATCTGCCGCTGTTCTTCGAACAGATGGCGTCATTGTTTGATTACCTGCCCGGGGATGTGCGACTGGTGGAGCTGGCAGGCTGCGAGCAGGCCGCCGCCCACTTCTGGGATGAGGTCAGCGCGCGCCATGAAGACCGGCGCCATGATATTCGTCGGCCCATTCTGGCTCCCGCCGAACTGTTCCTGCCGATCAACGAACTGAACCAGCACCTGCGTCAGCATCCACGCGCCCGACAACTGCCTGCCGGAGACAGTCCCGACAGCAAGGCAGTGACCTTCGACTTCAGGGCGCCGCCGGTGGTGACCGACCGGCAGTCCAACCCCTTCAGCCAACTGGCCGCATTGCCGGATGAACATCCGGGCCTGCGCCTGCTGGTCTGCGCCGAAACCCCGGGGCGCCGGGAAGCCCTGCTGGAGCTGATGCAGAAACAGGGCATCCAGCCAGAGGTGATTGAAGGCTGGGCGGACTGGCGCCAGGGCCATGCCACCTGGAGCCTGACCGTCGGCGAACTGGACAAGGGCTTCTGGGCTCCGCAGGCCAACGCGCTGGTCATTGCCGAAAGCCAGCTGTATGGCGAGCGCATCATGCAGCGCCGTCGCCGCCGCACTGGCCAGGAGACCTCCGCCGACCAGGCGTTCCGTTCGCTGGGCGAACTGGTGCCCGGCACGCCGGTGGTGCATATCGACCACGGCGTTGGCCGTTACCAGGGCCTGACCCACATGACGGTGGAAGGTCAGGCCCATGAATTCCTGCTGCTGGAATATGCGGGCGGCGACAAGATCTATCTGCCGGTTTCCAGCCTGCATCTGATCAGCCGTTACGGCGCCGGTGATCCTGACCACGCGCCGCTGACACGGCTCGGCTCGGATCAGTGGAGCAAGGCACGTCAGAAAGCCGCCGAGAAGATTCATGACGTGGCCGCCGAATTGCTCAACACCTATGCCCGGCGCGAGGCGCGCAAGGGACGTGCCTTCACCTTGCCGGAAGAAGATTACCAGCGCTTCGCCACGGGCTTCCCGTTCGAGGAAACCGCCGACCAGCAGGCCGCCATCGAAGCGGTGCTGAAAGACTTGCAAGCGGATCGGCCCATGGATCGGCTGGTGTGCGGCGATGTCGGCTTCGGCAAGACCGAAGTGGCCATGCGTGCCGCCTTTGTCGCCGTGCAGAACAACACCCAGGTGGCGATTCTGGTGCCCACCACCCTGCTCGCCCAACAGCATTTTGAGTCGTTCAGCGACCGCTTTGCCGACTGGCCCGTGACCATCGAAGTCCTCAGCCGTTTCCGCAGCCAGAAGGAAAAGACCGATGTGCTGCGACGCCTGGAAGAAGGCAAGGTGGATATCGTGGTCGGCACCCACCAGTTGTTGCAGGAATCCGTCAAGTTCCGCGATATCGGACTGGTGATTGTCGACGAGGAACACCGCTTTGGTGTGCGCCACAAGGAACGACTGAAAGCGCTGCGCGCCGAAGCAGATATCCTGACCCTGACCGCCACCCCGATTCCACGCACACTGAACATGGCGATGTCGGGCATGCGTGATATTTCCATTATTGCCACACCGCCAAGCAAGCGCCTGTCGGTGAAAACCTTCGTGCAACAGAAAAACCCGGTGGTGATCAAGGAAGCCCTGTTGCGCGAGTTGCTGCGTGGTGGTCAGGTGTACTTCCTGCACAACGATATCGACACCATGGGGCGCGCCGCCGAGGAAATCCGCGAACTGGTGCCCGACGCCCGGGTCGCCATCGCCCACGGGCAGATGCGCGAGCGCGAGCTGGAACAGGTGATGTCGGATTTCTATCACCGCCGCTTCAATGTCCTGCTCTCGACCACCATCATTGAAACCGGCATCGACGTGCCCTCGGCCAACACCATCATCATCGAACGCGCCGACAAGTTCGGCCTGGCGCAATTGCATCAGCTGCGTGGCCGGGTCGGTCGCTCGCATCACCAGGCCTATGCGTTCCTGCTCACCCCGCACCCCAAGGCCATGACCAAGGATGCAATCAAGCGCCTGGAAGCCATCGAACAGGCCTCCGATCTGGGCGCGGGCTTTACCCTGGCCAGTCACGATCTGGAGATTCGCGGTGCAGGTGAACTGCTGGGCGAAGAACAGCACGGGCATATCGAATCCATCGGCTTCTCGCTGTACATGGACATGCTGGAGCAGGCCGTAGCGGCCCTGCGCCGGGGCGAACAGCCCGACACCGAGAAACCGCTGTCCGGCGGCCCGGAAGTGAACCTGCGCGTGCCCGCCCTGATCCCCGACGACTACCTGCCGGACGTGCTGACCCGCCTGGGCCTGTACAAGCGCATCGCCAGTTGCCGCGACAGCGAACAACTGGACGAACTGAGGGTCGAAATGATCGACCGCTTTGGTATGCTGCCCCGGCAGGTGAAGAATCTGTTCCGGGTGACCGCCCTGCGCCAGCGTGCGCAGGCCCTGGGTATCACCCGTATCGATGCCGGGCGCGAAAGCGGGCGCCTGGAGTTTTCCGAGCGCACCCGCATCGACCCGCTGCGGCTGGTGAAACGGGTGCAGTCGGCGCCCGGCCGCTATACCCTTCAGGGGGCCAGCGCCCTGAAATTCGTGCTGGATGCGGAAACCGAAGAGGAACGCTTCAGCGAGGTGGAAAGCCTGCTGGATGAACTGGTACCCGGAGAGAGAGCCTGATGAAATACTGGATTGCCCTGCTCGCCAGCCTGGCGCTGCTGCCCCTGACAGGCCCGGTGGCCGCAGACGAACGCTGGTACCAGGTGGAAGTGCTGGTGTTTGCACGCAACCAGAACCCCGGGGGTGAGCACTGGCGTCTTGATGTGCGCCCGGACTATCCCCGTGACCAGGCGATCATCTATCGCGACAGCGGCGCCTCGCTGCCGGACGACGCCGACACGCCGCATCGCAACGCCCTGCGCAACGGTGCCTGGCAAGCACTCTCCGAAGGCAACCTGACCCTGAACGGCATGCGCCGGCAGATGGAATCCAGCGGCGAGTTCCGCAGCCTGTTCCACAGCGCCTGGCGGCAGCCGATGCGGGAGCGGAACCAGTCACTGCCAATCATGATTCAGGGGGGCCGACAGTTGCCGCCCGATCCGGCGCTGTACCGCGCAGCAGATGCCCTGCAGGGGGATGGCAATGCAGACACGGATACGCCGCCCGCCTTCGATGGCAGGCCACAATATGAGTTACAGGGCACACTGACCCTGAGCGTGTCGCGTTTCCTGCATGTGGACCCGAACCTGTGGCTGGCACGGGATGACAGCAGCGGCCAGCGCTATTACGTGGACATGCGCCAGAGCCGCCGCATGCGCAGTGGTGAGTTGCACTACATCGACCACCCGCTGTTCGGCATGGTCATCAAGATCACACGCTAGAACCGACTAGACAAACTGACCCGCACACCAGCCTGAAGACCAGGCCCACTGGAAATTGTGACCGCCCAACTGGCCGGTCACGTCCAGCACTTCACCGATAAAGTAAAGCCCGGGCACATCGCGCGCCTCGAAGGTGCGCGATGAAATCGCGCGCGTATCCACGCCCCCCAGGGTCACCTCTGCCGTGCGGTAACCCTCCGTGCCACCCGGTTTGACCTGCCAGCCGGACACCGTCTGCGCGATACTCGCCAACGTCGCCTGGCTGCACTGTTGCCAGTCCTGTGTCCAACCCTGGGCTTCGCAGAACCATTGTGCAAACCGGCGCGGCCAGACACCGCTGAAGAATGTCTCAAGGCGTGCCGAGGGGTGAGCCTGGCGCTGTGCGGCCAGCTGCTCCGCCAGATCCTCGCTGCCCGGCAGCAGATCAATGGCCAGCGTCTCACCCGGTTGCCAGTAACTGGAAATCTGCAACATCGCCGGGCCACTCAGGCCGCGGTGGGTAATCAGCATCGGTTCGGTAAAGCGCTGGCCGCCGCAAGCGACACTCACTGGCAGGCTCAACCCCGACAACGGCGACAACGACTCCTTCAACGCGGGCTGCAAGGTAAACGGCACCAGACCGGCGCGGGTCGGCAGCACCGGCAGCCCGAACTGCCGCGCCAGGTCATAACCGAACCCCGTAGCGCCCATGGTGGGAATCGACAGCCCGCCGCTGGCCACCACCAGTGAGGCACACCGCATCGGACCTGCCGAGGTGTGCAGGCGAAACCCCTCGCCCTGCCGTTCGACCCCCGCCACCGAAGTTTTCAGGCTGATGTCCACCCCGGCCCACTCGCACTCGGTGAGCAGCATGTCCAGAATCGGGCGGCTGCTGTCGACGCAGAACAGCTGGCCCGGGCTTTTTTCGACCCAGTCGATACCGTGGCGCTCCACCAGCTCGAAAAAATCCTGGGCGGTAAATCGCTTCAGCGCTGAAATGCAGAAACCGGGATTATCGGAGAGAAAATGGGCGGGCGAGGTATTCATGTGTGTGAAGTTGCAGCGCCCGCCGCCGGACATGAGAATCTTGCGGCCCGCTTGTGGCGCATGGTCGATCACCCGCACCCGACGGCCCCGATAACCGGCTGTCGCCGCACACATCAGACCCGCGGCCCCGGCGCCGATAACAATCACATCATGATCGGCAACGCTCATCAGAAGTCTGCAAGCCCGGCATGGTGCAGCGCCACCACCAGCGATTGCGCCTGCAGGCTGCGCTCGTCACGACCACACTGGAAGTCGATTACCGCAATGATGATTGCGCGCAGCAGACCCTCCTCGCCCTCGTGCTCCAGCAAGTCGTCCAGCCAGACGCGCATTTCATTGCGGTAATCCTGACGCAGGGTGTTGGCCAGCACCGGAGCAAAGCGAGCCACTTCCCTGCCCAGCCAGGACGGATCATGGCGCTGCTGCCGATAGTCATCCAGGGTGATGCGGTAATCGCGCCAGACATCCACCACCTGGTCGCGAAACGTCTGCCGCAGGTAGTAGTCGCCGGGCACCCGTGCCGCAGGGCGGCGCAGCCAGAACGGCAGCGCCGCCAGCACCAGCAGCATGAACAGCACGACGCCGATCAGTACCTGCATCAGCATCAGCGATGCTCTGCCCCGCAGAACGCGGCCAGCACCGCACAGACGTGATTCATGCCGTCGTGCAATACGGCTTCGATCTCCGCCATGGTGATTTCCCGATCGCTCTTGCCCGCCGCCGGATTAACCACCAGCGACAACATGGCGTACGGCATTTCCAGTTCACGGGCGAGCACCGCTTCCGGCATGCCGGTCATGCCGACGATGTCGCAGCCATCCCGTTCCATGCGCCGGATTTCTGCGGCGGTCTCCAGGCGCGGCCCCTGGGTCGCGCCGTAGCAGCCGCCATCCACCCAGGGCGCATCCACCTGTTTCAGCGCCTGCGCCAGCCGCGCTCGCAGCTCACTGTCAAAAGGCCAGGAAAAATCCACGTGGGTGATCGGCACATGCCCCCGGTCGAAATAGGTCATGTCCCGGCCCCAGGTGTAATCGATAATCTGATCCGGCAGCAGAATCACGCCAGACGCAGCCGCGTCGCTGATACCGCCCACCGCATTCACCGCCACGATGGCGCTGGCACCCGCCTGTTTCAGGGCGGCAATATTCGCGCGGTACGGCACCTCGTGGGGCAACAGCCGATGCGGATTGCCATGACGCGCCAGAAACAGCACATCTTCATTGCCGAGCTTGCCACGCAGCAACGGCGCCGCCGGATTGCCAAAACGAGTCTTGACCGTGCGGCTTTCCGTCACCTCCAGGTTCGGCATGCGACTGAGGCCGGTGCCGCCAATCAGCGCCAGCGTCATGGGGTTTCCTCCCTGACAGCGTAGATGCCCGGCGCATTACGCCAGTAGCCCTTGTAATCCATGCCACACCCGAACAGGTAGGCATCTTCGGCGTACAGCGCCGTGAAATCCGCCGCCAGGCCCGGACGCGCCTTGCGATCATGTTGCTTGTCCACCAGCACCGCCGTGGCCACGGAGGCCGCGCCCTGCGCCTGGCAGGCTTCGACAATGGCCAGCAGGGTCGAGCCGACATCCAGAATGTCATCCATGATGATCACATGGCGACCGGCCAGATTGATGCCCGGTGTGACGATCCATTGAATATCGCCGCCCGCCGTCTCGCCGGTATAACGTGTGGCGTGCAGATAATCTATTTCCAGCGGAAAATCAAGTTCGGTCAGCAAGCGCCCGGCAAACACCACACCGCCATTCATCACCGTCAACAGCAGCGGATTACGGTCCTCATAATCTGCCTTGATGGCCGCCGCCACGGCGCGAATGCCCGCGTTGACCTCCGCCATGGAATGCAGCTCCCGGGCTTCCGCGCGCACGCGCTCCAGCAGATCGCGGGTCAATCCTGTCATGCCTGTTGCTCCTGTTGCGTCGGCAAAGTGGGCGCCGACCGGCCTTCCGCCGGGCTGTCCGGCTGAATATGCAGGGTGCGGGTCGGGAAGGCAAACGAGGCGCCATGTCCTTCCACAATCTTCATGATGCGAAACAGCACATCCTGTTTGACCTCATGGAAACGCACCCAGCTGGTGGTCTTCGTGAAGGCATAGACGAAGAACTTCAGCGAAGAACTGCCATAGGTATTGAAGTTCACCATCAGCGTTTCATTGCTGGCAATGTCGTCATGGCTGCGCAGCATCGCCTCGACATCTTCACAAATGGCCTGCAACTTCGGCCCGTCCTGATACCGCACGCCCAGGGTTTCAAAGATACGACGATGCCGCATGCGCGACGGATTCTCCACTGCAATGGTCGAGAAGGTCGAATTGGGAATATACAAAGGACGCTGATCAAAGGTGCGGATGCGCGTCAGCCGCCAGCCGATATCTTCCACAGTGCCTTCGATCTCGCGATCCGGAGAGCGCACCCAGTCGCCCACGCGAAACGGCTTGTCCATGTAGATCATCATGCCGCCGAAGAAATTGGCCAGCAGATCCTTGGCCGCAAAACCGATGGCGATGCCCCCGATACCGCCGAAGGCCAGCACGCCGGAAATGCTGTAACCCAGATTTTGCAGCATCACCAGCACCGCCGTGATAATCACGGAAAGCCGCAGCAGTTTGCCCACCGCCTTGGCGGTGGTGGTGTCCATGGGCTTGTCCACCTTGGCGGGATCTGCCAGCAGCGCTTCGGCATTGCGGATCAGGCGGGTCAGAAACAGCGCCAGAATAAGAATGAAGGACAGGCGCCTGACTTCCGGAAGGGCTTCGAACAAGGCAGCGGGCGCCGCCGCCTGCATGATATTGATCGCTATCGACAAACCAATGACCCAGGTCACCAGCTTCAGGGGCACCCGGGCCGCTTCCAGCACAGCGTCGTCCCACAATGTGTCCGTGCGACCGACCAGCTTCTCCGCCAGGTCAATCAGGCGCATCAGAATGAAGTTCACGGTGACCGTCACCAGCACCACCACGAAAACCTGCAACAGCCAGATGCGTGGCTCGTCCGAAGGTGCCAGCAACAGCGCCAGCTCGTCACCGTTCATCCTGCATGCTCCGCTTCGTCACACAAGGCCTCGGCCAGCGCACAGGCGTCATCAAATTCGGTGGCGTTCAGCCGGTGCCCCTCACGGGCACGCAAGGTATGCGCCGGCACCGGCGCTGCGGGCAATTCCAGGCTGTCGCCTTCGCGTGCCAGGTAGCGCACCACTTCCAGCGCCCCGGGGCGATCATTACAGACCAGCACCATGTCACACCCGGCCAGCAGCGCCGCGCGGGCACGCTCGGCGTAACTGCCGGCCATGGCGGCGCCGGCCATGGCCAGATCATCGCTGAAAATCACCCCGGCGAAGCCCAGCTCTGCACGCAGCACCTGTTGCAACCAGGTGCGCGAGAAACCGGCGGGCAACTGCGGGTCCACCGCAGGATAAAGAATGTGTGCAGGCATGATGCCGTCGAGTTGCGCCGCCAGCCGTGCAAAGGGCCGCATGTCGGCGCCGCGCAGCTGATCCAGCGTGCGGGGGTCTTCCGGCAGTGCCAGGTGGGAGTCGGCCTCGGCATAACCGTGGCCGGGGAAATGCTTGCCGGTGGCCGCCATGCCCGCTTGCTGCATCCCGGCGGCAAAGGCCCCCGCCAGTGCAATCACGCCTTCTTCCGTGGCATGGAAGCACCGATCTCCCATGACCTCGCTGCGGCCATAGTCCAGATCCAGCACCGGCGCGAAGCTGAGATCAATACCGCACGCCAGCACCTGTTCGGCCATCAGTTGGCCCAGCATGTGACTGTCGGAAATCGCCTGGGCGGCGTCTTCCTCATAACGGCGCCCCAGGGCAGCCATCGGCGGCAGGCGCACAAAACCATCGCGCAGCCGTTGCACCCGGCCGCCTTCCTGATCCACTGCGATCAGCAGGTCGGGCCGCAAGGCGCGGATTTCGGCAGTCAGGGCACGCACCTGCGCGGCATCCCGCACATTGCGCGCAAACAGGATCAGCCCGCCCACATGGGGGTCACCGAGCAGTGCCCGATCGCTGTCATCCAGCACCGTGCCAGCGATGTCCACCATGACCAGACCGGCACACAGGCCGGAGGCGGAAGAAGCAGGAGAAAAATCAGACATGGGCATTCTACATATTCAGCGAATGTAAATTCAGCGAATGTGGACAGGGCACCCGGCGGGCACCCGATCGAACAGGGTCACGATATCCGTGTTGCGCATGCGCACGCAGCCGTGGGAACGCGGCACGCCCATGGGTTCGGTATCCGGCGTGCCGTGAATATAAATGAAGCGTCGCATGGAATCCACGCGCCCCAGGCGATTGAAACCCGGTTCGCAGCCGCTGAGCCAGAGGATGCGCGTCAGGATCCAGTCCCGCTCCGGCGACGCAGCCGCCTGATCCGCAGACCAGATCTCGCCGGTGGGACGACGGCCGACAAACACGGCGCCCAGTGGCGCACCGTCGCCGATGCGGGCACGGATCACATGCCGCCCGCGTGGCGTGCAGCCACTGCCCTCCTGCTCCCCCGGCCCGTTCAGCGCCGTGGACACAGCCCAGCACAGGCTGCCTTCGTCGGTGGTCAGGGTCAGGGTCTGGTCCGCAATACTGATATCGATATGCATGGGGCTCCCGCAGCAGTCCCGGTTACGCGCGAATGCCACCTACGATAAAGGGTAACAGGCGCTGCGTCACATCGGCGGCGCTCAGGTCAGCGTCGAAGTCGCTTTTGCAGATGGCGCGCAGGGAATCCATGCTGGACATGGCGAACACGGTGGCGCCGAGCCCGAAGTGCACGCGCCAGAACAGCTCCATCGGCGGCACATCCGGTGCCGCGCTGGCGAGCATCGCAAGGAAGCGGTTGAAGACGTCGCCATAGCGCTCACGAATAAAGCGACGCAGATGCCCCTGGGCCTGGGTATAGGCCAGACCGCAAAGGCGAAAGAACAGGGCCAGGCGTTGCGGGTCGCTGCCATGGGCTCCCAGCGCGGTGCGGGAAATCAGCCGCAGCAGACGCTCCAGGTCCACAGGCTCACCGTCATCCACCATCTGTGTGATGCGCTCGCCCAGTTCGGTGCAGAACGGCGCCAGAAAACGCTCGAAGATGGCCTGGATCAGCGCTTCCTTGGAACCGAAGTGGTAATTCACTGCCGCCAGATTGACCCCGGCCTTGCTGGTGATGGCGCGCAGGCTGGTCTCGGCAAAGCCTTTTTGCGCGAACAGCACTTCCGCCGTATCCAGAATCCGTTCCACTGTGCCTGATTGCGCTGCCATGAACTGCCCACCGTCCGCCCAAACATACGTTTGAAACATATGTTTGTGCGGGCACAGTGTCAAGGCGGCTTCACATGCTGGCGGGCAGGTTATCGCTGCGTTCGGGGGTCTTGCGGTAGGACTTCTCGACGATACGGAACGCCTCTTCCACCGAGTCGGTCACGGTGAACAGCGCCATATCGGTGTCGCTGATACAGCCTTCATCCAGCATCCGGGTACGCAGCCAGTCCACCAGGCCCGCCCAGAAATCGGAGCCGAACAGGATGATCGGGAACGGCGCAGTCTTGCCGGTCTGCACCAGGGTCAGCGCCTCGAACAGCTCATCCATGGTCCCGAAACCACCGGGAAACACGACAAAGCCCACCGCATGCTTGACGAACATCAGCTTGCGCACGAAAAAGTAGCGAAAATTGATACCCAGATCCTGATACAGGTTGGCGCTCTGCTCGTGCGGCAGGGAAATGTTCAGGCCAATGGAGCAGGAGGCCTTGCCAAAGGCGCCGCGGTTGGCGCCTTCCATGATGCCGGGGCCACCCCCGGTGAGCACGTTCAGGCCCGATTCCGAAAACCGCGCCGCCAACGCTTCCGCGTCAGCGTAATAGCGTGAGCTTTCGCCCAGGCGGGCGCTGCCGAAGATGGTCACCGAAGGGCCGATACCGGCCAGCTTGTCGATACCGTCCACCAGCTCCGACTGGATGCGCAACACGCGCCAGGCTTCACGTACCCGCACTTCGTCCATTGTTCTCTCCCTGTCTTTCACCACTCTTCGGCGTAAGGCGCACAGTCTTCCAACAATGCGGCCACCCGGGCCAGCGCTGCGTCAAGGCGCTCCAGATCGCCCTGCTCCAGCAGTGCGTAGGGATCCTCAACAGCCACCGCCAGCAGACGCTCATCTTCATTGCGTGGCTGCGGACGGCGCGACAGGCCAGCGGCACCGCAGGCATTCATCATTTCCTGATCCAGCCAGGCGACCGGGTCCGTGGCGGTACGGCGGGCGCGTGCCACCAGATTCTGTTCCGGTGCCTCGACGCCGGCCGCCGCAAACGCCTGTTCCAGCGCCGTCAGGCTCAGCAGGGACTCGTAACCGGCAACGCGATAGCTGCGCGCGGCCTGACGCACCAGACCCACCAGCGCACTGTAGGCATGAAAGATGACAGCGCCGCGTAACGCCAGCAAACGCCCGCGTGACGCCTGCTCGTCACGCAAGCGACGTAACAGCGCCAGACTGTCGCGGGCCAGAAACAGGCGCTCGCGCAGACCGCTGGTTTCACTCTCTCGCACCATTCGCGACATGGATCAGCCCTCGCCAGCTTTCCTGGCGGGCGCTTTCTTGCGCGCAGCCGCCTTTTTC
>ERZ869909.1481-NODE-1481-length-18979-cov-4.297905_pt1 | contig 18979 bp, 16 predicted proteins | sample MGYA00520892_ERZ869909 | MGnify/ENA primary metagenome ERZ869909 (study PRJEB32215, sample SAMEA104723947) | bioreactor metagenome | biome: bioreactor; feature: anaerobic bioreactor; material: water | place: China | collected 2015-03-12 ...
GGAATCGAACCACCGACACGGGGATTTTCAATCCCCTGCTCTACCGACTGAGCTATCTGGGCAAATACGGTTAACGCACTTGCGTTGTGGGTGCAATTAAACGTTTTCTTCGGTTTGAAGTCAACCGCTTTTTAACGCTTTCAGGTTTAATTGCTCAGGAAATGCCCATTTTGACCATTTTCCTGAGCAAGGTCCGCTGTTACGCCTTTTTGTCGTAGCGCAAATAGGTGCTACCAGCTAGGCAACGCTCGTAAAAGTCTGTCCAACGGACACCCTCACGCGGCGCTAAATTGCCTTTGCGGATTTGCTTGTCGATTGCTTTCTTCACCATTTTCGCCATGTAGTCGGTGTTGTACTGCATGGTTTCGAGGACTTTCTCGGCAGAGTGGCCGGGCACGATCTCTTCAATGTAGAACGCACCTGGTTCGTCGTCGTGACTAAAAATATGAACTTCCGTCAAGCGCCCAAATAAGTTGTGCATGTCACCCATGACGTCTTGATAAGCGCCGGTGAGGAACATACCGATCGGGTAGCTTTCGCCGCGCTGCAATCGGTGCATAGGGATATTGTCGCTAATCGAGTTGTTCTCGATATATTTGCCAATCTTACCGTCACTGTCACAGGTAATATCCGCAATCGACACTCGCACTTCTGGTTTTTCATGTAAACGCGTCAACGGCACAATCGGTAGTAACTGACCGATAGCCCAAGTGTCCGCTGCTGATTGGAAGATCGACATGTTCGCCAGGTACTGACTTGCCAAGGTGTCTTCAAGTTCTTCGAGTTCTTGAATCTGACGAGTTTCTTCGTCGAGCTTCTGGTGAATCTCGGTCAATACCAACCAATACATGGTGTCGATTTTCGCCATTTCACGAATGCTTAAAATACCCAGCTTAAATGCTTCATAAGCACTCTGCTTGTAGGCAGCCGCATCGTTAAAACGTTCTTGCGGGTGCAAGTCATTGGCTCCGACCAGCTCGCGCATGTTACTAACCAGTACGTGCTCACCTTCTTCCACTGTGATGTCAAAGTCGGTTGCACCAGGATTAATTTCACCAACCACATTGGTGACAACTAAGCTGTGGTGAGCGGTAATTGCACGGCCACTTTCACTGACGAGATTTGGATGCGCGACTTTCTCGAGATCACAGATTTGCTTCACACCGTAAACAACGTCAGCTACGTATTCGTCGGTCGAGTAGTTTCGTGACGAGTCTGTTGTGGTACTGCTACCGTCATAATCGATGCCAAGCCCGCCACCAATATCAAGATATTCGAGTGGCATGCCCATCTGTACCATTTTGGCGTACAAACGCGCGCCTTCGGTAATGGCTTCTTTCACTTTACGGATATCGGAAATTTGACTGCCGATATGGAAGTGCAACAGTTTGGCGCAGTGCAGCATGTCGTGTTGCTTGAGGTATTCCATCGCATTCACGATTTCAGCAATACTCAGGCCGAACTTGGCGCGGTCACCACTGGAGCTTGACCATTTGCCGGTGCTACGCACCATCATTTTTGAGCGCAAGCCAATCATGGGGTCGACTTTGTACTTCTTCGACAAGCGCACGAGCATTTCTAATTCGGAGAACTTCTCGACAACGACGATCATTTTGCGGCCGAGGTGGCGGCCTAACAACGCCATGGTCAGGTAGTCTTCGTCTTTGTAACCATTCAAAATGGTTAGTGCATCTGGGTTTTCGTTATACGCCATAACCGCCATGAGCTCTGGTTTTGAACCAGCCTCTAAGCCGTAGTTATAGGGTTCGCCTGCGTCCATGATCTCTTCGACCACTTCGCGCATCTGGTTAACTTTGATTGGATAAACGCCAACATATTCACCTTCGTAACCCGCGGTTTCGATGGTGTCACGGAAGGTTTCGTTAAGAATTTCGACCTGTGAACGGAGAATATCGTGAAAACGGATAACCGCTGGAAACTGAATGCCTTCAGCTTCCATTTCCGCCAAGACTTCGGCCATGTCGATATAAACGTCTGGTTTACGATGGTTCGGCGAAATTTGGATATTGCCATGCTCGCCAATGCTAAAATAGCCAGCGCCCCAACGTTTTACGCCATAAAGATCTTCGGCGTCATCGATAGTCCAGTTCTGTGTTTCTTGGCTCATTTACGGCAGTCCTCCAATACTAACAACAATTCACGGACGATCTTGGCCGCAAATACATCGGAATTTCCAGTTGGGTCGATCTGTGGTGACAATTCGACGACGTCACAACCGACTAAATTACGCTCACGGAGCAATTTAATCAGGCTCACGAACGAGTGGAAATCTTCTCCACCTGGCTCTGGTGTCCCTGTGCCCGGCAAAAATGACGGGTCAAAATAATCGAGATCGAGTGTTAAATAAATGGGTCGATCCGCAGGAATTGCGGCGATCGAATCGAGAAAATCTTTCCGCGATGTGCGCACTGTTTTGTGTTCACGCATGTACTGATATTCTTCGCGAGTTCCTGAGCGGATTCCGTACTGAATCAATTCATGGTTTGGACCGAAATGATCCAGCGCGCGACGAATAATTGACGCATGCGAGTAGTGAAAACCGGTAAAGCCGTCACGCAAGTCAGCATGCGCGTCTAAGTGCACGAGAACGAGGTCTGGATACTGGTTCAAATACTTGACGATTGGTGCGTACGAGATGGAGTGCTCGCCACCGAGTGTCATGACTTTCACGCCTTCAGCGGCTAAATCAATCTCGCCAAAAATCTTATTAAAGTCATCGCTAGCATGACGCCACTGTGATTCAACGTCAGTGCTTTCACCTAACTGCAAGTTACCCAAGTCGAAAAACTCGTGGTCTTCTAAATCGAGGTCGAGATAGGGAGAATAAGACTCGATGTCTTCTGAAACAGCGCGCAAGCCGTCGGGCCCGTAGCGTGTTCCTTTGCGAAAGCATGCGGTTCCGTCAAAACCAAAACCAATCACATAACTACGATTGCTTTCGATTGAGGTTGCTAATTCAGCACCGAAATAAGCGCGAACCGGCTCGTCTAAATGGACCGGAATAGGAAACGTTTTAGCCAATTCCAATTACCCTCTAAGGTTATCATGTGCCAGCGACCTTAATGGCCGAACAACAGGTGGTCAAAAAAAGGCCGCCATTATGCGGTTTATTTACTCGTTTTTGAAGTGATATTTACGCCTTGCAAGCCAAGTTGTAACTGCACCAAACGCGCATCCAACGGCTTGTCGCGTTCGAATGTTAAATGCAGCGGTACATGAACCACATGTTCCTGTTCTAGACCTATCATCATAGCAGTTTTGCCGCTTAAAATCGCATCGACTGCGGCAGCACCAAGTTGCATTGCTAAAATACGGTCTTGCGCATTGGGCCGACCACCACGTTGAATGTGCCCAAGTGGACATGGGTGACAGGTCACACCGGTGGCTTTGCTTAAATTTTTACTCAGCTCGTGAACGCCGCCCGGCCATAAGTTCTCTGACAAAATCACTACGTAACTGCTGTCTGGAAATGCTGCGCGTGCTTGCAAAATACCGTCTGCTAGTTCTGCGAGTTTCGGTTGCGGTTCCAATTCAGGCAGAATCATGGCTTCAGCGGCAGCCGCAATGGCCGCGTGTAAACCAATAAAACCCGCATGGCGACCCATAACTTCGATAATGAATACCCGCGCCATCGCTTCGGCGGTTTCGCGGACTTTGTCAATCGCGTCCATGGCGGTATCAACCGCGGTGGCGAAACCGATGGTCACGTCAGTTCCGGCCAAGTCGTTGTCAATGGTTCCGGGTACACCAATAACTTGGCCTCCCCAGTATTGATTTAAATGGTGAGCGCCGCGAAATGAGCCGTCACCACCAATAACCACTAACGCCGAGATGTCGTGTTGATCGAGAACTTGAGCTGCCTTTTTCGCCACATCCACTTCGCGAAATTCTGGAAAGCGTGAACTTTTCAGAAACGTGCCACCACGTTGGCTTACTAAACGCATGTCGTCTGGATGTAACGGTACATTTAAGTCTTCAACAATGCCGCGGAAACCATGGCGAAACCCGATGACTTCAAGATCATGTTGCCACGCCGTATTCACGATTGCGCGAATACAAGCGTTCATGCCAGGGGCATCACCACCACTTGTGATTACCGCGATTTTCTTCATAGAGATTTCCTTATTACTTGCAATACGTCATTATCGATCGCTAAATTTAAGACCTGAATACACAGCACGACTGATAAAATTGTTAGAACCCATCATTTTTACAGATTTTATAGGCTTTTGCCTAGTAAAATGACGAAAAGATCCCAGGGCTTGGTGGTTCCTTCAACGACCGAGCACTAGTGAAAAATGACAGAGAGGTAACCGTGAGTCAGCAGCAGGAAATAAGTCCCACCGGAAAGCTTAGCACGTCGACCGCAATTGAGTTTGCGACAGCATGTTTGCAAAAAGCTGGCGCTCGCGCCGACATTGCTGAACAAATGGCGAAAAGCTTGGTTTACGGGGACCTATTTGGCTTCCGAACGCACGGACTTCGGCGCTTACCTTACAACGTCAAGCAGTTACAATCAGGTCAGTCTCAGGGGCAGGGTGACGTTGACGTGGTGCAGGAACGATTGGCGACTGCACATTGGGACGCCCATGGTTTGTCAGGTTTGTATGTGATTCCTCAAGCCGTTGAGCATGCGATTAGCAAAGCACGTGATTGTGGGACAGCAACTGTGGTCGTGCGCCGTTGCGATCACGTTGCCAGTTTAGCGGCTTATCTGCATTTAGCGACCGAGCAGGGCATGGTGATTAGTATGCTGGCGAGTACCCCCGCACAAGCGAGTGTTGCGCCATTTGGCGCTAAAGGCCGAGTATTTTCGCCTAATCCGTTCGGCTTTGCGGTGCCTTATTCGCCACAAGGCGAAGCGAATAGTCCGCAGCGTTCGATTATGTTTGATATGAGCTTCTCGGTGACCGCTGCGGGAAAGGTTCGCCAAGCCTATGATCGCCAAGAGTCCTTGCCTTGGCCTGCAATTATAGCACCGGACGGCAGTGCGACAGCGAACCCAGCAAGCTACCTTGATGAGGGTGGAGCTTTGTTGCCTTTGGGTGGTATTGACCTTGGGTTTAAAGGCTATGGATTGTGCCTGATGAGTGAGCTTCTCACCATGGGACTTACGGGTTATGGCCGTGATGTCGGAGCCGACGACGGTGAATTTAACTCGGTGTATATTCAAGTAAGCGATCCAACCGCGTTTACGTCTACGGCAGAGTTTGATCGCGTGGTTGCCGATTTAGCGCAGCGTTGTTTGCAGGCGGAGCCGATTAATGCGGAACAGCCGCCACGATTACCCGGAGAGCGTGCTTGGCGCGAGTTCGATCGGCAAATGAATCAAGGTGTCGAGTTGGACGAACTAACCTGGCCACGTCTTTGTCATGTGGCCAGGAAGCTTGGTGTGGCAATACCGGCCAGCACTGCCGAGCGGTCATAATTAGAAAGCTTGCCTAGAAACCCGGCCCAGCAATCTGAGTGCTAATACTGATGAATACTAGCATCGATGAATACCAGCCACAATTACGGCTGTAAGCGCTGTAGTTGCCAACTGGCGTTGTCGAGTGTGTAACGGAAACGATCATGCAAACGGGCGCGCCGACCCTGCCAAAATTCAAATACTCGCGGAACCACCAAAAAACCGCCCCAAGTGGGTGGTAATGGCAGTTTTTCATCATTTGCAAAACGCGCTTCAATCGCTTGGTATTGTGCATCTAGGCTGGCACGGTCCGCCACCGCCGAGCTTTGCTCGGAAGCCCAAGCGGCAATTTGACTCGCCCGCGGACGTGATTGGAAGTAGCGAAGGTTTTGTTCGTCAGTTAAACGCTGTGCCACGCCTTGAATATGAATTTGGCGTTCTTGCGGTAGCCAAGCAAAGTGCAAACTGCAATTCGGATTCACAGCGAGCTGTTGACCTTTTTGGCTGTTGTAATTGGTGTAGAACACGAAGCCTTCGGTGTCGAAGCGTTTTAGTAAAACAACCCGTTGGGTTGGGACATTGTCAGCACAAGTGGCAACAACCATGGCGGTAGGGTCGGTTCCAAGCCCATCATTGAGTGTTTCATCAAACCAAGATTTAAATTGTTCGAATGGATCCGCTAACAGGTCGTCACGTTCTAACGTGCGACTCGCGTAGTCTCGACGAATATCTTCCAAGCTCATATTTTTTACACCCGTAACAGAGAGGAAGCGATACGTTATCTGCTGCCGTTTATCTGTCGCTGTCTATTTATCGACTTGCAACAAGGCAGTGTGCTCAAACGCGATCGCAGTATTATTCATGAATAACGTAAGAAGATGTTGATCGGTTTCCGATAATTCGCCCACACCTTCAATAAACAACATATAAAACGCTCCATGTGAGGTCTGATACAGTCCGTAGTAGGTGTTATTGTGAATCTGATAGGCTACTTGGTCTTTGCGCTGGCGCAAAGTTTCTAAAATCTCTCGCACTTCAGGTTGCTTCAATTGCTCACCAACGCGACTGCAATATTGTCCGGTGGCGGCAATAATCTGTAGTTGCTCGGTGCTGTCGCCACTGGCGGTGAAACCGTCGAGGGGAAGCTTGTAGTAGGCCGCCACTTTTGAGCGGGTTAGCAAAGCGACCAACTGCTCAAGAATACCTTGGCTAAGTTGATTCACCGAACGAGCTGAAAAGATTTCGGCTGACGCTTGAATAATACGCTCGAGACCTTGTTTGTATTGCTCAATAGCTTGCAAATCACGAAAAGCGCGTAAGCTCGAATACATCAGCGTAAGGAGTTTGCGGTAAGTCAGCTCTGTCTTTTCTTTGTAGTCATCAATATCATATTTGGCAATGACTTCTTCTTCTGGAGCTTGTCCCGGTTGACCTGTACGCAGCACAATCCGAATCAGACGATTGCCGAGTTGCTCGCGAGTCCAACGTGCAACGTTCAAGCCGGCATGGTCATCTTCCATCACCACATCAAGCAGCATCAGGGCAAAATCATCGCGCGCTTGCAATACTTCTTTGGCCTCTGCTGCTGAATAAGCCGAATGAAACTGTAGCGGCCTTTGGTCCAATTTGAAGTCCCCGAGTGCCATTTTCGTAATGACATGAATTTCTTCGTCGTCATCAACGATTAAAATGTGAAACGGCTCTGTCGCACCGGCGACTTCAATTGTTTTGCTATCATCGGCAAAAAGAAAATCTTCCATTACCTAAATCCTTGTTTAAACCAACGCTGAGCTTAGGTTCTTATGGCTGTCGCCGATACTTATGCTCACCTGCAACAAAGGTGTGAATCACGCGAATGCGCCAAAGATCCTCTGGCTTAATGGCAAACGGGTCTTGGTCAACAATAATAAAGTCGGCCCATTTGCCCGGCTCTAGGCTTCCGGTGACATCGTCAAAATGTCCGGCGTAAGCAGCATCGATAGTAAAACCGCGTACCGCTTCTTCAACTGTCATACGTTGCTCAGGAAACCAACCTTCAACTGGCTGGTTGTTTCTGTCTTGGCGCGTAACTGCGGCATGAATTCCGTAGAAAGGATTGGCTAATTCAACTGGAAAATCGGAACCAGCAGCAATTAATGAGCCTTGGTCTAAAAAGGTCCGCCACGCATAAGCGCCGGCAATCCGTTCGCTACCGACACGATTTTCCGCCATATTCATGTCCGACGTTGCGTGGGTTGGCTGCATGGACGGAATGATATCGAGCTCAAAGAACCGCGGAATATCACCAACTTGAACAACTTGAGCGTGTTCAACCCGATGGCGTGGGTCGTTCACCCAAGTTGCTGAATCGCTATGTAGTTCTTGTTCGGCTGCTAGCAGTCGAGCAAACTCGTCAAGCGCTAAGCGGTTGGTGTAATCACCAATGGCATGATAGTTAATTTGAAAACCATGCTGGTGTACCAACTCAAAAATGGCCCGTACTTGTTCTTCTGGAGTGACCAGAAGCCCGGTGTTTTCGGGATCATCAGAGTAGGGTTCAATCAAGGCAGCGCCACGACTTCCAAGTGCACCGTCGCCATAGACTTTCACGCCTCGAATTTGCAAACGATCGTCGTCGCTACGGTAACGTCCTTGGGCTAAAATTTCAGGCAACTTCGGCTCGCTGGCGGCAATGAGTGAGTGCAAGCGCACTGGTAGTTGGTTGCTTTCGGCAAGGCGTTTGAATAGCTCGATTTCCTGTGCATTAACACCCGCGTCATGAACTTGCGTAATACCTAGTTCAAGAATATGAGCAAAGGCAAGCTCAGCGCTGCGTTCAAGATGTTCAGTGTCCACTGGCGGCATTACCTGCTGAACAAGCTGCATGGCGGTATCAATGAGAATGCCGGTCGGATTGCCTTCGCTATCACGAACAATCTGGCCACCGGGCGGGTCGATGGTGTCTTTGCTAACGCCTGCTAGCTCTAATGCTTTTGAGTTTGCCCAACCCGCATGCGCGTCCACGCGAACTAACCACACAGGGCGATCACTGATCACTTCATCGAGATCTTGACGCGAAGGGAAGCGACGGTCTGGCCACAGTTCTTGATTCCAGCCGCGACCGACAATCCAAGTTAGCTCTTGGTTGGCGTGGGCATAATTAGCAACCGCTGCAACGGCATGGGTTCGGCTTGAGAGGTCCCGCAAATCGACTTGGCTGAGGTTAGAACCTAAGCTCAGAATATGGCCGTGGGCGTCGATAATACCGGGTAAGACGGTGCGGCCACGCAAATCGTATTTCTTTTCTGCATGGCTAAATTCAGTGAGGAGGTCTTCACCACCAGTCGCACGAACTTTACCATTTTCAATCACCAACACTTGAAACTGCCGCAGTTCCGCTGCATCACCAACACCACTGGCAAAGGTATAGCCATTCACGTTGTGATACACAGTGACCTGTTGTGTTTGTGGTTTTTCGTCTGCTGCGCTAGCAATACCCGCACTGAGCGTTGCTACGCCAACCACAATGGCCGCTGTTAGTTTGGTAAAAGTGGATGAAGTTTTGCACCCAAACATGTGTCACTCCCACTAAATTGTCTATTTATACTGGCAATACTATAACGCTGTGTCGTTACTTTAACACAGTGACGAAGTAAGAAAATTGTAATCCAACACAAATTTAATGGCTAAATTACGGAATTTCATCTCAAATTTACTTCAATTGAGCAACTAAACTACAAAAACTCGCCAAGGCTTGTATACTATATTTGTTAAATAGGGGAACGAATTCGTTAAAAAATTCAACTCAGCTCTAAACACTGTTGCTTTCAGATAGATCCGGCCAGTCACTAATAAGAGTAAGTACTTACTATGAAAATATTAATCATTGATCCGCAATTCATTACTCGAACAGGACTTATCCATCTTCTTACCGCGCAACCTGGTTCGATTGCGATTTACGAAGCAACTGACATGAAAATTGCCCGTGACTATTTAGAGTCCGGTGAGCATTTTGATCTGATCTTTACTGAACTCGAATTACCTGATTGTGACCACCGTTACGTTGCCAATACGCTGCGGCAGCTCGCACCGAAAAGTCATGTGATTTTATTTACTTGGAAAGACTCCAGTGGTGACGTTCAGGCGGCGCTGTTCCAAGGCGCGCAGAGTTATCTGTGCAAAAATTCGAGTGGCGAGGAAGTGAAACTGGCCATTCACGGGTTATTGCAGAACAAGCCTTACCTGCCTGATAGTACCTCGATGGCGAATCAGAAGACCTCTGAAGCTGAGCGGAAACTATCGCCACGCCAGCGAGAGATCATGCAATTGCTTGCACAGGGCCTGTCAAATAAAGAAATAGCGAGCATCTTGGGCATAACTGAAGGCACCATTCGCGTGCATTTGTCGGCGATTTTTAAAGCGATTAAAGTCTCAAACCGAACGGAAGCTACGCTGTGGTATCTGCTGCGGCAAGGTTAATACGTTTTTAGGTGTCCAGATGAACTTGCAAAAGCTTCAAGCAAGTCTTGAATTACAGCACAAAGCACCGGTTGAAAAGTGGGATCCGCCATTTTGTGGTGACATCGATATTCGCATTGAAAGCGATGGACGTTGGTTCTACATGGGTTCACCAATCACCCGCCAAGCGCTAGTGAAGCTGTTTGCAACCGTATTAAAAAAAGAAAACGACGAATATTTTTTAGTAACCCCGGTCGAAAAAGTTCGCATTCAAGTGGTCGACTTGCCATTCGTAATTACTGAATGGGATCAGGTTGAACTGGAAGGCAAGGAGCCGTGGTTACGCGTTCACACGAATATTGGCGAACGCTATGTGTTGTCTGCCGCTCATCCGTTATGTGTGCATGAAAAATTGCCAGCTGTGGAAATTCGTGATCAGCTTTTGGCGCGCGTGCATCGCAATGTTTATTATCAATGGGCTGACCTAGCCCAAATTGACGACAACGGAAATTTTTATCTAACCAGCGGCACCGAGCGTTTTGTTCTTAGCGTTGAAGAGTAAGTTTGCCCCGGTTTTGCCCTTCCGCTATTATTGCGCAGTTTAATTTTCACAAAGAGTTGTTTATGAAATCCGCCTTGCGTATTCGCCTCGCTCAAACTAATGCCACGGTTGGTGCTTTAGTTGCCAATACCGATGAATTAATTGCACAGCTGCAGCAGTCGGATGATGCCGACCTGATTGTTTTTCCCGAGTTTGCATTGTGTGGTTATTCGCCTGAGGACTTATTGTTACGTCCTGACTTCCATCGTCAGGTAAATGCTCAGCTCGAGCGTCTGCAGCAGGCGACTAGCAAGACCGCGATTGCAGTCAGTTATCCGTTGTATGAACATGGCAATTACTACAGCATTTTAAGTGTGTTTCAGCATGGCCGTGAAATAGCTCATTATCGTAAGCAATGTTTACCGAATTATGGAGTGTTTGATGAGCAGCGCTACTTTAAACCAGGTGATACAAGCTGTGTGTTTGAACTGAATGGCAGCCGCATTGGTTTATTGGTCTGTGAGGACTTGTGGTATCCGGAGCCAGCTCGTGCAGCACAGGCGGCAGGCGCACAAATTTTAGTGTCGGTCAATGCGTCGCCATTTGAAGAGTATAAATACGAGCAACGCTTGCAAGTGTTGCGCGCGCGCTGCCAAGAAACACAATTGCCGCTGGTTTATGTGAATTTAGTTGGTGGTCAAGACGAGCTGGTCTTTGATGGCAATTCCTTGGCTATGAATGCGGCCGGTGAAGTGGTCGCTCATTTACCTCATTGTGAACCCGCAAGCCTGACTGTGGATTTTGTTCAGCACGAACCGCAGCCACAGGCGTTACCACCGGCGCTGGTCAACGAAGATAGTATTTATCAAGCGCTTGTTTTAGCGGTGCGTGACTACGTCGAAAAGAACGGCTTTAAGTCAGTTTTACTCGGACTTTCCGGTGGCATCGATTCAGCGCTTACGCTAGCGCTCGCAGTTGACGCAATCGGTGCAGAGCGTGTTCGAGCAGTGATGATGCCTTATCATTACACGTCGGATATCAGTGTGACTGACGCTGAACAACAAGCTGAATGGCTCGGCTGTCGGTTAGATATCGTGCCAATAGCACCCATGGTGGAATCATTTTTAACGACCTTGTCACCACTGTTTGCCGACACCCAGCGCGATACTACAGAAGAAAACCTGCAGGCGCGTTGCCGCGGTGTGTTGTTGATGGCGCTTTCGAATAAATACGGTAGCTTGCTATTGACCACCGGCAACAAGAGTGAGTTGGCGGTCGGTTATTGTACTCTTTATGGCGATATGTGTGGTGGCTTTGCCCCCATTAAAGACTTGCCGAAAACGTTGGTTTATCGGCTCTCTGCCTATCGGAATACCTTGTCTCCAGCGATTCCTGAGCGGGTGATCACTCGGCCACCGTCGGCAGAGCTAGCACCGGATCAAAAAGATCAGGACTCATTACCACCCTATGATATTTTAGATGAAATTATCGACGGTTATGCGGAGCGTGACCTGTCGGTTAATGATTTAGTTGCCCTAGGCTATGATCGCCAGACGGTTAAAGATGTGATTCGTTTGATTGAACGAAATGAATACAAACGCAGACAGGGCGCACCGGGACCAAAAGTGACGCGTCGAAACTTTAATAAAGATCGTCGTTATCCGATTACAAATCAGTACTTAAACCTAGTATTAAAAGATTAAGTGGCGAGAGGGAAGCGGTTTCATGAAGAAGATAGAAGCAATTATTAAGCCCTTTAAGTTAGATGACGTGCGTGCTGCGCTTTCCGAAGTTGGTATTGCCGGTATGACGGTATCTGAAGTGAAAGGTTTTGGGCGGCAACGTGGTCACACCGAACTGTATCGGGGTGCGGAGTATATGGTCGACTTTTTGCCAAAAGTGAAATTGGAAATCGTTGTCGCCGACGCCGATGTCGAGCGTTGTGTCGAAGCCATTATGGAAACTGCGCAAACCGGCAAAATTGGTGACGGTAAGATCTTTGTTTCGAGTGTCGAGCGGGTGATCCGGATTCGAACTGGGGAAGAAAATGAGGACGCTATTTAGCGTCCTCTTGTTTTCTAGCGTTGCAGTAAACTTACCGGATTTAGAAGTTTGCTGCTAATACGCGACGAGCGTCACTGGCTTGTTGGGTTAAGCCTAATGCTTCATAGCTTGAAATCATAATTTCTAGTGCGCGCTCAACTTCAGAGACATTCGGGAAGTTGTCGATAATATAGATACCACGGTTGGCGGCTGCCATGTAGGCACCACGACGCAAGTAATATTCTGCAGCAGCAAGCTCATGTTTCGCTAAACGAGCATGAATGCCTAACACCCGGGCGCGCGCATCGGCGGCATATGGGCTGTCAGGATGGCGTTGAATCAGCTCAGCAAAGTCATCAAATGCACGCTCTGCAAATACCGGGTTACGGTCGCTGCGATCGATTCCAAACACATCTTGGAAAAAGCTACCTTCGGCTTGTAAATGCACTAAGCCGCGCATGTAACGCACGTAGTCGTTGTCAGCGTGATTTGGATTCAATGATAAAAACCGGTCAATAACCGTGAGTGCACGGTCTTGGTTGCCGGTTTTATACTCGACGTAAATGAGGTCGAGTTGGACTTGCTGAGCATAAGGCCCGAACGGGTAACGGGTGTTAATTGACCGTAAAACATTGGCGGCGTCAGAAAAACGACCGCTGCGGATCATACCCTGAGCAAGCTGATACATTTCGTCGACTTGCGAACGTTGAGCAACGTCATCTGGCTTGGAAGAGCAACCGCTCAAAAGGAGCATACTAAGGACTGCAAGGGTTAAAACGACTCTCATGGTTGTTGTATTCTCTTATTTTTCCGTTGAATTCCTGGGATGTTTGTTGCTATCTGAAGTACAATAGTTTCAGATCACGATTGTAACGCACAATCCTATTAATGCACAGCAGCGAAAAGCAACCACTGCAAGTACTCAATTCTAGTTTGCCAGTTGAAGGCATAAAGCACAGGTAATATGACTGATATAGTTAAGCAAAGCGCAATCATCCCTGAACAACTACTAGGTAGCCGATTGGACTCAGCTCTGGCTGAATTGTTCCCGGACTTTTCACGATCTCGTTTAAAAACTTGGATCCAAGACGGCAACGTGACCGTGAACGGTTCTGTTGTAACGAAACCGCGTGAAAAAGTCATCCCTGGGCAACAAATTGATTTAAATGCTGTACTAGAAGCAGAAGTATTTTCTGAGCCGCAAGCAATCGACCTCGATATTGTCTATGAAGATGATGATTTACTGGTAATTAATAAGCCGGCGGGCTTAGTGGTGCACCCTGGTGCGGGCACGCCAGACGGTACCTTGTTAAATGCGCTATTACATCATTGTCCGCAAGTCGAACAATTGCCACGAGCAGGTATTGTTCATCGACTCGACAAAGACACCACCGGATTAATGGTTGTTGCTAAGAACATTGCAACTTACACAGCATTAGTAGCGGCACTGCAAGCTCGCGACATTACTCGTGAATATGAAGCTGTTGCAATCGGCGTCATGACGGCAGGTGGTTCGGTGGATGCGCCAATTGGCCGTCACCCGACCAAACGCACGCATATGGCTGTGAACCCAAATGGTAAACCAGCGCTCACTCATTATCGGGTTGCCGAACGTTTTCGTGCGCATACTCGTCTACGCTTGCGCCTAGAGTCAGGCCGCACCCATCAAATTCGTGTGCATATGGCACACCTTGGTTATCCGTTGGTTGGTGACCCCCAATATGGTGGGCGTCCGCGGCCACCGAAGCAGGCGTCAGAACAGTTCATGCAAATTATCCGTGGTTTTAACCGCCAAGCGTTGCATGCAATTCGTTTGGCGCTGGTGCACCCCCGCACCGGTGAAATGATGGAATGGACGGCACCGATTCCTGAGGACATGCAGCAGTTAATCGCTGTTTTGCGTTCAGATTTGAAAGAGCATGGTGAATGATTAAAGGACTTGTGCCCGCATTGAATCAATTACCGCATGTCCGCGCGTTCAGTACGCAACGGCATGGGGGAGTGAGTGTGACGCCGTATGGGTCATTGAATGTGGGTATGCATGTTGGCGATTTACCAGCTTCGGTGATGGAAAATCGACAGCGTCTGCGTGGGTTTCTGCAATTACCGAACGAACCCTGTTGGTTAACGCAAGTGCATGGCAATGCAGTGGCTGCCATTACGCAAGGCTCGTGTTCCGACATGCCTGAAGCAGATGCAGCATACACACGCACTAAAGGGACTGTCTTAGCCATTCAAACCGCAGACTGCTTACCTATTTTATTGGCATCCGCAGATGGTCGCGAAGTTGCTGCGATTCACAGTGGCTGGCGCAGTTTAGCGAGCGGCATTATCCGTGCGACTTTAGCTCATTTTGAGTGCCAGCCAAGCGACATTCATGCGTGGTTGGGGCCAGCAATTGGTCCTAAACATTTTGAAGTTGGCGATGATGTGCGAGCGGCGATGCTCGCGTTAAACCAGAATAATGAAACGGCGTTTGTTGCTCATGGTGAAAAATACATGGCCAACCTTGCCCAAATTGCGACGCGAGAGTTAGCTGACTGCGGTGTTGTGCAGGTGGAAAACTCAGAACACTGCACCTTTGCTAAAAAGAAAGACTATTTCTCTTACCGCCGTGACGGCCAAACTGGTCGGATGGTTTCGCTCATTTGGATTGAATAGCGGCTTACTGCTGCGTTTGCGCGAAGCAACCCCGCCGATTGACCTGTAAATAAACCTTTACGATTTTTTCTTCTCGCCCTTGAAACTGTACAAATCATACCCACATTAGTTGCAATAGTATTTATAAGCTTGTTGTGAGGTACATCATGCGAATGGATCGTCTTACCAGTAAATTTCAAAGTGCGATTGCCGAAGCGCAATCGCTAGCCTTGGGCCGTGATCACCAGTTTATCGAACCGGTGCACATTATGCTGGCGCTCATGAATCAAGACGGTGGTACTGTGCGCCCGTTATTGCAGCAGCTTGGTGTGAATATTGCGACATTCCGAACTGAATTGAATAAATTGCTTGAGGCATTACCTGAGGTGCAAGGCACTGGCGGTGATGTGCAAGTATCTCGCGATACGATCAATTTGCTGAACCTTTGCGACAAGCACGCGCAGAAACGACAAGACAGCTATATTTCAAGCGAGTTATTTATCCTCGCCGCAACCGACGACAAAGGTAAACTCGGCGCCTTGTTAAAAGCGCAAGGCGTTAGTCAGAATCAAGTTGAAAAGGTAATTGCTGACATGCGTAAAGGCCAAAATGTTGATGACCCAAATGCGGAAGAGCAGCGGCAAGCGTTGCAAAAATACACTATCGACCTGACCGAACGAGCAGAGCAGGGCAAACTAGATCCAGTGATTGGCCGTGACGAAGAAATTCGTCGCGCGATTCAAGTGTTGCAGCGCCGAACAAAAAACAATCCGGTGCTAATTGGTGAGCCAGGTGTTGGTAAAACCGCAATTGTCGAGGGCTTAGCACAACGTATTATCAATGGTGAAGTGCCGGAAGGGCTAAAACACAAGCGGGTATTGTCACTCGACCTTGGCGCTTTATTGGCGGGTGCAAAATACCGCGGTGAATTTGAAGAGCGTCTAAAAGCAGTGCTAAATGAACTGCAACAAGAAGAAGGCAATGTCATTCTGTTTATTGATGAGCTGCATACCATGGTCGGTGCGGGTAAAGCCGAAGGTGCCATGGACGCCGGTAATATGCTGAAGCCAGCGTTGGCGCGCGGTGAATTGCATTGCGTGGGTGCGACGACCCTCGATGAATATCGTCAATATATTGAAAAAGACGCTGCACTTGAGCGTCGCTTCCAAAAAGTTCTGGTCGACGAGCCATCGGTTGAAGACACCATTGCGATTCTGCGTGGTTTGAAAGAAAAGTACGAAATTCACCATTCGGTTGAGATTACTGATCCAGCAATCGTGGCGGCAGCGACTTTGTCTCACCGTTATATCAGCGACCGGCAGCTACCAGACAAAGCGATTGATCTTGTCGACGAGGCAGCATCGAGTATCCGTATGCAAATGGACTCGAAGCCTGAAGAACTCGATCGCTTGGAGCGCCGCATTATTCAGTTGAAGCTTGAACGCCAAGCGTTGGCAAAAGAAAAAGATGATGCGAGTAAAAAACGTCTCGAAACATTAGAAGATGAAATGGCTTCGCTTGAGAAAAGCTATGCCGATTTAGAGGAAGTTTGGAATAGCGAGAAACTTGCGGTGCAAGGGCATCAGCATATTAAAGAACAGCTCGATCAGGCGCGCATTGAGTTAGAAGCCGCTAATCGTGCCCGTGACTTGAATCGCATGGCCGAGCTGCAATATGGCAAGATTCCAGATCTCGAGCGTAAACTTGAAGCAGCTCTCAATGCAGAAATGCAGGAGATGTCGTTGCTGCGCAATCGCGTGACCGACGAAGAGATCGCTGAGGTACTTTCGCGTTGGACCGGTATTCCAGTTGCACGCATGCTTGAAGGTGAGCGGGACAAACTGCTAAAGATGGAAGCGAACTTGCATCAACGCGTGGTAGGTCAGCATGAAGCAGTGGTCGCGGTTGCAAACGCAATTCGTCGTTCTCGTGCAGGCTTGAGCGACCCTGACCGGCCGATTGGCTCATTCTTGTTCCTCGGGCCAACCGGTGTAGGTAAAACTGAGCTGTGCAAAGCACTGGCGCACTTTATGTTCGACACCGATGATGCCATGGTACGTATTGATATGTCCGAATTTATGGAGAAGCACTCCGTTGCTCGTTTAGTTGGTGCTCCCCCGGGTTACGTGGGCTATGAAGAAGGTGGCTATTTGACTGAAGCAGTTCGTCGTCGGCCTTATTCAGTGATTCTGCTTGATGAAGTGGAAAAAGCGCATCCGGATGTATTCAACATTTTGTTGCAGGTGCTCGATGATGGTCGTTTAACTGACGGTCAGGGGCGTACAGTCGATTTTCGTAATACGGTGATCATCATGACCTCTAACTTGGGCTCGCATTTAATCCAAGAACACGCAGGTCAGGTGAACTACGAGGAAATGAAAGCCATGCTGCAAGACGTGTTGAGTTCTGCGTTCCGGCCAGAGTTTTTAAACCGCATTGATGAGACGGTTGTGTTCCATCCGCTTGATAATGAACACATTCAGCGTATTGCAAAAATTCAGTTGCAGCGGTTGTTTAAGCGCTTGGCGGATCGTGACTATCAATTAACTGTTTCTGACGAAGCATTGGCGCAACTTGCCCATGCTGGCTTCGATCCGGTATTTGGCGCACGACCACTAAAACGAGCGATTCAAGCGGAGCTCGAAAACCCACTTGCGCAGAAGATTCTGGCCGGTGAGTTTGTACCGGGCAAAGAGATTTTGGTGGAGTCAGGTCCGGATGGCTTGGTCATGAAACAAGATTAACACGTTGCTTCTGGAGAAAACCGTGATGGTCTGGGCTACTTAAATAGGCGCACGGAATCATCGCGGTTTTTTATTTTCTATGCGCCTGTTGTAACTGATTTTCGGTGTTGAATCGGCGTTTTGGAATGCAGTAAGCCTATGGCTAAACCAAGTGTAGCAACCTTGATGGCTTGGCATAATGTCAGATTTTCATGATATGCTACGCCACTAATCTATCTATTTGATGGCGACCTAGGACTCTATATGCCAGAACAAAATAAACGTCGTGGTATTTATCTGTTACCGAACTTGTTAACCACAGCCGGGCTCTTTTCCGGTTTCTATGCCATCGTTGCGTCGATGAATGGTGACTTTCAGCTCGCAGCGATTGCGATCTTTGTCGCCATGGTTTTTGATGGTCTAGACGGACGGGTAGCAAGACTGACCAATACCCAAAGCGAATTTGGTGCTGAGTATGACTCAATGGCTGACATTGTTTCGTTTGGTATTGCACCTGCATTGGTTGCGTACAATTGGGCGTTGCACGATGTCGGTAAACTCGGTTGGTTAGCAGCATTTATTTTTGTTGCCGGTGGTGCTTTACGTTTGGCTCGTTTCAATGCCGCACATGCAACCGCTGATAAGCGCTACTTTCAGGGTTTAGCAATTCCAAGCGCTGCTGCAATTGTCGCCGGCTTGGTGTGGGTTGGTGCGAAGTATGAAATTGATCCTGAGTCGGTAAGCTTCGTTGTGGTCTTGTTCACAATTGCTTGTGGCTTACTCATGGTGAGTAACTTTAAGTATCATTCGTTTAAAGATGTCGACTGGCGCGGCAACGTCAATTTCTTAGTTCTACTATTAGTAGTGTTAATTTTCGTTGTTGTTGCAACCGCTCCGGCTATTGTCTTGTTTGTCCTCTTTACTGTATACGCAGTTTCAGGACCAGTGATGACAATTAAAGGTGTGAACAAACTAAAACTCGAACATATTCTTGGTGACCCGCAAGATGAGCCGACTTCGCAAAAGGAAAGCGAACAGGAATCCAAGCAAGAATCTGAGGAAAAAGACGACAACAAGAAAGAAAAGCAGGACTAAACCAAAAAGTTTAGAAGAAAGTATTCGCAAATAAGCTTTTAACGCGCGATGAGATTTCATTTTTTCTGTTGT
>ERZ869909.1482-NODE-1482-length-18970-cov-7.161118_pt1 | contig 18970 bp, 12 predicted proteins | sample MGYA00520892_ERZ869909 | MGnify/ENA primary metagenome ERZ869909 (study PRJEB32215, sample SAMEA104723947) | bioreactor metagenome | biome: bioreactor; feature: anaerobic bioreactor; material: water | place: China | collected 2015-03-12 ...
TTACGGAGGGTTGCCCCAAGCTACTCCCGGTGCGCCTTCGGCGCATCCCACCAACACTGACCCCATACGATACTTTGACCCTCACCTTTGGTGCGGCTATGCCGCGATGGGCTTTCTTGCGGCAGCCTTTCAGGCTGCATCCAAAGCCCTGAACCGCTTCCCAGTGCCCATTTTGCTCCCGTACATCCCACACATCGGCTACAGAATTGTTCGAAACGCTTTAGGGCAATTCGTCGACGCCGCGTATTGCGAGGATGTGGACCGTTTCCGTGCCGTCTCCCCCGCGCCGGGGTGTCTCGAGGGTGTGGATGACTTCGAAATACTCGGGGGACTCCAGCCACGACCGGAATTGCTCCGCGTAGCCCATCGCCACCAGTCCGCCGGACTCCTCCACATAGGCGACGGGATAGAGCACATGGCGGAGGTTCTGTTCATGGAGCCACGCCGCTTGCTCGGCGACGGGCAAGCCCTGCAGGGGCGTCAGCGCGGCGTAGTTCTGAAACACGATGGCATCAAGGTAGTAGCCGCGAATGTCGAGCGACAGGAACGGGTGCTCGTAGTGCTCGTGCAGGATGTTCTCGTTCACCCACTCGAAGGCGGCGTAGCGCTCGACGCGGCGGTGGAGGTAGTCCGCCTCCGACTCGAGCCCCAACACCACGGGAACCTTGAACGACACCGACGCCATGCCCACGGCCAGTCCGAACAACAGCCCCGGCACGGCGAGCCATCGCAGCGTGAGCGCGAAACGCGTTTTCGGGGCCAGCAGCGTCGCCCCCGAACAAATCAGCAGCACGAAAAATGGCCAGGCGTAGCGCGCGTAGTGTTGCAGACCATAGAGAATGAGGATGCCCGCCACGCCCATCCCCGCGACAAGGCGCACGCGCTTCCCGCCGAGCAGCAGCGCCGCAAGGCCGAGCGGTATGGCAAAGATGCCGGGCGAGGCATTAATCCCGTCGAATTTGTCGGGCAAGAGTCCCAATTGGATGGGAAATGTGAGGAAACCGAGCAGCGACCACTCCCGAATCGACTCATGCCCACCAAAGCCGCCCGTGGGGAAATTGGTGAGGTGCGGAGTGGGGAACCAGCCTGAAAGGAAGGGGTAAACGGGGTTGCCGGTGCGAATGTATGTCAAGGCAAGCACCAGCGCCATGAAGAAGAGACATGTTCCGAGGAATTTACTGAAGACTTTCCTTTTCGGCTTTGCGACGGCCAGCACAACAAGAAGCAGAAGGGACACGAGGATCCCCATGTGGCGGATACCGACCGAGAGACCTGCTAGCGCGCCACCCATCCAAGCTTCCGGCTCGTACTGCTTATCGATAGCACGCAACAGGAGGCACAGCGAAGCGGTGACCACGGCGCCGAAGGCGATGTCCAACGATGCCACTCCGGCTTGGTCGAAGAACAAAGGCGCGGTGGCGATCATTGCGGCGGCAGCGTAGCCAGCCGCGTCATTGGCCAATTGCCGCGTGAGTTCGAAAGCCACCGCGATCGCAAGCATGGACAGGAAGAGGGAAATGAGGCCGACTCCCTGCGCCCCACCCAGTTGATAGGCAAGCGTGTAGTAGCCATGCAGTAAGTGTGGATAGCCGGTGTAAGTATTACCATCGTAGACGAAAATGTGCTCGACAAGGGCGTACTGCTTTGGAAGCGAGAGGTGCGCAACGGTGGCGTCCCATCCTGTGGGCGGTGCGATGGCGTTGACCAAACCGCAGAGCAGGACCGCGGCGATCACGGCAAGGCAGAAGCATTCGAACCAACCTATGGGCTCTAGCCGTTTGCCAAAGTCTCTCTCGATTTCATGCTCTTGAAGGACTCTCTCCAAGCGAATACTCGTGTAGACCTGTGCCAAGAAAATCGCCAATAGCACGATCCATGCAAGACCAAGACTGAATTCACCGAAAAAGACTATAAGCAGCGCTCCAAAAAAGATAGACCCCAGCTGAGTACTAAAAAACACTTCGGAAATGCCTCGCCGCCGTGAAATTATGTCAGGCGCCAACGCCAACGCAACCAACAGCAGTGCGGCGAGTCCCATGGCGTGCTCCGGTTGCGAGTGGTGGTCAGGGCCAGTCGATTGCCTTAGTTCGCAATCACTTTGAAGTGTCGATAGTCCCCCTTCGAAGGGGGTGCCGCGTAGCGGCGGCTTGGCGCGCCGTAGCCCTTGGCGAATGCCGGGGGGATGTCAACGCGGCCGATGAGTCTGCAACCGCATGGTCATTGTCGGTTGCGGCGGACCAACATCCCCCTATATCCCCCTTCAAAGGGGGACTTTTTGAGCCAGACTCCGTATACGGGCACATCGTGTTCGACGGTGTCATCTCGGTGTTTCTCTTTGCCCCCCACCGGCGGCCTTAAACCAAGCGCTACGCTCCCAAAAAATGGGGACAGTAACCATTTAATATGTTGCCGCACTTCCGGGGTTTTCGATGCCCGCTAACAAATTAGATGGTTACTGTCCCCATTTTTCTATCCCTATTTTCTACTTCTTCGGGCGGTAGACATGGGTGCTCTGGCCGAAGACCATCTCGGCGGATTCCATCACAGTCTCGCTGAGGGTCGGGTGCGGATGGATGGTGAGGGCGAGGTCTTGCGCGAGCGCGCCCATCTCGATAGCGAGCGTACCTTCGGCGATCAATTCACCCGCACCCGCGCCCACGATGCCGACGCCAAGCACGACGCCGGTTTCGGGCTCGGTGATGATCTTGGTGAGGCCATCCGGGCGGTGGATGGTGGAGGCGCGGCCCGATGCGGCCCATGGGAAGCGGGCCACCTCAATCTTGATTCCCTTCGCCTCGGCTTCGGTCTCGGTGAGTCCTGCCCAGGCCACCTCGGGGTCGGTGAAGACGACAGCGGGGATGGCGTTGGGCTCGAAGGCGGTCTTGTGTCCCGCGATGGCCTCGGCGGCGACGCGTCCCTCATGCGAGGCCTTGTGGGCGAGCATCGGCTGCCCGGCGATGTCGCCGATGGCGTAGATGTGGCTGTCGTGCGTGCGGCATTGGGCATCCGTAACGACGAAACCCTGCGGGTCCACATCCACCTCGGTGTATTTGAGGCCGAGTCCGCTGGAGTTGGGCCGACGCCCGATGGCCACGAGGACTTTCTCGTAAGTTTCTTCCGAGGCCGCACCCTTGGCATCCTCGAATTGGACGGTGAGGCCGCCCTTCTTTTCCTTGATGCCGGTGACCTTCGTCTCGAGGCGGATGTCGTCGATGGTCTTCTTGACGCGCTGCTGCAACACCTTGACGAGGTCGCGGTCGCAGCCGGGCAGGAGGCCGTTGGTCATCTCGACCACGGACACCTTCGTGCCCAGCGCGGCGTAGACGGAGCCCAGCTCGAGCCCGATGTAGCCGCCGCCGACGATGAGGAGGGTCTTGGGAATGCTCTCGATCTCGAGGGCATCGGTGGAGTTCATGATCCGGCGCGATTGGAGGTCGAGGCCGGGCAAAGGGGTCGGGCGCGAGCCGGTGGCGAGGATGCTGTAGTCGGTTTGCAGCTCTTCCTCGGTGCCGTCGTTGCGGTTGACGCGAATGTGGGTGCTATCGAGGAAGCTGGCCTCGCCCTGGATGAAGCGCACGCCACGGGCCTTGCACAATTGCCCGAGCCCGCCCGTCATCTTGGCGATGACATCGTCCTTGGCGGCGCGGAGCTTGTCGAGGTCGATCTTGGGTTTGCCGAAGGTGATGCCCCATTCGGTGGCCTCGTCCGCTTCCGCGAGGAGCTTGGCCACATGCAGCAGGGCCTTGGAGGGGATGCAGCCACGATAGAGGCATACGCCACCGGGATTGGGATCGCGGTCGATCAGGGTGACATCGAGCCCGAGGTCGGCCGCGGCGAATGCCGCCGCGTAGCCCCCGGGGCCGCCGCCAATCACCGTGACTTTTCCGCCGCTGGAACCGTTCGACTTCGCCATGTTGGGCCTTTCTGCTCAAGGTCTGCCGCAAAGTTTCCATGGAAACACGGCAAACCGGGATGGAGGTTGCGTCAGCCCTCGAGGAAGAGGAGAAAGGGCTGCTGAAGCGCCTGGCACACCCAGCGCAGGAAGCGGGCGCCATCCGCGCCGTCGATCACGCGGTGATCGTACGACAGGCTGAGCGGCAGCATGGAACTTGGCCGGAAGTTGCCATCGACATAAACCGGCTCCACCTGCGTGCGGGCAATGCCGAGAATGGCCACCTCGGGCGCGTTGACGATGGGCGAAAAGCCCGTGCCGCCGAGCCCGCCGAGGTTGCTGACGGTAAAGGTGCCGCCCTGCATTTCCTCGAGCTTGGTCTTCCGGTTGCGCGCGCGCTCGGCCAGCTCGGTGATCTCGATGGACAACTCGGTGAGGTTTTTCTGGTCCACATCGCGCACGACGGGCACCAGCAGGCCGCGGTCGGTATCCACGGCGACGCCGATGTTGTAGTACTTCTTGTAGATGATTTCGTTGCTCGCCATGTCGACACTGGAGTTGAACTGCGGAAATTTCTTCAAGGCGGCCGCGATCACCTTGACGATGATGGCGGTCATGGTAAGCTTGCCGCCCTCCGCCTCGACCTGCTTGGTGAATTGCTTGCGCAGGTTGTCGAGTTCGGTAACATCGGCCTTGTCGAATTGCGTCACCTGGGGGATGGTCGTCCACGCCAGCGACATGTTCTCCGCGGTGCGGCGACGCACACCGCTCATGGTCTCGTACTCAACCTCGCCCCAGCGGGAGAAGTCGGGAAGGTTCACCGCAGTCGAGGTAGGGCTCGCCGGGGCCGTGGCCACCAGCCCGCGCACATCCGTGTTGATGCCGCGCGCGTGATCCTTCACATCCTGCAGGGAAATGCGGCCGCCGGGGCCGGTACCGTTCACATCGTTGATATCAATGCCGATTTCCCGGGCAAATCCTCGCACAGACGGGGCCGCGGGGACGGGTCCCCCACTCCGGCGGCGCGGGCGCTCTTCTTCGCCGCGATCTTCCTGCGACTTCCACGCCTTGGCGTCTTCGTCGCGTTCCTTGGACCTGGCTTCGTCGTCGTCCCTCTCGGCAGCCTTCTCGGATGCCTTCTTCGCGGGCGCCTCGTCCTTGCCGTCATCTTTCGACTTGGACTCCTTCGGCGCGACTTCCTTTTTTGGAGCCTCGTCCTTCGGCGGCTCGTCCTTTGGGGCGTCTTCCTTGGGCGCATCGTCCTTGGCGGGAGACTTGCCATTGGCACTGTACTCGAAGACGGGGTCGCCTACGCGAATCTCCGCGCCTTCCTTGGCGAGTAGCTTCGAGACCTCGCCCGCGACGCCGCTGGGCACTTCGAGTACGGCCTTGTCCGTCTCGATCTCAAGGACGGGTTGATCGATCTCGACATGGTCGCCCACATCGATCATGACCTTGGTGACGGTGCCAGCCTCGACATTTTCACCGAGTTCCGGGAGTTTGAAAGCATCAGCCATGGGGTTCAATCCTGCGCGGTTGCCCGCGTCTAGCTAAGAATGGGGTTGGGTTTCTTGGGGTCAATACCGAGGTCGGAGACGGCCTGGGCGACGACGGCAGGCTTGATGTCGCCGCTGTCCTGTAGGCCTCGCAACGCCGCCAACGCGATGTAGCGGGCATCCACCTCGAAGAAGTCACGCAATTCCTCGCGGGCCTCGCTGCGGCCGAAGCCATCCGTGCCGAGGGTATAGAGACGCCCCGGAATCCACTTGGAGACCGAGTCTGGGATGGCCTTCAAGTAGTCCGAAGCGGCCACGAAGACGCCCTTGGCGTCCTTGAGTTGCTCACTGATGTACGGGGTCTGGACCTTCGCCTTCGGGTTCAGCAGGCGATGGCGTTCGGCCTCGAGGGCATCACGGCGAAGCTGCTTGTAGCTGGTCACGCTCCACACATCGGCGGAGACATCGAACTTATCCGCGAGCAGATCCTGCGCCTTGAGGCATTCGTTGAGGATGGCGCCGCTGCCGAACAGCTGGGCCTTGTGCTTGCCCTTGCCACCCTTCTTGAGGCGGTACATGCCCTTGAGGATGCCCTCCTTCACGGCGGGGTCATCCGGCATCTTCGGCATGGCGTAATTTTCGTTGCCGATGGTGAGGTAGTAGAAAATGCTCTCCTGTTCCTCGTACATCCGGCGCATACCGTCGCGAATGATGACCGCAATCTCGTAGGCGTAGGCGGGGTCGTAGGTCAACAGATTCGGCACGCCGTAGGCCAGCAGGTGCGAGTGACCATCCTGATGCTGGAGGCCCTCACCGGCCAGCGTCGTGCGGCCGGCCGTGGCGCCAAGCAGGAAGCCGCGGCAGCGCATATCCGCGGCGGCCCAGACGAGGTCGCCGATGCGCTGGAAGCCGAACATGGAGTAGTAGATGAAGAAGGGGATGGTGTTGATGTTGTGCGAGGCGTAAGCCGTTCCCGCGGCGATGAATGAAGACATGGAGCCGGCCTCGGTGATCCCTTCCTCGAGGATCTGACCGTCCGTGGCCTCCTTGTAGTAGAGCAGGCTGTCGGAATCGACGGGCTCGTAGAGCTGACCGGTGTGGGCGTAGATGCCCACCTGCCGGAACAGGGCCTCCATGCCGAAGGTGCGGGCCTCATCCGGGACGATGGGGACGACGAGCTTGCCGACTTCCTTGTCGCGCAGAAGTTTGGACAGGATGCGCACGAATGCCATCGTGGTCGAGACCTCGCGGCCCTCGGTGCCCTTGTGGAACTCCTCGAAAAGGGACTCGGACGGGGTCTTGAGGGGGTCGGAATCCAGCCGGCGCTTGGGCAGATAGCCGCCGAGTTCTTCGCGCCGCTCGCGCAGGTAAATGATCTCGGGGCTGTCGTCCTCGGGCCGGTAGAAGGGGGCCTCGGCCACCTCGTCATCGGAGATGGGGATGCCGAAGCGCGTGCGGAACTCGCGCAGCTCGTCCTCGTTGAGTTTCTTCTGCTGGTGCGAGATGTTCTTGCCCTCGCCGCTCTCGCCGAGCCCGTAGCCCTTGACGGTCTTGGCGAGAATGACGGTCGGCTGGCCCTTCGTGTTGACGGCGGCCTGGTAGGCAGCGAACACCTTCGCCGGGTCGTGCCCGCCCCGACGCAGGCGGCGCAACTGATCGTCGGAAAGGTCACGCACAAGCTCTTTCAGCTCCGGCGTGTTGAAGGCGCGGTCACGGATATAGCCGCCGGAGGACACGGTGAACTTCTGAAACTCGCCATCGACGATCTCGTCCAGCCGGCGGCGAAGCTTGCCGTATTTGTCGTGCTCGAAGATGGGGTCCCAATCGCCACTCCAGACGACCTTGATGACATTCCAGCCGGCGCCCCGGAAGATGGCCTCGAGTTCCTGGATGATTTTGTGATTGCCGCGCACGGGGCCGTCAAGCCGCTGCAGATTGCAGTTGATGACGAAGATGAGATTGTCGAGCTGTTCGCGGGCAGCCAGAGAGATGGCCCCGAGGGATTCCGGCTCGTCGCACTCGCCGTCGCCCATGAAGCACCAGACATGATTGTCCTGCTCCTGCATGAGGCCGCGGTCTTCGAGGTAACGGTTAAAGCGGGCCTGGTAGATGGCCATGATCGGGCCGAGACCCATCGAGACGGTGGGAAACTGCCAGAAGCCGGGCATCAGCCACGGGTGGGGATACGACGACAGGCCGCCGCTCGATGCGAGTTCGCGCCGGAAATGTTCGAGCTGCTCCTGCGTGATCCGGCCCTCGAGGAAGGCGCGCGCGTAGATGCCGGGCGAGGCATGCCCCTGAAAGTACACGAGATCGCCCGAGCCCTCGTTGGCGCCTTTGAAGAAGTGGTTGAAGCCGACCTCGTACAGCGTCGCGGCACTGGCGAAGGTGGAAATGTGGCCGCCGATCCCGCTGCTCTCGCGGTTGGCCCGCACGACCATCGCCATGGCGTTCCAGCGGGTGATGCTCTTGATGCGGCGCTCGACTTCGCGCTGTCCGGGGTAGACCGGCTGCTTGTCCACCGGAATGGTGTTGATGTACGGCGTATTGGCCGTGAACGGCATCTCAACGCCGGCCGAGTGCGCGCGAATCTGGAGATTGCGCAACAGGTTGATGACCCGGTCGTGATCACCGTGCTTGAGCACATAGTCCAACGACTCGAGCCACTCGCGCGTCTCGATTTCGATCAGTTCGTCTTCATGATGGGATTCGTTGAACGCTTCCACGCGGCGACCTCAATGGTTAGTGGCCAAGCTTTGCTGCGCGCGGGCGAGGCCCGACGGGCAGCCCACGGAACCCGGCCAAGGGTTCGCACAATGCAAGTCGAATTGTAGGGGACCTCCGATTGGCATTCAAGGGGTTATGAAGAGCGAACGCGTTCCATTTCATCAATAATTCCACGAACCACGCGGGTCACCTTCAATACTTGGGCCGTTCGAGCTGTCGAAACGGGCCCCGCACGCGGGATATCGGGCGCGTGGGGCGTGCGCATGGCGTCGCCGGTGAGGGTCACGGCGGCGAATCCGTGGGCGAGGGGAACGAGGGCATCCGTGGGCCATCCACGCCAGGGCTTCAATGGAACGCCGTGGCCGTGTTCGGCCTTGCAGGCCTCGACCGCGGCTTGAAGGAGGCGCTTGGGGGTGCGGAAGGTGGCGAGGAGTCCCTCGCCCGACAGCGGCCGAATGCCCCCTTGGTCGATGTGCTCCAAGTTGATGAAGTAGGTGTCGGAAGGGTCGAACCGGTGTTGGTGGAGCAACTCGCGAACGCCGTTGAGGCCGGCCTCCTTGCTGCCCGTGGCGGCGAGAATGACCTCCGTGCGCTCCACGGGGTTCTCGGCGAGGGATTGCGCGAGCTGGATGAGGACAGCCGTGCCCGCGGCATTGGCGGGGCCGGTGGGTCCGTAGTCCGAGGTGAACTCATTGTAGAGAAGCGTGGCGCACGCGCCGATGAGGATGGCGAGGAAGAACCATCGCACGGCGAGAATGATGGGGAAAGGGCTGTCCTCCAGCGCGCCCACGCCTTGGGCAATGCAGGTGGCAATGATGGCCACCATGCTGAGCACGATGAGCGTATGCACAGGCCGGAGCCATCGCCAGTCCGATTCCTGGGTGAGCGGCGTGACGGGGGGAGTGTCGTAGTTCGCCAGAATCACGCAGGTGCGCTCGGGCCTAGGGGCCATGAACCGGGCGACGACATTTTGCGAGGCGAATTGGGGCAACAGGCGGCGCAGGGCGCGGTACCCACTGAACTCGGCGAGGTAGAGCCCGAACACGATGAGGCCGTACACGGCGGCGAGCCATGGAAACCAGAATGCCACCAGGGAAACCAATGCAAACTCACCGTAGTACGACCCGGCGACGAGCATCCAGCTTTCGCAGGAGTCGAACTCCTCCGTGCGGGCATCGCCGGTGTATTCGGAAAAGCGCTGCTTGAGGTACTCGGCCGCGGCGTGCTCGCTCTCCGTGTTGGGCGCGCGGTGAGGCAGGGCCGTGGCCAGCCGCTGAATGTCGCGCTCGATCTGGGTGTGGAGCATGGTTTCCATGCCGTCAGTATACCCGAGGAGCGTTGCACCCCATCCAGTCCATTGCTAGACTGCGAGCCCAACCCCCACGAGGTAATCATCATGCGCGCCGTCATTCAGCGAGTCAGCCACGCGTCCGTCGAAGTCGCCGGGGAGGCCGTGGGCGCCATCGGCCCGGGCCTGCTCGTGCTTGTGGGCGTGGACCAGCACGACACCGAGCAGGATGCCGACTACATCGCGGAGAAAGTCGTCAGCCTGCGCTGCTTCATGGATGATGAGAGCAAGTTCAATCGCTCGGTCGTGGATATTGGCGGCTCGGTACTGGCGATATCGCAATTCACCCTTCACGGCGACTGCAGGAAGGGACGGCGCCCCTCGTTCACCAGCGCCGCGCGGCCGGAGTTGGCCATCCCGCTGTACGAGCGCGTCGTCGCGCACATTCAAGCCCTCGGGGTTCCCTGCGAGACGGGCGAATTCGGCGCGCACATGAAAGTGAGCCTCACCAACGACGGCCCCGTCACGCTGCTGCTCGACTCTAAGCGGGGGTTCTAGAGCAGCGCAATCGATGCTGTTGCCGATACGACGGCTGCTCGGCCGTCATGGGGCTATGTGGAACGGCATTCCCTGCTCGCCAAGGCATCGAGAACCTAAAAATTGTCCGCAGGCCAGGCCCGCATCGTGTGCAGGATCCCGAAAAGCATCATTTTTAGAGCCACTCCATCAGTCAAAGTCATTGCGTCCCCATGAAATGTAGGATAGACTAGCTAACTATGATGCAAACAAAAAGTGTCAAGGAGCTGGGCGTATACACTCGCCGGCCCTTGCGACTCATGGGGGGGCATCCAAAGCGGTACGGTGCGCGTCGCGACCGGGTTGTAGTGTGAGCAATCGCTGCATGGCAATGGCTCTGTGAACTTGAAACCCAGGCAATCGCCGAGTGAGCGGCGCAACAGGAGACCGATTCATGGCGACAAGCACTGGACTGGCAAAGTCGCCCACGGGCATCACGGGCTTGGACACCATCACGCACGGGGGGCTGCCCAAGGGCCGCACCACGCTCGTCGAGGGGAAGGCGGGTGCGGGCAAGACCGTGCTGGCGCTGCAGACGCTCGTAAACGGCGCGCGCGATTATGGGGAACCCGGCATTTTCGTCGCCTTTGAGGAGAGCACCGAGCGAATCTGCGTGAATGCAAGCAGCTTCGGATGGGACATTCCCTCACTGGATGAAAAGGACCTTTTTCTTCTTGATGCCCAACCGAGCGCAGACCTTGTTCAATCGGGTGGTTTCGATCTGGGCGGCATGCTGGCGGCATTGGATGCCAAAGTAACGGCGATGGGTGCACAGCGCATCGCCTTTGATGCGCTGGACATTGTGCTGGGCCTGCTCGAGGACAGAAACGCCGTGCGGCGGGAGGTCTACCGGCTTCACGACTGGCTCCTCTCCCGCGGTCTCACGGCCATCATTACCCACAAGGCCGGATGGAGGGGCCCCGAGTCCAGGACAACACGCTTCGATTTCATGCAGTTCATGGTCGACTGTACCCTTCTGCTCGAGCACGAAATTGTGAAAGGTATCTCCCAGCGCAAATTGTGCGTGGTCAAATACCGAGGCTCCTCATTTGATGCCAACGAGGCCGCCACGGTGATCGGGCGCAACGGCTTGGAAGTCGCCGCCTTCGGACCTGAATCCAGTGCATATCCCGAAGCCTCCGACGAGCGCGTTTCCTCCGGCATCGAGCGGCTCGACACCATGTTGGGAGGCGGCTATCACCGCGGTGCGAGCATCCTTTTGACCGGCGCCCCCGGCACAGCCAAAACAACCCTCTGTGGCACCTTCGTCGAGGCAGCCTGCCTCCGAGGCGAGTCAATCTTGTTCGTGAGCTTCGATTCCCCCAGCGGTGAGGTCATCCGCAACCTCAAGTCCGTGGGCATTGACCTGCGCCCCTTCATTGAGCAGGGGCTGCTCCATATGCGGTCCACGCGTACCACCGTGGGCAGTGCGGATATCCACCTGCTGCGTGTGAAGAGCGATGCGGAAGCCTGCCAAGCGCGGTGTGTCGTCATCGATCCGCTGTCGGCCCTCTCCAAGGCTGCCATGTCCTACCGCACCCAAAGCGTGGTGGAACGATTGGTTGAGTGGTCCAAGGCCCATGGGATCACCTTGATGAGTTCGAGCTTGCTCGATGGGGATCACCCGGACAGCGAGGGCACCTCGATGCAGATTTCCACCCTCGCCGACACCTGGATTCACCTCAACTACCTCGTGCGGGGAGGCGAGCGCAATCGGGGACTCACCATCGTGAAATCCCGAGGCACGGGCCACTCGAACCAGGTCCGCGAGCTGATTATCAGCGATGAGGGCCTCACCCTTGCCGATGTGTTTTCCGCTGGCGGGGAGGTGTTCATGGGCACCCTGAGGGCCGACAAGGAACGGGTGGACCGCCTCGAGAGGCAGACAGCGGAATCCGAGAGCCGGCGTCAGAAGGTGAAGTTGGACTCGGAAGTGCTCGAATTCGAGGCGCGCCTGGCAAACCTGCAGCGTGAGTTGTCCCTGAAGAAAGCGGAGCAGAGCGCGCTTGCCAGTGAAGAGGCTTCGGAATCATCCGAGCGCACCGCTGCCACGGAGGAGATTCGCACCCTGCGAGGCGCCGATGCGGACACGCCGACAGGGACAATCGGCACGAATGAGTAAAAACTCCGTAGCGTTTCGCCTCTATGTTGCGGGGGAGAGCGTCAACTCACGGCAGGCCGTGGCCAATCTCGAGGCCTTGTGCAGCGAATGCCTGCCCGGCCGGCATACCATCGAGGTGCTGGATGTCTTCCAATGCCCGGAGCGGGCCATGGAGGACGGTGTCTTCCTCACCCCCACGCTGGTCATCCTCTCGATGGACCCTCCCCGTAGAATCGTGGGCACTTTGAGCGACCGCGGCGTCGTGACACGAATGCTCGGCATGGACCTCGCATCCTTATGAGTACGCACGAGGAGCCGCTGCAAGGGGACCGCGAGGAGCTGGCGAGCCTCGTTCAGACATTGAGCGCCGCGCAACAGCGCATCCTGGAGGTTACCGGCGGTCAGGTGGACAGCGTCATGGGACCGGAGGGCGTGCCCCTCCTCATGCCGAAGGCCCAGGATAACCTGCGCCGGGAAGAGGCCGCCCAACGGCGCTTTGCCTCCGTCCTCCAAGGCATCCTCGACTCCCTGCCTGCCCATATCGCGCTCCTTGAGCCCGACGGCTGCATCGTCATGGTGAATGCCGCCTGGCGTCACTTTGCCTCCGCCGCGGGAATCAGCCCCGGGGATGCCCATGTCAGCGCTAATTACATTGCGGTGTGCGAGAAGTCCACGGGCGACCGCTCCGAGGAAGCGCAGGCAGCGGCGAAGGGCATCCGCGATGTGTTGGCCGGCGAGCGTCCCACCTTTGCGCTGGAGTATCCCTGCCACTCGCCCGACCATCAGCAATGGTTTCGCCTGATGGTCACCCCCATGCAGGGCGGGCATACCCATGGCGCCGTGGCGATGCATGTCGATGTGACGGAACTCAAACTTGCAGAACTGGCGCTGCTTGAAAGCGAAAAGCAGTTGCGCACCCTCGCGGAGCATGTCGAGGATGTCTTCTACAATTACGACCCGAATGAGCCCCGGATGCTGTATGTCAGCCCCGCGTATGAACGCATCTATGGACGCAGTTGCGAGAGCCTGTACGCGGATGCCCTGTCATTCATCGAGTCCGTTCACCCCATGGACCGCCCGATAGTCGAGGATTCCCTCAAGAAGCAGGGAGAGGGAACAGGCACGGACACGGAATACCGCATTGTGCGCCCGGACGGGGAAATTTACTGGATTCATGACCGCTCCTTCCCCGTCATAACGCCGGAGGGAAGGCTCTCCGAAGTGGTGGGGACCGCGCGCGACATCACCCAGCGCAAAGAGGCCGAGCGCCGCATGTTCGACCAGGCGGCCCTGATTGATGAGGCCAGCGACGCCATTCTGGTGTGCGATCCGGAGGGGCTGGTCACCTCATGGAACCTGGGCGCGCAGCGTCTCTACGGCTGGCAGGAAGCCGAGGTCTTGGGAATGCCCATTGCCGAGTTTCTGCACGATGATCCTCATGTGCTGAACGAGGCAATGACGACTGTTCTGAAATCGGGGGAATGGTCCGGCGAGTTGGAAGAGCAAACCAAGGAGGGCTCGCCTGTCACCGTATTCGGCCGGTGGACCCTGATGCTCGACGCACATGGCGAGCCCAGGTCCATCCTCGCCATCCACTCCGATGTGACCGATCGAAAGAAGCTCGAGGAGCAATTCCTCCGCTCCCAGCGCATGGAAAGTGTCGGCACGCTGGCGGGGGGCATTGCGCACGACCTCAACAATGTGCTCGCGCCCATTCTCATGTCCCTTGAGATTCTCCGGGAGGAGGTGAAAAGTGCGGAGGGCGAAGCCCTGCTGGAGATGCTCCAGTCCAGCGCGCAGCGAGGCTCCAGTCTCGTGAAGCAGGTGCTCGCCTTTGCGCGGGGCGTCGAGGGGGAGCGCGTCCTGCTCAATCCCCTTCAGATCGCCGAGGAAATCCGGCGGCTTGCCCACGAGACCTTCCCCAAGAGCATACAATTCGAGCTGAGCAGCCAGGCCGACCTCTGGCCCGTCGAGTCCGATGCGACGCAACTGCACCAAGTACTCATGAATCTATGCGTCAACGCGCGCGATGCCATGCCATCGGGCGGTCGCCTGCGCATTGAGCTGAGCAATGCCATACTCGACGAGTTCTACTCCGGCATGAACCTGAAGGCAGAACCGGGGCCCTATGTCCTCATCCAGGTGCAGGACACGGGCACCGGCATGCCCCGGGCCATCCTGGACAGGATCTTCGAGCCCTTCTTCACCACCAAGGAACTTGCGAAAGGCACCGGCCTTGGCCTTTCGACGGCGTTCCGAATCGTGCACGACTTCGGTGGATTCATCAATGTCTACAGCGAAGTTGGCCAAGGGACAACCTTTAAGGTTTACATGCCCGCGAAAACGGACCAAGCGATCGGCGAGATCGTCACACCCTCCCAGCCTCTATTGGCGCAGGGGAAAGGTGAGTGCGTATTACTCGTGGATGATGAGCAGAGTATTCGCGAGGTGACCAAACGGGTTCTCGAGCGCAACGGGTATCGCGTGATTCTGGCCCAGCATGGCGCCGAGGCCGTCGCCCTGTACGCGACGCACCGTTTCGAGATCGCCATTGTGATCACGGATTTGAGCATGCCTGTCATGGATGGACCCGCGCTCATCGTGGCCCTCCGGTCCATCAGTCCCGGGTTGAGAATTATTGCATCGAGCGGGCAGGCCTCCAGCGGGTTCGTCAAGAAGGCCCTGAGCGAGGGGATCGAGCGTTTTCTCCCGAAACCGTACACAGCCGAAACGCTGCTGCTGGCACTCCGCCAGGTACTTTCCGCCGAGCCCCCGCTTGTTCATCCGACGCCGCCAAGGCCTCGCGTCTTGCCGGTTTCCCCGCGGCTGACTCCCGCGCCCAGCTTGGACAACAACGAGATGATGGGAGGTGGGCAGATGGTCCTCGTCGTGGATGACGAAGATTCGCTGCGCATGTTGGCCGCACGGATCCTCAAGCGCGTGGGATATACCGTGCTCGATGCAAAGAACGGTCAGGAGGCGCTTTCGCTACTCGAACAGCACGGAGACGCGGTCGCGGCGCTTCTCACCGATGCATTCATGCCCGATATGTCCGGCGAGGACCTCCTGAGCGCCGTGGCCGAGAAATACACGGGTATCAAGCTGATCTTGATGTCCGGCGACCGCGCTCGACTTCCCGATGCAATACGAAATACCGCCTTCCTTCCCAAGCCATTCAGCGTTGCCCAGTTGAAGACCGTGATGCACGAGGCGCTTTCCCGCTAGCACGCAGGGCCCTGGCTGCCAAGAAAGCTCGATGCCAGTTTGGCTGAGTCCTACATCGATTGGCAGGTCTCGGTGGCTGCCGAATCCGGAAATCAACCACAGAGAGCACAGAGCAGAATTCTTTGTGTTCTTTGCGATCCTTGTGGTTGATCGACGCTGGACTGGTCACCACACGAGGGGACAAGAACTGCCGCTGCGGAACGCCAAGTGCACCAAGGGCCCCAACCAAGCTGACCGGACCTTCCTACTTCACACCCCTAGCTTCGGCCGTCCAAACTCGCGTGCATGCCCTCCCCGTACCCGCGCGACTGGCACCGTGGAGCGCCCCCGCACCGATAGGCTATGCTTTGTGCGGGGCAAAGGGCGACCCGGCTCGCGGAAGGATTTGGACACTCATGCGCATCGCATTCGCTGGCGGCGGCCGCCTCGGCACGCACATTCTCAACGCCCTCATCGACTCGCGGCACGAGGTCGTGGCACTGGTGCAGAATGGGCGCCAGACGAAGGGCTGGCGGCGGCGCGTGTATCCGCTCATCGGGCGCTTCACGGCCCTGCATGTCAGCGTGACGGGCATCGCGGTACGGCACGGCATCCCCATTTACTGGCTCGACAAAATGACCGAGGAAGACCTCGACCCGCTGCGAAAATTCGATATTGACCTGCTCATTGTCGCCGGTTTTGGCATCATCCTCAAAAAACCGCTGCTGGAATTGCCCCGCATCGGCTGCCTGAATTGCCACAGCTCCCTCTTGCCCCGCAATCGCGGCCCGAACCCCTTCGCGGGCACGATCCTCGCCGGGGACACCGAGACCGGCATCTCGTTTCACATCATGGAGGAGGGCATCGACACGGGCGCGATCGTGCGGCAATTCGCCATCCCGGTGGAACCGGATGACAACGCTGCAACGCTGTACATCAACACCTCGCGCTTGGCTGGCGAGGAGATCGTGGCCACCGTGGATCAGATTGAGCAGGAGGGGTTGGCGGGCACACCGCAGGACGAGTCGCAAGCGACCTACCTGCCAAAAATCACAATCGAGGAGAGCTTCATCGACTGGACGGACTCCGCCGTGCATATCGAGCGCTGCGTGCGGGCGGGATACCCCTTCCAGATGGCGCGCCTTCGATGGAAGGGGCGCACGATCTATCTCGCCCGTAGTTCGGTGGTGGATGTCGAGACGGATGCGGCGCCCGGGACAGTGGCGCCCGGGACAGTCCTGCAGACCATGCCGAAGCTGCAAATTGCCACGGGGGACGGCGTGCTTCAAATCGACTTTGCCTATATCCTCAAGCCCATCGTGTTTACCTGGCCCGGCCTGATTGGCCATGTCCGCGTGGGCGATGTGCTCGACCCCGTACAACCGAAGGAAGACGCACCGTGACCGGCCCTGAGCCCCTCCCCCACGCCTCGCCGTTGTTTTACCCGGCGCCGCCGCCGAATGCCGTCATCGAGGTGCGGCCGTATGAGGATTCCGACGAGGCGGAGTGGATGCGGGTGCACGCGATTGTGATGAGTACCTCGCACGCGTGGAACTACGCGATCCAGGAGCGGCCGCAGTACGAGGGCTACGAATCCACACGGCTCGTGGCAACGCACGAGGGGCGCATCGTGGGGCTGACCGATGTGCAGTACGACCGCGAGCCGGGCGAGATCTGCTTCGTGAAGGACTCGCGCGGGGGCTATGTGCTGGAGTTTGCGCGGATGCCCGAGTACGGCGGCTGCGGAGTCGGCGACAAGCTCATTGAGGCTACCATCGCCGATGCCAAGGCCAAGGGCATTCACCGGCTCGAATACTGGACGCAGGAGCGTCGGGCGCAGAAGTTTTACATCCGCCGGGGGATGGAGGAAATCGGCCGGCACTACCGCTTCCGCATGAAGCCGCCGAAGGAGATCGAGGACTACCTCATCCAGGACCTCGTCGGCGTGGAGTACATCTACGGCGTGTGCGTTCCCGAAGAATGGCCGCTGGTGAAGGAAAAGTTTGATATTCGAGAGGATCACCCCCTCGAGCCGCATGTCTGCGTGGGATATGAGGTGCGGTTCTAACGAAACTGGACGAAAACACGATCAGTTGGCTGTGATCTCACCAAAGTATTGCCGCAATGAGTAGACATGCTCATGAATGGGCGTCATCAACTCGATGAAATCGAGGTGAGGCTCGAACCGGGTGTTCAGGATTCCTTTGTTCGAGTCGCCGGGGCTATCCTGATAATTAAAATAGTGCCAGCCGACGCTGTTGGGGGCTTCGAGTAGTCGCATTGTGAAGTGCTGGTACCACAGGCCGCGGTCGCGCTGGGTGGGGACGATCCAACCGGCGCCGGGGTCGTTGTCCATACCGCTGTCCTCGCCCTTCACATAGAACTCGGTGATGAGGAAGGGGGTATCCGGCGAGTGGGTGTGCCAACGCTCGAGGTGGCCTTCGCTTGGCGCCCATACATTGTAGTAGTTCATCGAGATGACATCGAGGTGCTTACCCGCGGCCGCAATGACCTGATCAATGTGAATGCCCGCGCCGTGGAGTCGTGAGCCGAGGTTGAGGTGATTCGGCGTGTGCTTGCGAATGGCGGCGGTGGTAATGGCGTAGTAACGGTCCATGACGAAGCCGAGGTAGTCGAGGTTGTCCTCGTCGGTAATGGCGTCGACCGTGACATCCGGCCCGTGGCGCTCGCGGAACCATGCCCAAGCCGCCTCGAGGTTGTAGCGCAGGGCGGGGATTTCCTCCGGGTCGATGGCGAGGGTGGTCTCCAGCAGGTTGCGCGGCATGGGGAGTTCGTTGTCGGTGAAATGGCCCAGGACATAGGCATCGTTGGCGAGCGGCGCGAGTTCTTCACGGGCGAGCGCGTCGCAATGCGCCTCGAAATCGGGGTGAAACACGGGGATGGCGTTATGGGCGTAGCGGGCGTTGCCGTAGCCCCAGGTCGTCAGGCCATGCTCGCGGCCGAAGGAGCCCATGAAGTTCGGGCTGGTGGTGTAGGGGATCCGCCGTGGCACGGCCATCAGCGACTCAACACGCGACCAGCGTCCGATGGCGTTGTAGCCAAGCTCGCGCATCAAAGTGATGGTGTCGTTCGCCCAAGCGGACTCATCGGCCCAGCGCTCGGCGTAGGCGGTGTCGGCCGGCTCGCCGGTGCGCGGCCTCACGGAGGTCAGGCCGACGGAGTAGTAGCGGTAGCCGCCGGGATCGACGAACCACCACCGGCCATCAATACGCTCCACGCGGAAGAAACCGGTCCCATCGTCAACGGCTTGCGAGAGCCAGCCGCCATACGGGGAGCGGGGATCCGCGACGCGGGGGGCTTCCCAGTCTGGTAAATCATCCAGCGTGCGTACGGAGGACTGGCGCCATTCATCGGCAACATTGCGCTTCCATTGCACCTCGATGGGCTCGGCGTGCAGTAAGAGGGGGACCAGGAGTGCGGAAGTCGAAATGAACAGGCGGTATGGCATGGGCGCTCCTTGGTGATTGGGTGAGCCGCCGCAGCACGAAGCAAGTGCATGCCCCCGGCTGCTGCTAAGAAAGCACAAATCAGGACTGGCTGCAACTTCATTCTATTGGCAGTTCTCGGTGGCTGACGATTCCGGAATTAAACCAGTAGAGTAAGGCGGGACGCCGAGGCGTCCCGCCTCCTCGTCAAACCGGACATGCGGTTTTCCCGCATCCGGC
>ERZ869909.1483-NODE-1483-length-18970-cov-4.339226_pt1 | contig 18970 bp, 12 predicted proteins | sample MGYA00520892_ERZ869909 | MGnify/ENA primary metagenome ERZ869909 (study PRJEB32215, sample SAMEA104723947) | bioreactor metagenome | biome: bioreactor; feature: anaerobic bioreactor; material: water | place: China | collected 2015-03-12 ...
GGGGGGGTGGCGGTGGTCATCGCGGGGGCGGTGGTGGTGGTGGTGGTGGTTGGGGTGGCGGTGGCGGCGGCGGCGGCGGCGGTCGCGGAGGGGATCGTGGCGGACGCGGTGGTCGTGATCGTGACCGCGGCGACCGTGGCGATCGCGGCGGCTGGTGAAGCATTTGGATTGATCAAGTTTGTTGCATGATGACCGCTCCGGCAGGAATGTCGGAGCGTTTTTTCTTTCGAGTGTCTTCGCGGTGTTGAATGACGAGGCGAGAGGAGTTGATCGGGTGAAGATCCTGTTGATGCTGATGATGGTCGTGATCGGAATGACGCTGCCGATTCAGGCGGGGATGAATGCACGGCTGCGTGAGGTGCTGGACAGCTCGTTCCTCGCGGCGATCGTGAACTTTCTGGTCGGGCTGGCGGTGCTTGGGATGTTCTGGATGATCTCGATCGCTGCGGGGTGGATGTCGATGCCGCAGTTGAATCGGATCTCGCAAGCGCCGTGGTGGGCGTTGATGGGCGGGATCTTTGGAGCGAGTGTCGTGTTCGGATCGTTGTTCGCGGTAAAGCCGCTGGGTGCGGCGGTGCTGATCGCGTGTCTGGTGCTGGGGCAGATGATCGCATCGGTGCTGGCGGACCACCACGGCTGGGTGGGGTATTCGGTGCGGACAACTTCGGGCTGGCGCATACTGGGTTTCGTGCTGCTGGTCGCGGGCGTGATTCTGCTGCAGCACACGCGGGTGGTGGCGGCGGCTGAGTGAGTGTGCGCGCACCGGCAGAGCGAAGTCGGATCGCCCGTGAATCGCTTGTGGGATACGCGGGTGTGCAATCGACCGAAGATCAGAATGAATCGTCGTCGAGTGTCGGGAGGTCGAGGAGCGCTTCGTAGTCTTCGAGGGAGGCGCCGGACATGCATGCCTCGATGATCTTGTGTCCGGTCGGGTGAAGATCGGGGACGAGGAACTGCTCGAGTTCCTTGCGGAAGAAATGGTGGAGTTTTTCAGCGCCCTTGTCGTATGCATCGCTTCCGACTTCGGGCTGCTGATCGACCTCGAAGAACCAAGAGCCGAGGGTGCTGCCTTCGACAACGATCTTTCCGGGTGTGTAGCCGAGGAGCGGACAGCGAGAGGGCTTCATGGTGCGCTTGCTGAAGCGTGCGCCGCCGCGGCGTGCGAGGTATTCACGAGTGATCCATTGCGGCATGAAACCGACTTCCCATGCGCCGATGTGCTGGTTGGGCGAGATGGTGTAGCGGACGGATGGTGTTGCGAGGATCTGGTCGAGGAAGAGGTTTGCATGGTCGACGCGGCGTCCGGTGGCGAAGGGCCAGTAAGAGCCGACGCCCTCGGAGGACATCCCCTCGGTGTCGACGATGCTGGGGTTTGCGTGGCCGCGGGGAGCGACAAGTCGCCAGAGCCACGCGAGGGAAGGGGGGAGGAGGTGGAAGATGCCGAGGATGCCGTAGGACGGCTTTTCGGCGGTGCATGGTGGTGTGCGTATGCCGAAGCTTCGGATGTCTACGGTGACGGGGCCGTGGACGACATTGGGGACGATGTCGCGTGGGATGATGACGCGCGGGTTTGGGCATGGAACACCGGGGGCGTCTTCGATGTGTTCCCAGATGAGTGCGGTGGAGTCGGGGTGGGCATCGATGCTGAGGAAGAGGAGCGGCTGGGGGGGGTGTACGGTGAGCTTCTCCATGTGGGGATCGGTGCCGTACTCCGAGATGTGATTGATGCGAACGAACCAGGAGTGTTCGGCATCGGTGAGCACGAGTCTTCCGGTGCCGTTGTGCTCCGGGTGGCAGAGTGCCATGTCGTCGGTGACGGGTCGGAGTTCGCAGGCGCGCGGGAGGACGAGGGTTCTGGTTTCATCGTTGGTGATGTTGCGTCCGATGAGGAGTGAGCCGTCGTTCTGTCGGTGAATGTGTTCGAGCATTTCGCTCTTGCCGCCGCCGCTGGCGCCTTCGTGCGAGATGACGACCTTGTTGTCGTAGGGCGTGACGACCTGGACGGTGGAGCAGTGCATTGTGATCCACTTTTCCTGAACGCCGATGTTGAGGAGCACGCCGTAGATGCCCTTTTTGGCGCTCGGTCCGGGGTAGAGGTTGTAGCTGAAGAGTTCGTGCATTCCGTCGAGGCGGTTGTGAACGACGATCTGCTTACCGTCGAAATGGGTGTGGCGGAATGTCGGCGCAACATAGATGATGGCACGGGGGAGGAAGTCGTCGGGGATCTGCTCTTTGCTGAGGATGCCCTGCAGGAGTGCGAGGCCGAGCGCAAAGAAGCCGCAGTTGGCGGGCGCGATGACGAGTGCGTGTGTGCCTTTGCCCTCCTGTCCTGCGTAGAAGGGGAAGGCGGCGAGTTCCTGCGTTTTGAGCCATTCGAGCGTGTTGCTGCGGAGCGGATCGAAGTCCTTGCCGAAGCGTTCGCGGAATGTGGGCTTGTCGGTGGCGCGCGTGTCGCCGATGACCATGCAGTCGGGGTCGCGCCGACGCATGTACGGCTCGGGGTAGTTGGCGGCGACGCCGTTCTTGACGCGGCAGACGCGGGCTTCGACGACGCGGCCTTTGCCGGGAACATCGAAGGCGACTTCGTGCCAGCCGTCGACGGCATCGCGGAGCGCGAGCTTGACGAGTTCGTCGGGGGTTTCGGAGACGATGACGGACGGTGCCGCTTCAAGGAGGTCGGCTGTGTCGGCGGGGATGGGGAAGGGAAGGAACGAGCAGCGGCGTGTTTCGATGGGGGTTTCGAGCTGTTGCATGGGTGATTCCCGTGGTTATGCGTGGATTGTCGGCAATTATAGACCCTATCGCGCAGCGATTCGTCCCGCGGAGCGCGGTCGACGAACAGGTACGGAACGGGGAATTCCTTACTGATCGCGCCGGTTTGCGTGCTGCTCGGCGAAGGTATCGAGATAGAGCAGAGCACGCCGGGCGTGCGGCACGACGATCGATCCGCCGACCACGAGCGCCACATGCATGGCATCCTCGACTTGCTTTTTCGTGAGGCCGAGGCGGATGCAGTCGTCGCAGCGGAGGACGGCGGATGCGACGAGGCCGAGGAGTTCCTTGGTCGGTGCATCCAGCCCGCCATCGGCGGTGGCGTCCTCGTATGCGGCGGCGTCGAGGCGGAGGAAGCGCTTGATGCCGAGGTGGTCGGCGTCGAGGAGACGCTGCTGTCCCTTGGTGCGTTCGGCGCTGAACTGGTGCGGAGTGAGATCTGGCATGTCAAAGAATATGCGCGCGGAGTGTGCGCCGGCGGCAGGGTGCGTCGCGGGCGGAGGTGCGGGAGCTATTTGGTGGGGGCGGGGTCCCGATCCTGGTGCTTGATGATGGGATGCGAGGTCGGATCGGTGGATGGAGGATTGAAGAGCGACTGTGCTTGTGCTTCGATCGCCTGCCTCCGGGCAACTTTGAAGGCGGTGACTCCGATGTAGGCGGCGAAGACGAGCGCGATGGTGAAGACGAGACGGGTGCGGCCGAAGACGAGCCAGACGCCGAGTGCGGCGAAGACGATGCCGATGGCGTAGAGGACGAGGACCGCGCCCTTGACGCCGAGGGCGCGCTTGAGCATGTGGTGGAGGTGCTGGTCGTCGGGGTCGCTCATGCGCTTGCCGGCGAGTTTGCGCCGTGCGATGGCGAGGACGGTATCGATGATGGGTATGGCGTAGATGATGAGACCAGCGATGACGAAGTGTGTCTTCCCGGTGGCGCCGAGGGTGAGGATGATGACGATGGTGGTGTAGCCGAGGAGGAGCGATCCGCAGTCGCCGAGGAAGATGGTCGCGGGGTTGAAGTTGTGCGGGAGGAATCCCATGCACGCACCGAGGAGGGCGAGGCAGAGAACGATGCGCGCTGCGTCAAGCGGGCCGTCATCGTGCGCGGCCATCATCAGGGCGATCACGAGAAGACCGGCGACCGCGATGGCGGTGATTCCGGAAAGCAGTCCATCGAGGCCGTCGACGAGGTTGGAGGCGTTGCAGGCACCGAGGATGAAGATGGCGATGATGGCGGTGCCGGTCCAGTAGATGAGGTCGATGGTGAGATCGTGCCCGATGAGAGGGATGGGGAAGGGAAGGGAGATGACCCAGGTGAGGGATTCGTTGCCGATGAGTCGCCCGATGGGGCGCATGACGCCACCGGCGACATCGGTGCCGACGCGGTCGAGGGCGAGCGCCGCGGCGGCGAGGAGCTGTCCGGCGATCTTGAGTCGCGGATCGAGGCCGAAGACATCGTCCCAGAGCCCGGTGATGGTGATGACCGTCATCCCGAGGAGGATGGTGAAGGGCATCATGAACAGGGCATCGGAGAAGTCGCCGGGGGGCGGCTCGCGGAGTGTGTTGTGCTCGGTGTAGAGGAAGGAGAACCCCTGCGGGAGGACGGGGCCGATGTATGAGATGAAGATGCCCGCAACGATCCCGGCGAAGACCGCGATGCCGCCGAGGTAAGCGATGGGGATGCGGTGCACCTTGCGGGACTCTGAGGGTCGATCGACGATGCCGTTTGCAACGGCGAGGCGTCGCATGATCGGCGTGAAGAGGACGGTGGTGAGGAAGGCGAAGACAAAGACGAAGAGGTAGCCGTGGAAGATGTCCAGCGGCGCCTGGACGGCCTCGGCGTTGAGGAAGAGCGATGTCGGCTCGAGTTCGGATGCGATGGGCGCATCGGGGAAGGTCGGTGCGTTTTCACCGAGAAGGGATTCGGATTGGTCGTCCTGAAGCAGCATCACGAGTGCTCGGGAGCATCCTTGCGGGGGGAGGTCGCGGCCGTCGTCGCGGAAGGGCGGCAGCGTATGTCATCGGCGAGGTCGAGGATGGTCTGAGCCAAAGGCACCTTGGGCCTGAATGAAATGAGTGATCTGATGACCGAGAGATCGGGGCGACGACGGGGGAGGTCTTCGAAGCCCGGTCCGAGGGCCTCATGATACGGAATGAAGCGGATCCCGGCATCGGAGGCGAGGGTGTCGCGGACGAGCCGGGCGAGGTCGAGGAGGGAGATCTCGGCGTCCGAGCCGACATTCACCACGCGCCCGATGGCAGCGGGGCAATCCAGGAGGGCTTGGAGGGCGGGAACGACATCGCGGACATCACAGAAACAGCGGGTCTGGCTGCCGTCGGCGTGGACTTCGAGGGGGAGGCCTTGGAGGGCGCGTTCGACGAACCGCGGCAGGACCATGCCGTGCTCGCCGACCTGGCGGGGACCGACGGTGTTGAAGAGGCGGACGATCACGACGGGGAGTGCGGCGTGCTCGTGGTGAGCGAGGGCGAGGTGCTCGGCGAGCGCTTTGGTGAGTGCGTAGGACCAGCGGCGGGAGGTCGTCGGGCCGTAGACGGCATCGTCGCCTTCGGCGAAGGGGACGCGGTCGGACTTGCCGTAGACCTCGGATGAGGACGCGATGAGGGTTCGCGGCGTGCGGGTGCTGGGGAGTTGTGCGAGGGCGCGGAGGAGCGCGACGGCGTCGAGGGTGTTGCGCTCGATGGCATCGATGGGGTTCAGGACGACGCGCCGGACACCGACGGCGGCGGCGAGGTGGTAGATGTGCGAGAAGGAGGCGAGGTCGATGTCGGGGAGTGCCGCGGCGAGGGGGGCGTGGATGAATGTCAGGCGGGGATGACTCGCGGGAAGGTTGGCGCGGGCACCAGTGGAGAGATCGTCGATGACGGTGACGGCGTGGCCTTGCGCGAGGAGATGATCGGCGAGGTGTGATCCAATGAAACCAGCGCCCCCGGTGATGAGGGCGCTGGTTCGAGAATCGTTGGTCGTGCCGTCAGGTGCGGGCGATGGAAGGTGGTCCTGCACGGTGTTCACGGCATCATGCGTTGGTGTTGTTGTCGTCGGTGTCGACCGACCTGGCTTTGGCGGGCTTGGCATCCTTGGTTGCGGGTGATGCGGAGCCGTTCTGGTAGGCGATGGTGGCCTGGAAGTTCTTCTTGAAGTACCCGCCTGCGTTGGGGCGGATGGCGTTGACAATCACGCCGAGGACTGAGGCGCGAGCATCTTCCATCTGCGACTTCATACGGTTGAGGAGACCACGCTTCTCGCTATACGCACGGACGACGAGCGCAACGGCATCGACGCGGTGCGAGAGCGCGAGCGCATCGCCCGCGACGACGGACGGAGCGACATCGATGAAGATGAAATCGTACTTCTCGCGTGCCTGCGAGATCAGTTCGGACATGGCGGGTGTGTTGAAGCGCTCGTAGGTGCCCTCGCCATCGCTGCCCGCGGGCAGCACGGAGAGGTTGGGGATGCGGGTCTGGATTGTGCAGTCGTCGAGGGTAACGCCGTCGCGGAGGATGTCGGCGAGGCCGGGCTTGTCACCGGTGCCGAAGACTTTGTGGAGTGATGGCCTGCGGAGGTTGGCATCGATGAGGAGAACCTTGAGGTCGATGTTGGCGATGTTGATGCCGAGGTTGGAGACGATGGATGTCGTGCCGGAGCCGGGAAGCCCCGAGACAAAGAGGATGGCCTTTTGTCCGTTGTCGCGTGCGGACTTGAGAAGCGTGGAACGGATCTGACGAATGGCCTCGGCGGTGGCGCCGCGTGGCGCTTCCTCGCAGGCGAGTTCGATGCGCTTGGGCGCAGAGGGGTCCATCGAGATGTCGGGGATGAAGCCGAGGACCCGAGCGCGGGCGCCGAGCGAGACATCGAGCGGGGTGCGGATGCGCTGCTCGGTGACTTCGCGGAGGAAGATGAGGCCCGAGACTGCACCGCCGATGAGGAAGACGGAGACGGCGACGGTCGGGATGAGCTTGGGAAAAGATCGGGACTCCGGTCGGGTTGCTTCCTGGGCGATTCGGACACGGGCACCGCGTTCACGCTCAAGAGTAAGGGCACTGAGCTTGGTTTGGAGATCCTGAATGCGAATATTGAGATTCGCCCGGTCGATCTGCAAGTTCTCGCGCTCGGCGAGCGTTCGCATGAGTTCGTTGAGCTTGCGCTCCGCCGCAGCAATCTTCTCGAGATGCTCCGCCTCTGCCGCTCGCAGTGTAGAGATACTCCGTCGAATCCCATCGATCATGGAATTGAAGCCGTCTGCCATTTTCTGCTGGATGTGCTGTTCGCGCTGATCTCGAAGTGCTTGGAGCATGATTCGGCGTCGGCGCAACTCGATGTGATTCGGTCCGTACTGTGCTTCAAAGCTGCGGAGCCCCGCCTCGGCGTTCTCGATCTGCATGAGCAGCTGCATGGCGACATTCGATCGCTCGGCTTCGTCGCGGATGAATTCCGGGTACACGACGCCTCCGGGTGCCTGCATCATTTGCTCGAAGTTATCGAGTCGCTCTTGTGAAGCGGCGATCTGCTGGCGTACCTCGGCCACGAGGGGCTGGAGAACATTGATCTCCTTTGCATAGATCGATGTCTGTTCGCTTCCACCGGTCAAATTCGATTGATCGATGAGGTTGTTGATTCTGGTGTTCAGGGCATCGAGATCCGTTCGCAAGCGACGCAGGTCTCGTTCGCTGCGCTGAATCTCGTTCGAGACGAAGGCACGACTATCGGTATTCTGTGTGAGCAGGAAGACATCTGTAAATGCCTTGTTGATGATTTGTGCATCGTCGCGTGTTGCTGCGCTCGCGGTGAACTGAATGTAGCTGGTGTCGGAGAGTGTTCTGGCGCGAACTCGGTTCCGAAGATCTTGCAGCGCTGCCTGCGGCGAATAGATACCATCGACGACAAACTGTTGTGCCCAGCGGGTCTGACGCACCTCGGGCTGATCCGCTACACGAAGCAGGAGCGGGTCAGAAACGGCACCTCTGGCGCGGGTTTCCATGGCGATGCCGAGCTCCTGGGTACCACCAATACCTGTAGCGGTCGTCACAGCGGTACCTTCGCCAAGTACAGGGAGTACTTCTACGAACGCCGTGGATGTGAACTGCGGCGATGTTCGGCCGAGAACATAGAATGCTCCAATCCCTACCGCTATCCCAAGGATGCCAGCAGCGAGGAGCCACGGCCAGTAGACCCGGGCCATTCGGATGAAATCAACCCCCTGAATCGAGGCCAGAGGTTGATTGACTGCAGGAGACGGGGATGACACCGAAAGTGTCGCTCTCGCCTCGCTTGGCGGTGTACTCAAGATTGGTCCGCTCGCCATTTTCAGGTTCCCTGTGCGTTGACTGTCCGTCGGTTCATCATCGGCTGACTGGCTACCTAACTCCGGGAGCAGGCCCATACTCAGCTGGCAAACCCGTATGCAATACGGGCCGCGTTCCGAGCCCGTTCACCGCGTGAGCAGGCGCTGTTCAAGTTGATCGAGTTCAGATGCGTACAAATTACGAACATTTGCCGGGGAGGCGTCCCACGCTAAGCGGGCATCCCGCAGCATGCGCTCGGCGGCCTCGACATCGCCCAGTTCGAGCTTTGCAAATCCACGATGCACCAGCGCCGGCAGTCGCTCCGAGGGGGTCGTTGCGAAGTTCACAGCGCGTTCGAGAACGCGGTCGGCATCCTGGTGTCTTCCGACTTGGAGGTAGACCCAGCCCACGGTATCCAAGACGGCGGCATTCTGCGGCGCGACGCGCTCGGCAACCGCGGCATAGGGGAGGGCGGCCTGTGCATCGTCAAGGTGCTTCGCAAGCGTGTAGGCGAGGTTATTGTTGAGTTCGACATCATTCGGCGCGAGTTCAAGACCCGCGCGGCATGCGTAGACAACGCCTTGGTAATCACCCAACGAGTATAGAATCTGATTCTGCAGTCGATGGAAGAGGAGCGCGGAGAAGGGTGTCAGTGTTGCGGTCTGCTGCTGTTCGTTGAGGTCGCTCAGTATGGCATTGGGGTCGCGGCCTGCGCCGATGTCGCGCTGAATCGGGTAGAGCCGGAGCATGGGCGGCAGCGGACGCAGAGCGGGCGTTCGCTCGATGAAGGCCATTGCTTTGGAGATGTCGTCATCGTAGCGAGAAACAAGTGTGCTGAACCATCCTGCAACTTCAATCTGCGGATCCTGCGAAATTTGCCGAATAATTGGGCGGTCATCACCCATTGCCTCCCAATCGCGGAACGGTCTTACGGCTTCCTGATAAGCAGAGATTGTCAGGCGGTCCGCATCCTGCTCGTCTCCGAGGAAAGTTTGCGCGCGTGCCAGCAGCATCTCGAGCCGCCAGTTGTCGGGTGCCTTGCGCACATCCGGGAGAAGCCGATTGATGTCGGCGCGGGCCGGGCGAGGCGAAGATCTGAGAAGAGAGTTGAGCAGGTCGGCGGCGTTCGCGGGGCTGGGATCAAGATCGTAGAGTCTTCTATAGAAATCGGCGGCCTCACGGTAGCGCTCCATCTGATACGCGAGGAGACCGGCACGAGATTGCCACTCGGGATCTTCAGGAGCACTCCGTGCAAATCCGCCTGCCATTCCGAGCGCTTCTGAGACGCGACCCTGCTGATTCAGGATCGTGACGGCCAGTCGCTTGAGTTGAGTGTTCTCGGGATTGCTTTCGATGGCTTGGCGAAGAATAGCGATCGCTGCATCCGGTTCGCCTCGCATCTGATACACCTGAAAAAGCATACCCCAAGCCTGGATATCACCAGGTCGAAGCTTTGTAGCTCGATCAAGGTCTGCGATGACATCGGGGAATCGTGCCGAGTCATTGATATTCAGGGTTGCCCGGCGCACGAACGCCGTCGGCTGATTGGGGTGTGATTCGACCGCTCGGTCAAGAATCTGCCTCGCACTTCTGAGATCGTTTCGTTGCTCAGCAATCCCGGCACGGAGAAGCATGACCTGAAGATCGTTTTCGGGAAGTCCCTGAAGGGTTCTCGCCGCGTCGTCGAGATCTCCATCGCGAAGTTGCGCTTCGGCGAGCCGCTTCACGACCGCAGTGTCACGATCCGAGCCCGCGAGGCGTATGACCTGTTGATACGACTGGATCGCTCGATTGAGCAGTTCGCTTCTTTCCTCAGAAAGCAGACGGTGTCTCTCGGGCTCATTCTGCGGCGAAATGTTCGCGAGCATCTGCTCGATCTGCTGCGCTCGCGTATAGAAGATGTCCCCGAGTTGTCGATCAACTTCCGCTCGTCCGGGCGACTGATACTCTCTGCCCTGTTCGAGCCACTGCACCGCGTTCTGAACCTCGCCCGCCTCATTCTCAAATTCGGCAGCCACAAGGTATGGACGAACGGATCGCTCGGAAGCAGGAATCGACTGGATGTGGTTTGCGAGAACCTCTCTTCCACGGTCAACCCGATCCTGCCTTGCGTGCCAGACTGCTCTCAGACGCGCCGCCGCGAGAGCATCGAATCCCTCAGTCGTCTCGATGATCCGGAGTGCATCGTCCGCATCAGCCCATCGATTTTCTCGCATAAGCAAATCGATGTACGAGGCCGAGTTTGTGAGATCACCCGGATCGCGCTCGAAGAAGCGCGACCGCACATCGATGACTCTCTGGCGATCGCCGTGCTCTGCTTCGAGAGCCAGCCAGATCTGACCAACACGCTCATTCGAAGAATCGAAGCGGAGATAGCCTTCTTCAGGGCTAAGTACCCGGATGGCTTCGGAACCCCGGCCCGTAGAGGCAAGGGTCGAAGCATAATCGACGGCGATACCGGGATCGTCCGGCTTGCTCTGATATGCGCGCCGGAGAGATTCAATCGCCGCATCCATGCGCCCGTTCGCGCGCTGGGCGAGTCCGAGGAACCGGCGCGCGAATGGATCATACGGTATCTGATCAACGACTTCGGAAAGTGTGCGCTCGGCCGCATCGGCATTTCCACGAGCGAGTTCGAGCCGACCTCGCATGATCAGTCCCGAACGGTCGTCGCCTCTCTGCTCCATGGCGATGGCAACATAGCGTTCGGCATCAGTGAGCGATTCGGGAGTGTTTCTCATCAGAGCGCGTTCGAATCCAACCTGGATCAGGCGGGGATCACGCGGGCGGATGCGCTCGGCTGCGCCAAACTCGCGATTGGCTTCGGATTCCATGCCGAAGCGTGAATAAACAACGAAACGACCCATGGTCTGCTCAAACTCATCAGCATCGGACTGATCAACGATCCGCAGGGCTGCCTGAAGCGGATTCTGCTCCGCAACGCTCTCACGCATCGCGCGGAGTTGGGGATCACGCGGGTTGGTGTCGAGTGCCGCGGTAATGCGTTGCAGTGCACGCTCACGATCATTCGATCCAAGATCTAAACTAACCAATTCCCGAACAACGCGAACATCGCCGGGATAGGACTCCGCAAGTCGTTCGAGAATCTGGCGTGCGTTCTCGATCTCGCCCGAGGCAACAAGCCGACGGGCTTCGATCATGCCTGCAACGAGTGGGTTGACCTGATCCAAACCTGATGCGTCGCCGCTCAACGCGGCGTTCACAATCGCCAAACGCTCAACAGCGGCGGCATTGCCGGGATCCTGTCGCAGACCCTCTTCAAGCAGCTCCTTGGAACGAGAGAAGTTGCGAAGATTAAATTCGAGTTCAGCCGTAACAAAGAGCGTACGCGCATCCCGAAAGCCCGCTGCAAGCAGATCGTCGAAGATCTGGCGTGCGGATCCGAAGTTGCCTTGGCGGATCAGCGCCTGGGCGAGGGGACGCATGATAGAAGGATCGTCGACACCGGCTCGGCGACGCAGCTCAGAAAAGATGGAGACCGCCTCTGCAAAATCGCCTTCGAGCAGCGCGATCTCACCGGTCCGCCGAAGAACGCGATCCTCAAATCGAACACCAGTCTGAGTGCGAAGATCTGCCAGAAGATCCTTTGCTCTTGCGAGAGTGGCTTCGCGCTGCTCTGGATTGGCCTGCGACTCGTACTGCGCAATCAGAGTTTCGACCTGGCCGTTCAGAGACAGGAGTCTGAAGTCATTGAGCACGACACCTTCGAGGGACAGCGGCGGTCTCTGAAGCTCCCTGATAGAAGCGAAGGTCTGCATCGCATCGTCAAAACGACCGAGACTGCGAAGGATCTCAGCCTGAACGAAGATCAGCTGAGGATTGTGCGGCTGCTGGGCAACCGCTATCGCGAACACATCGAGAAGTTGTGTGTGGTGGTCTCGATCTCCGAATCGCATCGTGATCGGAGCGATCTGACCAAGAAATTCCGAGTCAAGATCTCCCGCGGCTTCCAGGGTCATACTCACTAGAAAACTGCTGAGATCGCCACGGATCTGGAGTATGGCATCACGCCGCTCCTCCAGCGAATTTGCTCTGCGCAGAAGCGCATTGGCATCCGACTGAAGCTTGAGAAATCCGACCTGCGGAACATGCCCGAATCGGGCTACGACATCCGCGAGCGAATCCTGCGCAAGCTGTGCGGAGGATTCGATTTCTCCGGGCAAGGCGCGCCCCAAGGAAAGCAGTCTCTGGTGTTGTTCGCGATGAATGCGGGCGATCGCAGCCGGGTATCGCCAATCACCCGGATCCGCCTTGGACGCGACAGCGAGGTCTTCGAGAATGGATTCGACTTCCTCCGGCTCGACGCGGGTGCGTTCGATCCGAGATGCGCCGGCCAATCCTCGGAGACCGAGGATCAGGTCTCTCCCTCTCTCGGCTTCTTCCTTGACCGGACCGGAACCCATCTGCGCAATCGCGGCGTTCAGGGCGGTGAGACGCTCATTGATGAGGTTGACCAGCGTCAGAAGGCCCTGTTCCGTACCGGCATCAAAGCGTCGCGTACGCTCGTCAATCAGAGACAGGTATTCAATCTGAACTTCGGCGTTCCCCGGCTGATTCTGTGCAAGACGCTGCATCAGCGTGAGGTACTGATTGTACGCCTGCTCATACTGTCCTTGAGCTTCAGGAGTGGTCTTGAGCAGAGCCGAACGCCATTTCAAGAGCCATTCGTTGTTCGTTTGATTGCGGTATACGGCGCGAGAATACCGACTCGCGGCTTCGCCGTACTCGCCCACCGCGTAGAGTCGATCCCCTTCGGCAACCAGCGCGGGACCTCGGCGTGAAAGGACATAGCTCGCGACGGCAGCAAGCAACAGGCACGAGGCGACAACGCTACCTGCGAGAATGATGACAAACTTTTTGTTGACGCGATTCGCCATGGGACTGTTTCCTCGTCTTCATCGAGCGTTAGGATGCGCCGTCAGCGGCGCGTTCCGGAGGGTATCTTCCTTCTTTCACTTCCACCCAGTCGGGCAGTCGGACCATGATGTCCGCGAACATTTCGTCGAGCATTCGCCCGGCAACAACACCGAGCTCTTCGGCTGAACGAACCGTTCCGGAAGTGAACTGGACCTTGCAGTAGTACGCGTAATCGTCCTTAAGCCGAAATGCTCTCAGGCGGATTTGATTTGCACTCGAAACAACTTCGCCGTTCGTGATGAAGAAGTATCCGGCGTAGAAATCTTCGCCGCGATGGTCGCGAAAACGCGAAACCCGAAGTCGCAAATTCTCGACACCGACCGGGAGATTCACACGCCGGAATGTTGTCGGGCTTCTGGCCTGCCAGACTGTGCCGCCATGGAGTTCGGGATCCGCTTCCGTGTTCTTCACGAGGATCGAAAAATCGATCGGTATGTCGACGACCACCGGGTTACCGAGCGCCTGCACGCCCGCGGCGACATTGCACCTTTCGGGCACATGGGGGACGGTATCGATCATACCCGTGTAGTACGCCATGTGCAGATCGACGACATGCGGTGCATCCGGATCGCTCGGGTTGCGCTCTATGATGAGACGGCTGAGCGAATTCTCGGTGCCGAGCTCCTTTGCCTCTTCGGTGGAGACCTGCCGCTCCGTACCGATCATCCTCCATGAGGGGTACTCAGCCGGGAGTGTTCGCAATTGCAGATTGCCTTCCGCGTAAATCGGAAGCTTGCTGAAGTGAAGCCCCGCGCTTTGCTGCACGATGGCGATAACGCCGGCGCTCAGCACCAGAAGAAACGCGGCACAGACCACCGGAATCATGTGTGCGAAGCCGCTGCGATTGGATGTTCCGGACTGAGTTTTCACGCGCTCGCTCCAGCGTGCTCGGGCTTGTCATCTTTCACAATTCGACCGAGTATCCACACAACGCCCATGAACAGGAAAAACGAGGGGACAAGAAGGAGTGTTCCGATGAGTGTGTGCGCTTCACCGCGGGCGAGTTCGGGGTCGTACATGCTCGCGATTGCGAGAACAACAACTCTTGCCACATTCATGCCCAGTGCAACAGGAACGGCGAGACAAATGACCGCGATACGCTGCCACCAATGCCGAAGCCCGAAGAAGGCGACCGCAACCGCGAGAGCGATGAACGCGATCACCATGCGCATCCCCGAGCACGCCTCGGCAACATTGAGCGGTATTTCCTCGCCTGACCTCGTGAAAATCGTCAACATATTGCCCGCGACCGTGTTGTCGACCCCGAGGATGGACAGCGTCACGGCGGAGGCCTGCGATGCCATGATCTTGAGTTGAAATGTCAGACCGTTCATCACTTGGTCTGAAATCGTGACACCGAGCGCGAGATACGCGATCGGGAACGCCAGAAGACCGAGAAACTTCGGTCCGCCCACGAACAGCACCACGCCGGCAAGCGCGACCAGTGTTGCGAGGCCCTGGAACATGTGGTTCGGGAATCCGAAAAGAAAGAACGAATAAATCACGATTCCACCGCACAGCATGGCCAGTCCGGGCCAGAAGCGCGTCAGTGGGGTGCCGAGTATCGCAGCACGGTACTTCCAGGCAAATGCGGCGCTGATTATGGGCACGAGGTAGGCGTGCCCCCAGTCTTCGGGATATCGGACGCTGAAACCGCTCGGCCCCATCTGCCGGAAGTGCCACCGGAAGAACAGCAGAAAAAACGCGACTGTGAGCGCGATGAGCGACACGATCACAGCACTCTTGTGCTCTCGAAGGAGAGCAGCAAGCGTCCATCCCTCTCTCTTGGCGACTGCCGCGTCCGACATGCAACTCCATCAATGTGCCCCGGCACGAGGGAAATAACCATAAGCGTGCGAAAACCTCCGCTACGCCGGGGAAGCTGATTACGATCAGAAGCAACTCGGTGTTCGGCATCCTGCCAACTTCGAGACCTCCCGACTCCATCGGAGGCCTTGAACGGTCCATCGGGAGAATCCGGTGACAAGTGCTGAGAAAAGAACTCTCCGGATATCAAGCCACGGCGATGGAAAAGATGATAGATCAGCCGCCGAAACGGTTTGTGGGCGGAGCGCCAAAGACATCGTTGCCAAAATTCCTGTCCAGCAGGAATCCAAAGCCGTAGGACATACGGAATCCGTTGCGGATGACGGCCATGGGCGTGGCCCAGAAGTTAGTGCCGACATTGACCATGTCGTCTGGCTTTAGGTATATGTCTGGATGGGTGCCCTCGAAGATGGCGCGGACATCCAGCCGGATGGTCGCCTGTCGCCCCTGCCCGACGACTCGAGTGAGATCCACCCGCTCCGGGATCGCGACGGCGTTCAGGCCCCCAGCCGCGATGATGGCACGCTGGAGGGTCAGGCGACCGGCAACGGGCAGGTTGTAGGTGCCGCCACGAGCGATGCCGGGGCCACCCATATACACGACGCCCGTAGCAGGCGACGGAACATGGATCACATCCCCGGGACGAATCACGATGTTGTACTTCGCAATGCCGCGGATGAGTGGCTCGGTCGGAACCTCGATCACACGCTGTGTGACCAACATCTCATCCGTGCGCGCGTCTTGGAGCGGGTCAGGACCTTCGGGGAGTCCCGCGGCCTGTGATGCGGGCATCACCTGCACCCACCGCCCATCGAGAAAGACCCATGAGCCGGAGGCCGCAGATGCTCGACGCTCGACATTTTCACCGGGGATCGGTGTCGCGCGCTGACCGACAGGTCGCGGCGAATCCAGATCGATGAATGGGGGCTCGCCATCCGCCAGGGCACTCGGAGAGATCAGAGCCGGTCGGGGTCGATCGGAATTGTTCCTCGGTTCGGCGGGACGCGTCAGTTCGTCGATGAGATCGCTGAGATCCTCAACAGGGGGTTGCTGCAGACGGGGGGCGTCCGGGCGGGTTGTCGTACGATCCGGACGATCGGGGGCCATGCCACGCGTGACTTCATCCGAAAGCGGGATCTGTCGGATGACATAGACCCTCTTGATGATCGGGGATACCCCCCCGGCATCCGTCAAGGCATCGAGAATGCGGTAATCCGGGTATGGGATGTTGTATCGCGCAGGATTGGCGATCGCTCCGAAGATGCTGAAGGTCTGCTGGCGCCTGCCGAGGATCTGGACGGACACGAGGGGCTCGAGGCGAGCAATCCCTGCCTCGATCATTCGTCGTTTGATAGCAGCTTCCACCTGTACGGCGGTCATGTCTACGACGGAAAAACGCCCCAGTTGTGGGACGGAAATGAAGCCCTGACCATCCACGCTCAGCTCGAAGAACGCCGGAGCCCCGGGCTGAACCAGGTCGTACACCTCGGCACGAAGGAAATCGCCCGGCGCGAGCATGTACTCACGCGGCTCCGGGAGCAGATCCTCCGAAGTCACCTCGGTGACATCGATGAACTCGCCGGAATCGGACTCGATGACATCGATCCGCTCGAGAATCGGCACCACGGTCGGAGTGTGCTCCCAACGCCCCACCACGGACGGATCGAACAGCCACGCATCAAGCTCGCAGCCGGAAAGCGCGGCGGATGCGAAAAGCCCCATCAGCAGCGCGAGCAACCGTCGCTGCGGCGGGCGCGATGCACCAAGGCGCTCAGCGCTCTCGTCGGGACGGTTGGACAAAGGCGTCACCTGGGCTACTCCTTCAGACGCGGAGGGAGATGTGCAACCCTCGCACAGCCAAGCGGGCGGGCACGGTACCAGCCCCGCGTCGCGTGTCAACGCGAGAACGCGGGGTCGCTGCCGATCCCTCGCCCTTACCCAGGCGGCGGAATCGTCGCGATTGTTGCTATCGGCAGAGTCCATGGGGTGTGTTCACCCCGTGGGCATGATTTTCGGTCGCTCCGTCCACAACGATGGCCACACCATCAGGGTTCGCGCTCTCGGAAACATCGGGGATGATTGTCGCACACAGTGTCCCGGCATGGTGCCCGCAGCGGCCTAGAGTCCGTCCCATGACCGCCCATCCGACGACACCCGAGCCCCAGACCGGGGCACGACCGGCCCGACACCTCCGCCCGTTGGGGGGAGATCCGATGAAGGGGCTCGAACGCCCCGTGGTCTCGCTCTCGTCGATGGTCCTCAACAACACCCCGGATACCCCCCAGCAGCTCTCGATGAAGCGGAAGCCCGCCTGGCTCAAGGCCAAGGTCCCGGGCGGGGCAGGTTATCAGCGGGTAAAGGCCATCATGGATGAGCACCGGCTCTTCACGGTGTGCGAGGAGGCGGCATGCCCCAATATGGGGGAGTGCTGGGCGCGCGGGGTGGCGACAATCATGATCCTCGGGGACACCTGCACGCGGGCCTGCGGCTTCTGCAATGTGCGGACCGGCCGCCCCCCCACCCTTGATAGGGATGAACCCCGGCGGGTGGCGGAATCGCTGCGGATCATGTCCCATGAGGCGGGGATCCGGCACATCGTCATCACGAGCGTGAACCGGGATGAGCTTGCCGACGGCGGGGCGGCGATCTGGGCAGAGACGATCCTCCGCAGCCGCGATAAGTCGCCCAACCTGTCCATCGAGGTGCTCATCCCCGACTTTGAGGGGAACTGGGGTGCGCTCCAGATGGTCATCGATGCCCGTCCCGAGATCCTGAATCACAATCTGGAGACGGTGCCTCGGATGTACCCGGCGGTCCGCCCGCAGGCGAAGTTCGATCGCTCGGTGGAATTGCTCAAGCGGTGCAAGGATGCGGGGCTGGTGTCGAAGACCGGGATCATGGTGGGGATCGGCGAGAAGGACTCCGAGGTGCTGGAGCTCATGGACCATGTCCAGGCCCGGGCTCAGACGGACATCCTGACCATCGGCCAGTACCTCCAGCCGACCCGGAACCACCTGCCGATCGACCGCTGGGTGACCCCGGAGCAGTTCGAGATGTACCGCGAGGAGGGTCTCAAGCGGGGCTTTGCCGTCGTCGAGAGCGGGCCGCTGGTGCGTTCGTCGTACCACGCGGACCGGCAGGTGGACCAGCTCGTCGGGCGCGAGCGTGACTCCCACGAACAGGTGGAGCGGCTGATCGCGGTTGCCAAGCGAGGGCCGGGGCAGGCGTGACCATTCCCGATCGTGATCTTCAGCGTCTGCGTCAGTGGCAGCGGGAATCGGTGCTTCGACTGCATACCGACCCGATTACGCCGGAGCAGGTGTGGCCGTTGCTGCGTGCGATCGAGGAGAAGGATTCCACGACGGGGGCTCACACCTGGCGTGTCGTGCTGTACACGCGGCTGCTGGCGGAGACGATCGGGGTGGATCGGGACATCGTTGATCGGATCGGCCTTGCCGCGGCGTTGCACGATCTGGGCAAGATCGACATCCCGGATCGCATCCTGAAGAAGCCGGGGCGGCTGACGAGCGAGGAGTTCAGGGTCATCCAGACGCACACGACCGCGGGGCATCAGCGGCTGGTCGACATGGGGGTGACGGATGAGGTCGTGCTGGATCTCGTGCGCCATCACCACGAGCGGCTTGACGGGAGCGGGTATCCGGATGGGCTTTCGGGCGATTCGTGCCGGCTGGGCGCACGCCTGTTCTCGATCATCGACACCTTCGACGCGATGACGAGCGTGCGGGCGTACCGAGCGGAGGTCGGCCCTGAGGCGGCGGAGAAGGCGCTGCACGAGCTTGAAGCGCACATGGGGCAATGGTACTGCCCGGAGGGAGTGCGCGTGTTCGCCGCCCTGTATCGCGACGGCAAGCTCGACTGGATCATGCAACACTTCAACGACAGTGCCGAGACGCCATCGTTCTCACCCGAATCGACGGGTTCTACGCCAGACCGGTGAGCGCGCGGAGTGCCTTGTCCAGTTCCGGCGGCACGGGCATGACGCTGAGGCGACCCTGGCGAACGAGGGGAAAATCGGCGAAGCGTTCGTCATCCTTGATCTGCTTGAGCGTGATGGGCGTCGTCGCTCGCCGGACGGGCTTGAGATCGACGACGGGAAAACGGATCTCTCCGGACTT
>ERZ869909.1484-NODE-1484-length-18967-cov-3.771308_pt1 | contig 18967 bp, 16 predicted proteins | sample MGYA00520892_ERZ869909 | MGnify/ENA primary metagenome ERZ869909 (study PRJEB32215, sample SAMEA104723947) | bioreactor metagenome | biome: bioreactor; feature: anaerobic bioreactor; material: water | place: China | collected 2015-03-12 ...
GAGGGAGAGCCGGGACCCATTGAGCAGCACGGCCGGGTCCAAGGTTTGCGATGCGGTGTTGACGCGCGCCAGCGCGAGGACCGGGCCGTGCGACGATTGTCCGGCCAATGGGTCCCGGCTCTGCGGGCGCTTTGCGCCCTTGGCCGGGATGACGCGGCGGCGGCGTCCCGCCATGGACGATTGCCCGGCCGTTCACGGGAGAAGGTGGCCCCCCGCGCACCGGCGCGATACCAACAAATGGGTATTCCCGCTTCCGCCGGGGGATTGTAGGTGTACGGTTTCGGTTATTCCGCCTGCCGTGCCGATTTCAGGATGAAGAGTGTCAGCCGCTGAACCCGCCCCGCCAGACCGCGCGCCCTACCGCATCGTCCTGACGGAGGACGACGAGCCGGTGCGGGAGCGCCTCGCCGCGCTCTTGCGCGGCTGGGACGGCGGCGAGCTGGTCGCGGTGTGTGCCACCTTCGCCGAAAGCCTCGCCGCCATCGAGACGCACCGCCTCGACCTCCTCATCACCGACCTCAAGCTGCCGGACGGCAACGGCGTCGATGCGATCCGCACGCTGCGCCGCAAGCAGCCGACCGCCGAGGCGATGGTGATCTCGGTGCTCGCCGACGAGACCACCGTCCTCGACGCCATCGCCGCCGGCGCCTCGGGCTACCTGCTCAAGGACGCCGATTCCATCGACCTGATCGAGGCGATCACCGACCTGATGGCCGGGCGCTCGCCGATCTCCTCGCGCATCGCGCGCGTGCTGGTGCAGCGCCTGGGCGCCCACCCGCGCGAGGACCAGCCGCCGGGCACCGCCCGCGGCGCGCTCACCGCGCGCGAGATGGACATCTTGTGGGGCATCGCCAAGGGCTTCACCTATGCCGAGATCGCCGAACGGCTCGGCGTCTCGCGCCAGACCGTGCCGGTCCACATCCGCAACATCTACCGCAAGCTCGAGGCGTCCAACCGGTCGGAGGCCGTGTTCGAGGCGACACGGCTCGGGCTGATCCGGCTATGACCGGCCGCAGCGGCCGCGGGGCGGCGGCGCTGGTGCCCTATGTGCTGATCCTCGGGCTGACGCTGATCCTGGCGGCCGCGCCGCAATGGGTGAGCCTGCCCGTGCCGAAGGACGCGGTGCCGCTGACCGGGGCGCTCTTCAGCCTCGACGGCGGCGAGGCGGTTCCCGTGACGCTGCCGCACCGCTGGCCGGACTCGGCCGGCTTCGGCCCGGCGCGCGGCACCTACCGCATGAGCGTCGACCTGCCGGCGTCGGAATCGCTGCTGCTGCTGCTGGTGCCGGCGGCGCAGCACACGCTCTCGGTGCGGCTCGACGGCCTGCGCCTGTGGGGCAGCGACCGGCAGTCCTGGGGCGAGCCGGCGCTGGCCTCGGCCTATGTGCTGGCCGTGCCGCCGACGCGGGAGGGGCCGGGCACGTTCGAGATCGTGCTCGACCGCGAGAGCGGCGCGGTGCCCGGCTACCTGTCGCAGCTCTACCTCACCGGCGCGGACGCGACCGCGCCGTGGGGCTGGCTGTGGTCGTTCGCCAGCAACGGCACGCGCACCGCCGTCGTCGGCCTGCAGACGCTGGTGGTGCTCGGGATCACCATCGTCTGGCTCGCCCGCCGCCACGATCCGATCTTCGCCTGGCTGTTCCTGATCGGCATCGGCAGCTTCGCCCTGTCGATCGCCGGCGTCCTGCCGGCGCATGTCGTCTCGGTCAACGGCCAGTCCGTGCTGGTGTTCGCGCTCGCCGCCTTCGGCCTGATGGCGCTCGGGCTCGCCCTGTCGATCGTGGAGACGCCGCGGCCGCCATGGCTGAAGGCGTCCGTGCTCGCCCTGCCGCTGGCGCTCGTCGCCGGCGTCGGGGCGGGCGTCCTGCCGCCCTTCCTCGCCGCGCTCGCCAGCTCCGCCGTCGCCATCGGCGGCCATCTCGCCGCGGCGATCGTGCTGTTCGTGAACGCGCTGCGCGTGCGCGAATGGGACCGGGCGCTGCTCGCCGTGCCGTTCTTCCTGACGGCGTGGTACGGCCTGCGCGACGTCGGCATCCTCACCGGCGCCATCGACGGCGTGCTGCTCCTCAGCTCGCACATCCGGCCTCTCACCACCATCGCCGTGCTCACCCTCCTGATGCGCCGGCTGGCGAGCAGCCTCGACCAGATCGACGGCGTCAACGAGACGCTGCGCCAGAAGCTGTCGGCGCAGGAGCAGGAGCTGTCGGCGCTCCACCTCAAGGACCGCATGCGCATGACGCAGGCCGCGCGCGAGGACGAGCGCGGCCGCCTGATGCGCGACCTCCACGACGGCCTCAGCGGCCATCTTGTCTCCATCATCGCGCTGTCGCAGGCCCAGACCGCCAATCCCGCGGCCATCGAGCGGGCGGCGCGCAGCGCCCTCGACGACCTGCGGCTGGTCGTCAACTCGCTCGACCTCGACGACAGCGACCTGATCCTGGCGCTGGCCGGCCTGCGCGAGCGGCTGGAGCCGCAGCTGCGCCGGCTCGGCGTCGCGCTCGACTGGTCGATGGAGAAGCTGCCGCAGGTGACGGGGGTGACGCCCGGCAACGCGCTGTCGATCCTGCGCATCCTGCAGGAGGCGATCACCAACGCGCTGAAGCACGGCGAGCCGTCGCGCATCTCGGTCCACGGCGCGACGCGCGGCGACGGGGCCGCGACCATCGTGATCCGCAACGCCGTCCGCGAGCCCGCCGCAACCGACATCGCAGATGACAGGGGCCACGGCCTCAGGAACATGGCGCGGCGCGCCGAAACGCTCGGCGGCGAGGTCGGCTTCGAGCGCGGCGACGGCTGCGCGACGCTGACGCTGGTCCTGCCGGCGCATCTGCCGGAAAGCTAGGCAAGCGGGGTGCGGTATTCGGGCCGGCCCCTGACGCCGACGTCGAGGACGAGCGTCAGGCCGGCCAGCGGCTCGGCCTCACGTTGTGCCGCGGAAAGCGGTTCCGACGCGCTGGTGACGTAGAGCCGGTCGAGCGCCGGGCCGCCGAAGCAGCAGGAGGTCGGATGGCTGACGGGCAGGTCGAGCGCCGCCAGCACCTCCCCCGAGGGCGCGTAGCGCACGACGCGGCCGCCGGCATATTCGGCGTTCCAGAGGCAGCCCCCGGCATCGACGCAGGCGCCGTCCGGCCGCGCCGGCGCGGTCGTCGTGGCGAAGACGCGGCGCGCCGAGATCGCCCCCGTCTGCGGGTCGTGGTCGCAGACCCAGATCGTATAGGCGCGCGTGTCGGCGTAGTAGAGCCGCCGGCGCTCGGGATCGAAGGCGAGCGCGTTCGGGATCGCGAGCCCGCCAGCCTCCCCGCCGGCCTCGCGGCTGACGGAAAGGTCCGGGCGGATGCGGTAGAGCGCGCCGACCGGCGCATAGTCGGCCTCGCGCAGCGTCCCGACCCAGAAATCGCCGTAGGGATCGGCGCGGCCGTCGTTCTTGCGGTGGCCTTTCGCCCCCGGCTCGGGATCGACGAGGAAGGTCTGCCGCCCGGTCTCCGGGTCGTAGGCATGGAGGCCGTCGTCGCGGGCGAGGAGCAGCCCGCCCGCCTCGCCGAGCGCGATGGAGCCGAGCCTGCGGCCGCCGACCGGGTGGCTGCGGCAGTCGCCGGTTTCGGGGTCGCAGCTCCACAGGGCGGGCGCGAGGACGTCGACCCACCACAGGCGGCGGCTGCGCCCGCACCACAGCGGCGATTCGCCGAGGCGGCTGCGCGCCGCCGCGACGGGCTCAGCCCGCATGGCCGGCCGGCGCCATGTCGACATGCCCGCCAAGGAAGAGCTGGCCGACGCGGGGATCGGCCAGGAGCTTCGCCGCCTCGTCGTGCATGCGCGTCTGCCCGAGCTCGAGCACCAGGCCGTAGTCGGACATGGCGAGCGCCGCCTTGGCGTTCTGCTCGACCATCAGCACCGTGACGCCGCGGTCGCGCAGGCGCCTGAGCGTGGCGAACACCTCCTGCACCAGGTTGGGCGACAGGCCGATCGACGGCTCGTCGATCAGGATCAGCTTCGGGTCGAGCAGCAGCGCCCGCGCCACCTCGAGCTGCTTCTGCTGGCCGCCCGACAGCTCGATCGCCTTGCGGTTCCTGAACTCGCGCAGCATCGGGAACTGGTCCATGACGGCCTCGATGCGGCGGCGCACCTCGGCCTGGTCGGGCGCGGTGATGCCGCCGAGCTCGAGATTGTGGTAGACGGAGAGCTGCGGCACGATGTTGCGGCCCTGCGGCACGTAGGAGACGCCGTGGGCGAGCATCTGGCGCGGCTTCTGCCGCGTCACGTCCTTGCCTTCGAGCAGCACCTGGCCCGAGGCGATGTCGAGCAGGCCGAACACCGCCTTGAACACGGTGGACTTGCCGGCCCCGTTCGGGCCGATGATCGTGGTGATCGTGCCCTTGGGGATGCGGAACGACACCCCGTTCAGGATGGTGATCTTGCCGTAGCCGCCGTGGAGGTTCCTGAGTTCGAGCATCGGTCAGCCTCCGAGATAGGCGTCGATCACGGTCTGGTTGGCGCGGATCTCCTCCGGCGTGCCTTCCGCGATCACCGCCCCTTCCGCCAGCACGATGATGCGCGTGCACAGGCTCATGACGAACTCCATGTTGTGCTCGATCACCACGAAGGTGGTGCCGTGCTCGGCATTGTAGGTGGTGAGCCGGTCCTTGAGGTCGGCGAGCATGGTCAGGTTGACGCCGCCGGCCGGCTCGTCGAGCAGCACCAGGCCCGGCCCGGCCATGAACGCCATCGCCGCGTCGACCAGCTTCTGCTGGCCGTAGGAGAGCGAGCCCGCCAGCGTGTCGCGCAGATGCGTCAGCCGGAAGAAGCCGATCAGCCGGTCGGCCTCCTCGGTCAGCCCGGCGTCGGGCGGGCCGAACAGGCGCGAGGCCATGGTGCCGTGGTGCTCCTGCCCGGCGAGGATGATGTTGTCGAGCACCGACATCTTCGGGAACACCGAGAGCTGCTGGAAGGTGCGGCCGACGCCGAGGCGGTTCAACTGCGAGGCGCGCATGCCCGACACGTCGCGGCCGTTGACCTCGACATGGCCGCCGTCCGGCCGCAGCTGGCCGAGGATGCAGTTGAACAGCGTCGACTTCCCCGAGCCGTTGGGGCCGATCAGGCCGAGGATCTCGCTCCTGTGCACGTCGAACGACACGTCCCGGACGGCCGTGATGGCGCCGAAGCGCTTGGAGATGTTGCGAACGGAAAGGACGGGTGGGGTCATTTCAGCCTCGCTCCCTCCACCATGTCGGCGCGCTGGCGCGCCGGCCGCAACCGGTCGCGCAGCAGCGCGCCGACGCCGAGCAGGCCGTTGGGCACGAAGGCCAGCATGACGATGACCAGGGCGGAGTAGATGATGAGATAGTAGCCTTCGGTGAAGCGCAGGAACTCCGGCAGCAGGATGACCACGGCCGCGCCGACGAACGGCCCGAAGAAGAAGCCCGCGCCGCCCACCACCACCATCAGCAGGATGCGCAGCGAGTGCACGAGGCCGAACGAGCCCGGCTCGATGAACTGGACGAGCGGCGTCACCAGCGCGCCGGCGAGCCCGCCATAGGCCGAGCCGATGGCGAAGGCGAGCAGCGTGATGCGCCGCGTGTCGACGCCGAGGCTTTCGGCGCGGATCGGGTTCTCGCGCAGCGCCTTGAAGGCGCGGCCCCAGGGCGAGCGCACGATGCCCCACATCACGAGCGCGGCGACCGCGGTGACGGCGAGCGTGAAATAGTAGAAGTTGATCTGCCGCATGGTCGAGAACAGGCCGAAATCCGGCCGCGGCATGCCGATCAGGCCGTAATTGCCGCCCGTCAGCCAGCCCTCGTTGCGCAGCACGAGGAAGACCAGCGTGTTGAAGGCGAGGGTGACGAAGGCGAGGAAGTGCCCCTTGACGCGCAGCGCCGGATAGCCGAGGGCGAGTCCGACGACGAAGCACAGAAACAGGCCGACCGGCATGGCCAGCATCCAGTGCCAGCCGGCCAGCGTCAGCAGCGCCGTGGTGTAGGCGCCGATGGCCATGAACGAGGCCTGGGCGAGCGAGATCTGCCCGGCATAGCCCAGCGTCAGGTTGAGCCCCATCGCGGCGATGGAGAAGATCAGCCACGAGGTGAGCACGTAGGTGAAGTAGTTGCCCTGCCCGACCGGCGCGAGGATCGCGGCGACGACGAGAAGGCCGATCAGACTATAGCGCAGCCAGCTCCCGCCCATCACACCGTCCTCCCCTCGGAGGTGCCGAGCAGGCCCTGCGGCCGCAGCAGGATGATGGCGATGAGCAGCACCAGCGGCAGCGCGGCGCGGTACTCGGCCGTGACATAGGTCGCGGTCAGGTTGTCGAGCACGCCGATCAGCAGCCCGCCGGCCAGCGCGCCGCGGATCTGGTTGAAGCCGCCGACGATGGCGGCGATGAAGGCGATCAGGCCCAGTGTCTCGCCGTTGGAGAACTTGGCGAGATAGACCGGCGTGATGAGGAAGGAGGCGAGCGCGGCGAGCGCGGCGTTGATGAGGAAGGCGTAGAGGATCATGCGCTTGACGTCGACGCCGAGGATTTCCGCCACCGCCGGGTTCTGCGCCGTCGCCTGCATGCAGCGGCCGGTGCGCGTGCGGTTGAGGAACAGGGTGAGCAGCACGACGATGCCGAGCGACAGGAACAGGTTCATCAGGTCCTGCATCGACACCACCGCGCCGAACAGGTTGATCGGGTCGTGCGGCACGATGGCCGGGAAGGGCTGCGCCTCCGCGCCGTAGAACTCCTTGACGCTCTCCTTGAGCAGGATGCCGAGCGCCATGGTGGCGATGATGAGCGATATGCCGCCGGAAGGCAGGATCGGCTCGACCACCAGCTTCTTGAACAGGAGCCCGAGCACGAGGATCGACAGCACCATCGCCATGGCGAGCGCCATCCACAGGGGCAGGTGCAGGACGTGAAGCCCGACCAGCACGAAGAAGGCCGGCACCATGACGAACTCGCCCTGGGCGAAGTTCACCGTCTGCGCCGCCTGCCAGACCAGCGTGAAGCCGATGGCGACCAGCGCGTAGATCGATCCGGTCGCCAGACCGGACAAGAATACCTGCATGAACTGTGACATGGGACGTCCCTGATGGCGTCGCCGCGGCGGGAGCGCCCGCCGCGGCACGTTGAGGCGTGGGCGCGGATCAGTTGGCCGGAACCGTGCCGATGACGACGGGCGAGCCGTCCCTGACCTGGACCATGAAGCTCGGGCGGGACATCTCGCCGCGGTCGTCCCAGCAGGTGTCGAGCAGCATGTGCGGATGCTCGGCGACGTCGAGGCACAGGTTCTTCATCTTCTCGGCGAAGGCGGCGCCGTCGAACTCACCCACCAGCTCGGTGACGTATTTCGTCGCCCAGGCGCCGACATAGCCCTTGATGGCGTCGTGGGTGGGCCGGCGCTTGAACGTCTCCTCGAACTTGGCGGCGAACTGGGCGATGCCCTCGATCTCGGTCGCCGTCGCCGTCAGGCCGACATGGGCGATGGCGCCCTCGGCGGCGGCGCCGGCGAGCTCGATCACCTTGGCCTCGGTCAGCGTCACCTCGCCGACCAGCGGCATCGACAGGCCCTGCTTCCGGGCCTCGATCAGGAAGCGGGCCGATTCCTCCTGGTTCATGTAGACGAACACCGCATCGGCGCCCGAATCCTTGAGGCGGGCGACGTCGGCGGCGTAGTCGGTCTGCGCCTGCTCGGAGGCGACGTCGGCCACCACCTCGATGCCGACCTTGGCCATCTCGGCGGCGAAGACGTCGCGGCCGCCCTTGCCGAACTCGTTGTTGACCCAGGCGATGCCGACCTTCTTGGCGCCGAGCGTGTCGGTGAAGTAGGGGACGAGCGCGGGAACGCCCTTCTGCGCGCCCGAGGAGGTGCGGAAGACGAAGGGGTTGCCCTTCTCGACGATGGCCGGCGCCTCGGAGCCGACGAACTGCGGCACCTCGTTCTGCTGCGCCACCAGCATGTTGACGAGCGTGGAGCCGGAATAGATCGTGCCCCAGATGGCGTAGGCGCCCTCGTCGATGGCCTTCTGCACCAGCGCGCGCGACACCTGCGGGTCGGTCTGGGTGTCGTATTCCGTGGTCGCCACCGGGCGGCCGAGGATGCCGCCGTCGGCGTTGATCTCCTCGACGGCGATGCGGATGCCGTCGCGCCAGTTGGTGCCCGACGGCGCGCCCGCGCCCGACAGCTCGACGACGATGCCGATCTTCACCGGGTCCTGCGCCTGCGCCGCGCCGAGCGAGGCCAGGATGGCCGTGGTCGCTGCAAGAAACGTCCTGATCTTCATTTCGGGGGTCCTCCCACTTGGCCGGTCGGGGTGCTGCGGCGCTGTCTCCCTCGGCGCCACCCCTCCGTTCATTCCTGCTTCGATGGAGACGATATCTCTGCCCCTGCACCCTGCCCGCGGATTTCATGCCCCTCCGAGAGCAGGAAATCCGCGAGGAAATCCGCCTGGCCGTCGAACATGGCCGCCCCCGTCATGGTGCGGCAGCCGCGCCGGCGCGCCTCGACGACCGTGGCGGACACCTCCGGCCGCGTTATAGCGCACGCTACGAACTGTTCCGGCTCGAGTTTGTCAACATCCACAGGCAGCGGATCGTCGGTCCTCATGCCCATCGGCGTGACGTTGGCGACGAGATCGAAGCCCGAGGGGTCGCGGCCGCCGACGCGCACCCGGCCGGGAAAGCGCGCCGCGAGGCGGCCGGCGAGGCCGTCGCGGCGGCCGGCATCGACGTCGTGCAGCGCCACCATGGACGCCCCGCGCTCCAGAAGCTCCAGCGCCACGGCGGAGCCCGCCCCGCCGCAGCCGAGGACGAGCGCGCGGCGCCCGGACACCGCGAAGCCGGCCGCGGCCAGCCCCTCGGCATAGCCCCGGCCGTCGGCATTGTCGCCGTACCAGCCGCCGCGGCTCTTGCGCATGACGTTGACCGAGCCGACGAAGCGCGCCCGCCCGCTGACCGCCGCGCACAGCGCGAAGGCCGCCGCCTTGTGCGGCACCGTGACCAGGAGGCCGCCGAGATTGGCGACCAGCGCCAGCCCGGCCAGCGCCCCGGCGAGATCCCGCGGCGTCACGTGGAGGGGAGCGACGATGGCGTTCTCGCCGCGCGCGGCGAGCCGGCGCGTCAGCGCCAGCGGCGAGCGCACCTGCCCGACCGGATCGCCGACGACCGCGAAGAGGCGCGTATCGCCCGACAGCGGCACGCTGACGCGCTCCGCGCCCGGTCCCCCAGCATCGCTGCCGGTGTGCCCGGAAACGGCCGGCTCGCCGGCGACGGCGGCGCGCGTCATCGCCCGCCCGCCGCCGCGCCCATGGCGCGCGAATATCCTGGCCTGCATGTCCGCAAGACGCTCCTCCCAACTCCCGCGGACCATTACGCAAGCGGAAGCGAATATAGTCAAATACCAAGAACAGCCAAAAACATAACAGGATGTTATTTTTTGGCGGGAAGCCGGCGTGGGAGAACGACTGGGAACGAGGCGAGGGCGATCACCGGTTCGGCCTCGGGAGCAGGCGATTGCCCGCACCGCCGGCGATTCCTTCTCCCCGTGAACGGGGAGAAGGAAGATGGCGCAACGCCGAAAGCCCCTCCCGCGCGCGGGCGGGAGGGGCCGTGAGGGCGTTGCATGAAACGATCCGGCGGAGCGCGCAGCTCCGCACGACCCCGCTCAATAGGTGTCGAAGGCGTGCTCGCTTTCGTAGACGCGCGCCTGCGCCAGCATGCGCACGGCGGCGTTGGCGGCGCCGAGGCCGCGATAGCCGTCGCGCTGGACCACCTCGAAGAACAGGCCGTTGATGGCGCGGGTGTAGAGCTGGAAATAGGCACCGGCCTCGTCGCGGTCGTAGAGGATGTTCAGGTCCCGCATCGCCGCCACCGTGTCGGCCGGCAGGTCGAAGCGCAGGTGGAGGTCGTCGTGGTAGTTGGCCGGCAGCTCCAGCGCCATGTCGCGCGGCAGGCCGCGGGCGAAGGCGAAGATGTCGTCGCAGGCGAAGGCGAAATGGTGGTAGGCGGCGAGCCCGGTGCGTTCGAGGAAGCGCCGCGTCGTGGTCGCCGCCTCCTGCGACGAGTTGAGCGACATGCGCACGCGGCCGTTGCCGTTGGCGACGACGCGGCTGCGCACGGTGCCGTGCGGGTCGAGCACGTCGCGTTGCTCCTCCGAGCCGAAGCCGAACACGGCGCGCCAGAACAGCAGCTCCGACAGGAACAGGTTCGGCCGCAGCGCCTGCGCGAAATGGTCGATGCGCGTCAGGCGGCTCTCGACCGGCTCGTGGACCGCGGCCGCGAAGCCGTCGCGGAAGAAGGCCGTGTCCTCCAGCGCCTCCTCGAGCAGGTAGAAGACGCTGCCGGCCGGGCCGCGGATCACCGGCAGGCCGTAGGAGGCGCCCTCGGCCGCGGCCGCGTCGCCGTCCACCTTGCGCGCCAGCGCCGCGGCGTCGGCGACGCGCAGGCCGAGCGCGCTGACCGAGAGGCCCTGCATCAGGTAGAAGGAATGGGCAAGCCCGCTCCGCGCCTCGTTGACGAGCAGCCTTATGTCGCCCTGCCGCCAGAGCGCGACGTCCGCGTCCTTCGCCTTGTGGGTGAGCGTGAAGCCGAGCGCGGACAGGACGTCCCGCAGCTCCTGCGCGTCCTCGCCCTGGCAGGCGATCTCGAGGAAGGCGATGTCGAGCACCGCGTCGCCGCCCCCGCCGCCGCCCTCGACGAGGTCGAGCGCGCGCATCGCGTCCTTGGCGATGAGGGCGGGCTTGAGCGCCCGGATCTGCTCGTTGAACACCTCGACCGAGACCGGGCCGCGATAGCCCCGCCGCGCCAGCGCGGCGTGAAGCGCGGCCACCGGCAGGTTGCCCTGCCCCGGCAGCAGGCGGAACGCCTCGGTCAGGAGCCGCTGGTCGATGCGGGTGATCGGCGCGTCGGCGAGGTGGACGAGGAAGATGCGGTCGGGGTCGATCCCCTCCAGCGCCGCCAGCCCGGCATCGGCGGCGAAGCTGTGGACGGCGTTGACGACGAGGCCGAGATTGGGCCGCGCCGCCTTCTCCACGATCGCCCAGGCCTCGGCGTAGCTGCGCACATGCGCGCTGCTGGCGAGCGCCTCGTAGCCGATCTTCAGCCCCCGCGCCGCGGCCATGTCGGCGAGCGCGGCGAGGTCGGAAGCCGCCCTCTCCGGGTCGGCGAGCGCGTCGGCGCGGGTGTCGGCGCACACCACGAGCATCGGCGCGCCGATGCGGCCGGCTAGGTCGAGGAAGCGGCCGGCGCGCTCCATCGCCCATCCGCGCTCGCCCTCGGGCAGCGCCTCGAAGTCGCGCAGCGATTGCAGGCTGACGACGGCGATGCCGTTCTCGGCGGCAAGCCGGGCGACGTCCTCGGGCGCGCCGTCGAAGCCGACGATGTCCTCGCGGAAGATCTCGATGCCGGCGAAGCCCGCCTCGGCGGCGGCCGCGATCTTGTGCTCCAGCGGGCCGGAGAACGACAGCGAGGATATCGCGCGCAACATCGGTGTTTCCTTCCTCCCCGGCGCCGCCGCCGCGCCGCCTTTCGCACCTGCTCTAGCCGCGCCCGGCCCGCCGCGCAAATCCTCGCGCCGGGCTGCGCGCACGCGCCGCGGCGCTCAGCCCGCCGCCCCGAGATGGTTGGCGAGCGCCTCGATGCCGAGCACGTAGCCATGCGCGCCGAAGCCGGCGATCATGCCCACCGCCACCTTGGAGATATAGGACAGGTGCCGGAACTCCTCGCGGCGGTGGATGTTCGACAGGTGCACCTCGGCCACCGGCAGCTCGACGCTGGCGATGGCGTCCATGATGGCGATCGAGGTGTGGGTGAGCGCGCCGGCGTTGAGCACGATGCCGGCGTGCCGGCCCTTGGCCTCGTGGATCCAGTCGATCAGCACGCCCTCGTGGTTCGACTGGCGGAAGTCGATGCCGATCCCCAGCCGCTCGCCGGCCTGCCGGCACAGCGCCTCGACGTCGGCGAGCGTGGTCGAGCCGTAGACCTGCGGCTGGCGCGTGCCGAGGAGATTGAGGTTGGGTCCGTTGAGGACCAGAAGCGAGATCGTCATGCGTGGTTCCTGCCCGTTCCTTGCGGCTCAGTCGGTCGAGACATGGCCGACATGCCTGTCTGGCGAATAGATGTTGAGAATGTCCCAATGGCCGCTGGTCGGCGTCGGGTTGTTGACCATGGCGACGTCGATGACCGTCGGCCGCCCCGAGGCGATGGCCGCCTCCAGCGCGGGACGGAGCTCTTCGGCCGCGCGCAGGCGCACGCCCTCGACGCCGTAGGCCCGCGCGATCGCCGCATAGTCCGGTGTCTGCTCCCCCTCTGTCTTCGGAAAGGTCGTGCCGTAGGTGAGACCGTAATGCGCCTTCTGCAGCCCGGCAATGGTGCCGAAGGCGTTGTTGTTCATCACCACCCAGACCACGCCCAGCCCCTCGGCCGCCGCGGTGGCCAGAACCGCGGGGTTCTGGCCGAAGCCGCCGTCGCCGACGAGCGAGATCACCGCGCGGTCGGGATGGGCGAGCTTGACGCCCAGCGCCGCCGACGGGCCGAAGCCCATGGTGGCGAAGCCGCCCGGCGTCAGGATCGAGCCCGGCTCGTAGATCGGGAACTGCTGGCCGACGCCGTTCTTGTTCCAGCCGACGTCCGTGGTGAGGTATGCGTCGCGCGGCATGACGGCGCGCAGATCGGCCAGAATCCGCTCCGGCATCATCGGGAAGGCGGACGAGGTCTCCATCTCCCGGTTCGACGCCTTGAAGGCGGCGCGGTGGTCGGCGATGGCCGCGGCGAGGCCGGGATTGCCGCGTCCCTGCGGCAGCATCTCGCGCGCCGCGCGGTTCAGCACCTTCAGCGCCTGCTTCAAATCGGCCACCGCGCCGATCTCGGTCGGGAAGTTGCGGCCGATCTCGGACGGCTCGATGTCGATGTGGATCAGCTTCGAGGGCGGGAAGTCGAAGGTGTAGTCGGGATACCAGGACGAGCAGTCCGCCTCCTTGAAGCGCGTGCCGAGCCCCAGCACCCAGTCGGCCCTCATGCAGCGGTCGTTGGTGAACTGCGTGCCCCAGAAGCCGGTCATGCCCAGCACCAGCGGGTGGTCGTCCGGCAGCACGCCCTTGCCCATCAGGCTGTGGGCGACCGGGATCTGCATGTGGTCGACGAAGGCGCGCAGCTCGTCCCAGGCGCGCGCCAGCGCCACGCCGCCGCCGGCATAGATGAGCGGGTCGCGCGCCTCGGCCAGCCGCGCGACGATGGCGCGCGCGGTCTCGTCGTCGATGGAGGGTTTCGCCAGCGCCTTGGTGTTGCCCCTGAGCCGGTCGAACAGCGCCACGTCGATCCCGGTCGAGAACACGTCCATCGGCACGTTGACCAGCACCGGGCCGGGCTGGCCGCTCTCGGCGAGCTGGAACGCCTTCTCCACGATCTCGGGGAACAGCTCCGGCGTGTCCACGCGCCAGGCCCGCTTCACGAAGGGCCGGTAGATCTCGTACTGGCTGGCGTCGGCGTGGAGGTTCACCTCCTGATGCGGATGCTTGCCGTAATAGTAGGACGGCACGTCGCCGGCGATCACCACCATGGGGATGCAGTCGAGCGCCGCGTTGGCGACGCCGGTCGCGGCGTTGGTCAGGCCGGGGCTGAGATGGCTCAGGAGCACCGAGGCGCGGCCCGTGGCCCGGGCATAGCCGTCGGCGGCATGCGCGGCGATCTGCTCGTGGCGCACGTTGACGAAGCGCAGCCGCGTGTTCGCCATCGCCGACAGCACGGCGATGTTGGTGTGGCCGCACAGGCCGAACACGTGGGTGACGCCGCGCTCCTCGAGATAGCGCACGAGCTGGTTGGCGATCAGGTCCTTGGTCATGGCATCCTCCATGCCGCACGGCCCTCCCGGCGCGGGGCGCGGGAAGGCCGCCGGCGCCTCAAAGGGTCTCGGTGTTGTAGAACTCGCCGAACAGCTCGGCGTCGCTCGGCCGGTCCTCGGGGATCGGCCGCGACACCCAGGTCACGTTCATGTAGTGCTTGAGCGAGATGTTCTCGTTGGTGATGTTGCCGCCCCAGATGCCGCAGCCGAGCGACGAGGTCATCGGCATGCCGTTGGTGAAGGAGCCGGCATTGGCCTTGGACTGCGGCTGGCGCACCATCATGCGGCTGACCGGCGCGACGGCCGCGAGCCGCGCGATGTGGTCGTCGTTGAAGGAATAGATGCCGCAGGAATGGCCCTTGCCGCCGACCTCGTAGATGGCGCGCACCTTGTCGAGCGCGTCGTCGAAGCCGTGGTAGCGGTAGAGCGCCATGACCACGCACAGCTTCTCCGAGGAGAATTTGTGCTCGGGGCCGATGCCCTCCTGCTCGACCATGATGAAGGAGCGGTCGTCCGGCACGGTGAAGCCGGCGATCTCGCCGATGCGCTGCGCCGACACCGCCACGGTCTCGATGGTGCGGTGGCCGTCGGCGTCCCACATCGCCTTTTCGAGCAGCGCCTTCTCCTCGCTATTGCACAGATAGCCGCCCTCGGCGACGAGCGCGTCGCGCATCGCCTCGTAGATGCGGTCGTCGATCAGCAGGTTGCCGTCGGCCGAGCAGCCCGAGCCGTAGTCCGAGGTCTTCGACACGCGCGAATTGTGCGCCGCCTCGCGGATGTCGGCCGTCTCGTCGATGACCATCGTGGAATTGCCGGCGCCGACGCCGAAGGCCGGCTTGCCCGAGGAATAGGCCGCCTTGACCATCGGCTTGCCGCCGGTGGCGAGCGTCAGGTCCGCCTGCGCCATCAGCTCGCCGGTCAGCGGGATCGACGGCCGCTCGACGCACTGGAAGATGTCCTCCGGGCAGCCGAGCTTCCGCAGCGTCTCGCGCATCACCCGCACCATCTCGAAGGTGGTGTGGCGCGCGCGCGGATGCGGCGAGAAGATCACCGCGTTCTTGCACTTGATGGCGTAGATGCCGGTGACGGGCGGCGTCAGCTCCGGGTTGGTGGTGGGGATCAGCGAGGCGATGACGCCGGCCGGCTTGGCGATCCTGGTGATGCCCTTCTCCTCGTCGACCTCGATGACGCCGACGCTCTTCTGGCGCAGCGCGTCGCGCAGCACGCCGAGGATCTTGAAGCGCTTGCCGGCGCGGCCGGCGCGGTCGCCGATGCCGCTCTCGTCCACGCCCATCTGGGCGATGCGCACGAAGGTCTTCTCGTTGCCGGTGGCCCAGCCCAGCGCCTGCGCCAGCCGGTCCACCTGCGCCTGGTCGTAGTCCTTGATCGCCTCCATCGCGGCGCGGGCGCGCGCGATCATCTCGGCGACGGTCTTCTTTTCCTCTTCGGTGACTTCGCGGGCCATCGGTTCAACTCCTTGAGACGGAAAGGGGCAACGGAAAGGGTCATGCGGCGCTGCCGGCGCGGCGCGGGGCGCTCGCGCGGGCGAAGCCGTCGAAATAGGCGCGCGCCGTGTCGAGGCAGCGCCGCGCATGCGCGACATGGCCGAGCTCGGCGGTGCGCCGCGCATTCGGCAGCTCGACGGAGAACGGGACCTCCGGCAGGCAGGCGGCGAGCGTCGGCAGGTCGATCGCGCCCTCGCCGACATAGAGCCGGCCCTCGCGCGCGATGCGCTTCATCGCGTCGCGGTCCTGCGGCACCTCCGGCCCGGCGTCGCACAGGTGGATGAAATTCACCCAGTGGCGCGGCAGCGCCAGAAGCTCGTCCTGCCCGCAGCGCGAGAAGTGGAAGTAGAGCGCATCGACGAGGATGCCGGCGTTGGGCTCGCCCGCCGCCTCGACCACGTCGCGCGCCTCGGCCAGCGAGCCGAGCCGCGAGAAGGTCGGGAATTCGAGGTCGACGGTCAGGCCGTAGGGCCGCGCGAGGTCGCAGATCTCGGCATAGCGGGCAACGACGAAATCGCGGTCGTCCTTCCCCTTCGTCCAGGCCGAGGCGATCATGTGGCGCGCGCCGAGCATGGCGGCCGCCTCCATCGCCGGCAGGTAGTCCCGCGCGGCGCGCTCCGGCACGATCCGCGCCAGCTCGACGTCGAGCACGGACAAGCCGGTCTCGCGCAGCGCGTCCTGCGTGCGGCGCAGGACCGCCGGGTTCAGCGGCTCGAACTCCGGCTCGTCGGCGACGCCGAGATGGGCGAGGCGGAAGGAGACGAAATCGTAGCCGGCGCGCGCCGCGATATAGGTCTGCTCGGGCGGGGTGACGCCCGGCACAGTCAGATAGGCGAGGGAGAAGCGCCTGCGCATCCTGCCGCCTCCTCAGCCCTTCGCGGGATTCGGCGCAACGTCCGGCGCGGCGATGCGGGCCATGCGGCCCGGCAGCCGGCGCTCGAGCAGGCCCTCGAGCCGCCGCGACAGCGCGGCGAGCGCCTGCCAGTCGATGCCGGTCGCAAAGCCCATCTCCTCCAGCGCGAACACCGCATCCTCGGTGGCGATGTTGCCGGAGGCGGCCGGGATGAACGGGCAGCCGCCCAGCCCGCCCAGCGCGGCGTCGAAGATGCGCACCCCGGCCTGAAGCCCGGCCACCATGTTGGCCAGCCCCAGCCCGCGCGTGTCGTGGAGGTGGAGCGACAGCCTGACATCCGGCCGCACCGCCGCCCGCACCGCGCCCGTGAGCTCGTGGACCTGGCGCGGATTGCCGAGGCCGGCCGTGTCGGCAAGGTTGATCTCGTGGACGCCGAGCCCGTCGAAGGTCTTGGCGACGGCCACGACGCGCTCCGGCGCGACGCGGCCCTCGAAGCCGCAGCCGAAGGCCGACTGGATGCCGGCCCTGACGGTCACGCCCGCGGCCAGCGCGCGGCCGATCACCGGCGCGATGTGCGCGAGCGCCTCGTCCACGGGCTTGCCGACATTGGCGCGGCTGTGGCTCTCGCTCGCCGAGACCGAGATGGAGAGATGCGGCGCCGCGACGGCCAGCGCCCGCTCCAGCCCGGCCATGTTGAGCACCAGCGCGGTGTAGGTGACGCCCGGCCGGCGTTCCACCGCCGAGAACAGCGCGTCGGTGTCGGCCATCTGCGGCACGCGCGCCGGGTTGACGAAGGAGCCGAGCTGGATGCGGCGCACGCCCGCCGCCTCCAGCCCGCGCACGAAGGCGAGCTTGTCGTCCAGCGGCAGCAGGCGCGCCTCGTTCTGCAGCCCGTCGCGCAGGAACTCGTCCTCGACGAGGACATCATCGCTGGAACCGAACATTCTCCCTCCCGATCCCGCCGCCGCAAGGCGGCGGATTCCGGGGAGAGGCTACGAACGGTGCCCCATAACATCAAATATCAGGATGGTCGTTGCGGCATACATGATGTTAATCTGATCCGCGGCCCGTCCGGGGAGGGGAAACGATGCTGACGCTACGGCAGATCGAGGTCATCCGCGCCATCATGATGGCCGGCACGGTGAAGGGCGCGGCCGACCTGCTCGGCGTGTCGGCGCCGGGGGTCAGCCGCGCGATGAAGCACACGGAAGCCCAGCTCGGCGTCCGGCTGTTCTCGCGCCGCCACGGCCGCTTCACCCCCACCGACGAGGCGCGCGGCATCTTCGGCCAGATCAACGAGGTGTTCTCCAAGGTCGAGAACCTGCAATTCTCGATCGAGGCGCTGAAGCGCGGCGAATCCGGCATCTTCTCCTTCGCCTCGGTGCCGTCGATCGCGCAGCACATCATGCCGCGCGCGGTCGAGCGGCTCCGGCACCGCTTCCCGGCGCTGCGGATGAACATCAACATCCTCAAGATCGAGGAGACGGCCGACTATCTGCTGCTCAAGAAGGGCGAGGTGGTGGCGATGAGCTACAAGATCGACCATCCCGGCCTGATCTCCTACCCGCTCGCCGCCGGGCGGCTGGTGGCGGTGCTGCCGGAGGGCCACCCGCTCGCCCGCGGCGAGGAGGTGTCGCTGGCGCGCCTCGTCGAAGAGCCGCTGATCGGCATCGACCCCAACGACCCCTACGGCCGCATCCTCGCCTCGCCCTTCCTCGACAACGGCCTGCCGTTCGAGCTGTCGATCCAGGCGCGGTTTTCCCACACCGTCGTGTCGCTGGTGGCGGCGGGGCTGGGCGTGGCCGTGGTGGACGAGTTCTCGGTCGCCACGCCCGCGATACCGCGCGTCGCGGTGCGCCGCATCGCCGAGAAGACCGCCTTCACCGCCTATTGCGTCGTCAACGCCGAGACGCCGCGCTCGATCTTCGCCGACGAGCTGATCGGCTCGCTCCGCGCCGAGATGCGCACCGCCGCCCAGATGCGCCGGTAGAGCGGTTCGGCCTGCCCGCCGGCGAAGCCGTCATCCCGGCCAAGGCCGCGAAGCGGCCTCAGAGCCGGAACCCATTGGCCGGGAGATCGTGTGGCACGGCCCGGTCCTCGCGCTGGCGCATGTCAGGGCTGCCCCGCCAACCCGCCACCCGGCCGCGCTGCTCAATAGGTCCCGGCTCTCGCTCCGCTCGGCCGGGATGACGCGGCGGGGATGCTGTGCCCTTTCCCGGAACCGGAGAGCGATCCCGAAGGCCAATGCCGACGCGCGTGCTGCGTGCGCCGTCGTCCAGCCCGCGCCGCCGCCTCCACCGCCGTCATCCCGGCCAAGGCCGCGAAGCGGCCGCCGAGCCGGGACCCATTGGCGGGAAGATCGTCGGGCACGGCCCGGTCCTCGCCGTGGCGCGTGTCAGGGCTGCCCCGCCAACCCGCCACCCGGCCGTGCTGCTCAATGGGTCCCGGCTCTCGCTCCGCTCGGCCGGGATGACGCGGTGGGGATGCTGCGCGCGCTCGGAGAGCCGGAAGCGGCCTCAACCTTCAGGGCTGATGGCAGCTTGCAGAACGGAATGGTGGGTGGGCTTGCCGAACGGAATGGTGCGTGAAGAGCGGAGAAAAACCACCTCTCCGGGCACGCTCTCCTCGCCGAAAGCGTTGCCCTCAGTCGCCCTTGGCCAGCAGGTCCTGCGCCAGCGCGATGGCGGTGCGGCGGTCGGCCTCGCCGGCAAGGGCGAAGGCCTCCTCCTGCATGCCGCGTATCCACGGCCTGTCGGAGGCCGGCGCGCGCTCCAGCGCCGCCGTCATCATGGCGAGGCC
>ERZ869909.1485-NODE-1485-length-18960-cov-4.357623_pt1 | contig 18960 bp, 19 predicted proteins | sample MGYA00520892_ERZ869909 | MGnify/ENA primary metagenome ERZ869909 (study PRJEB32215, sample SAMEA104723947) | bioreactor metagenome | biome: bioreactor; feature: anaerobic bioreactor; material: water | place: China | collected 2015-03-12 ...
CGCGGGGCGATGGAGGAGATGGGGCTCAATTACCGGCTGGAGCGCGTGGCCTTTGACCGCGGCAATGTGGGCGGGGATGAATACCGCAAGATCCACCCCTTGCAGAAAATCCCGGCCCTGAAAGACGGCGACGCGGTGATCCTGGAATCGGTTGCGATCGTCGAATATCTGATCAATCGCTACGGCCCGACACCGCTGCGCGTGGATCCGTCCGAGGCTGATTATCCGCGATATCTGGAATGGCTGCACTATGCGGAGGGCTCGATGGGGATGCCGGTCAGCCTCCTGCTCGCCCACACCACCCTTCTGCCTGAAGCCCAGCGCAATGAGGGCATAGGCAAATGGGCCAAGCGGGAGGTGGACAAGCATCTTGAGCTGATCGCCGCGCGCGGCCTTGAGGGCCGCGACTGGCTGGCGGCGGACCGGTTCACGGCGGCCGACATATCAGTCGGTTACCTGTTGTATTTGCTGAAGATTATCCGTCAGCTGAAAGACGCCCCTGGGCCGGTGCTGGCATATTGGGAGCGTATGACGGCGATGGAAAGCTGGCAGAAGGCAAGCGCGGAATAGGGAATCTCTGCGTGAAACCCCGGACGCGAAGCGATCCGGGGCCTTGTGCCAGTTCGGCCTGAGGTCCCGGCTCTGCGCTACGCTTGGCCGGGAGTTCAGGGGGCCTCAAACCCCCTATCCCAGATGCTTTTCAAAGAAGGCCATCGTCCGGTTATTCGCCGTTTCGGCATCCTCGCCGTGATAATGCGCCCCGCCCACACGGGCAAAGGCGTGATCACGCTCCGGATAAAGATGCATCTCCACCTTCAGATTGGCTTTAAGCCCGTCCAGAATCGCTTTTTGCGCCTCGGGCGGAACGAACTGGTCTTTCCCGGCAATGTGCAATAGCAGCGGACTGGTGATCTTGCCGCTTTCGCCCAGCCGGTCCTGTATCCCGACCCCGTAATAGCCAACGCTCGCATCGCAGTCCGTACGGCAGGCGGTGAGGTAAGCGAGCAGCCCGCCAAGGCAGAAACCAACAGCGCCAACCTTCTCCGCGCCTTCTCCGCGCGCATGGGCGATGGTGGCCGCTATGTCTTCCACGCCCTTGTCGGGATCAAATTTACCAAACAGATCAAATGCCTGCTTCCATTCGGCGTCTGTCTGGTCTGTCAGCTCAATGCCCGGCTCGATCCGCCAGAACAGGTCCGGGCAGATGGCGCGATAGCCGCTTGCGGCCAGGTCATCGCAGATATCACGCATCACCTGATTGATGCCGAAAATCTCCTGGATGACGATGATCGCCGGGCCTTTCCCGCGCGCATAGGCGGAAAAACTGCCGTCGGCGGTCTTGATGGTGAGCGTTTCGGCGGACATGACGTCTCCTTTGGCATCTGGCGCGGCGCGGCTTATGGTCGGCAGACCAAGCGCAATCCCTTAAGAACCAAGACGAGGCAGGCATGAAGGTCAATATCGAAATCGACTGCACCCCGGCCGAGGCACGCGCCTTTTTCGGCCTGCCGGACGTGACCCCGCTCAACGAGCAGCTTGTCGGCGAGATGAGCAAGCGCATGGGTGCCAATATCGAGGCGCTTGAGCCCGACGCGCTGATGCGCAACTGGATGACGATGGGCGGAGAATGGCAAAAACAGTTCATGTCGCTGATGAACCAGGCTGCCGGCGGAAAATCTGGAAGCTAGACGCGCCGCCATGACCGACACGATTTTCGCTCTGGCCAGCGGTTCGGGCCGCGCCGGCGTCGCGATTGTGCGGGTTTCCGGCCCGGACGCAGGACCGGCGCTTGCTGCACTGGCCGGCGGTCTGCCAGACCCACGCCGCGCGGCGCTGAGATCGCTCAACGCCCGCGACGGCTCGCTCATTGATCGTGCGCTGTTGCTCTGGTTTCCCGCGCCGCGAAGCTTTACCGGCGAGGACGTCGCCGAGTTTCACATTCACGGCGGACCCGCCGTTATTGAGGCGCTCATCGAGGCGCTTATGGCCGAGGGCCTGCGCCCGGCAGAACCGGGCGAGTTTTCCCGGCGCGCCTTTGCCCACGGGCAGATGGATTTGACCGAAGCTGAAGGTCTTGCCGATCTGATTGATGCGGAAACGCAAACCCAGCGCCAGCAGGCACTGGCGCAGATGGGCGGCGCGCTGGGTTCGCTCTATGGCGAATGGCGTGACGCGCTGATTGACACGCTTGCCGCCATTGAGGGCGAGATCGATTTCCCGGACGAGGATGATGTACCCGAAGGCCTGTCAGAACGCGCCGGACCGCCGCTGGAGGCGCTGTGCGCCAGCATGCGCGCCCATCTGGCCGATAATCATCGCGGCGAGCGCGTACGCGACGGCTTCACCATTGCGGTGATCGGCGCGCCAAACGCTGGAAAGTCCAGCCTTATCAACTATATGGCGCAGCGTGATGCGGCGATTGTCAGTGATATTCCCGGCACGACGCGCGATATTATCGAGGTGCGCCTGATCCGGGCCGGTTTCGTCGTCTACATGGCCGATACTGCAGGCTTGCGCGAAGCGTCCGACGTGATTGAGGCTGAAGGCGTGCGCCGGGCGCTCGCCCGCGCGGAAAGCGCCGATATGCGCTGCCTGATGATTGATGTTTCACGTGAAACGCCGGATGAGGCCACTTTCGCCATGTTGCGTGCGGGCGATGTGGCGCTGCTGAACAAGACGGATCTGGTGAGCGTAAATGCCCCGGTGCCAGAGGGCGTTGCGGCCTTCGCGGTGTCGGTAAAGACCGCGTCCGGTCTGGACGCCTTCAATGCCTGGCTGGATGATGAGCTGGTGGCAAGGCTGGGCGGCGCCGAGGCCGCGCCTCTGTCGCGCGCGCGCCATCGCCAGCTGGTCGAGCGGGCGCTTGGCTCGCTGGAGGAGGCATTGTCGCTTCTGTCCTCCCGCCCGGAGCTTGCAGGGGCTGAGGTGAACCGGGCGATCCGCGCGCTGGGAGAGCTGACCGGGGCGGTCGATATTGAGGATGTGCTGGACCGCGTGTTCAGCCAGTTCTGCATCGGCAAATAAGCCGGTAACTCGACTTGGCGGCGCCGATCATGTAAGGACGCGCTCCCCGGCGGGCTGGGCCGGACAAAAGAAAGCCATGACCAGAGATTTGCTCAAGCCGGCCGAGGCCGCGCAACGCCAATGGGATGTGATCGTGATCGGCGGCGGCCATGCGGGCTGCGAGGCCGCGAGCGCGGCTGCGCGCCTGGGCGCGGCCACACTGCTCCTCACCCACAAGGCCGCGACCATTGGCGAGATGAGCTGCAATCCGGCGATTGGCGGGCTCGGCAAGGGCCACCTGGTGCGTGAGGTGGATGCGCTGGACGGGCTGATGGGGCGTGTCGCCGATGCGTCCGGCATCCAGTTCCGTATGCTGAACGCCTCCAAGGGTCCGGCCGTGCGCGGCCCCCGCACCCAGTCTGACCGCAAGCTCTATCGCGAGGCCATGCAGGCCGCTCTGGCTGAACAGGCGAACCTGCACATTGTTGAAGCCGCCGCCGAGGATCTGATTGTCGAGGACGGGCGCTGCGCGGGCGTCGTGGACGGTGAAGGCCGCGTCTACCGTTCTGGCGCAGTCGTGCTCACGACCGGCACCTTCCTCAAAGGCGTGATCCATCGCGGCGATGAGCGTATCCCGGCGGGCCGCGTCGGCGATGCGCCCTCTATCGGCCTGTCAGACCGGCTCTATGGGCTCGGCCTTTCCATGGGGCGGTTGAAAACCGGCACCCCGGCGCGCCTTGATGGCTCCACGATTGACTGGGCCGGGCTCGACATGCAGCCGGCCGACGATGTGCCAACGCCCTTCTCCTTTCTGAATGATAAGATCAGCGTGCCGCAGATCGCTTGCGGCATTACACGCACGACCGTTCAGACTCACAAGATCATCGAGGAGAATCTGGGCCATTCCGCCGTTTATGGCGGCAAGATCGCGGGGCGCGGCCCGCGCTACTGCCCGTCTATCGAGGATAAGGTGGTGCGCTTCGCTGACCGGACCAGCCACCAGATATTCCTGGAGCCGGAAGGGCTGGATGACGACACTGTCTATCCAAACGGCATCTCCACTTCCCTGCCCGACCATATCCAGGACGCCTTCCTGCAGACCATTCCGGGTCTGGAGCGGGTGAAAGTGCGCCGCTATGGCTATGCGATCGAGTATGATTATGTCGATCCGCGTGAGCTGGACGCCACGCTTGGCGTGAAGCGCCTGCCGGGCCTGTGGCTTGCCGGTCAGATCAATGGCACGACCGGCTACGAAGAAGCGGCCGCGCAAGGCCTGATGGCGGGCTTCAATGCGGCGCTGGCCTGCGCGGGCAACCCGGCTTTCGTGCTCGACCGTTCACAAGCCTATATCGGCGTGATGATCGATGATCTCATCACGCGCGGCGTCACCGAGCCTTATCGCATGTTCACCTCGCGCGCCGAATACCGGCTCAGCCTGCGCGCCGACAATGCCGATCAGCGCCTGACACCGTTGGCGATCAGTCTCGGTGCCGCGAGTGTTTCACGTGAAACATCGTTCTCGACCCGCGCCGAAGGGCTGTCCGAAGCCCGCGCCCTTCTTGAGCGCCTGAACCTGACGCCAACCCATGCAACGAAGGCGGGCCTGTCAATCAATCAGGACGGCAAGCGGCGCTCTGCCATGGAGCTGGCCGCCCACCCCCAAGTGGGTTGGGACGCTATCTGCAACATCTGGCCGGAGATCGCCGCACTGGACGCGCCCATAGCCACCCAGATGCAGAACGAGGCGGTCTATCACGGCTATCTCGACCGGCAGGAGGCCGATGTGATGGCCTTCCGCCGGGATGAAGGTGTGCGCATTCCGGCAGATTTCGATTATCGGAGCGTGGGTGGCCTGTCGCATGAGGTGCGCGAGAAGCTGGAGCGCGCGCGTCCTGCCACGCTGGGTCAGGCAGGCCGGGTGGAAGGTGTGACGCCGGGCGCATTGACGGCGCTCCTCGCCAGCGTCAAGCGGCTGGACCGCCGCCGGGCGGTCTGATGAATCACGAACGGACGTACGGCGCCGAAGCCTTTCAGGCCGACACAGGTGTTTCACGTGAAACACTGGAGCGTTTCGTCATCTGGCGGCGCCTACTGTCGGAGTGGTCTGCGCACACCAATCTGGTTGGCCGCGCGACACTGGATGATTTCTGGTTCCGGCACGCGCTGGACAGTTGGCAGTTGCTTGATCTCGCGCCGGCGGGTGCAAACCGCTGGGCGGACATTGGAGCCGGCGCGGGTTTTCCCGGCCTGGCCATCGCGTTCGGGCTCGCAGACCGGGCGGTGCCAAATGCCAGGGTGACGCTCATCGAATCCATCGGGAAAAAGGCCGCTTTCCTGCGTGCCGTGCTAGCCGAGACACGCCTGACATCGCACGTCGAGGTGTTGGCAGAACGTGTCGAGGCGCTGGATGGCCTGCCGCCTTTCGACGTTGTGACGGCCCGCGCGGTCGCGCCGTTGGAGAAACTGCTGGGTCTTATGGTGCCGTTTGTGGAAAACGGCGCCATTGCACTGATTCCCAAGGGTGCGCGCCACGCAGAGGAATTGACCGCGGCGCGTAAAAGCTGGAACTTCGAGGCGAGCCTTCATCCAAGTATTACCAGCGATGAAGCCGCCATCATCCGCATTGAAAGGCTGACCCGTGTCCGTTGATCCCCGTTCCGATACAGCGCCGCGCGCTGGTGCGCCCAAAGTCATCGCTATCGCCAACCAGAAGGGCGGTGTCGGCAAGACCACGACGGCGATCAATCTGGCAACCGCCCTGGCGGCCATTGGCAAGCGGGTGATCGTGCTGGATCTCGATCCGCAGGGTAATGCCTCCACGGGTCTTGGCGTGCCGCGCACCGAGCGCAAGGCCACCAGCTATGATGTGCTGGTCAATGAGCGGCCGATCGAGGAAGCGCTGGTGGATACAGCCGTACCGGGTCTTGGTATTATCCCGTCCGATGTGGATCTCTCCGGCGCCGAGCTGGAATTGTCGGCTGCACCGCGCCGCTCCTACCGGCTGCGCCATGCCGTGGACAAGTTCCGCCGCTTTCTGGCGTCGCGCGGTGCCCATTGCGACTACATCCTCATTGACTGCCCGCCCTCGCTGAACCTGCTGACAGTCAATGCGATGACGGCGGCCGATTCCGTGCTGGTGCCGCTGCAGTGCGAGTTCTTTGCACTGGAAGGGCTTTCACAGCTTATGCGAACGGTCGATCTGGTTCGTGGCAATCTCAACAAGAATCTGGAGATTCAAGGTGTTGTGCTGACCATGTATGACCGCCGGAACAATCTGTCGTCCCAGGTCGCTGCCGATGTGCGTGCGCATTTTGGCGACCGTGTCTATGAGACGGTCATACCGCGCAATGTCCGCGTCTCCGAGGCGCCGTCCTTCGGCAAGCCGGTTCTGCTCTACGATCTCGCCTGCCCGGGATCGCAAGCCTATGTCCGCCTCGCCCGCGAGCTGGTCCGCCAGGAGCGCAAGCCCGCTGAAGCGGTGCTGGCATGAGCGCGCAGGAACGCCCGCGCGGCCTCGGCCGTGGCCTCTCCGCCCTTCTGGGTGAAGGTGAAGATGCCGACAATATGCGCGCGGATGAAAACCAGTCCGGGCAGAGTGCCGGGGCCGGGCCGCGAGCGCTTGCGCTTGATCTGATCGAGGCAAACCCGGATCAGCCCCGCAAGAGGTTTTCAGAAGATGAGCTGGCCTCCCTGTCGGCCTCGATTGCCGAGCGCGGCGTGCTCCAGCCCATTCTGGTGCGCCCGGCGCCCGGTAAGACCGGGCACTACCAGATCGTGGCGGGTGAACGGCGCTGGCGCGCGGCCCAGCGCGCCCGCCTGCACGAGATTCCAGCTGTTATTCGCGAGTTTACCGACCGTGAAACGCTGGAAATCGCCATTGTTGAGAATGTCCAGCGCCAGGATCTTAATGCAGTGGAGGAAGCCCGCGGCTACCGCCAGCTGATCGAGGCATTTGGTCATACCCAGGAAGATGTGGCCCGCGCTGTCGGCAAATCGCGCGCCCATATTGCCAACACGCTGCGTCTGCTCGCTTTGCCCGCGCCCGTCCTCGATCATCTGGAGGCTGGCCGCCTGTCAGCGGGCCATGCCCGCGCCATTGCCACGGCGGGTGATCCGTCTGCCCTGGCAGAAAAAATCATTGCCGATGGCCTGTCCGTGCGCGGCGCAGAGGCTCTGGCACGAAAAGAACAGGCCCCGGAGCGCAAGGCACGCGGCGGCGGGCTGGAAAAAGCGCAGAAAGACGCTGACACCCGCGCCCTGGAAGCTGATCTCGCTGAGCGCCTAGGGCTAGATGTGGAAATTTTCCATCGCGGCGAGGCTGGTGAGATACGCGTGCGCTATTCGACGCTGGAACAGCTCGACGATCTGTGCCGCAGGCTGTCCTCGCGCTAGGGAGGCTCCTGATTTTGTCGCCTTTTCGAACCGCGAAACCGGTTCCCACTTTCGCTGAAAAGGCTCTAGCGGCTTCTTGCCGGAGAGGCGGCGCGGGCGAGCCTCAGCAGGGTTTCACCCGCCAGTGCCTCGGCCGGAGAGCCTGATCGCTTGATCGCCCGCTCGGTCTCAAACGCAATATCGCGCGCACGTGCAATGCGTTGCCGGCTCCAGGCGCGCGCGGCGGCCTGAAAGCGCTGCGCGGGCGGGCCAAAGCGCGGCGCGCCGGAGCGCGCCAGAGCCGCTTGGTCCCCGCCCAGCTGGTGATAACGCTCTATCTGGTCGATCTTGCGCTGCAGGGCACGCACAATGGCAACAGGGCTGGTGCCTGATTCCAGTGCGCGCTGATATTGCAGGTCGGCCTCGCCGAGCTCGCCGCACAGCGCTGCATCGACAATCTTGTCGAGCGCCGCGTCCGCGCTCTCCGTGGAGATGGCCGCCAGATCCTCCAGTGTCACCTCACCGCCATCAAAGCCCTTGTAAAGTAACAGTTTTTCTATCTCGGAGCGGGCCAGCTCCCGATTGCCCTCCAGAATGCCGGCGAGTGTCTGACGCGCATCGCTGGAAAGCGACAGCCCGGCGGCACGAAAGCTCTCCTCGGCAAGCGCAACGAGATCGCGCGCATTGTCTTCATAACAGGCAATCGCGGCGGACTTCTTGCCGTCTTCGGCGGCCTTGCGCAGCTTTGATGCTTTGGTCAGATTTCCCGCTTCGACGATCAGCCGGCCTTCGGCCACCATGTCCCCGGCCTCGAAATCGCTGATCCAGCGGGCGACCGATGCGTTGTCGGCAGACAGGCGGACCCGGACGAGGCGTTCACCGCCCATCAGTGACATGGCCGCCATCGCGTCCGCGAGCGCAGCGGCGTCGGCCTTGATGTCCTCATCACTCAGGCGTGTAACGTTGAACGGATCGTCCACATCGCCTGTTATGGCGAGGGCCAGAGCCTGCGCGCGCTCCCTTACCAGCCCGGAATCGGGCCCGAAAATCAGAAAGACACGCATGTTAGGTGGCGGAGATTTCAAAAGCCGGTCAACGGATCCGCCAGACGGCTTCACCACGGCTCATCGCCCTCCTCGGGCTCGTCGGTAAAGTCCGGTACGGCCTCGGGGCGTGTGCGGGCAGACCCTCTCTGGTGAAGCGTGGCAAGGATGTCGCGGACAATCGCGTCTGCAACGGCGTCGGCCGCGCGCCGCTCGGCATTGGTACGTGCGGCTATGAGGGCGTAGGGTTCCCGCGGCGTTTCAAAGACGACCCGCTCGGTCACTCTGCCTCTGACAGGGGTCGCGCCGGAAAGCTGGTAATTTGCACGTATATTCAGCGCGACGCGGGTTGCCTGCCCGTCCGTGGACCGGCCCAGCGGCTGCTGCGCGGTTCTAAGCCGGATCGAGAGCGTTCCGGCCTCTCCTCGTGAAACACCAACCCGTTCAAGAAGCGCCGTCTCGGTCAGATAGGACAAGCGCTCATCGCCGGACACGCTCACAGTGACATTGTCGAGCACTTCCGCAGCCCGGCCACCGTAAAGTGGCTGGAAGCCGCAAGCGGACAATAGCAGGCAAAAGCCAGCGATTAGAGCTGAAACCGGAAGTTTACGCATCGCCTGTCCGTCCTTGCGCACCCCCGCTGGCGGGGTCAGGAGCCGGGAAGTTGGGAAATCCGCATCTGGCGCGCCCGGGTCAGGATCGCGTTCTCCACCTGGATGCGCGTGCCCTGGTCGACGACAACGTCCGTCCAGTCGCCCGTAGACGGGTCGCGGGCCTGACGGAAGAGCTGGACGCTCAGCGCGTCGGCGCGAAGACGGCTGTCGAGCACGTAAACGGTCGCCTTGAAACGCTCTTCGGGCGCTTCCGGGTTTGCGTACCAGTCGGTGATGATGACGCCGCCAAACGGGTCGATCTGCTCAAGCGGCATGAAAGACAGCGTGTCCAGGGAGGCGCGCCATAGAAAGGCGTTCACGCCAATGCCCGCGTCCGGCGCGGTAGCGCGCGGACCGCTGCCGAGCAAACCGCCGAAAAATCCGCGATTTTCGCGTTCAGTGCTCGACCGAGATGCGCAGCCGGCCACCATGCTGGCTACGGCGACAACACTCAGAACCGTTACAAGCGGCCGTGAGAGCATGGGGCAAACCTCCAGGGAAATAGACAATGCTTATTAGGGCGCATCCCGCCAGCCGCCACAAAAGACCAGAGCGGAGACAAGCGCAACCCGTCTCCTGCTTCTATAGCATGCGTTCACTGCGTGGCCAGAGCGATCATCCGGCCCGCCATGCGTTCCGTGAGCCGGCCAATACCGTTGCACTCTTGTGACAGTTCGCCGGGCAAGCCCGCTTCACACAGCCCCCGCAGCTTGACCGCCGCGCCAACCCTCCCGCATCCTGCCACAGCGCGTCCGGGGGAAAGCGGGGGCGCCACGGCGAGGCCGCGAGAGAAGAGCCATGATACCAGCGCTTGGCGCTCATGTTCGGGCCTTCACATTTCTCGCGGCCGCGCCTTTTTCAGCCCTCGGACTGTTTGCCTCGCCGGCGCTCGCGCAGGAGCGCACCCCTTGGTTTGACAGTGATATCGAGGTGAGCGCGGACATCGCGCTCGCTCCGGGCGCCAGTGATGCCGCGCGCTCAGGGCCTTATGGCGAAATCCGTCTCGATTACACGGCCGAACGTATTCAGGAGAATATGAACAGGATCGGATTTGCCGCCGGCCTGGTCTTGCGGCGCGATTCCGGCCGGGCCGGTCTGGCGCAGGCTGTCGGTGATTGCCCCCCCGGCCTGGCCGACTGTTTCGACGCAGGCGGGCTGGCGCCTGCGGGCGCGTTCACCGGCTTTGCGGCCGTTGCCGGTATAGACAGTGACGACCCCGCGATCGCTTTGGAAACCGCATACATGTACTGGCGCGGCGGACTGGTGGAAGTTCGCGCCGGTTACGGCCCCGGTGCTGCCGCTCTCGAAAGCGAGGCTCTGCCGGGCGCTTTCTGGCTCATGCGCGCGGATGCAGGCCGGGTTGATCCCTCGGGCCGCAATCTGGCCTCCACCGCGAACACGCTGTCGGGCCATGCGCCCAAGCTGCTGGTGAGAAGTGTGCGGCTGGCGGGCTTTCGGGCTGCGGCCTCCTTCTCGCCTGATGGTGATGTGTGCGGCGCAAGCTTTTGCCGTCCGGAAAGCCAGCCGGGCGTTCTGGCAGCGGCCAGCGTCCGTGATATTGCCGAGCTCGGCCTGTCTTTCGATCACCGCTTTGCCGCTTCGGGTGTGCGCTGGACGGCCGGTATCGGCCTGTCGCACGGGCGCGCAGCCGGGCCTGACAGCGCGTTTTTCGATGATCCCTGGGCCGTATCGGCCCGCCTGATACGTACGGAAGGGCCGTGGAGCGCAGGCGTGAGCACCCTTCTGAGTAATGATGGTGTGTCCGGCGCGCGCTACAGCGCGCACGCCGCAAGCCTTGCCTATGAAAGCGGCGACTGGCTGTTCAGTCTGGAAATGGCGCAGGCGCGCTCTGGCCTCGTTCACGCCTACAGTCAGACCCTGCTCGCTGGCGCCTCGCGCTATTACGATTCCGGTCTGGTGCTCGGCCTGGGTGTTGCGCACACGCGGTCCGGGCAGGCGGAAACGTCCGGCCCGGCACGAATGACCCGGGTGCGGGAGGGCGCGCGCCTCTTCATCGAAGCAGGGTTGCGCTTTTGACACGCTTTGCGCGAATTCGCATTTGATACCGGGCAACCCTGTTGGGTTTGCCGCGTTGCTGGCTTATATCAAATGTCAGAGTACTGGAGAAAGCCATGCGCTTGCGCCTGTCAGCCCTGTCGGCCTTGCCGGTCGTGATGGCCCTTGCCATTGCGCCGTCGGCGTTTGCGCAGGATTCTGACGCCCGCGACGGGTTCAATCTGCGCGGCACGGCCTTTTCCGACCTCACCTCGCTTGAGCGCCTTCAGGACCTTGCCGAACAGGCCGAGGCTGAGCAGGCACGCGCCGCCCGTGAGCAAGAGGTACGCCGTGAGGCTGCCCTCCTGTCGGTGCCGGACCGCCCCACCGGGTCTGCTACGGCCTGGCAGCAACGCTTCACCATGGCTCCGGCGGGCACGATGGCATCGGTCTGGGGTGAACAGGCTGAACAATTCCGCTTTTCTGCCGGTGAGCGCTGGGGCATTTCGCTTGGCATTTCCCAGCGTATGCGTGGTCAGGCATTTGAGCTGCAGGATGTGAGCGCGGGCGCGTTTTACTCCCTGACCGACCGTGTGCGCATTGGCGGTGAATTCCGCTTCACCTCGCCTGAAGAAGACGTGTTTGGCGAAGAGGCTGACCGCCGCACGCCGCAGCTGCGCTTTGAATCGGCTTTCCGCTTCTAGTTTTAGCCAATGCTTTCAACGGCCCGGCACAGCGCTTCAACGCTGCTGACAAGCTTTTCCAGATCGGCAGGCGTGGACAGGCGGTGATCACCGCTTTTGCTGACATGCACCGAGACGTCGCCTGATGTCAGCTTGCCCGCAAGCGCCATGGCGTGTTGCCAGGGCACGTCAATATCGGCCATGCCCTGCAATATGCGTACAGGGCCCTCAAAGCCGATCTCTGTGTCCATCAGCAGCCATTGGCGCGCCTCTTCGATCAGGCCGCGCGTGATGATGAGCGGATCGCCATATTCCGATGGTTGCGCCCACTCGCCCTGGGTCAGGATCGCGGCGCGGACCTCGTCAGGAAACCCCTCCCACATCAGCTTTTCGGTAAAGTCAGGTGCCGGCGCGATCAGCACCAGCCCCGCCACCCGCTCTGGCCGCGCCAGCGCCGCCAGCAGGGCGGTCCACGCGCCCATGGACGAGCCGACCAGTATCTGCGGCCCTTCGGTTAGCGCATCTATCACCTGAAGCGCGTCCTCGCGCCACAGCCCGACGCGCGCCGCGCGCCAGTCGCCCTCTGACTGGCCATGGGCAAAATAGTCGAAGCGCACGAAGGCGCGGCCCTCGCGCTGAGCCCAGGCGTCCAGGGCAAGGGCCTTCGTCCCTTCCATGTCAGAGCGCAACCCGCCCAGCCAGACAATGCCCGGCCCCTTGCCGGTGCGGCGTGCATAGGCGAGCCGGGATCCGTCAGCGCGGTGAAGAAATTCTGGCATCAGGGAGCCTTTGCGTGTGAGCTGGCGTTTGCGCCTTACCGCGCCCATCTTTATGAGCCACGCTGGATGGTTCAACCGTCCTGCCGCATATTCACCGGGAAAACACCCTGCCCATGAAAATTCTCCAGCTGATACCGGAACTGGATGCCGGCGGCGCCGAGCGCACCACGATCGACGTGGCGCAGGCGATTGCCGCCTCTGGCGGTGAAGCGCTGGTGGCGAGCCTTGGCGGGCGGCTGGAAGAGGAGCTGGCGGCAGTAGGGGGAGAGCTGATCCGCCTCGACATGAAGAGCAAGAACCCGCTGACCATCGTGGCCAATTCGCGCCGCCTGGCGGATATCGTTCGCGAGCGCGGGGTGGACATTATCCATGCCCGTTCGCGTGTGCCCGCCTGGAGCGGTCTGGAAGCAGCCCGCCGGACCGGCATCGCGTTCGTGACCACCTATCACGGCACCTACAATGCCCGTTCGGGCCTGAAACGCTTCTATAACTCGGTGATGGCGCGCGGCGATGCCGTAATCGCCAATTCGCACTTCATTGCAGACCATGTGCGCGCAGAGCACGGCGCGGTGCTGGCCCGTAAACGAAAAGACCTGTCACATTTGCACGTCATTCCACGCGGGGTGGATTTTTCAAGGCTCGACCCGGCCCGGACAGATCCGCTTCAGGTCGAGGGTCTGCGCGCTGTCTGGCTGGAGGGGCGCCAGGCGCCGGTCATCCTCCTGCCTGGACGCCTGACCGGATGGAAAGGCCAGATGCTGGCGGTGGATGCGGTAGCTCTGCTCGCCAGCCGCATGTCCGGTCCGCCCCCCGTTCTGGTGTGCGCGGGCGATGCGCAGGGACGGGACAATTATGTGGAGCAATTGCGCGGGCGCGCGGCAGAGTCCGGCGTCGCGCTGGTCCTTCCTGGCCACCTCTCCGACATGGCCACCGCCTACATGGCGGCCGACATCGTCATTACCCCTTCAACCGACCCGGAAGCCTTCGGGCGCACGCTGGCAGAGGCGATGGCGATGGAGCGGCCCGTGATCGCGGCTGCCCATGGCGGCGCGCTGGAAATCCTTGCTGACAGCGCAACCGGCTGGCTTTTTGCGCCCGGCAGCGCCGCCGAACTGGCCGCCCGGATCAAAATGGTGCTTGAACTTGATACGGCCGAGAAAAAAATGCGCGGGCATTTGGCGCGCCAACGTGTTATCGCCCATTATTCGCGCGAGGCGCTGCAGGGTTCCACCTTGCGGGTATATCGGGAACTTCTAGACTATCGCCCATGATTGAGCACGAGCCGCCCAAGGAACAGGTACTGGTCGTCCATGAAGGCGATCTGCGCGCTACCGTGCGCATGATGGCGGCTGCGCGCCTGATCCGGGAGCATCACCGCAAGGCGCGCATCACGTTTCTCACCACGCCCGAATATGAAGGCCTGGTGAAGTATTGCCCTTATTTCAACGCTGTCGAGACCACGCTTCGCGAGACGGCTAAGAAAGGCTTTATCGAGCGCGTAAAGCTCGCCCGCGCCTCGAAGTTCGATTTTGTCTATGATCTGTGCGCGTCGGACGCCGCCCGCAAGCTGAAAGGCGCGATGCGCCTGTCACGCGGCCAGTGGATCGACAGCGCGCCAGACCCCAAATCACCCGACCACCCGTCAGAGCAGATTGCGGACCTGCTTGGCCGCGCAGGCATTGGCCGGACCGGGCACCGTCTGGGCGAGGCACCGCCCCCCATGCTGGACTGGGTCGATTTCGTCGCCAAGCGCTCACGTACGCTCGAGCCTGCCTATTTCGGCCTGCAGGACCGTTACGCTCTCTTTGCGCCTGCCGGCGATGAGTTCCAGCCCGCCTTCCGCTGGCCTAAGGAGCGCTGGGCCTCTCTGGCGCACGCGCTGAAGGAACAGGGCGTTGAGCCGGTCATCGTGGGCGGCCCGTCTGCGCGCGAGATTGGCCGCTATATCGCGCATGTCACGCCGGGTGCGCGCGACCTCACGGGCCGGGCCAATCTGGTTCAGCTTGCCGGTCTGGGCCGCAAGGCCAGCTTTTCTTTTGGCGAAGATGTGGATCTTTTGCATCTTCTCGTGGCCGCCGGTTCGCCCGCTGTGATGTTCCACCCCGGCGCGGAGGCACCCCACATGGCCTCTCCGCGGGGTCCGGAAAGCGTAATTCTCATGCACGCTCCGACACTTGCGCAGATTTCGGTAGCGGAAGCCGTGCAGTCCATGCGCGTTGCCGGTGGTTTTGCCCGTAGCCCCGAAGCGGCCTGAAAGTCTTGATTTTACCAGCCATCTCACGATATGCGCATGCATCGGAAACGCTGCGCCGCGCGTTGACGCCACTGAAGAGTTTTGACTGCCGGGAGCGGGAGCATGGTTTGGCTCCCCGGTCTGGCGCTGTAACAGGAGAAGACGCATAGCCCGACGCCCCCACGCCGCGCCGCCTGCCAAAAAGGATGGGCCGCGCATCAATGGAGAAATCCGCGTTCCGCGGGTGCTCCTGATTGACGAGAATGGCGAGAAGCAAGGTGAGATGCCGATCGAAGCCGCGCTCGATGCTGCGGCCGAGGCCGGACTCGACCTTATCGAAGTGTCACCGACCGCCAACCCGCCTGTCTGCAAGCTCGCTGATTTCGGCAAGCTGAAATATGCTGAGCAGAAGAAGAAGGCGGAAGCCCGCAAGAAGCAGAAGACGCAGGACATCAAAGAGATAAAGATGCGTCCCAATATCGACACGCACGATTACGAGGTGAAAACCAGATCGATGCGGCGCTTCTTCGAGGATGGCGACAAGGTGAAGATCACCCTGCGCTTCCGGGGCCGCGAGATGGCGCACCAGGATCGCGGCATGATCATTTTTGACCGCGTGAAGGCTGATTTCGGCGATATCGCGAAAGTGGAGTTCGAGCCCAAGCTCGAAGGCCGCCAGATGATCATGGTGATGGCACCGCGCTAGGGCGAAGCAGTTGCATGCGCGCAAAGGGGCCAGCCTCCCGGAGGCTGGCCTTTTTTATTCTCATACCTGTTACGGGAAATTAATTTATCGATTTTCGATATATGTGCTTGTGTGGTGAAACAAGCGCAGACGGGTGTTGTCTGCGTATAAAAATCAAGAGAGACACACATGGTCAGGCCAGTTCTTTTTGCTTCTGTACTAGCTATTTCGGCAATAATCACGGGGGCCTTTGCCCACCCTCTTCAATCGAGTGTTGAGGTGGAGGCGGGTGACGCCCGTCTCGCTGGCACACTTACTCTGCCATCCGAGCCGCCACGTGCACTGCTGGTAATGATAACCGGAACCGGCCCGCATGGCCGCGACGGTGTAATTTCGGGAGCTCCGATGTTTGCAGAGCTGGCCGATGCCCTTGCCGCTGGCGGGGTCGCGACGATCCGCGTCGATGAGGCGGGGGTAGGCGAGTCCACAGGCGAGCGCACGCAAAGCTTCCGTGAGCGCATCCCGCATGTCGCGGCCACCCTTGACCATGCCCGGTCCCTGGAGGGGTTCGCCGGTGTTCCTGTCGGGTTTTACGGGCATTCAGAAGGGGCTTCCCTGGCCGTACTGGTGGCTGCAGAGCGTCCTCAGGATGTTGATCTTCTGGTGCTGGCGGGCGTGCCGGGCGCGCGTGGTCACAATGTCTGGGTCGACCAGCAGCACACGCTTCTTGCCGGCCAGTTCCAGCATCTCGACTCAGATGGTATCCGCGCAGCGCTCACGGCGGTGGCTGACGCGTCCGCAGCGGGTCAGCGCGAACCCGTTTATGCTGCCGTACGGGCGCTTTTCGAGCTCCTTGAAGCCCCTGATCATGTCTATGAGGATGGATCGTTCGAGCAATATGCCTCCCGTATGGCCAGCGTCGAGATGCGTGACTTTCTCGATTATGACCCCGCGCCGGCCTTTGGCGGAGTCCAGGCGCCTACTCTTGCGGTCTGGGGGGCTATCGACCGTCAGACTTCACCCGCTCTCAATGCCCCGATTCTCGAACGCGCGCGCGGCGATGACCCGGCTTACACCGCTGTGGTCCTGCCGGAGCAGGACCACTTTTTCCTGAGGGGTGCCGGGCTGGAACCCGGAGAGCACCGTTTTGGTGAGATGAGTCTGGCTCCTGAACTGCCCGATGCAATCATTTCCTGGCTCGATGCGACGCTGCGCTAGGGCAGGCAGTACATCTGACAAATGATGAAAGCCGGTATCGCACGCGTGATACCGGCTTTTTTGCGTCTAGGCAGCGTGTCCCGTTTGCGCCTAGTCTCCGGCGCGAGACGGGTGCCGATGGTATCCAGACAAAGGGGGTTTTCCATGAAACATCTTGTATCCTTGGGTGCCTTGGCGGCGCTCGCCGCGGTTCCGGCCGCCTGGTCACAGACACCGGCAGCCGCCAGCGAAGGGCGCCATGGTGCGGTGACGCTCTCGGCTGGCTTTCCCGACGATCCGCGCACCTTTGCCGTTCAGGCTGGCGGGGCCATGCGCGCTTCGCGTCTGGGTAGTTCGGACTGTGTGGGCTTCATCACCGAAGATCCCACCTTCGTTCTGACCTATGAGGATGCAGGCGATGTGTTCGCTCTCATGATATCGGCCGCGTCCGAGGCCGATACGGCTCTGGCGGTCCGTACGCCTGGCGGGGAGGTTCTGTGCGACGATGATGGCGGCGCCAGCGGTTTCAATCCCGGCGTCACGGTAGAAAGCCCGGCAAGCGGCCGCTACGAGATCTGGCTGGCCACTTTCTCCGCCGGAATCGGCTACCCCGAAGCGGCCCTCCACATCTCCGAACTGGCCTATTCCGATGCCAACCCGTTTGCCCGCACGGTGAACGCAGACGCCCCGGCCGGAACCACACTCTCGTTGAGGGCCGGCTTCCGCAACGATCCGGCAAGCATCGAAATTGCGCAAGGCGGCGATGTCCGCCTCGGCCCGCTCGGCACACGCTGCGTCGGCTTTGGCTCGGAGGCGCCCAGCGCCCGCCTGACCTACCGGGCTGGCCGCTACCAGCTCTATATCTCCACTGAAAGTGACCGTGACGGCACCATCGCCGTGCTGGCCCCTGATGGCAGCTGGCATTGCGACGATGACAGCGCAGGCAATCTCGATCCGGGCGTCACCTTCTCCGAGCCGCAATCAGGTGATTATCTGATCTGGGCCGGCACGTTCAGCCAGATCGGTGGGCAGACCGCGACCTTGCATGTGTCGGAGATTGGTTATGCGGGAGTGGACAACTCCGTCGATGTCGCGGCGCGCCCGCTCCACGGCCAGGCCCGTCTGCGCAGCGGATTCTCGCCCAACCCGTTCTCTGCCGATGTGCAGGCAGGCGGCCCGGTCGATTCAACGCTGGCGCTGGCCGGCCACACCACGGTTGAGGGCTATTGCTATGGCCAGGTGACCCGTGCGCCGTCCTTCCGCCTGACATGGAACGGCCAGGACGGCCCGCTTTATATCTCCACGGACAGCGACACCGACACCCTGCTTCTGGTCAATGCGCCTGACGGCGGCTGGTGGTGCGATGATGACAGCGCTGGCAACCTCAATGCGGGCCTGGTGATCGATAATGCCCCGGCCGGGGTCTACGACATCTATGTCGGGTCGTTTGACACCGAACCGGCGCCTTCGCGCCTTTTCATCTCGCAGACGGGGTTTGGCCCGGAGGCGATCTCCATGCGCGCTGACCCGTCGCTGGAGCCGCGTTTTGGCGCTTTCACGCTGGACCCGGCCAGCAGCTCTGTGCCATACGAGCAGGAGCTTGAAGCAGGCGGCCCGCTGCGCGCCTATCAGGCCGGCTTCACCTCGACCGATTTCTGCGTCGGCCATGTCAGCCGGGAGCCGAGCCTTGTCATCAACTGGGCGCCGGATGAGGCTACGGCATTTGCCGTCTATCTTGATGCCGAGCGCGACACCACGATCGCCGTACAACTGCCCGACGGCAGCTGGCGCTGCGATGATGACGGCTCGGTCGGCCTGAACGCTGGTCTCAGCCTGAACGGCGCGCCCGGCCTGTACCGCATCTATGCGGGCACGTACGGGTCTGAGCCGGCCCCGGCCCGCCTGCACATCACCACAGGTGAATTGCCGCGCTGATTGTGTAGCCGGAAGGCGCGAGACGCTTGCGTTTCGCGCCTTCTTGCGTATAACCACGCGCTCTTTAGTCCGGTCAGTCAGGCCCACGACATGCCTGCTGGCCGTTTAACGGCTCGCCGCGCCTTGAGTGTCGGCACCCATATCAGGAGACCGAAATGTCGAAGATGAAGACCAAGAGCGGCGCCAAGAAGCGCTTCAAGGTGACCGGGACCGGCAAAGTGCTGGCTGCCCAGTCCGGCAAACGTCACGGCATGATCAAGCGGACGCCCAAGCAGATCCGCCAGAAGCGCGGCACCGACACTCTGGCGGCGCCTGACGCGAAGATCGTGAAGCAACACTACCTGCCCTACAGCCGCTAACGCGCTGGCCGGTACGTATACCCA
>ERZ869909.1486-NODE-1486-length-18959-cov-33.738693_pt1 | contig 18959 bp, 18 predicted proteins | sample MGYA00520892_ERZ869909 | MGnify/ENA primary metagenome ERZ869909 (study PRJEB32215, sample SAMEA104723947) | bioreactor metagenome | biome: bioreactor; feature: anaerobic bioreactor; material: water | place: China | collected 2015-03-12 ...
GCGGCATGCCCAGGCCGTCAAGACTTAATCCGGATCCAGCCTTTGGCATGGGCGACCTCCAAGAACTTGAGCACCTCTGCGCCGAGGTTGCGCTTGCCGTATCGGCGGGCGAGTTCATCCGTTCCGTCCTTGATCGACGGCGCGCCCGTGCAGGCTTCGAGTATGGCCGCGGCCGTCTCGTTCAGCTTGACGATGCCCTCCGGGTAGAGGAGCACATGGGCCTGCTGCGGCTCTTCCCATCGGAAGTGGTAGTTGGGATTAAGCTCGACCCCATCCTCGGGTTCGAGCCGCCTCTCGGCTTCCATGTGCTCCTCCCGCGTCAGGGTCCTGTGGGACCCTGCCCCCTTGATCAGCGAACGTAGACGTAGGCCGTGACCTCGAAACCGAGGCGCACGTCGCAATACGCGGGCGCAACCCAGGTCTGGGTCGTCGTTCCGCCGAAGCAAGCGGGATCCAGATATTTCATCGCGTTTCCTCCTGTTTTCGTAACGCCAGGGTCGTGCGACCCCGGAGCGCACTATTGTCGCGAAGGCGCAAATGCATTTTGACTTTCGTTAAACGGAGAAAGGCGCAGGGCGCTGAAACGGCATCCTCTCACGGACATGTGATATATGCCCGGAAACCCGTGAAAAACCGGCACGCCGATGCGGAACATGCGAGGCGGCGGAGACGCCTCAACGGGCACAACGCCGTCAGCCGTCCTCGTCGTTCGCATACTCGACGAAATCGAGCAGCTCGCGGACATCCGCAATCTTCACCGTTCCGCGCTCCACCGCAACGCCCCGCGCGCGCAACTGCTGCAACGCGCGCGACAGGCTCTCCGGCTTCATGCCGAGGCGGTTCGCGAGCAGGCCCTTCTCGAACGGAAGCTCGATCACGGCCGGGCCCTGGCGCACCCGCGTCATCCGGACGATGAAGTCGGCGATGCGCTGCGGGGCCGAGCGGACCTTGATCTGCTCGATCTGCTCGACAAGGAACTTGAGCTGGTAGGACGCGGACGCAAGCATCGACATCGCGAGCGCCGGGCGCTCCTCGATGCGGGATCGGAACGTCGCACCGTCGACCTTGAGGAGCCGGCAGGGCGTGACGGTTTCGGCACCGGCAGGATAGCGGCCACCGAGGAAGATCGCGGCTTCGGCAAAGGTCTCGCCCTGGCGGAACACGTGCAGCACGACTTCGAGCCCGTCCGGCGTCGTGCGATAGATCTTCACCCAGCCGTCGAGGACGATGAAAAACGCCGCAGCCGGCGCGCCCTGATGAAAAAGCGTGACGCCCTTGTCGTAAAAGCGCGGCAGGCTGCTGCCAACAAGCTGCTCGGCCGTTTGCGATGCCATCGCACCGAACAGCGGCGTAGACTTGATGATCTCCCAGTCGGCTGCATCCATGATCGCTGAACGCGCCTGCTGTAGGCACGGCCTCGCCTCTGTCATGCGCGACCCACGCCGAGAGAACTTGATTTCGGACAAGGGTCGTCAGGATTTCGTCTCGTGGAGGGAAAAATACAGCCGGCGCCGACACTCTTCACACGGATGTGATCGGGCTGGACTTATGCATTACACGCCATGACGGCCGAGCACGCGCTCGATATCGCCCACGGAGCGGATCTCCATCATCTCGTCCATAGAGAGACGCACGGAGAACGTCGCCTCCAGAGCACGGATCAGGGCGATATGCTGAAGCGAATCCCAACGCGGCACGTCATCTGGTGACGTCCCCTTCGCAAGGGGGCCGCCATGCTGAAACACGTCGGCAAAGATCTCCGAAATCTCCGGATAGATCAGGTCCGTCGCCGAGGCGTACGTATCCATTCATGTCTCCCAACTTGTCGTCACATAGTCCGATCGGGGCGGCTCCGTCTCGCCGACTGCAAACGACCAGACTGTCCCTGGCCCCTCGCTGCCCGCCGCCGAGAAGCCGCAGGATTCGTAAAAATCGCGCACCATGGTGTTCTTGGCGGTCGGCGCATACATGCCGCGCACACGCTCGACGCCGCGTGCGGCGAGGTGCTCGAGAAGCGCACCGACGAACGCGCGCTCGACCTCGCGGCCGATCACGCGGCAGCTCATCAGGAGCGTCCGGATAACGGCCTCTGTGCCGTCGATCTCGACGGTCGCGGCGATCACGAGCCCGTGATCTCCAAACCTGTCCGTCACGTGCCCTACGAGCGCCACCCCCCGATCCGGATTCTCCGCAAGGGCGGAAATGTCCGGCTCCCCGAAGCGGAGCGTCGTAAGGTTGAACTGATTGGTGCGCTGGTGCATTTGAGCGACGCGCGCCAACGTCCTTTCGTTCACGAAACTCACCGCGAGGCGCTGTTCCAGAGCCGAAAGATAGTCTCCAAGACTGGCAGAACGCGCCTCCAGATCCTGCGCCGCGCGACGCGCCGCATAGACGGCCGGCCGGGCGGCATCCTCCGCCGTAAGGCGCGCCGGCCATGTCGCAGACAATCGCCTCAGCCAGCCCGGCCGCTCAGCTGGGTCATCGGGCATCTCCGGCACCACGACCGCAGGCGCGAGCCGGCGCATGGCCTCCCGCTCGTGCGGGCTGTCGTCGAGAAAGAGAATGCTGTCGAGCCCGAGATTGAGATCCGCCGCGATCCTCTTGAGGTTGTCCGCCTTCGGCTGCCAGTTGACCGCGTGCGCGACAAAATCGTGCGCCTTGAGAACCATGCCGGGATGCTGCTCGAAAACCTCAAGGGCGCTTTCCTCGTTCTTGCTCAACGCGACGAGTAAGAGACCCTGCGCCTTGAGGCGTAGACATTCCTGCTGCAGAGCCTGGAACGCATTGCCCGGAAAATCCTCGCCGCACGCGAGCCCGCCGACGCCGTCGTCGCCGTAGATTCCGCCCCAGAGCGTATTGTCGAAATCGACGGCCACCACCTTGACCGGCCCGCGTCGCACGATCTGCCAGGCTTCTGCAAACGCGCGCGCAAGACACTGCGTCGCCCGATCGGAATAGCCGATGCGGCCATAGTAGCAGAGCTTGGGATCGACCTGGTCACGCGCCGCGAGAGAGGAGAGCGCCTGATCCGCATCGACGACGACGATGCGCCCCGATGCTTCCGCCGCAGCGACGATGCGCGCGTTCAGCGCGTCGATCGCCCGCCTGAGCCCCATCCCGTGCTGCCGATCCAGGAGCCCGACCGTCGGCGCGGGCGGGACGGGAAGCGTATTGATGAGCAGCGGCACAGCGGCCCGGGAGGCATAGCTCCGCAGAGCCTGCCCCAGCATATCCGCCCGCTCCGCCGCGAGCCGCTCGACGTCAGGCGCCGCATGACGCCAATCCGCCGCCAAGAGACCCTCCGCATCCAGCAGCACAAGAAGCGCATCGACGTCATACGGCGGAGACAGAAGATCGCCGAGCGCGCCGCCGAAGCCGCTTTCCGCAATTTCCGTCTGCCAGCCCTCCACGGCGAACGCAGTCCCGAGCCCGTCCACCAGCGGTCGTGTCGTCGACGTACCGGAAACACGGATCCGGAGAATCGGCAGAGATGCGACATGCCGCGCGAAGACATCGCCGACGAGACGCAGGACTCGAGGCACGGAAGCGGCGTGGGCGAGCGCGAAACGCAGCGCTTCGTCATCCCAGCTCAGCGCAAGCAGCCTGCGGACAAGCGCAACCGCGATGTCGGCGTCGACATCGGATGCGTACCGGAGGCCTTCGAGAGACGCGGCCAGGCTCTCGCGCTCGTCAGGCTCTCCTGCCGCGCCATTGAGCCGTGCGAGGACCCTGAGCGTACCCGGCAATGCATCCCCGGCCGCCACCGAGAGCGTATGGCCGGAAAGCAGAAGCGGCTTTGCGAGCCATCGCGGCAACGGAATTCCCGCCTGATCGAGCGAGGACAGCAGCAGGCCGACCTTGTGCGGCGGAACCATCGCCCAATCGATGGCCGGAAGCAGGATGCGGTTGCGCACGCACTCCGGCGCCGCATCGATCACCGCATCGACGATCTCGCCGATCTTGTCGTCCGGGACTGGCGCGCTTGCCCCGCGCGGCGTCGACGAGGGCCGCAGCATGTCGAGGGAAGGCGAAGACATCGGCAGCTCCTCAGTGCATGTACGCGCCGCCCGTCACCAGGAGGTTTTCTCCGGTGACGAATCCGGCATAGGGCGAGGCAAGCATCAACGCCGCGCCGGCGACATCCTCCGCCGTCGCAAGACGTCTGAGCGGCGTTCCGGAAACCGTCATCTGGCGCATCCGCTCCGGCACGTCCGACACGAGATCCGTGTCCACCATCGAGGGCGAGATCATGTTGACGCGAACCCCATCCGGCCCGAGCTCCTGCGCAAGGTTTTTGTTCATGGCGAGAAGCGCGCTCTTGGCCGCGACGTACGGCAGCCAGTTGTGCGCGGTTCGCCCGAGCGCCGCGGTCGAGAGAACCGTGACAATGCTTCCCCGGCTCGTTTTCAGCGCCGGCAGCGCCGCCTGCGTGACGCGAAAGGCGCTCCCCACGATCTGCTCGTAGGCATCGGCCATCGCCTGCCATTCGAGGCGCGCGAACGGACGCGACACGATCTTGGGTCCCGCGTTGTTGACGAGGATATCGAGGCCGCCCTCGGCCGCGATCTCGTCCGTCATGCGGGCGATGTCGTTCTCGCGGGTCACATCCGCTTGCACGAGACGGCATGACCCTCCGCTTTCGGCAATGGATTGGCAGAGATCCTCCGCCGCGCGCCGGCTCTTGTAATAGTTGATCCAGACCGTCGCGCCATTCCGCGCAAACAGCGCCGCCGTCGCCCGCCCGATGCCGCGCGACGCGCCCGTGACGAGCGCCACGCGCCCCTCGAGAAGACCGGCAGCGGCTCCCGCAGGACGCAAGGCTTCCCGCGGCTTCTCCTCGGAAAGACGCAAGACCCTGACGGTTGCGGTGCCGCGCATGACGACATCGCCGTCTGAACGCGCGATCTCTGTCCGGAGCGTGACGAGGCGCGTCTCGAGATCGATGCACTCGACGGCCGCGCTCGCCTCCACCGTGTCGCCGATGAACACCGGTCGCGTAAACGCGATGCTCTGGGAAACATAGAGGGCCCCGCGCCCGGGCAACTTCGTGCCAACCAGCGTCGAAAGCAGACTTGCGTGGAGAAATCCGTGCACGACGCGCTGGCCGAACTCGGTCCGCGCAGCGAATTCCTCGTCAAGATGGAGCGCGTTGCGGTCGCCCGAGAGGCGCGCAAAATCCGCGACGTCCTCGCCCGTTATCGTACGGGCAAGGCTGGCGCGCTGCCCGACCTCAAGCTCCAGCAGGCGGTCTCCTCCGCTCGACATCGATCGACGCGCTCCGGTTGCCCTCTCGCGACAAGGGATAGCCGCCGCAATCCTCGCGCAGTTTGACTTCTGTTAAGCGCGCGATGGAGTCGCGCTGCTAGGAGAAACCCATTGGCCGATCAGGCTCGGCCCCGGGTATCGAGCGGGGGTGGGGGAGCCCCGTCGCTCCTGTCCGGACGACAGCATCTCAACGGAGAGCGCGCCTCATGGCATCGACTTTCGACACCGTTGCCGGGATCATCGCCGAGACGAGCGATGTGCCCCTAGACCGGATCACGCCGCACAGCCATGTCATGAAGGATCTCGAGGTCGACAGCCTCTCCTTCCTCGACATCACCTTCGAGATCGACCAGACGTTCGGCATCAAGCTTCCCGTCGAGGATTGGATGGGCCGCGTCAACGAGGGCAAGGAGAGCGGCGACGAATACTTCGTCATCGGCAACCTCTGCACCCAGATCGACGCCCTGCGCGCCGCCGCCGTCGCGCAATAGCCGGCCAGCGCCATGCGTCTCGAAACGTTCCAGATGCTCGACAGGATCGAGACCCTCGACCGCAAGGGCCAGACGCTCACGGCCTTGTCGCACGTGCCGCGAAGCAGTCCGGTCTTCGACGGGCACTTTCCGGGCCACCCGATCATGCCCGGCGTTCTCCTTCTCGAGACGATGGCGCAAGCCGCCGGCTATCTCCTGATGGCGCTCAACGACTTTTCGCGCATGCCGTTCTTTGCCGCGGCCAAGACCGCAAACTTCCGGGCGTTCGTCGAGCCGGGCGCACTTTTGAAGGTCCATGCGGAGTGCGTCCACCTGGGCTCGGGCTACGCGGTCATGTCGACGAGCCTTGCCTGCCGCGGCCGGCGCGTCTCCGATGCGCGCCTCACGATGCGCACCGTCGCCTTCCCGTCGCCGGCTCTCGAAAAGCACGTCATTCGCGAGGGGCGCCGGCTCGGTATGCTGGAATCCGGAACGGTCTACTGATGGCGGAGACACGCCGCGAGGTCTGGATTACCGGTATCGGGCTCGTGAGCTCGCTGGCCGAAGGCTGGGACGCTCATTGGCAGTTGCTGGCCGGCGAACACGCACCGCCTCCCGCCGTCGAAGCCACGCGCTTTGCACCGTATGCCGTGCATCCCTTGGTGGCGCTCGACTTCGCGAAACAGATCCCAAGGACCAGCGACCAACGCCAGATGGAGCGCTGGCAGCGGATCGGCGTCTATGCCGCCGGGCTCGCGCTGTCGGATGCCGGTCTTATCGGCGATCAATCCTTGCTGGGCCGCGTGAACCTCACCATCGCGGCCGGCAACGGCGAGCGCGATCTCGCCCTCGATGGGCGCGTCCTTGCCGCGCTCGAATCCTGCGCCGCACCGGAACCCCTCCTCAACCGCGAGCTCGCCTCAGGCCTGAGGCCCACGCTCTATCTCGGCCAGCTCTCCAACCTGCTCGCCGGAAACATCTCCATCGTGCACAAGGCGGCAGGCTCGTCCCGCACGTTCAAGGGCGAGGAGATGGCAGGCGTATCGGCGGTGTCGGACGCTGCCCACCGCATCGCAGCCGGCCAAGGCGACATCTTCCTCGCGGGCGGCGCCCTCAACGCCGAGCGCGAGGATCTGCTTCTCGGATGCGAGATCGCCCACACGCTTGCAACCGGCCCCTACAGATCCGTGTGGGAGCGTGCCCCCCATGGAGGCGGGCTCGTACCGGGAAGCCTCGGCGCATTCCTCGTCCTTGAGGCCAGCGACCATGCGCAGAGCCGCGGCGCGGTGCCCTACGCACGCCTGTCCCGCGTTGTCTCCGGGCGCGCCCAACGCCACCGCGAGACAGCGACAGCCGCGGCGGAACGGCTGTTCGACGAACTCGCGCTTCAACCGGGGAACGAGGATCTCGCTGTTCTCTCCGGTGCGAGCGGCGTCGAGCCCGTCACGAGCGAGGAACGCGACTTTCTGACCGGCCTTGAACGGCGCGGCTTCCGTCCTCGCGTGCGCGCCTGGGGCAGCCTGCTCGGCCACGGGATCGAGGCCCACGTCTTCGCGGGCCTCGCGCTCGCGGCCCTCGCCGTATCGAAGGGCGCGTTCTATCCGCCGTTCGGAGCAACGGAAGCCGCAACCGACGGCGCCGCGCCACCCGAGCGGATCCTCGTCACCTGCTTAGGCCACTGGCGCGGCGAAGCTCTGGCGTTCGTCGAATCGGCCCGCGGCGCGGCGGAGTGAAGGCGCACGGCATGGCAAGCAGGACGCGCGATCATAAGGGACGGCCGGTGGTGGCCGTCACCGGGCTCGGCTTGGTCACATCCCTGGGCGTCGGCAAGGACGCATCCTGGGCGCGCCTCGTCGCCGGCCACTCGGGCGTGAAGTCCATTTCACGCTTTCCCACGGACGGTCTCCGAACGACGATTGCCGGCACCGTGGACGACATGGACGTTGCCCCGTATTCCGCGCACGATCTCTCGGCCCGTATGGCGGAGGCCGCCGCCGCCGAGGCCATTGCTCAAGCCCGCATCGGCCGCCCGTCGCGGTTCCCCGGCCCTCTCGTCGTCGCCACGCCACCTTCCGAGCTCGAGTGGCCGCATTTGCGACGCCTCCACCACGGCGCTCTCGAAAACGGACTGGAAGGCTATGCCCGGATGCTGGCGAACGCCCGCACGCGCGCCTTCGACGACCTCGCGCGCCACGTCCGGTTCGCAGCGATCGCGGATCGGCTCCAGACGACCTTCGGCACCCAGGGCGAACCGCTTTCGATCTGCACCGCCTGTGCATCGGGTGCCACGACGATCCAGCTCGGCCTCGAAGCGATCCGCCGCGGCGAGACGGAGGCCGCGCTGTGCGTCGGCACCGACGCCACCGTGCACCCCGAAGGGTTGATCCGATTCTCGCTGCTCTCCGCCCTCTCGACGGCCAACCACGAGCCTGCGAAGGCCTCGAAGCCGTTCTCGAACAAGAGGGACGGCTTCGTGATGGCGGAAGGGGCAGGCGCGCTCGTCCTCGAATCCTACGATGCCGCGAGAGCGCGCGGCGCACGCATCCTCGCCGTGGTGCGCGGCTGCGGAGAGAAGGCCGACGACTACCACCGCACGCGGTCAGGGCCCGACGGAGCAGCCGTCACCGGTGCCCTTCGCAAGACACTCGATGACGCGGGCATCGCCCCGCACGAGATCGACTACATCAATGCGCACGGCACCAGCACGCCCGAAAACGACCGGATGGAATACATCGCGCTCGGCGCGGTCCTCGGCGATCGCCTCGCACACACGCCGATCAGCTCAAACAAATCGATGGTCGGGCACACGCTGATCGCGGCCGGATCGGTGGAAGCCGTGTTTTCTGTATTGACCATCGAGCACGGGCGTCTTCCGCCCACCATCAACTACGACCCCGATCCAGAGCTGCCGCTCGATGTCGTTCCCGACACGAGCCGCGAAGCACGCGTCCGAACGGTGCTTTCCAATTCCTTCGGCTTCGGCGGGCAGAACGTGTGCGTCGTGTTTTCAGCGGAGCCCGCATGACGCAGACCGCAAGAAAAGGCTCCGAGGACGGCTTGAATGTACGGTAGCGAGGGAGTGCGCATGCGCACGACGACGATGAGGGCAGCCGAGCTGCGTGGACAACGCCACGTTGTGATCACCACACGCGACGATCCGCCGGATCCGGCAGCCGACGAGGTGAAGGTACGCATCCGCGCCGTCGCCCTCAACCACATCGACGTGTGGAGCTGGCGCGGAATGGCGTTCGCGAAACGCGAGCTTCCGGTCGTGCTCGGCGCCGAGGCCGCGGGCGAGGTGATCGCCGTGGGCGACGACGTGGAGGACCTGTTCGTCGGCGACGTGGTCGCGCTCTATGGCGCCAGAACCTGCGGCACGTGCCCGGCCTGCCGCGAAGGCCGCGACAATTTCTGCACGGAAGCCGGCAACATGTACGGCTTCCACATCGACGGGTTTCTGCGCGAGCGCGTCAACGTTCCCGCGCGCATTGCCGTCAAAGCGCCGAAAGGGCTCGCCCCCGCGGCGGCCGCGCTGGCGCCGGTTACGTTCGGAACCGTCGAACACATGCTGTTCGACAACGCGGAGCTCAAGCCGGGCGAGACCGTGCTCGTCCACGCGGGCGGCAGCGGCATCGGCACCGCCGCCATCCACCTCGCCAAGGCCGCAGGCGCCACCGTGATCACGACGGTCGGAAGCGCCGAGAAGGCGGAGAAGGCGCGCACGCTCGGCGCCGATCACGTCATCAACTACCGCGAGGAGCGCTTCGAAGGCCGTGTGCGCAAGCTCACGAAGCGCCGCGGCGTCGATGTGGTATTCGAGCACGTCGGGCCCGAAACGTGGGAAGGCAGCATCCTTTCGCTCGCACGCGGCGGCCGCCTCGTCACCTGCGGGTCCACGACCGGCGTCGCAGCGCAAACGAACCTCTATCTGCTCTTCCAGCAGCAGCTCCGCCTCATCGGCAGCTTCGGATGCCGAATGAGCAACATGAGAAGCGCCATGGAAAAGATGGCGGCCAAGGCCGTGAGCCCCACGATCGATAGCGTCATCCCCCTCGACGATCTTGAAGCAGGGCTGGCGCGTCTCGAGGCACGCAACGTGTTCGGAAAAATCGTGGTCACACTCTAGAGACAGGATGCAGCGGTGAGCAGAAGAGCGGAGAAACGCGAGGTCTGGATCACGGGCCTCGGCCTTGCAAGCTCGCTTGGTGGGGACACGGCGGGGCATGACCATCTCTTTTTCGGAGACCCCGTCGATCCCGCCGTCGACGAAACACGCTACGCACCCTACCCGGTGCACCCGCTGGCCGATCTCGAATTTGCGCGCCAGATCCCGAAGAAAAGCGACCTGCGGCAGATGGAGGGATGGCAGCGCATCGGCGTCTACGCGGCCGGCCTCGCCCTATCCGATGCAGGCATCGCCGGCGACCGCGAGCTTCTGGACCGCACGCACCTCGCCGTCGCGGCCGGCAGCGGCGAGCGCGACACCAAGGTGGACTGCGAGGTGCTCGAGCGTCTCGACCAGCAGGGCGACGCCGCCGTTCTTGCGAAGGAGGTGCTGCCCGGCGCGCTGAGACCCACGCTGTTCCTCGCCCAGCTCTCCAACATGCTCGCCGGAAACATCTCCATCGTGCACAACGTCACCGGGTCCTCTCGGACGTTCATGGGCGAGGAGATGGCGGGTCTCGCCGCGCTGGAGGACGCCTTCCGCCGCATACGCGCCGGCCAGGCAGACATCGTGCTCGCCGGCGGCGCACTCAACGCCGAGCGCGAGGATCTCCTGCTCGGCTACGAGATCGGCCACAACCTCTGGCGCGGGGCGCACCGGCCCGTGTGGGCGCGCGCGGAAGAGGGCGGCGGCTTCGCACCCGGCAGCATCGGCGCGTTCCTCGTCCTGGAATCGAGGGCGCATGCCGAAGCACGCGGAGCAACCCCTTACGCTCGCGTTGCCGCGCTCGAAACGGAACGGACCGCCCGCAAGCCCGGAGACGTCGCGCGCGCGCTCTGCGAATTGAGCGCGCGCCTCGGCGTTCCGATTCCGACGGGGCCACTGCCCGTCCTGAGCGGAGCGAGCGGCGTCGCACCCGCAACGGAGGAGGAGCTTTCCTTTTTCGAAACGCTCACCGCGCGCGGCCGCGACCCCATCGTGCGCGCCTACGGCAGCCTCATCGGCCACGGCGTCGAGGCGCACTTGCCGGCCGGCCTCGCGCTGGCGGCCCTTGCGCTGAGGCATGGGCAGCTGCCGCCGCCATCCGAAACCGACGACATCGAGCTTCCGCTCACGGGTCCCGTCGACCGCGTGCTCGTGACGGGCGTCGGGCACTGGCGCGGCGAGGGCCTGGCGCTGCTCGAACGGATTTCCGAGAGGACCATATGAGCACCGCCACGCACGATAGCAAAGGCCGCCCTCGCATCGCCGTGACGGGGCTGGGCGTCGTCACGTCTCTCGGCTGCGGAAAGGCGGACAACTGGACGGCACTGACCGCCGGCCGCTCGGGAATAAAATCGATCGCACGCTTTCCGACCGACGATCTGCGCACCGCCATTGCAGGCACGGTGGATGATCCGAAATTCGGCGCCTTCTCGTCCGCAGCCGCCCTGACCGCCGCAATGGCAATCGCGGCAGGAGCAGAAGCACTGGCGCAAGCCGGCGTGAGCAACAGCGGCACCTTCCCGGGCCCGCTCTATCTCGCCACGCCGCCGGCCGAAATCGAATGGCCGGACCGTCGCGCGATCTACGACGCGCCCGCTGGCTCGGGCGAAAGCGGCTACAGACGCCTGCTCGCGGCAGCGCGCGGCGCAGACTGGCCCGAGCTTCACGCGCTCTGCCAGTTTGCGAGCGTCGCCGAACGGCTGGCCGTCACCTTCCGCACCCGCGGGCTTCCGGTATCGGTCTCGACCGCCTGCGCGTCCGGGGCAACCGCCATCCAACTCGGCGTGGAAGCGATCCGCCGCGGTGACACCGACGCTGCCCTCTGCATCGGCACCGACAGCTCCGTGCAGATCGAGGCCTTGATCCGCTTTTCCCTGCTCTCGGCGCTTTCAACCCGAAACGACGTACCTGCCGCCGCCTCGCGGCCGTTCTCGAAGGATCGCGACGGCTTCGTGATGGCGGAAGGCGCCGGCGCGCTCGTGCTCGAATCCTACGAAGCCGCCAGGGCGCGCGGGGCGGAGATCCTCGGCGTCGTTCTCGGCTGTGGCGAGAAAGCCGACGATTACCATCGCACGCGCTCCAAGCCGGACGGCACCGCCATCATCGGCGCCATACGCGGCGCGGTCGAGGATGCCGGCATCGCGCCCGAAAGCATCGACTACGTCAACGCCCACGGCACCAGCACGCCCGAAAACGACAAGATGGAATACCTCGCCCTCAGCACGGTGCTCGGCAAACACCTGGAGGCAACGCCCGTGAGCTCGAACAAGTCGATGATCGGGCATACGCTCTCCGCGTCCGGCGCCATCGAAGCGGTGTTCTCGCTGCTGACGATCCGGAACGGCCTGTTGCCCCCCACCATCAATTACGCGAACCCGGATCCCGAGATCCCCCTCGACGTGGTGGCCAACGTCGCACGTCCCGCAAACGTCCGCACCGTGCTCTCCAACTCGTTCGGCTTCGGCGGGCAGAACGTCTCTCTGGTCCTGGCGGCACCTTGAGAGCGACGAAACGCGAAATCTGACGTGGAACAGAAAAACAGATGGATTTTGCGCAGCACGTCAACACCGCGCACGTACAGAATGAGCAGAGATTTGATTCGATCCCGGCCGGGGCGCGCGTCGATCCGCCGGGGCCAGAAAGGGTGCAGATGGAACGAGCGAGATCGGAACGCAAAACACGACGGCGCCTCATGGCCGCCGCCGTTGGGCTCGCGGTCGCGGCGACTTCCCCCGTCGCGGCCGCGGACCTCGGCACCGGATGCTGCGCCGATCTGGAATCGCGCATCGCCGAGCTCGAGGCCACCGCCGCGCGCAAGGGCAACCGCAAGGTCTCGCTCTCCATCACCGGCTACATCGCCCAGGAAATCACGATCTGGGACGACAGTGTCGAACGCAACGCCTACATTCACGGGATGGGCCCCACGCAGGCCTCGAACATCCGCTTCCTCGGCCAGGCGAAAATCGCACCCGGCTGGAACGCCGGCTACCTGATGCGCATCCAGGATCTCACGGGCAACGCATTCGCGGGCGGCACGGGCGCCATCGACCAGAACAACGCGGCCCGCAACGACAACCTCAACATCCAGATGTCGCTCTGGTATCTGCAGAGCGACAGCCTCGGCAAGCTCAGCGTCGGCCGCCAGGCTCATGCCGCCAAGAGCGCGGCGATGTTCACCGACCTCTCCGGCACCCAGATCATCGACAACTACACCTTCCTCGCCGGCTTCCCGCAGTTCCGCCTGCGAGACACGAGCGGCGCACTTTCGAACCTCACGTGGGGCCAGCTCGGCTTCTGCTATACGCAGGGCGTGCCGCTCGGCGGCGATTGCAACGGCATCGTCATGAACGGCGTGCGCTACGACACGCCGACGTTCGGCGGGTTCTCGTTCTCCGCCTCCTGGGGCGACGACGATTTCTGGGAAGTCGCCGCGCGCTATGCGGGCGAGATGGCCGGCTTCAAGATGGCGTTCGGCATCGGCTACACCGAGATGCGCGACGAGATGACGACAGGCGCGATCGCTGTCCTCACGTCCAAGCAATCGGACTTCTTCCAGACAGGCGGCTACGTACAGCACATCGGCACGGGGCTTTTCCTGCACGGCGCTTACGGACGCGAGTTCAACAACGACACGATCCTGGCCAACGGGCACACCCAGCTCGACAGCGAGCAGTGGTACGTGAAGGGAGGCATCCGCAGAAACTGGACCGGGCTCGGCGCAACGATCCTCTACGGCACTTACGGAGCCTATCTGGATCAGCTCGGCCCGGCGGCGCTGGCGGCAGGCGCAACGTCGTCCACCCTCGAACGCTTCGGCGGCGGCATCGCGCAGGAATTCGATGCGGCAGCGACGACGGTCTACCTGAAGTATCAACGCTACGAAGCCGACGTGGACGGCATCGCGGACGACTTCAAGGCCGCGGACTTCTTCAGCGTCGGCGCGCTCGTCAATTTCTGAAGCGGGAGCATAGCCCTACATCAAGCGACCCGTGGCCGGAGAAGCATCGGACCGTAGAGAGCGGCGAAACCTCCGAACGCCAGCACCCACGCAACGCCGGAAAGCGGGAGAAGCACCATCGTGTGCTCGGGCGCGAGGCCGACAGCGATGCGCGAGACGGCAGCCACGAGCATCGCCGCATAGAGAGCGACCGTCGACCAGGGCGCGGCCAGCCGGCGCCCGGTATGTCCGCGGGACACGCGCGTCATGACCGCAATCATCATCGTCGCAAGCGCACCCGTCGTCCACGCGTGAAGCCCGGCACTGGCGAAGCCGGTGTCGTCCCACAGCACGCCGAGCCCGGTCAGAACGAACCCGGCACCGACGAACGCATAAGCGACGTGCAGGATCGCAAGCAGCGGCTCGGCAAACGTTCTCTGCGGCACCCAGCGCGCCTGGCGCACGAGGTTCGCAACCCCCGCAGCCGCCAACGCGCCGCCCGTGGCAGAAACGCCCAACGGCGCCTCATCGAAAAGCGGAAGAAGCACCCACGCGGCCAGCGCCGCCCCGCTGAGCAGCATCGAGGCGACATCCAAGCGATTGAACGAGACCGGGAGCGCACCGCCCACGGGCCGATTCTGCAGCAACCAGTTGGTCGTGAAGAGCGGGATGATGCGCCCGGCGACGATCATCACGAGCACGAGCACCAGCGCGACCGCGCCCGTATGCGCAAACTTCGTCCGCCCGAACACGGAAATCTCGTAGTGAAAGAGCGCATCCGCAATCGCGAGCCCGCAGAGAACGGCGACGATCTTGAGATTGCGCCAATTGCGTGCGGCGACGATCTCGCGGCCGATCACAGCCGCGAGGATTACCGGAAAAGCGACGCAGATGGCCACCGTTGCCCGCGGATCGAGATGCTCGGAAACGGCAACCGCCCCGCGCCCGAGAAGCCAGACGAGAACGAGAAGCGCGAGCGCTATTCCCGCGACGGGCGCGCGCCCGGTCCAGTTCGGAACCGCCGTAAGCAGAAATCCCGCGATGATGGCCGGCACGAACCCGAACAGCAGCTCGTGCGCATGCCACGCCACCGGCGGAAACGCGCTCGGCACCGCGATGAGCCCGAGAAACCACGGCACCCATAGCGCGACGAGAAGCGCGGCATAGAGCGACCCGAACAGAAAGAACGGACGAAAGCCGAGGCTCAAAAAAGCCATCGGCCGGGATCGGTGCGTATCGTGAAGTGTCGCCATGGAGAGGCCTCAGCAGCCTTGATGCTGGATCGTGACAGGATCGCGGAAGAACGGCCAGTAGACCCTGAGCCAGAGCAGGAACGCCGCCGCCCAAATCAGCGAGACGAGGAGGAACGGCGGCCCCGGCAGCAGCGTCGTGGGAAACACCTCCGGCACGACGCGCAGCAGCGTGGCCAGCACGAGCAGCGAGAGCGCAAGCCGCGTCCGGCGCACCAGCCCCAGTGCCTGCCCCGTATGCCTGAGGCCCGCGATCGAGAACACGGCGAGCACGCCGAGGCCGAGCCCGCCCATCAGCGCGAGATGCAAACCGGCGTAGGGGGACACCTCGAACCCGAGCCGCGACGCGCCAGCCAGCATGAGACCGAGGCCAGCGAGGCCGCTCGAACCTGCAAGCGCCAGGATCTCCGCGCGCACGATGTCCCGGCCGATGAAGCTTTCGGCCACACGATCCATGAACGCCGCACCGGCGGCAATCAGGAGATAGCCCGTGGTCGCCTCCGACAGGCCGAACGCCTCCGCCGCAACGAGCAGCGCAACGAGCCCCGGCGCCAGGTTCATGCGGCCCGGATGCGGGCGGAACGGGGACGTCTCCTGGCTGGGATCGAGCACCAGGTTCGTCACCGGCACCGTGATGCGCGCCAGCGCGATGCCGAGAATGCCGAGAAAGATGAACCCCGCGATATGCACGAAGCGATCCGCAAGCTCCGTGGCATGCGCCATGTCGAGAAACGCGTAGCGCGTCACGGCTTCCGCGGTGAAGAGGCACGAGATCCAGAAGATGAAGGCGACGAGCCGCGTCGAGCGCTTCGCGATGGAGACATGCACGAGGTAGCCGACGAGAAAAGCCAGCCAGATGAGGTCGCAGAGGGCACCCACGATGCCAAGCGCCTCGGCGCCGACCAGGCCGATGATGCGCGCCGCACCCCACAATCCGGCAAGCGTAAACAGCACGCGGCCGCGCAGCCGCTCGGTATCCGTCCACTCGGGAACGGCGGTGGTGATGAAGCCGATCAGCGCCGCGCCGAACGACCCGATGATCATCTCGTGCGCGTGCCAAAGCCCGGGCGGAATAGCGTCCGCGAGCGGCAGGGCGAACCCGAACGCCGCAACCCAGAGAAACGGCCACAGCGCCGCATGCAGGGCGGCAAGCGGGAAGAAGAGGCGAAACCCTTCGTCACCGAGAACATCGAGTGTGGCGCGAAATGGCATCGCGCCTGCCGCTTGGCGAAGGCTCATGCGACCCGCCGCTCATCCGTCTCGTGGAGATGCCGGAAGAGCGGATCCTCCTTCAGATAGCTTTGCACCGCCGCGAACACCGCCGCGTCATCGCGCGCACCGTGCGCAATCCCGACGAACCGCTCGCCGGCAATCCCGCGCACCCGCTCGTCGAGCACGACGATCCGATCCGAGACGCGCACGGCCTCGGCCAGATCGTGGGTGACGAAGAGGCCCGCAAAGCGCGCCTGCCGCGCCGCGGCGATCACGAGGTCCTGCATCTGCCGTTTGAGCGCAACGTCGAGCGCCGTAAACGGTTCGTCGAAGAACACGAAATCCGGCTCGACAACGAGCGCGCGCGCAATCGCCGTACGCTGGCGCATGCCGCCCGAAAGCTCCACCGGATACTTGTCGAGATCGCGCCGGTCGAGCGACACGAGATCCGCCGCACGACGCGCCCGCTCGCGCCGTTCGCCGCGCGCAACGCCTGCCAGACGCAACGGGTAGGCGATGTTGTCCTCGGCCGTCGCCCACGGTAGAAGGCGCGGCTCCTGGAAGATCATCCCGTGACGCCGATAGCCCGCAACGACACGCCCGCGCAGCGGCTCGATAAGCCCGGCCGCGATATGGACGAGCGTGCTTTTCCCGCAACCCGACGGACCGACCAGTGCCACGATCTCGTCCTCGGCGACGCGAAGCGCCACGCCGTCGAGCACCGTGCGGCCGAAGTAGGCATGCGCGACGCCTTCGAGCAGGAGTGCCGTCATCGCTTCACCCCCCACGGCCGCGCGGCCTCCCGCCAGCGCTCGAGCTCGGCGCGGATCGGCTGCACGACACCGTACTCCACGATGAAGATCGCCGCGACGATGATCACGACCCATGAGATGGACTGGGCGACATCGAGATTGGCGCGCGATGTCGCGAGCGCCACGCCGATACCGTCGATGTTGGCGAGCAGTTCCGCCATCACCGCGACCTTGAAGGTGGACCCCAGTGCGACGGCGAGCGCCGGAAAGTAGCGCCCGGCGACATGGCGGATAACGACGGTCCTGAGCCGTTGCAGGGGCCCGGCGCCGAAAGCGCGCGCCATCTCCTCGAGCGCCCGGTCGCGCGTCGCGACGCCTTCGGCGACGTTGGCGAAAACCAGCGGAAACGACGCGACGACGGTCGTGGTCAGCACCGTGCCCGTGCTCGATCCGAACCAGATCATGGCAAGCACGATCCAGGCGATCGGCGGCACACCCATGACGATGGTGAGCAGCGGGCGGGCAAGCCGCATGGCCGCCGCGGAATAGCCGACAGCGAGGCCGAGCACGCCGCCGAGCAGCGCCGTCAGGGCGAAGCCTTGGATGGCGCGCGCCCCCGTCTCCCACGCGAGCCGCCACGTCTCAGCCGATTGAAGCAGCGCGCCGGTGGCCGCGAACGTTGCGATCGGCGACGGCAGAATGAAATCGCCGTAGGCCTCGTGTCCCTGCTGCCAGAGCGCGGCAAACACCGCGAGTCCGGCCACGCCGACCCAGCCCGACCAAAAGAACCGGCCGAGGCGTCCCATCCTGTCGAGCACGACGCGTCGCATGAGGCCTCAAAGGTAGAAGTCGCCATCCGGCAACCGTCCACCAATATAGCCGGGATTGACCACGGCCATAGCCTCGAGAACGGTCTCGACATGCGTGCGTGCGTCGCGGGCCGCCGTCGCGACGAGATGCGAGTGGGGAATGGACTGCTCGATGACGGGCCACGGAAGCTGAAGCGGGCCGGCCGCGTTGCTCGCCGCGCGCGCCGGATGCGCGTTCACGTCAGCCACGGCACGCTGAAGCCCAGCTTGCAGCGCCTCGACGACGCCGGGGTTGGCCGTGCGGAAGGCGTCGGTCACGGCAAGACCCGCCTGCGGCAGGATCGGCTCCGCGCCCGTTAACCGTGCCCACTCGGCCTGGATGTCCATCACGCGGTGGATCGTCTTGCCGGCGAGCTTGCCGCGGACCACCGCCGCCGACCCCGCGGGCTCCGGCGCAAGCGCGGCATCGACGCGCCCCAGCACCAGAAGCTGGATGCTTTCAAGCGGCGTTCCCGTCGACACGAGTTCCACGTCTTTTGCCTCGATGCCCGCATGCCGGAACAAACGCTGCAGGATCAGGTTCGGCAACTCGTTGGGCGCCATCACGGCAAGCCTGCGGCCCTTGAGAGCGGCAAGGCTCGTCATCTCGGGATCCGCGGACATGATGTATAGAATGCCGTTCGTCATCACGTTGACGAGGCGCACGCCAAGGCCGCGGTTGTAGAGGTTCGCTGCCACGGGCACCGGCATGATGGCGACGTCGAGACGCTTGGAGGTCAGCCCCGCGCGCACCTCGTCCACCTGGCGCCAGATGCGGAGCGACGCCTTCGTCGCGGCCTTGTCGAGCCGTCCCGTCGCGATGGCATGAAGAACCGTGATCGAAGGGCCGGCAGGCGGCCCCCAGATCTCGAGCTGGTCGAGCGGTGCCGCCAAGGCAGCGGCGGAAGGCACCAAAAACGAGGCGGCGGAGACGCCGACGAGCGACGCTCCACCTCTCAGAAGTCCCCGCCGCGAGAGGCTGATCGCACGCTCGCGTGTGTGCCCGAAACGGGCGCTGTCTTGCATCAGAACTTCGCTTTCACGCCCCCGATGAAGGCCCGGCCCTCTCCGGGCT